>Ga0209300_1000048_pt1 | contig 78956 bp, 64 predicted proteins | sample Shrwel_input2_RT_FD_187535 | JGI IMG/M metagenome (GOLD analysis project Ga0209300, IMG submission 187535) | Subsurface microbial communities from deep shales in Ohio, USA - Utica-3 well 1 S input2 RT (SPAdes) (version 2) ... | reverse complement strand
CCGTCTTGCCCACGCCGGCGCCGCCGAACATCGCCGCCTTGCCGCCCTGGACCAGCGGCGTGAGCAGGTCGATCGTCTTGATGCCGGTGGTGAATCGTTCCTGGGTCGCGCGCTGGTCGACCAGCGCCGGCGCGGGGCGGTGGATGGGCCGGCGCGGCAGGTCGTCGGGCAGGGGCGGGCCGCCGTCGCCCGGGGTGCCGTGCACGTCCAGCAGCCGGCCGAGCACCGCCGGGCCCACCGGGATGGACAGCGGGCCGCCCAGCGAGCGGGCCGCCACGCCGCGCGCCAGGCCGGCGGTGGAGCCCAGTGCGATGGCGCTGACCCGGCGGGCGTCCTGGTGGGCGAGCACCTCGACCCGCAGCGGCTCGGCGTCGTCGCCGCGGGCGATGAGCAGCGCCTCGCCCAGCGCCGGCAGGCCGCCGTCGAAGACGAGTTCGATGATCGCCCCGCGTACCGCGCTGACCCGCCCCTCGCCTGTCGCCACGTGCGTGCCCCCGGCTTGCCCTGTTATCTACCCCTGTTGTCTACCGATAGTCGGCCGGGCAGGGAGTGTCCATGGATTCCGCCGGGCGGGCACCGACTATCGCGTCAAAGCTTGACCTGGCCCGGCACGGGCGGGCGTCATTCGTCGGGCGGGGTAAAGGCATCGCGGTGGTAGGCCGCGGCGGCGGCGACCTCGGCGACGCCGCTGATGCCCGGCACCGGCGGTTCGCCGCCGGCCAGCACCTCGAGTACGGCGTGCACGCCGCGCGGCAGCGATATCAGGTTGTAGCCGCCTTCCAGCACGAAGGCCAGGCGCCCCTCGCAGTGGCGCCGGGCCAGCGCCTGCAGCCGGCCGGTCATGGCGCCGAAGCCCTCGTAGGTGACGTTCAGGGCCAGGTCGTTCCAGTGCGGATCGAAGCCCGCCGAGACCAGGATCAGGTCGGGCTGGAACCACTCGGCGGCGGGGGCGAGGATCTCGTCGAAGGCCTTGAGAAAGGCGGCATCACCGGCCCCCGCGGGCAGCGGCACGTTGACCGTGGTGCCCTCGCCGCGCCCCGCGCCGACCTCCTCGAGCCGCCCGGAGCCGGGGAAGTAGGGCGGGGCGCGGTGGAGGTCGAAGAACAGCACGCCGGGATCGGCCCAGAAGATCTCCTGGGTGCCGTTGCCGTGATGGGCATCCCAGTCGACGATCATCACCCGCTCGCAGCCCAGTTCCGCCCGGGCGTGGGCGGCGGCCACCGCCACGTTGTTGAACAGGCAGAAGCCGCGGGCGCGCATCGAGCACCTTCGCCCTGGTGCGTCCGCCCGGCCACCATGCCGAGCCGGTGCGCGCCCCGCGACCACGGCCTCCACGGCGGCGATGGCGGTGCCGGCGGCCACCTCGGCGGCCTCGGCGCTGCCCGGCGAGACCGCGGTGGTGTCGACGTCCAGCCAGGCGCTCTTGCCGCGCAGCTCGAGGATGTTGGCGACGTAGGAGGAGGTGTGTACCCGGCAGAGCTGCTCGCGGGTGGCGAGCTGGCCGCTCTCGAAGCGCACGCCGGCGATCGGTTCGCTGTCCAGCAGGTGCTTGATGGCGGTCAGCCGCCCCGGGTGTTCCGGGTACTGCCAGGTGACGTCGAGACTCGAGAGGATCTGGCGCAGGTGGCGGTCCAGGCGCGAGGAGAGCAGCGGCACGTTGCCGTCGGGCTGGTGGGCGAGCACCCGTTCGTCGTAGAACACGATGACTGGCATGTCTGGCGCGGTCACGAGAGCCTCCCGGGATGTCGAACGCTGTTCCTGTCGGAGTCGTCATTGACAACCATAGTCCACCCCGGGGCATCCGGGCGCGTCGTGGCGGCCGGCGGCGGCACTGGATAGGGTTGCACAACCAGTCGAACTCGCCGCCGGCCGGGCCGGGCTCACGACAGCGACGCTTCCTCGTAGTCGAGCTCGCGGATCAGCGTCTGCAGCATCGGCTCGTCGATATGGCGGCGCTTGCGCAGCCGGTAGAGCTCCTGGCGCTGCACGGCGATCGCCTGGCGGCGCAGCTCGGTCTCCAGCGCATGGCGCTGGCGGGCCTGATCGGCGCGCTCGTCGCGTTCCAGGGCCATCGCCTGGAGTTCCTGGCGATACGACTCGATGAGACGCGCGGCGGTCGAGCGATGCAGCTCGGCCTCCTCGTCGGCGGGGCTCGCCGCACGGCTTTCCAGCCACTCGAGGGCGGACTGGGTGGCCGCCTGGCGGGCACGGATCAGCTCGCGCTCGTGCTGGGCCAGGTCGTCGAGCGACAAGAAGCGCATGAAGTAGGGCACGCCCAGGGCGCCGATCACCAGCGAGAGGATGATCACCGCCGCGGCGAGGAAGATCATCAGGTCGCGGCCGGGGAAGGGCGCGCCGTCGATCAGCAGCGGCACCGAGAGCACGCCGGCCAGGGTGATGGCGCCGCGCACGCCGGCCACCGAGCTGAGCGCCGTGACCAGCAGACGCGGCGGGTTCTCGGCGGCCTTGCCGCGCAGCCGGAGGATGCGCTCCTCGGCCCAGTGGTAGGCGTAGACGAAGGCGAAGCGGATCACCAGCAGCACCCCCATCAGCGCCAGGGCGTAGCCGCTCAGCGTGGCGATGCCCAGCTCGTGCGGCCCGCCGGAGTCCCAGACGCGCTCGACGATGCCCGGGAACTGCAGGCCCAGCAGCAGGAACACCGCGCCGTTGAAGCAGAAGTCGAGCATCTCCCAGAGGCTGCGATTGAGGATGCGGGTGCTGGTCTTGACCGGCAGCATGTCGACGCGGCTCTGCACCATGCCGGCGGCCACCGCCGAGAGGATCCCCGACATGCCGGCGTGCTCGGCGAGGAAGAAGGCCGCGAACGGCAGCAGCAGGATGGTGACCACGTAGGTCGCCGGGTCGTAGAGGTGGCGCGCGGTCATCCACTGCTTGAACTTGCCCACCAGCCAGCTGAGGCCGCCGCCGATCAGCAGCCCGCCCAGCGCCACCACCAGGAACTCCCCGGACACCGAGAGCAGCGAGAAGCTGCCGGTGACCGCGGCGGCAATGGCGAACTTGAACGACACCAGGCCGGTGGCGTCGTTCATCATTGCCTCGCCCTCGAGCTGATGCGCCATATGGCGTGGCAGGCGCCCCTGGGCGATGGCGATCACCGCCAGCGCATCGGTGGGCGAGAGGATCGCCGCCAGGGCGAAGCTGGCGGCCATGGGGATCGTCGGCAGCAGCCAGTGGATGACATAGCCCACCACCGCCACCGTGAGCAGCACCAGCAGCAGCGACATGGCGGCGATCTGCCCGCCGTATTCGGTGAACTCCTTCTTGGGGATCTTCCAGCCGTCGTAGAACAGCAGCGGCGGGATGAACAGCATCATGAAGATCTCGGGGTCGAGCTCCACCGACATGCCGATCGGCGGCAGGGCCAGCACGCTGCCCAGCAGAATCTGCAGGATCGGCAGCGGCAACGGCACGAGGTTGGCGAGCGGGCGGCTGGCCGCAACGGCCAGGGTGAGCAGGAAGATGAGGTTGAGAATGTCCATGGCGGGGCGGGAATCCAGGCGAGCAGAAAGCGTGTGACGCGCACTCTAGGGCAGCGGCGACCTCCGGAACTTGACTCGGGCGGGGGAAACGGCGAGCCGGTGCCACGGCGATTGGCGCTGGCTTGATCTGGGTCAAGTCGCGGCCGAATCCGGATGGGGGAAAGGTGACAGCCGGTGCCCGGCGGCCAAGCCGCTACGCTTCGTGATGCTGATCCCTTGATATAAACTTTGGGGTTTCCGCTCAGCAAAAAATGACGAGACCGTCACAGAAAAGGCGGCCAGGAAACGGCAGGGGGCCGCATCATGGAGATCATCGACAACGTCAGCCGGCTGCTCGGTGACGATCTGAAGGACACCCTGCGGCCCGGCGCACGGCTCAAGATTGCGGCTTCCTGCTTCTCGATTTACGCCTATGAGGCGCTCAAGGATGAGCTGGAAGCATTGGACTCGGTCGAGTTCATCTTCACCTCACCCACCTTCGTGCCTGACCAGGCCAGCGACAAGTTCCGCAAGGAACACCGCGAGTTTCACATCCCCAAGGTGGAGCGCGAGCGCAGCGTCCACGGCAGCGAGTTCGAGATCCAGCTCAAGAACCAGCTGACCCAGCGGGCCATCGCTCGCGAGTGCGCCGACTGGATGCGCCGCAAGGCCCGGTTCCGCTCCAACCGTGGTCAGGCCGCCATGCAGCCCTTCGCCGGCGTCGCGGCCTCAGGCGGCGATACGGTCTATATGCCGTTGCAGGGCTTCACGGCGGTGGATCTGGGCTACCAGCAGGGCAACGCGGTCTCCAATTTCGTCACCCGCTTCAGCGAGCCGGGCCACACCTCTCGGTTCATGGCCCTCTTCGACCAGCTGTGGCAGGACGAAGAGAAGCTCGAGGATGTGACCGAACGGCTGCGCGAGCATATCGCCTCGGTCTACCGGGAGAACCCGCCGGAGCGGATCTACTTCCTGATGCTCTACCACATCTTCCACGAGTTCCTGGAAGACATCAGCGAGGATGTGCTGCCCAACGACCGCACCGGCTACCAGGACAGCGTCATCTGGCAGAAGCTGTTCAACTTCCAGCGCGACGCGGCCACTGGCGTGATCAACAAGCTGGAGACCTATAACGGTTGCATCCTGGCCGACAGCGTGGGCCTCGGGAAGACGTTCACCGCCCTGGCGGTCATCAAGTACTACGAGCTGCGCAACCGCTCCGTGCTGGTACTGTGCCCCAAGAAGCTCGCCGACAACTGGCTGACCTACAACCGCAACCTGACCACCAACGTGCTGGCCCAGGACCGCCTGAATTACGACGTGCTCTGCCATACCGACCTGCAGCGCACCCGCGGCGAATCCTTCGGCATGCCGCTGGATCGTGTCAACTGGGGCAACTACGACCTGGTGGTGATCGACGAGTCGCACAATTTCCGCAACAACGACGTCTACAAGGACCGCGAGACGCGCTACCAGAAGCTGATGAACCAGGTGATCCGGGCGGGCGTGAAGACCAAGGTGCTGATGCTCTCGGCCACGCCGGTCAACAACCGCTTCACCGACCTGAAGAACCAGCTGGCGCTGGCCTACGAGGGCGAGGCCGAGAACCTGACACGCCATCTCAGCGGCGCCCAGGACATCGAGGGCATCTTCCGGCGCGCCCAGGCCACCTTCAACGAGTGGTCGGCGCTTCCGCCCGAGAAGCGCACCACGGGGGCCATCCTGCAGGCGCTGGACTTCGACTTCTTCGAGCTGCTGGACAGCGTCACCATCGCCCGTTCACGTCGGCATATCGAAACCTTCTACGATACCCGCGATATCGGCAGCTTCCCGGAGCGCCGCAAGCCGCTGTCGTTTCACTGTCCGCTCACTCACCGAACCGATGTGATCGGCTTCAACGAGATCTTCCAGCAGCTCTCCCAGCTCAAGCTTTCCGTCTACGCCCCGATCAGCTACATCCTGCCCAGCCGCCTCAAGAAGTACGAGGAGATGTACGACACCGAAGTGTCCAGTGGGGGCGGTAGCTTCAAGCAGGTGGACCGGGAGAGGAGCCTGCAGGCCCTGATGACCACCAACCTGCTCAAGCGTTTGGAGAGCTCGGTAGCGGCGTTTCGACTGACCCTGGAGGGGCTGCAGGATAGCTACCAGACCACCCTGGACAAGATTGCGGCCTTCAAGCGGACCGGGCGCGCCGAGAGCTTCGCGGACATCGCCGCGTCCTTCGAGGATTCCGGACCCGACGACGACAGCATCCCCATGCCGGGCGATGCCACGGTGGGCAAGAAGGTCCAGATCAGCCTGGCGGACATGGACCTGCCGTCCTGGGAGCATGACCTGGGCAATGACCTGGTGTGGATCGAGCTGCTGCTGGAGGAAATGGACAAGGTCACCCCGGCCGACGATGCCAAGCTGCAGCACCTGAAGACCCAGATCGCCGGCAAGCTGGCCTCGCCGATCAACCCCGGTAACCGCAAGGTGCTGATCTTCACCGCCTTCGCGGATACCGCCAAGTACCTCTACGACAACCTGGCACCAAACCTGCTGGAGAACCAGGGCGTATACACCGGCCTGGTAACCGGCAGCGACACCCCGAAATCCACCCTCGGCGCCATGCCCAATAGTCGCCAGCACTACGACTTCCAGGGCCTGTTGACGCTGTTCGCCCCACAGGCCAAGAGCAAGGCCATGGTGTACCCCGGTGAACCCCGTGAGCTGGATATCCTGATCGGGACCGACTGCATCTCGGAAGGCCAGAACCTGCAGGACTGCGACACCCTGATCAACTACGACATCCACTGGAACCCGGTGCGCATCATCCAGCGTTTCGGGCGTATCGACCGCATCGGCTCGCCCAACGCCAGCATCCAGCTGGTCAACTACTGGCCGGACATCAGCCTGGACGAGTACATCAATCTCAAGGAGCGCGTCGAGAACCGCATGGTGATCGCCGACGTCACCGCCACCGGGGACGACAACGTGCTCAATGCCCAATCCAACGACGTCGCCTACCGTCGCGAGCAGCTGCGCCGCCTGCAGGATGAAGTGGTGGAGATGGAAGACCTCAAGTCCGGCGTGTCGATCACCGACCTGGGCCTGAATGAATTCCGCATGGACCTGCTGGGCTACCTGAAGGAGAACGGCGACCTGAGCCGTATTCCCAACGGCCTGCATACCGTGGTGCCGGCGCGTCCCGAGAAGGGTCTGCAGCCCGGGGTCATCTTCACGTTGCGCAATCTCAATCAGCAGGTCGGTCGCCAGGGTAGCGGCCTGCAGCAGCAGAACCGCCTGCACCCCTTCTACCTGGTCTACATCAGCCACACCGGCGAGGTGATCAGCGACTACACCGAGGTCAAGCGCCTGCTGGACCTGGCCCGTACCGTCTGCAAGGGGCTGAGCGATCCCGTCGAAGCCGTCTATCGTGCCTTCAACGAGGAAACCCGCGACGGCCGAGAGATGCACGCCTATTCGGCGCTACTGGATCAAGCCATCCGCTCGATGATCGAGGTGAAGGAGGACAAGGACATCGACAGCCTGTTCAGTGGCGGCGAGACCACGGCGCTGGTGGATACCATCGAGGGGCTCGACGACTTCGAGCTGATCACCTTCATCGTCATTCGTGACGCGGGCTCGAGCATAGACACAGGCTCGGGCACGGAGCGCCATACGGCCGGCAGGGAAAGCAAGAGTAAAGCACCATGACGGCACCGCTCTACCAGTACCCCGCCAAGACGCTGCTCGGCCGTGTGGTGGCCAAGCAGCGCATCCTGGCGCATGTGCGAGCCACCGCCAAGCTCAGGGAGCGCCTGCGGGACGAGGTCGCGCAGATCACCTGGCATGCCAAGCTGGCTCATAGCACGCTCAACCTGCCAGGTACCCAAGAGGTGCCTGAGCTGCAGGTCTTCGTAATCACCCTCAAGGGCGAGGACCTGCACCGAGACGTGCTGCGGGCCATCGACCGCGCCATTCCCTTCCCGATCCTGTTTGAGCTACACGGCACCTACGGCATCCGTGTCACCGCCACCTACAAGCGGCCCAGCCAGGCCGACCCCGGCAAATGGGTGCTGGATGACCACTACGCCAGCAGCGACTGGCTGCCCGCCGAGACGCCCCGGCAGCCGCTGCCCACGGCCATCGACCTGAAACAGCTCTACCAGCAGCTGCTGCGCAGCCTACTTCCCGCGCCGGCCCGCCAGGGCGAAGCCCTGCCGGATCAGCTGGACCGCTTGAAGGCTGTGGAGTCCCTCAAGAAGGATGCCGACAAGCTCGAAAAGCGCCTGCGCAACACGAAACAGTTCAACCGCAAGGTCGAGATCAACGCCGAATTGCGCTCGATCCGCGAGAAACTTGCCGACTACGACACCTGAATATGACCCATGGGGGCCTCTGAACAACGTAGCGAGCGACGTTCAGTTCGTGTTTCGCCGGAGTACAGATAACGGAATGTACTGCCGTACATGAGTATTTCGAGCACCGCCGGAACGCGAAATGACGAGCGCAGTCGTTTTGCAGAGGTTCCCACAGAGGTCTGGAGACACGCGACATGATGGACAAGCTGAAGATGCACTCGCCCAACCTGACCGAGGCCAACATCGCCAAGCTGGCCGAGCTGTTCCCCAGCTGCGTCACCGAAGCGCGGGATGAGCAGGGGCGGATGAAACAAGCCATCGACTTCGACCAGCTGCGCCAGGAGCTCTCCGATCATATCGTCGAAGGCCCCCAGGAGCGTTATCACCTCAACTGGCCCGGCAAGCGCGAAGCCCTGTTGGCGGCTAATGCGCCGATTGCCAAGACACTGCGCCCTTGTCGCGAAGAGAGTGTCGATTTTTATAATACTAAGAACCTGTTTATAGAAGGGGATAATCTTGAGGCCCTAAAGCTTCTCCAAGAAACATATCTTGGAAAAGTGAAAATGATTTACATTGACCCGCCATATAACACTGGCAACGATTTTGTTTATAAGGACGACTTCTCTACCTCTTCAGAAGATTATTTCTTGTCATCTAACCAGGTTGACGAAGTGAAAGGAAGGTTGGTCGCAAACCCAGAAAGTAACGGGCGCCGGCACTCTGATTGGCTTTCGATGATGTATGGCAGGATAAGGCTTTCAAGAAATTTACTGAGGGAAGATGGGCTGATATTTATCTCTATCGACGATAATGAGCTTGCCAACCTAATTAAGATTTGCGATGAAGTATTTGGCGAAGAGAATCTTGTCGCAAACTTTGTTTGGGAAAAAAGGACTAATAGAGAAAATAGAAAAGTTGTTTCTTCAAGGCATGATTATTTGGTTTGCTATTGTAAGAACATTCACCATGGTGGTCGTGTCCTAAAACAATTGCCCATGAGTGAAAAGGCACTTTCTAATTATAAAAACCCAGATAATGACCCTCGCGGTCCATGGAAGTCAGACCCTGCTACGGCTCAGGCTGGCCATGGCACCAAAAGTCAGTTTTACACTTTTGTGGCTCCAAACGGTACGAGGCATGAGCTTGAAAGTGGCCGTTGCTGGCTTTATACAGAAGAAGTTATGAAAAAGGCTGCTGAAGAGGGTAGGTTGTGGTTTGGAAAAGAAGGAAGCGGCGTTCCAAGAATTAAAACGTATTTGAATGAAAAGGAAAGGGGTTTAACACCTGAATCCATTTGGTTTGCTAGAGATGCCGCTACTAATGAGCAAGCAAAAAACTATCTAAAAAAGCTTTTTGATGGGAAGTCGGTTTTTGATACTCCAAAGCCAATTGATCTTATCGAAATTGCGTTAAGAGTGGCAACAGATGAAGATGATCTGGTTTTAGATTTTTTCGGCGGCTCGGCAACTACAGCTCATGCCGTAATGAGGCTAAATAAATCGGACGCCGGTAGGCGCAGGTTTGTTGTTGTTCAACTGGATGAACCATGCCACGAAAGTAGCGATGCTTTCAAGAATGGATACAAAACTGTCTCTGAAATAGCTTTGGATAGAATTAGAAGAGCTGCTAAAGACCTGTCGGGTGACTTGGTCGATAAACAAGGTATTGACTTTGGCGTCCGAATTTTAAAGATTGGTCCTTCAAATATGAAGGATGTTTACTACAATCCTGATATCCTTGTTCAAGATTCACTTAAAGGAATGGTAGACAATGTCAGGGATAATTCTCTTCCCGAAGACCTTCTCTTTCAAGTCTTGCTCGATTGGGGTGTAGACCTGTCACTTCCCATCTCTCGCCAAGAGATTGGCGGGAAAACCATCTTCTTCGTCGATGGAGCCGAGAAGCATATGGCCCTGGCCGCCTGCTTCGACCTCGATATCGACGAGGCATTCGTCAAACAGCTCGCCGAGTACGAGCCGCTGCGCGTGGTGTTCCGCGATGCCGGCTTTGCCAGCGACAGCGTCAAGATCAATGTCGAGCAGATCTTCGCCCAGAAATCGCCCAATACCGACGTCAAGGTGATCTAGGCCCATGAGCATGGACGAGCAGGCACTGAAGCAGTTGCTGCACTCCCTGATCGAGCGCTGGGAGAGCGAGGTGGTCGAGTTCAAGCGCGGTGGCAAGGGCTTCTCCACCTCGGATCTGGGCAAGTACCTCTCGGCGCTGGCCAACGAGGCGAATCTGCGTGCCTGCGAAAGCGCCTGGCTGGTCTTTGGCATCGACGACAAGACCCGGCGCATCCTGGGGTCCGAGTACCGCCAAGCCCCCGGCGAGCTCGACAGGCTCAAGATGCAGATAGCCGACGGCACCGAGCCCAGCATCACCTTCCGCGACATCCACGAGCTGGAAACCCCGGAAGGCCGGGTCCTGCTGTTCGAGATTCCACCTGCACCGATGGGCATGCCCATCGCCTGGCTAGGACATTACTACGCTCGCGCTGGGGAGAGTCTGACCGGCTTGGGCCTGGACAAGCAGGATGCGATCCGGCGACAGACCGACGCCACCGACTGGTCCGTGCAACTGGTGCCGAATGCCACGCTCGACCATCTCGACCCCGAGGCGGTGAGCAAGGCCCGCGAATCCTTCGCCAAGAAGTACGCCAACCGCTTCGAGCCCGGCGAGGTGATGGGGTGGCCGCTGGCCACCTTCCTGGATCGTGCCAAGCTGACGCTGGACGGCAAGGTAACCCGGGCGGCTCTCCTGCTGCTCGGCAAGGAGGAGGCGGCGCCGCTGCTGTCTCCCCATCCGGCTCAGCTGACCTGGAAGCTTGAAGGGCCGGAGCGGGCCTACCAGCACTTCGGCCCGCCGTTCCTGCTGACCACCACGCAGTTGTATCAGCGTATCCGCAATATCCAGTTGCGGCTGTTGCCCCAGGACGAGTTATTGCCTGTCGAAGTCTCCAAGTACGACCAGAAGATCGTGCTGGAAGCGTTGCACAACTGCATCGCTCATCAGGACTACGGTCGCAATGCGCGTGTGGTGGTGATCGAGCAATCCGACCGGCTGGTCTTCGACAATGAAGGCAGCTTTTTCGAAGGGGAGCCTGGCGACTATCTGGAAGGGCACCGGGTCCCGAAGCGCTATCGGAATCCGTTCCTGACCCAGGCCATGGCCGAGCTCAATATGATCGATACCATGGGCTACGGCATTCACGACATGTATTCCCGTCAAGCTAAACGTTATCTACCGCTACCGGACTATGATCTGAGCGAGCCAGGCGCCGTCAGACTTGGTATCTACGGTGGCGTGGTCGACTCCGCGTACAGTCGCCTGTTGATTCAGAAGACAGATCTGACGCTTTTCGAAATTTTGGCATTGGACCGAGTGCAGAAGCGGTTACCGATTAGCGATGAGGCGGTTAGGCGTTTACGACATGCCGGCCTCATTGAGGGACGCAAGCCCAACTTCCATGTTTCCGCCCGCGTGGCAGGGGCGACGGCCAGCAAGGCCGACTATATTCGAACCCGTGCTCAAGATGATGAGTTCTATGCCAAGCTGTTGACGGATTACCTGGAGAAATTTGGCCAGGCCAACAGGGCAGATATCAACGAACTGCTGCTGGGCAAGCTCAGCGAAGCCTTAAGCTACAAACAAAAATATAATAAAATCAGTAGTTTGTTGACAAAGCTGCGGCGTCGTGGGGTCATAGTCAATAACGGTTCAGATACGTCGCCTTGCTGGCAGCTTGCAGAGAGCTTTCAAAGAAAAACATAGAGCCTTGCAAAGAGAGCGCTCGTTAAAACCTTAAAAATCATGCATTTATACCTCTTTGCAGTGCTGGTTTGCAGAAAGCTTGCAGAGAGAGGCATTAGCAGGAACCCCATGAAGCTCAAGTTCAAGACGCAGGAATACCAGACGCGGGCCGTCGAGGCGCTGGCGGACTGCTTTGCCGGCCAGCCCTTCAGCAGCGGTATCCGCTACCGCATCGACCCGGGCGAGGCCGCGCCCCTGGCGCAGCCGTTGCAGCGTGACCTCTACGCCTCACCAGACCCGGACGACGCCGGCTTCAAGAACGCCGCGCTGGAGCTGACGGAGCTGGATCTGCTGAACAACATCCGCGCCGTGCAGCGCCGCCAGAATCTGCCGCTCTCCGACGGCCTGAAGAAGGATGACAAGACCGGCTGCCCCTACAACCTGGATGTGGAGATGGAGACCGGCACCGGCAAGACCTACGTCTACCTGAAGAGCATGTTCGAGCTGAAGCAGCGCTACGGCTGGAGCAAGTTCATCGTGGTGGTGCCCAGCATCGCCATCCGCGAGGGGGTGTACAAGTCGCTGCAGATCACTGCCGATCACTTCCTGGAGAGCTACGGGGAAAAGGCGCGCTTCTTCATCTACAACTCGAAGCAGCTGCACAATCTGGAAAGCTTCTCCTCGGATGCCGGCATCAGCGTGATGGTCATCAACGTGCAGGCCTTCAACTCCCGTGGCGCTGACAACCGCCGCATCTACGATGAGCTGGACGACTTCCAGTCCCGGCGTCCCATCGATGTCATCAAGGCCAACCGGCCGATCCTGTTCCTCGATGAGCCGCAGAAGATGGAAGGAGGCAAGACGCTCAGCTCACTGAGCGAGTTCAATCCCCTGTTCATCGTGCGCTACTCGGCGACCCACAAGACGACCTACAACAAGATCCACCGGCTGGATGCTCTGGACGCCTACAACCAGAAGCTGGTGAAGAAGATCTCGGTGCATGGTGTCACCACCAAGGGCCTCACCGGCACCGATGCCTACCTCTACCTGGAAAATATCGAGACGGCCAAGAACAAGCTGCCAGTGGCCTGGGTAGAGTACGAGGAAAAGTCGGCCAGTGGCGTGAAGCGCAAGCGCCGCAAGCTGGGCAAAGGCGACAACCTCCATGAGCTGTCGGGTGGGCTGGACCAGTACAAGGGCTTCGTCGTCTCGGACATTGACGCCCGGGTCGACCAACTCAGCTTCACCAACGGCGTCGAGCTTACCGCCGGGGAGGTAACCGTCGATGTTACCGAAAAGGCGCTTAGGCGGATTCAGATCCGTGAGGCGATAAAGGCGCACTTCCAGAAGGAGCAGCAGCTTTTTTCTCAGGGCGTCAAGGTGCTCACGTTGTTCTTCATCGATGAGGTGGCCAAGTATCGTCAGTATGATGACAGCGGTGAGGTGCTGGGTGAATATGCTCAAATATTCGAGGAGGAATACAAATGTCAGCTCAACCAGGTGCAGACCCTGGAAGATAGTGAGTACAACCGTTACTTAAAGGGCATCAACACCTCGGATACCCACAACGGTTACTTCTCCATCGACAAGAAGTCCAAGCGTCTCGTTGACCCCAAGACCAAAGCGCGCTCGACCGAGACGGACGATGTCGATGCCTACGACCTGATCCTGAAGGACAAGGAACGTCTGCTCTCCTTCGAAGAGCCCACGCGCTTCATCTTCTCCCACTCTGCACTGCGAGAGGGCTGGGACAACCCCAACGTGTTCGTCATCTGTACGCTGAAGCACAGCGACAACACCATCTCCCGGCGCCAGGAGGTGGGGCGCGGCCTGCGTCTGGCGGTCAACCAGCTGGGCGAGCGCATGGACGACCCGCTGACGGTACATGACATCAACGAGCTGACGGTAGTCGCCAGCGAGAGTTACAAGGACTTCGTCACCGCCTTGCAGCGCGACATCAGCAATGAGCTCTCCGAACGCCCGCGGGTCGCCGACGAGGCCTACTTCACCGGCAAGCTGCTCGTGTCGGATGAGGGCGAGGTGGAGGTCACGCCCGCCATGGCCAAGGATATCTACCGCTACCTGCTCAAGAACGACTACACGGATAACGCCGATCACATCACCGAGGCCTACCACCAGGCCAAGGAGGACGGCACCCGAGCCGAGCTGCCGGAGGCGCTACAGCCCCATGCACAGCAGGTCTTCCAGCTGATCGACAGCGTCTTCAGCAACGCCCAGCTGCCGCACATCGAGGACGGCCGCAAGGCCAAGCTGAACCCGCTCAACGACAACTTCCACAAGAAGGAATTTCAGGCGCTCTGGGAGCGCATCAACCGCAAGGCGGCCTACTCGGTCAGCTTCGACTCCAATGAGCTGATCGAGAAATGCGTGGGCTATCTGGACCTGAAACTCAACGTGAAGCGGCTCGAGTACCAGGTGGAGCGCGGCACGCAGAAGGCGGAAGCCAGCTACCAGGACATGACCAGCGGGCAGGCCTTCACCGTCAACGAGAGCGAGCGGGTCAAGCATGACGGCTCGCTTCACTCGGCGGTGCAGTACGACCTGATCGGCCGCCTGGCCGAGGCCACACAGCTAACGCGGCGCACCGTCGCGGCGATTCTCTCGAAAATCCAGCCGAAGACCTTCAAGCAGTACCCGATGAACCCGGAGGACTTCATGGCTCAGGCCGCCAGGCTGATCAATGAGCAGAAGGCAACCATGGTGGTCGAGCACATCAGCTACGACCCCATCAACGAGCAGCACAGCCAGGAAGTCTTTACCATTCCAAAACCGGAGAATCACTTGGATCGAGCCTACAAGGCCAACCGCCACGTTTATGACTACGTGGTTACCGACTCCAAGATCGAGCGGGACTTCGTCGAAGACCTCGACACTGGCAAGGAAGTAGTGGTCTACGCCAAGCTGCCGAAAAGCTTCTTCATCCCGACGCCGGTGGGCAACTACAACCCCGACTGGGCCATCGCCTTCAACGAGAATGACGTCAAGCACGTCTACTTTGTGGCCGAGACCAAGGGCAGCATGTCATCGCTGGAATTACGTGAAATCGAGCAGGCCAAGATAAAGTGCGCCAATGAATTTTTCGACACCATCGCGACGGCGGCGGTGAAGTATGATGTGGTGGACTCCTATGACAAGCTGATGGATATCGTAAGGTAATGACCCCGGGCTATTCCCAAGCCTATTTTACGCCAAATCGAAAAAAGGAAATCGCTGTGCCAAGGGTGATTATGGTAAGAAGCCCGCTTGAGCTGACTGCAGGGGATCAGGCGGGCTATGGCTGGTCGCAGATGAACTTTTCAGAGCATGCGTCGGCTGACTCACTGATGAAGGCGTTTCGGGACCGGGGGATTGAGATCGGCAGGAAGGGCAATCAGATCCGGCGATTCTTCAATATTCGCGCCGGTGACCTGATCGTGGTCCCCGTGCCTCGCGCCATTCTACTGGCTCGAGCCACGGGCGAGAAAGGGTTCGGGCTGGATGTCGGCTATGGTGAAAACCGGATCGGCGCGACATTTCTGCGCGATCCGGATGGGAAGGTTAAGCTGATACCTCGCGATGACCTTTCCACGGCTCTTGAGACCCGACTGAAAATTCGGATGGCTGTTGCATCGCTGGATGAGTTTTCAGACGAGCTGGAAACGCTGTATTCCCGGTTGGAATCTGGCGGTTTCAGTAATATCAATAGCCAGCATGAAGCCGAAAACAGCGAAGCGATTAATGCCTTCAAGAAGACGCTTCTGAAGCGTATACAGCAGGGGAGCACCTTTCTTTCGGGAGGGGGAAATGGGCTGGAAATGCTGGTGATGGAGCTTTTGAAGCTGGAAGGCTATGAGGTCCATCGACCCAGCAAGCGGCACTATGAAGGGGTTGCCGATGCCGATATCGAAGCTTACCGGAAGGACCGGTTCAATCCCACAAAGCTCCTTGTCCAGGTAAAACATCATCAGGGCACTACCGGGGCTCACGGTATCCGCCAGCTCGCCGCACTTGAGGAGGACGATGCTCAGCGCTGGCTGATCACGACAGCCATTGTCGATGAGGGTGTCGAGGCGCTGGCCGAGAAGGATGGCATTCAGGTCATGGGTGGCAACGATTTTTCAGACTGGCTCTTCGAGCATTGGCAGAACCTGTCTGTCGCGACCAGAAGCCGACTGGGACTCTCCGATGCCCCTGTGTTGCTTTAAGCGTGTCGCTCAGTCGTCGGCCTTGCTGCTCTGGGCGTGCTGATTTCTGCGCGCCGTCAGCATGCCGATGGCCGTGCCGACCCACACGGCGAGCGCCGCCCAGAGGGAAAGATGGGGCAGCACGAGCAGCGCCGGTATCGCCAGCGCCTCGCCCAGGCGCGCGGTGGCGGCGGTATACATGGCGATCGGGAAGACGATGCTCCAGTACTGGGGGTCGTAACGCAGGGGGTGGCGCGCGATCAGGTAGCGCCAGGCCGACAGGCCCAGCAGCAGCGGGATCCACCACGTGGCCGATGCCCACATGAACAGCGTGATGCCCCGGATGAACGGCAGGAAGTCGCTCAAGGCCGGCACGGTGGGCAGGGTGAGCATGAGCCCCGCGCCCGACAGGGTGGCGATGGCCATGGCGCCCATGTTGATCCAGTAGGGGGGCGAGAGCAGCGTCACGTCGAGGGCCACGAAGGTCAGGCGGTAGAAGATGATCGGGATGATCACCAGATAGAGCATGCCGCCGACCAGGAACAGGCACAGGGCGAGCAACAGCGCGGGTGTCCGCCATGCCGCGGGCCATTCGGCCAGCGTGCACAGGATGGCCAGCGAGTGGGTCGCCACGGAGGCGAGAAGCCAGGAGCCATTGATGCCGTTGCGCAGGCTGGGCTTTCTGGGGTGCACGATGATGGCGATGAAGAACCAGTACATCACGACCAGCCATGACAGCAGGCCGAGGCCGAGAAGCAGGTCGGCCATGAGCGGCGAGTGGACGATGATCTGCATCTGGGCGCCGAGGATGCAGGTGCCGGGAACGAGGGTGAAAAATCCCGGACCCCGAGAATGCGAATGCATGTCGTCAACCAGGCGATGAGGATGGCGAACGATGCGGATGAGAAGCAGGCCGAAAAGCACCAGATAGGCTGAGCCGTTGATGTAGAAAAAGGCCCGCGCCATCGTGTCGATGTGCAGTAGATGCGCTGCGATCGAGAGGGTGCCGGTGGCCATGGCGACGGCAAAGTAGCCGGGGAAGAAGTCGGCTGCGGCGCAATCGATCAGTCGGGCTGGCCTTGGCAGGTCGATATCCATGATGTCGCCTTTCCATAACAAAAACGATGATATTGGCTTCTTTTATATTTCATTATTTTACATAAAGGGGCCCGGCATACGAGCGCATCGCCCGTTCAGATCGCCCGTTCAGGAGAGGTTTCGATGACGGCCCCTTGTCCCCCCTTCTTTGAGTCCCGGGTCGCAGGTTGTGCCGGCTCGGCGCCCAAGCCAGTGAGTCTGGTTAGAGGGTGTCATCCTGACAATAATGTCAATAAGACAGCAAAAAGGCTGTCATCTTGACTGTCCGGGTTGGAAGGCGTCGTCGCTGAATCACCGCCGGGTGCCGGTGTCATTGTTGAATGGTTTGCTGAATCAGTCGGTTGGAGGTGTTTCGCGACAAAGTGCCGCATCCGGACGGCCGCTTTGAAGGCGGGCACATGGGTTGCTACACCTGAAATGGGCCCATGCCTGACCAATCGAAACATAAAAGAGGTTCAACATGTTGACGGACCAGCAGGAAAGCCTGATCGAGGCAACCGCTCCCGTGGTGGCCGAGCATCTCGACGCGATCACGAAACGTTTTTATCCGCTGATGTTCGAGCGTTACCCGGAGGTCGTTCCGCTGTTCAATCAGACCCACCAGGCCGACGGCGGCCAGCCCCGGGTGCTGGCCAGCGCGGTGCTGGCCTACGTGCAGATGCGCAAGGAGCCGGACAAGGCCCGCGAGGTGCTGGCCACGGTGGTCAGCAAGCACGTCTCGCTGGGGATTCAGCCCGACCAGTACCCGATCGTCGGCGAATGCCTGATGGCGGCGATCGGCGAGGTGCTGGGCGATGCCGTGACTCCCGAGATCGCCGATGCCTGGGGCGCGCTCTATCAGGAGCTGGCCGACCTGCTGATCGATCTGGAGGCGGAAGCCTACCATGAGTTCGCCGCGCGCCCCGGCGGCTGGCAGGGCACGCGCACCTTCCGCATCGCCGAGACGCGCCAGGAGAGCCGGGTCATTCGCTCCTTCGTGCTCGAGCCGGTCGACGGCGGGCCGGTGGCGGATTTCGAGCCGGGGCAGTTCATCGGCGTCAGGCTGACCATCGACGGCGAGCCCGTCTATCGCCACTACAGCCTGTCCGGCACGCCCAACGGCAAGCGTTATCGGATCTCGATCAAGCGCGAGACGGGCGGCCGGGTCAGCGAGTACTTCCATGACCGGCTCGATGTCGGCGATACGCTCGAGCTGCTGCAGCCCTCGGGGCAGCTGACGCTCGACGAGGCCTCGACACCGGTGATGCTGATCAGCGGCGGGGTCGGGCAGACGCCGATGCTGCCGATGGCCTGCCGGGCGCTGGAGCAGGGGCGCCGGGTGGTCTACCTGCACGCCGCCCAGGAGCGTGCCCACCACGCCTTCGCCGACGAACTGGCGGCGCTGGCCCGCGAGCATGCCGATCACCTGACCTCGGTGACGCTCTACGAGCGAGGCGACGAGGACGACCGGGCCGACCACATCGGCCGCGTCAATCGCGAGCTGCTGGCGCGCTATCTGCCCGAGGGCGACCCGGAGTGCTACTTCGTGGGGCCGCAGGGCTTCATGACCGCCGTCGATCACGCCCTGGACAGCCTGGGCGTGCCCGACGAGCGGCGCCATTACGAGCACTTCGGCCCCTCGCGGCCGCTGCAGGCCGGCTGACCGGGAGCGCCCGATGCACGAATCGTCCGTCCTGACGCGCCGCATGCCGCTGTGGCGGCTGGCGTTTCGCCCCTTCTTCCTGCTTGCGGCGGCGTTCGGCCTGCTGGCGATGCTGGTGTGGGGCGGGGTGTGGAACGGCCAAATGTGGCTCGCCCCCTACGGCGGCCTGATGTGGTGGCACCCGCACGAGATGCTGTTCGGCTTCGCCGCGGCGGTGGTGGTGGGCTTCCTGCTCACCGCGGTGCAGAACTGGACCGGCCGGCCGGGGCTTTCCGGCTGGCCGCTGCTGGGGCTCGCCGCGCTCTGGCTGGCGGCGCGGCTGGCGATCGCCTTTCCCCAGGGGCTGTCGCCGGCCTGGGTGGCAGGCATCGACCTGGCCTTCCTGCCGCTGGCCGCGGTGCTGCTGGCGCGGCCGGTGATTCACCGGCGCCAGTGGCGCAACCTGGTCTTCGTGCCGGTACTCGCGCTGCTCGCCGTGGCCAACCTGGCCATGCACCTGGCGCTGTTCGGCGGCGCGCCGGGGCTGCTGCACGGCGGCGAGTCCCTCGCGGTGCTGCTGATCACCCTGCTGATGGTGATCCTCGGCGGCCGGGTGATTCCCTTCTTCACCGCGCGGCGTCTGAACCGCCCCCAGGCGAGCCGGCCACTGGTGCTCGAGGCGACAGCGATCGGCGGCGTCGTGGCGCTGGTCGGCCTGCAGCTGGCGGCACTGGTCGGCGGCGACGTGCCGGCCGGCCTCTGGGCCGTGGTCGCCGGGGTGGCGGCGCTCGCCAACCTCGTGCGCGGGCTGCGCTGGGCCGGCTGGCAGGGCTGGCGCGAGCCGCTGCTGTGGAGCCTGCACCTGAGCTATGCTTTCGTCTGCCTGGGCCTGGCGATGTGGGCGCTGTCGGCCTGGACTCTCGTGAGCCTGTCGCTGGCGATCCACGCCCTGACCGTGGGTGGGATGGGCGGCATGATGCTGGCGATGATGGCGCGCGTGGCCCTGGGGCATACCGGCCGGGCGCTCGTCGCGCCGCGCGGCATCGCCACGGCCCTGGCGCTGATGCTGCTGGCCGGAGTGGCGCGGGCGCTGCTGCCGGCGATCTGGCCGCAGACCCGGCCCGTGGCGCTGGATATCGCCGTCCTCGCCTGGAGCCTGGCGCTGGCCCTGTATCTGGTGCGCTATGTCGCCGTGCTGGGCGGTCGGCGCGCCGATGGCGCGCCGGGCTAGTTGTTTGGTCCCGCGATGAACCCGCCCCAGGGCCACCGCTGTCGGGGATGAATCCCCTCCCACAAGACCACAAGACCACCCCTCAGGCTGGCCGGCATGGCCGCAGTTGTTGCGGGAGGGGGTGTTGTGGGAGCGACTTCAGTCGTGATGAGCCCGCCACCGGGACATCGCTGTCGGGGATGAATCCCCTCCCACAAGACCGCCCATCAGGCTGACCGGCACGGCCACGGTTGCTGGCTGTGGGAGCGACGTCAGTCGCGATGAACCGGCCACCGGGCCGCCGCCGTCGGGGATGAAGCCCCCTCCCGCAAGACCATCCATCGGGCTGAGCAGCATGTTGTGGGAGCGACTTCAGTCGCGATGAACCGGCCCCCGGGCCGCCGCCGTCGGGGATGAATCCCCTCCCACAAGACCGCCCATCAGGCTGACCGGTACGACCACGGTTGCTGGTTGTGGGAGCGACGTCAGTCGCGATGAATCGGCCACCGGGACACCGCCGTCGGGGATGAATCCCCTCCCACAAGACCGCCCATCAGGCTGACCGGCATGGCAACGGTTGTTGTGGGAGGGGGATTGTCGAAGCGACGCCGTCACGCCTGACACAGCGGGCAGGAGTCCGCCGCCCGTTCGTCATCGCCCATCCAGCCGCCCCGGCCCTCGACGGCGATGCGCGCCTTCAGGGCCTGATACTCGGCGTCGGCCTCGGGGAGCAGCGAAGCATCGCAGCCCCAGTCGCAGCCGGTGACCAGCTCCAGCCAGTCGCCGCCGGTCAGGGTCGCGGCGAGCCGCTCGAGCACCCGGGTCTCCTCGCAGTGCAGGTGCCCGCGATAGAGCTCGATGTAGGCCTGCAGCAGGTTCAGCGTCGTGGCGTCCCAGGCCGCGGCGGAATCGGTGGCGGCGAGGCGGGCGAAATGCGCATGCAGCTCCTCGCCGTAGCACTCGATGCGCCGATGCTCTTCCTGCAGCAGTGCCAGTGTCTCGCTGCTGGACGGGTCGCGCTGTTCCAGTCGCGCGAAGAGGCGGTCCTCGAAGGCGTGGTGCGCGCGCTCGGCATGGTGCGTCAGGTAGTGGAGGATGTCGCGCAGCAGGGCGGCGTCGGGCGGCTCGCCCAGCTCGCCGGCGTGGAACTGGTGGTCGAGGGTGCAGAGCAGGGCCTCGTAGCGGACGTGATCGGCCTGCAGGCGCTGAATGGCGGGAAGGGTCATGATCGCCTCCTGATCGTTTGGTGCCAGGGAGCCCGGCCCACTGGCAGGACTCCCTGTCTTTTTCATGCATTTCCCATGCCACTCGCTGGACAACCCGTCCGGCGCCTCTCAGCTGCCCTCGGCGAGCAGCAGCGCCTTGATGTGGCCGATGGCCTTCATGGGGTTGAGCCCCTTGGGGCAGACCCAGGTGCAGTTGCCGATCTGCCGGCAGCGGAACACGCTGAAGGGGTCCTGAAGCTCCGCCAGGCGCTCGCGGGTGGCGGTGTCGCGGCTGTCGACCAGGAAGCGGTAGGCCTGAAGCAGGCCGGCGGGGCCGACATAACTCTCCGGATTCCACCACCATGAGGGACAGGCCGAGCTGCAGCAGGCGCACAGGATGCACTCGTAGAGGCCGTCGAGCTTGTCGCGATCCTCGGGGCTCTGCAGGCGTTCGATGGCGGCAGGCGGCTGGTCATTGATCAGGTAGGGCCTGACGCGCTCGTACTGGCGGTAGAACAGGCCCATGTCGACGACCAGATCGCGGATCACCGGCATGCCGGGCAGCGGCCGAAGGATCAGGGTATCGCCCTTGCCCAGGACCTCGCCGACGGGCGTGACGCAGGCCAGGGCGTTCTTGCCGTTGATGTTCATGCCGTCGGAGCCGCAGACACCCTCGCGGCAGGAGCGCCGGTAACTGATGTCCGGGTGCGCGACCTTCAGGTGCTCGAGCACGTCGAGCACCATCCGGCGTCGAAAGTGGTCGTCGAGCTCGAAGGTGTCCAGGTAGGGGGCGTCGTCGGTTTCCGGCTGGTAGCGGTAGAGCTGGACGGTCAGCATGGACTTTCTCGGGGTGGGGAATGTCATCCCGAAGTATAGTTCACTCAGGATCGGCGCTGACCGGCATCTCTCGACAGGGTGTTCAGCCGGAAGCTGGCCGTGGGAGCGACTTCAGTCGCGATGAACCGGCCACCGGGACACCGCCGTCGGGGATGAATCCCCTCCCACAAGACCGCCCATCCGGCTGACCGGCTCGGCCACGGTTGCTGGCTGTGGGAGCGACGTCAGTCGCGATGAACCGGCCACCGGGACACCGCCGTCGGGGATGAATCCCCTCCCACAAGACCGCCCATCCGGCTGACCGGCTCGGCCACGGTTGCTGGTTGTGGGAGCGACTTCAGTCGCGATGAACCGGCCACCGGTACACCGTTAGTCGAGGTCGTGATTGACCGCCCAGACCGCGGCCTCGACCCGCGAGCGCAGCCCGAGCTTCTTGAGCACGTGCTTGACGTGCACCTTGACCGTGCCTTCGCTGATGGCCAGCCGGCGGGCGATCAGCTTGTTGCTCAGCCCGCGGGCCAGGGCACGCAGGGTCTCGCGCTCGCGGGCGGTGAGGGTGGCCAGGGCGTCCTCGCCCGGGGTGGCGCGTGGCCCGCTCAGGGCTCGGGCCAGCAGGCCGGCGAGTCGCGGGCTGATCGCCATCTGCCCCTCGGCGGCTTCCTTGATCGCCGCCAGCAGGTCCTCGGGTTCCATGTCCTTGAGCAGGTAGCCGTCGGCGCCGGCACGCAGCGCGGCGATGACGTCCTCCTCGGCGTCGGAGACGGTGAGCATGACGATGCGCGACTCGACGCCGGCCTCGCGCAGGGCCCGCAGGGCGTCCAGGCCGTCCATCCGGGCCATGTTCAGGTCCATCAGGATCAGCGCCGGGGCCTCGCGGCTGGCGATGTCCAGGGCCGCCTGGCCGTCGGTGGCCTCGCCGGCGACGCTCAGGGCGGCGTCCATCTCGAGCAGCTGGCGAACGCCGCGGCGGAACAGCGGGTGGTCGTCGACGATCAGGACCGGGGTCGTCATTCGGCGTCTCCGGGCAGGGTGGTGGCAGGGGTGTCGCGGCGCATCTGAGGCGTGAAGTGCAGCCGTACCGTGGTGCCGCCCGGCGCCGGCTCGAACACCTCGAGCCGGCCGTTCAGGCCGGCGGCGCGCTCGCGCATGATGGTGGTGCCGTAGTGGCCGGGCTGGTCCGTGCGCTCGCCGAGCCCGATGCCGTCGTCATCGACGCTGACCGTCACCTGGCCGTGCGTGTCGGTGGCCAGATGAACCTCGCAGCGGCTCGCCCGGGCGTGATGGAGCACGTTGGACAGCGCCTCGCGGACGATCTGCAGGACGTGCATCTGCTCGTTGGGCGACAGCGGACAGTGGTCGAGCCGGTAGTCGAGGCGGATGGAAAGCTCGCCGCGCCGCGTGAACTCGCGCACCGTTTCCTCGAGCGCGGCCTCCAGCCCCGGCCCGCTCATCTTCAGACGGAAGGTGCTGAGCAGCTCGCGCAGCTGCCGATAGGCGGCGTTGAGCCCCTCGCGCAGCTCGTCGAGCACCGCCTCGGTGTCGGCCGCCGGGGCCTGGGCGCGAACCAGCGCCTGCAGGCGGGCGACCTGGATCTTCAGGTAGGAGAGCGACTGGGCCAGCGAGTCGTGCAGTTCCCGGGCGATCACCGCGCGCTCGTCCATCAGCGCCAGGCGGCGCTGCTCGGCGTAGCCCTGGGCCAGCGAGATCGAGGTGGCGATCAGCCCGGCGATGGTGTCCGCCAGATCGCGCTGCCAGGGTTCGGGCGGCGAGTGGGGCGGGTGCTGGATCAGCAGCACGCCGTAGTGGCGGTCGGCCTCGCTGACCGCCACCCGGTAGACCCAGGGCGAGGGGGTGTCGTCGTGGTCGTCGAGGCAGGGCACGCAGTCCGGCGCCCGGCAGAAGTCGGGGCAGTCCTCGGCCCGGGTGGACAGGCGCAGGTAGGCCTGCTCGGCGTCGGCCTGGGCCAGGCACAGGGTGATCGGCCCCAGCCCGGTGACGGCGGCGAGCTGGGCGAGCACGTGCCGGTAGCGGGCATCGCCGGGCGGGGCACCGTTGAGCCGGCGTGCCGCCTGATAGAGCAGGCCGAGGCTCTCGTTGCTGCGCTGGAGCTCGGCGGTCTTGGCGGCCACCCGCTCCTCCAGCCGGCCGTACATCTGCGACAGGTTCTCGTTCATCTGGTTGATGGTGCGCGACAGCAGACCCAGCTCGTCGCCCGCCGTGTAGCGGGTGCGGCCGTTGAAGTCGCCGTGCCGGGCCCGCTCGACCACCTGCAGCAGATCGCGCAGCGGCGGCATCACCCCGGCGGCCAGCTTGTACATGGCCAGGAACACCAGTCCCAGCGTCAGGAACAGGATGACGCCCTGGAACAGCCGCAGCAGCTGGATGCGCGATTCCGCCTCGCGCTGCAGCTGGCCGACCAGCCGGTCGACCTGGTCGACGAAGTCGCCCACGCGGGCGGCGACGTCGGCCGGTGCGGTGGCCGCGGGTGTCTGCATCAGCGGGCGCAGCTGCTCGCGCCACTGTTCGGCGACCGCCTGGTACTGGCGGGTCAGCGGGTGCTGCGGGTCGTCCGGCAGGCGCTCGGTGATCACCGGCGAGGCCAGGCTGCGGTCGAGTTCGGCGAGCCGGTCAGGCAGGCGTTCGGCGCTGTCGGGCCGGGCCCGCGTGGCGAGCAGCCGGTAGGCCTGCATGCGCAGGGCGCCGGCCTGGTTGATCGCCGCCGCGTCGCCGCTGGCGGTCTCGGCGATGACGATCGAGCCGAGCATGCTGGTCAGTGCCAGCAGCACGATGCCGGCCATGGCCAGCCCGGCGCGAAAGGTCAGGGAACGGGGCATGAGAGACGATCTCGACACACGACGGGGGAGTACCTCCAATGAGTCAACCGGCCGGGGGCGCCACGCCGCCGGGGCGGCCCTTCCTGAAAAATTGTTGTTGTTCAAGGTGTTGCCAAGGGTGGCCGAATACCCCGAAAGAGGTATCCAGCCTAGTCTCGCCGAGGCGTCGGGACAAGCACATTGACTCAGGTCAACGGCCGGCCCGCCCCCCTGTAGCAAGGTCCGCTCAGAGCGCCTTTCGCAGCGCCCGACCCGGGCGAAAAGGCGCTCGGGAAGTCTTTGACCGAGCCAGAGGGGACGACCATGGCCAACACTACCAGCCCGCCGAAGCGCGCCCAGAATCGCGCCCTGGGCCTTTCCACGCTGGCGTTCACGCTGTGTTTCGCGGTGTGGACGCTGTTTTCCATTCTTGGCCTGCAGATCAAGCAGGAGTTCGACCTGTCGGACACCCAGCTCGGCCTGCTGATGGCGACCCCGGTGCTCACCGGGTCGATCAGCCGGCTGTTCCTGGGTATCCTCACCGACCGCTTCGGCGGGCGCTGGGTGTTCAGCCTGCTGATGCTGGCCACCGCCGGCTGCGTCTACCTGCTGACCTTCGCCACCAGCTATCCCATGCTGCTGCTGGGCGCCCTGGGCATCGGCCTGGCCGGCGGTTCGTTCATCGTCGGGGTGGCCTACACCTCGGCGTGGTTCGAGCCCGAGCGCCAGGGTACCGCGCTGGGCATCTTCGGCGCCGGCAACGTCGGCGCGGCGGTGACCAACTTCGGCGCGCCCTTCCTGCTGCTGGCGCTGGGCTGGCAGGGCGCGGCCCTGGTCTACGCCACGGTCATGGCGATCATGGGCGTGGTCTTCCTGCTGCTGGCCCGTACCGATCCGCAGAGCGCCCAGCGCCGCGCCGACGCCGTGCCGCTCAGACAGCAGCTGGCGCCGCTGGTCGAGCTGCGGGTGTGGCGCTTCTCGCTGTACTACTTCTTCGTCTTCGGCGGCTTCGTCGCCCTGGCGCTGTGGCTGCCGCACTATCTGGTCGAGGTCTACGGCCTGAGCATCACCGCCGCGGGCATCGTCGCCGCACTGTACACCATCCCGGCGTCGCTGTTCCGCATCCTCGGCGGCTGGCTCTCCGACCGCTACGGCGCGCGGCGCGTGATGTACGCCACCCTGATCGCCTCGGTGGTGTGCAGCTTCCTGCTCAGCTACCCGCCGACCCGCTACAGCGTGCAGGGCGTCAATGGCACCCTGGAGTTCTCGTTCGCCATGAACCTGATCGGCTTCGTCGCGCTGATCATGGTGCTGGGCTTCTTCATGTCGCTGGGCAAGGCGGCGGTGTTCAAGCACATCCCCAGCTACTACCCGCAGCACGTCGGCGCGGTGGGCGGCGTGGTGGGCATGATCGGCGGGCTGGGCGGCTTCTTCCTGCCGCTGACCTTCGGCATGCTCAACGACGTGGTGGGCATCTGGCAGAGCTGCTTCATGCTGCTGTTCGTGGTCTCCGGCGCGGCGCTGGTCTGGATGCACTACGCGATCCTGCGCGCCAGCCGCCACGAATGGCGTACCGGCCGCGAGGTTCGCGACCTGCCGGAGCTGTCCACCCCCAGCCACTTCGTGCTCCAGGACTGGCGCCCCGAGGACCCGGACTTCTGGGCCGAGAAGGGCAAGCGCATCGCCACCCGCAACCTGTGGATCTCGATCCCCAACCTGCTGCTGGCCTTCTCGGTGTGGATGGTCTGGTCGGTGGTGGTCGCCAAGCTGCCCCAGGTGGGCTTCGACTACACCTCCAACCAGCTGTTCTGGCTGGCCGCGCTACCGGGGCTGTCCGGGGCCACGCTGCGCATCTTCTACAGCTTCATGGTGCCGATCGTCGGCGGCCGCCGCTTCACCGCGCTGTCCACCGCCTCGCTGGCGCTGCCGGCGCTGTGGATCGGCTTCGCCGTGCAGAATCCCGACACCCCCTACCTGGTGATGCTGATCCTGGCGCTGCTGTGCGGCTTCGGTGGCGGCAACTTCGCCTCGAGCATGGCCAACATCTCGTTCTTCTATCCCAAGCGCGAGAAGGGCAACGCCCTGGCCCTCAACGCCGGGCTGGGCAACCTGGGCGTCAGCGTCATGCAGTTCCTGATTCCGCTGGCGATCACCGCCGGGGTGTTCGGCGCGCTGGGCGGCGAGCCGCAGACCCTGAATGACGGCGGCCGGCTGTGGCTGCAGAACGCCGGCTTCGTCTGGGTGCCGTTCATCCTGATCGGTGCGGTGGCGGCCTGGTTCGGCATGAACGACATCGCCAGTGCCAAATCCTCGTTCAAGGACCAGGCGGTGATCTTCAAGCGCAAGCACAACTGGCTGATGTGCGTGCTCTACACCGGCACCTTCGGCAGCTTCATCGGCTACTCCGCGGGCTTCCCGCTGCTGGCCTCCAACCAGTTCCCCGAGGTCGACGTGCTGCAGTTCGCCTTCCTGGGGCCGCTGGTGGGCGCGCTGTCCCGCGCCGGCACCGGCTGGGTCTCGGATCGCTTCGGCGGCGCGCGGGTCACCCTGTGGGTGTTCGCGGCGATGATCGCCTGTGTCGCCGGGGTGCTGTTCTTCCTCGGCATCAAGGACCAGCCGGGCGCGTTCTGGGGCTTCTTCGCCATGTTCCTGCTGCTGTTCTTCTTCACCGGCGTGGGCAACGCCAGCACCTTCCAGATGATCCCCGAGATCTTCCGCCAGGAAGTGGCGCGGCTGATGCCCGAGCTCGACGCCGCCGCGCAGCGCCAGCAGAGCGAGAAGGAGTCCGCGGCGACCATCGGCTTCACCTCGGCGATCGCCGCCTACGGGGCCTTCTTCATTCCCAAGACCTTCGGCAGCTCCATCGCCCTGACCGGCGGGGCCGAGCTGGCGCTGTACGGCTTCATCGCCTTCTACGCCATCTGCGTGGGCCTGACCTGGTTCTACTACACCCGCGCCAACGCCGAGATCCGCTTTCAGGAGCCCGGGCGGGCGACGCCGGCCCAGACCGCGTCGTCATGACCCCGAGCCATTGAGGAGAGAGATTCCATGAGTCATTTTCTGGACCGCCTGAAGTACCTGAGCCGCCGCCCCGAGCACTTCGCCGCGGGGCACGGCGAGACCCGCGACGAGACCCGTGACTGGGAGGACGGCTACCGGGCCCGCTGGCAGCACGACAAGATCGTGCGCTCCACCCACGGCGTGAACTGCACCGGCTCGTGCAGCTGGAAGATCTACGTCAAGAACGGTCTGGTCACCTGGGAGACCCAGCAGACCGACTACCCGCGCACCCGGCCGGATCTGCCCAACCACGAGCCGCGCGGCTGCCCGCGCGGGGCCAGCTACTCCTGGTACCTGTACAGTGCCAACCGGCTCAAGTACCCGCTGATCCGCAAACCGCTGCTGGCGCTGTGGCGCGAGGCGCTCGAGCGCCACGACGACCCGGTGGACGCCTGGGCGTCGATCGTCGAGGACCCGACCCGGGCCAAGCAGTACAAGAAGGCCCGCGGCCTGGGCGGCTTCGTGCGTGCCGACTGGGAGGAGATGGAGACGCTGATCGCCGCCTCCAACGTCTACACCGCCAAGCAGTACGGCCCCGACCGGGTCATCGGCTTCTCGCCGATCCCCGCCATGTCGATGGTCAGCTATGCCGCCGGGGCGCGCTACCTGTCGCTGATCGGCGGGGTCTGCCTGTCGTTCTACGACTGGTACTGCGACCTGCCGCCGGCCTCGCCGATGACCTGGGGCGAGCAGACCGACGTGCCGGAATCCGCCGACTGGTACAACTCGGGCTACCTGATCGCCTGGGGTTCCAACGTGCCCCAGACCCGCACCCCGGACGCCCACTTCTTCACCGAGGTGCGCTACAAGGGCACCAAGACCGTCGCCATCACCCCGGACTACGCCGAGGTCGCCAAGCTCGCCGACGAGTGGCTGTCCGCCAAGCAGGGCACCGACGCCGCGCTGGCGATGGCCATGGGCCACGTGATCCTCAAGGAGTTCCACCTCGAGCGCCAGGACCCCTACTTCACCGACTACGTGCGCCGCTACACCGACATGCCGATGCTGGTCGAGCTCGAGCCCCGCGAGGACGGCAGCTACGCCCCCGGCCGCCAGCTGCGCGCCAGCGACTTCGGCGAGGCGCTCGGTCAGGCCAACAATCCCGAGTGGAAGACCGTCGCCTGGGACGCCACGAGCGACCGGCTCGTCGTGCCGCGCGGCTCGATCGGCTTTCGCTGGGGACAGGACGGCACCGAGGCCGACCGGGGCAAGTGGAACCTCGAGCCGCTGGACGCCGAGGGCCGCGAGATCGAGCCGCTGCTGACGCTCGCCGAGCATCATGACGACGTGGCGCGGGTCGCCTTCCCCTACTTCGGCGGCATCGAGCACGAGCACTTCGCCCACGTCGCCGGCAACGACGTGCTCTACCACAGCCTGCCGGTCAAGCGCCTGACCCGCGCCGACGGCAGCGAGATGCTGGCGGTCACGGTGTTCGACCTGACCTGCGCCAACTACGGCATCGATCGCGGCTTCGGTGCGGCGGACGCCGACGATGGCGCCACCGACTACGCGCAGGTGCGCCCCTACACCCCGGCCTGGCAGGAGCAGATCACCGGCGTGCCCGCCGCGCAGTGCCTGCGCATCGCCCGCGAGTTCGCCGACAACGCCTCGCGCACCCGGGGCCGCAGCATGATCATCGTCGGCGCCGGGATGAACCACTGGTACCACATGGACATGAGCTACCGCGGGCTGATCAACATGCTCGTGCTGTGCGGCTGCGTGGGCCAGAGCGGCGGCGGCTGGTCGCACTACGTCGGCCAGGAGAAGCTGCGTCCGCAGACCGGCTGGCTGCCGCTGGCCTTCGGCCTCGACTGGACGCGCCCGCCGCGCCAGATGAACGGCACCTCGTTCTTCTACAACCACTCCAGCCAGTGGCGCTACGAGAAGCTCAAGATCCAGGAGATCCTCTCGCCGCTGGCCGATCCCAAGCAGTACGGCGGCAGCCTGATCGACTACAACGTGCGCGCCGAGCGCATGGGCTGGCTGCCCTCGGCACCGCAGCTCGACACCAACCCGCTGCGTCTGGCCGCGGCCGCCGAGGCGGCGGGCCTGTCCACCAGGGACTACGTCGTGCAGCAGCTCAAGGCCGGCAAGCTCGCCTTCGCCGCCGAGGACCCGGACAACCCGCAGAACTTCCCGCGCAACCTGTTCATCTGGCGCTCCAACCTGCTGGGCAGCTCCGGCAAGGGCCACGACTACCTGCTCAAGTACCTGCTGGGCGCCAATCACGGCGTGCAGGGCAAGGACCTGGGCAGCATGGACGGCATCAAGCCCGAGGAAGTGACCTGGCGCGACGAGGCCGCCGAGGGCAAGCTCGACCTGCTGGTGACGCTCGACTTCCGCATGTCCACCACCTGCCTGTACTCGGACATCGTGCTGCCCACCGCGACCTGGTACGAGAAGGACGACCTCAACACTTCGGACATGCACCCGTTCATCCACCCGCTGACCGCGGCCACCGACCCGGCCTGGGAGTCGCGCAGCGACTGGGAGATCTACAAGGGCATCGCCAGGGCCTTCTCGCGGGTCTGCCCGGGGCACCTCGGCGAGGAGACCGACCTGGTCACCCTGCCGCTGCAGCATGACTCCCCGGGGGAGCTCGCCCAGCTCGACGTCAAGGACTGGAAGCGCGGCGAGTGCGAGCCGATTCCCGGCAGGACCATGCCCAGCCTGGTCGAGGTCAAGCGCGACTACCCGGCCACCTACGAGCGCTTCACCTCGCTGGGGCCGGCGCTCGAGTCACTCGGCAACGGCAGCAAGGGCATCAACTGGACGACCGACAAGGAGGTGGAGCTGCTCGGCCGGCTCAACCGCCGCAAGCTCGACGGCGCCGCCAAGGGCCGCCCGTGCATCGAGAGCGCCATCGACGCCGCCGAGACCATCCTCTCGCTGGCGCCGGAGACCAACGGCCAGGTGGCGGTGCGCGCCTGGGAATCGCTGTCCAAGGTGACCGGGCGCGACCACACCCATCTGGCGCGGCCCAAGGAGGAGGAGAAGATCCGCTTCCGCGACGTGGTCGCCCAGCCGCGCAAGATCATCTCCAGCCCCACCTGGTCGGGGCTCGAGGACGAGCACGTCTCCTACAACGCCGGCTACACCAACGTCCACGAGCTGATCCCCTGGCGCACCGTCAGCGGCCGCCAGCAGCTCTACCAGGATCACCCCTGGATGCGCGCCTTCGGCGAGAGCCTGCTGGCCTACCGGCCGCCGATCGACACCAAGGCGGTGGCCAGCGTCCATGCGCCCAGGTCCAACGGCAACCCGGAGATCGCGCTCAACTGGATCACCCCGCACCAGAAGTGGGGCATCCACTCCACCTACTCGGACAACCTGCTGATGCAGACCCTGTCCCGCGGCGGGCCGATCGTCTGGCTCTCCGAGGAGGACGCCCAGGCCATCGGCGTCGAGGACAACGACTGGCTCGAGCTCTACAACGCCAACGGCGCGATCACCGCCCGTGCGGTGGTCAGCCAGCGGGTCAAGACCGGCATGGCGATGATGTACCACGCTCAGGAGCGGCTGGTGAACATCCCCGGCTCGGAGATCTCCGGTACCCGCGGCGGCATCCACAACTCGGTGACCCGCATCTGCCCCAAGCCGACCCACATGATCGGCGGCTACGGCCAGCTGGCCTACGGCTTCAACTACTACGGCACCGTGGGTGCCAACCGTGACGAGTTCGTCATCGTGCGCAAGATGAAGCGTGTCGACTGGCTGGACGGCGAAGGCAACGATTACGAACAGGAGGCCGTGAAATGAAGATTCGTTCCCAGGTCGGCATGGTGCTCAACCTCGACAAGTGCATCGGCTGTCATACCTGCTCGGTCACCTGCAAGAACGTCTGGACCAGCCGCGAGGGCGTCGAGTACGCCTGGTTCAACAATGTCGAGACCAAGCCCGGCATCGGCTACCCCAAGGAGTGGGAGAACCAGGCCAAGTGGAAGGGCGGCTGGCTGCGCCGCAAGGATGGCCACATCGAGCCGCGTATCGGCGGCAAGTGGCGGGTGCTGGCGAACATCTTCGCCAACCCCGACCTGCCGGAGATCGACGACTACTACGAGCCGTTCACCTTCGACTACCAGCACCTGCACACCGCCAAGCAGGGCCAGCACCAGCCCACCGCGCGGCCGCGCTCGCTGATCTCCGGCGAGCGCATGAACAAGATCGAATGGGGCCCCAACTGGGAGGAGATTCTCGGCACCGAGTTCGCCAAGCGGCGTCGCGACGCCAACTTCGCGCAGATCGAGGCCGACATCTACGGCCAGTTCGAGAACACCTTCATGATGTACCTGCCGCGGCTGTGCGAGCACTGCCTCAACCCGGCGTGCGTGGCGTCGTGTCCGAGTGGCGCGATCTACAAGCGGGAGGAAGACGGCATCGTGCTGATCGACCAGGACAAGTGCCGCGGCTGGCGGATGTGCGTCTCCGGCTGCCCGTACAAGAAGATCTACTACAACTGGAAGTCCGGCAAGTCCGAGAAGTGCATCTTCTGCTACCCGCGCATCGAGGCCGGCCAGCCGACGGTGTGCTCCGAGACCTGCGTGGGACGCATCCGCTACCTGGGCGTGCTGCTCTACGACGCCGACCGCATCGAGGAGGTCGCGGCCTCCGCCGACGAGCGCGACCTCTACCGGCGCCAGTGCGAGATCTTCCTCGACCCCAACGACCCCGAGGTGATCGCCCAGGCGCGGCGTGACGGCATCCCGGAGAACGTCATCGTCGCCGCACAGGCCTCGCCGGTCTACAAGCTGGCCATGGACTGGCAGCTGGCGCTACCGCTGCACCCCGAGTACCGCACCCTGCCGATGGTCTGGTACGTGCCGCCGCTGTCGCCGATCCAGTCGGCGGCCGAGGCCGGGCACCTCGAGGACGACGGCGTGCTGCCGAAGATCGAGTCGCTGCGCATCCCGGTCCAGTATCTCGCCAACCTGCTCACCGCCGGCGACGAGGGCCCCGTGGTGCTGGCGCTCAAGCGGCTGATGGCGATGCGCGTCTACATGCGCGGCAAGCACGTCGACGGCGAGACGAACCAGGCCGTGCTCGACGCCGTGGGACTCAGCGAGGCCCAGGTCGAGGCCATGTACCGCTACCTGGCGATCGCCGACTACGAGGACCGCTTCGTGGTGCCCACCAGCCACCGCGAGCTGGCCCGCGAGGCCTTCCCCGAGCGCGGCGGCTGCGGCTTCAGCTTCGGCAACGGCTGCCAGGGCGGCGACAGCGAGACCAGCCTGTTCGGCGGCCGCAAGCAGACCACCACCCTGGTGCAGCCGGTGAATGTCTACGACCCGCAGACCGAGGAGGCCGCCCGTGACTGACACCACCCAGCGCAGCCTGCGCGCCCTGGCGCGGCTGCTCGACTACCCCGAGGCCGAGCTGCAGGCCGCCGCCGACGAGCTGGCGGCGGTGTTCGCCGCCGAGGCTCGGCTGCCGGCGGCCCTGCGCGAGGCGCTCGTCGGCTGGTGCCGACGGCTCGCCGCGACGCCGCTGCTCGATCTGCAGGCCGACTACGTGGCGCTGTTCGACAAGGGCCGCGCCACCTCGCTGCTGCTCTTCGAGCACGTCCACGGCGAGTCCCGCGACCGCGGCCAGGCGATGGTCGACCTGCTCGACGAGTACCAGGCCGCCGGCTTCGCGCTCGACGCCCGCGAGCTGCCCGACTACCTGCCGCTGTTCCTCGAGTACCTGTCCACCCGCGACGAGGCCGAGATCGGCCGCTGGCTGGGCGAGATCCGTCACATCCTGGCGCGGCTCGCCGCCCGCCTGGAGGAGCGCGAGGCCGGCCACGCCCTGGTGCCGCTGGCGCTGCTGGCGCTGATCGGCGCCGAGGGCGACGTCGCCGAGCATCGCGAGCCGGTGAAGCAGGAGCCCCGCGACGACACCCCGGCGGCACTGGATGCCGTGTGGGAGGAGGAGGCGGTGCGCTTCTCGGCCGCCTCCGACGAGGACTGTGCGCTGCAGTCCGCCGAGGGCCGTCGTCTCGCCGAACGCAAGCGCGCCACGCCGCAGGAGGCGGTGCGCATCCTCGATCCCGTCAGCGTCTCATCGTCATTCGGAGAGCCGTCATGAACTACCTCAATACCCTGTTGTTCGGGCTGTACCCGTACCTCGCCGGCAGCGTCTTCCTGATCGGCAGCCTGCTGCGCTTCGATCACGGCCAGTACACCTGGAAGACCGGCTCCAGCCAGCTGCTCTCGCGGCGCCAGCTGCGACTGGGCAGCAACCTCTTCCACATCGGCATCCTGGTGATCTTCTTCGGTCACCTGGTGGGGCTGTTGACCCCGCACTGGGTCTACGCGCCGTTCATGGCCGCCGGCACCAAGCAAGTCGTGGCCATCGTGGTCGGCGGGCTGGCGGGGCTGTCGTGCCTGGCCGGCGGGGCGATCCTGCTGCATCGCCGGCTCACCAACCCGCGGGTGCGGGCCTCCTCCAGCGTCACCGACAACCTGATCCTGATCCTGCTGCTCATCCAGGTCTCGCTGGGCCTGCTGACGATCTTCTCGGCACTGCACCACCTCGACGGCGGGGCGATGCTGATGCTCGCCGAGTGGGCGCAGTCGATCGTCTACTTCAAGGGCAACGCCGCGGCGCATCTCGCCGAGATCGGCTGGATCTACAAGCTGCACATCCTGCTGGGCCTGACCATCGTGCTGCTGTTCCCGTTCACCCGGCTGGTGCACGTGTGGAGCGCGCCGCTGGGGTATCTGGGGCGGCGCTACCAGATCGTCCGGCGCCGGGCCTGAGGGCCTGCCGAAAAATGCCTGCGCTCGGCGATTTTCAGCCAAGACCGGGAGGTATCGGGCTTGGCGAGGAGGACGAGGGGCGCCGGAGGCAGGCCGGAGAGGAGGTCCTACGCCATGGAAGGCGTAGGTAGCGCCCAGGGACGGGTTTACAGCGCCTCCTCGCAGGCCTGCCTCCGGTTCAGCCCCGAGTGGCCGTGAGAGGGCTACATCCTCGCTGGATGAGGCGGCACGCCCGAAGACATTGAGAGAGTCATGACCATGCAACAGATTGCTATCGAAACCCTGCCGGGCGGCGGCGCGCCGATCCGCGTCGGCGAGATCGCCATCGACGAGGCCGAGATCGCCCGCGAGATGCAGCACCACCCGGCCGACAGCGCCGACGGGGCCCGCGACGGCGCGGTGCGGGCCCTGGTGGTCCGCGAGCTGCTGCGCCAGCGCGCGCGGGTATTGGGCCTGGACGGCGACGACGAGGCCGCCATCGCCGCCCTGCTGGAAGACGAGCTGCCGATTCCCGAGCCCGACGAGAGCGATTGCCGGCGCTACTTCGACGCCCACCGCGAGCGCTTCGGCGAGCCGGCGCGGCTGTCGGTGCGCCATATCCTGCTGGCGGCGGCCCCGGACGACGCCGAGGCCCGCGACGCCGGCTACCGCCGGGGGATGGCGTTGATCGCCGAGCTCGAGGAGCATCCCGAACGCTTCACCGACCTGGCCCGCCGCCACTCCGCCTGCCCCTCGAAGGAAAGCGGCGGCGAGCTGGGCTGGCTCGCCCCGGGGCAGACCGTCGCCGAACTCGACCGCGCGCTGCAGACCCTGCCCGAGGGCCTGCACGACCGGCCGCTGGCCTCGCGCTACGGCTGGCACCTGGTCTGCATCGATGCGCGTCGCGACGCCCGCCCGCGCCCCTTCGAGGCGGTCGCCGAACGGGTGCGCCACACCCTGTGCGAACAGGCTTCGCGCCGCGCCCTGCGCCACTACCTGCTGGCCCTGGAGGCCGAGATCGGCGTCACCGGGTTCCGGCTCGACGACGATGCCGAGGGCGCGTTGATGCAGTAACGATTGAGCAACGCAGGCCGGCCGCCGCGCCGGAAGTCCGTCACTGTCCCGCTGCTACGGGCGGGGAAGGAGGTTGTCATGACACGCGATGCATCCACCCGGCCGCCCCTGGTCTATTCCTGCTCGGGGTGCTCGGATGTCGCCCAGCTGGCCAACGCGGTGGCGCTGCGTCTCGACCACGCCGGCACCGCCGAGATGTCGTGCATCGCCGGCGTCGGCGGCGGCGTGCCGGGGCTGGTGAAGACGGCACGCTCGGGGCGGCCGATCGTCGCCATCGACGGCTGCCAGATGCACTGCGCCAGCCACTGCCTGGCCAACGCCGGGGTGACGCCCACCGAGCACGTGCGGCTCTACGAGCGCGGCCTGAAGAAGCGCAAGGGGCGCCTCTACGACGAGGCCACCATCGCCGCGGTGACCGAGGAGGTCGGCGGGCTAATCGCCCGGTTGCCGATTCCCGACGCCCCGGCGGCCCACTGACGGCAGGCAGCGACGCAAAAAAAGCGCCCTGCCAATGACTGACAGGGCGCACATGCAGGGAGTCTCGTCATGCCGGCCATTCCGCTGGCCGGTCTTGCCGTTCCTGGTGGCGGTATCGTCCTGATACCGGGGCCGTCCTTGGCCGTGGCCTCCTTGCCGGCGATCGTCCTGATCGCGACGAGCCATGTTACACTAGCACACAATGTTTAACATTGTGACCCGATAGGCGAATCTCTCTTTCAGGCCACGGAGCCTGCATGTCGATCCATATCTCGTGCGGTCATGGAAAAAGGCGACAAGGTCGGCCCCCTGGGGCCGATCCTGCCGTAGCGCTGCGTTTCCGTGCGGTCTTCAACGAGCATCCTGCTCGTACATCCCTGGCTGCTGAGCCATCCGTTGCTCGATCTTCCCTGTGGGCTCTCCCTTGCCCGACACCGCACACTCTCGCAGCTTGAGGCCCGTGTCGATTTAACCTGGGTTATCAATGCGAAGAAAAAATCGTGATTTCTCGCTATCGCTGTTTTGCCGTGGATTGACTCAGGCTAAGAGTCCGAGGCGGCGCCGGGGGCCGAAGAGCCGGTATCCGCCGGCTCCGCGGGGGCCGGCAGGGCCTGTCCGGTCCGGGGACGGATCGGCGGGAAGTCCTGTGCGGTGAGGGTTTCCCGTGCCAGCAGCAGGGCGGCACCGGCCTGCAGGTCGCTGCGGCGGGCCTCGAGAATGCCCAGGGCCCGGCGATAGGCCTCGTCGACCAGCTGGCGCACGGCGAGGTCGATCTCGCGGCCGGTGGCCTCGGAATACTCGCGCGGCTGGGCCATGCCATAGGTCTCGCCGAGGAAGGCGTGGCGCTCCTCCTCGTAGACCACCGGCTCGATGCCCTCGGCCATGCCGAAGCGGGTGACCATGTGGCGGGCGATCTCGCTGACCTTGGCCAGGTCGTCGGCGGCGCCGGTGGAGATCTCGTCGAAGATCAGCCGCTCGGCGGCGCGCCCGCCCATCAGCACCGTCATGCGGTGCTTGAGCTCGGTGGTGGTCTGCAGGAAGCGGTCCTCGGTGGGACGCTGGATGGTGTAGCCCAGCGCACCGACCCCGCGGGGGATGATCGACACCTTGTGCACCGGGTCCATGTCCGGCAGCGCGGCGGCGACCAGCGCATGGCCCATCTCGTGGTGGGCGACCACCTCGCGCTCGTGGGCGTTGAGCAGCCGGCTCTTCTTCTCCAGCCCGGCGACGATGCGCTCGATGGCGTTGGTGAAGTCGGCCATGCTCACGGCCTCCGCCCCGCGGCGGGTGGCCAGCAGCGCCGCCTCGTTGACCAGGTTGGCCAGATCGGCGCCGGTGAAGCCCGGCGTCAGCGCGGCGATGTGGTCGAGATCGACGTCGGCGGCGAGCTGCTGGAGCTTGCCGATGTGCACCTCGAGGATCGCCTTGCGCCCGAGACGCTCGGGGCGGTCGACCAGCACCTGGCGGTCGAAGCGCCCGGCGCGCAGCAGCGCCGGGTCGAGGATCTCGGGGCGGTTGGTGGCGGCGAGCAGCACGATGCCCGAGGCGGTGTCGAAGCCGTCGAGCTCGGTGAGCAGCTGGTTGAGGGTCTGTTCCTTCTCGTCGTGGCCGCCCATCACGTTGGGCCCGCGGGCCCGGCCCAGCGCATCCAGCTCGTCGATGAAGATGATGCAGGGCTTGGCCTTGGCCGCCTGCTCGAAGAGGTCGCGGACCCGCGCCGCGCCCACGCCGACGAACATCTCGACGAACTCCGAGCCCGAGATCGAGAAGAACGGCACGCCTGCCTCGCCGGCCACCGCCCGGGCCAGCAGGGTCTTGCCGGTGCCCGGCGGGCCGACCAGCAGGATGCCCTTGGGCACCCGGGCGCCGAGCCGCCCGTAGCGCTGCGGGTCGCGCAGGAAGGCCACCACTTCCTTGAGCTCGTCCTTGGCCTCGTCGACGCCGGCGACATCGGCGAAGGTCACCCGGGTGGCGGTCTCGACATAGACCTTGGCCTTCGACTTGCCCAGGGTCATCATCCCGCCCATGCCCTGGCTGCCGGCCAGGCGTCGGATCACCAGCGACCACAGCACGAAGAAGAACAGCACCGGGATCACCCACGACAGCAGGGTGGTGAAGAAGGTGTTCTCGCGGGTGCCGTCGAAGGTCACGCCGTACTTCTCGAACGTCGCGGCCAGCGCCGGGTCGACGCGATTGGTGGTGAAGCCGGTGCGGCCGTCCTGGCCGGGCGTCTTGAAGGTGCCGGTGATCTGCTCGCTGCCGACCTTGATGGTGGCGATGTCGCCGGCCTCGAGCCGCTGGGTGAATTCCGAATAGGGAATCGGCTCTCGGGAACGCCATTCGAGGTAGGCGTTCTGGAAGATCAGTACCAGCACGAAGGCCGCGATCGCGTACCACAGGTGAATCTGGTTGCGCCTGTCCATGTCCCGCCTCCCTCCGGATCGCCCTGTCTTCGATTCAGTGTATGTCACCCTGCGCCCACCTCGGGGCGTCTCCCGGGCGGTCATCGCACAGGCAGGGCTACAGGCAAGGCATACCGGCCCCGGGCACCGATTGCGTTGACGTGGGTCAATCCCCGGGGAGCCGTGCCGCTCGAGGTGGCGGAAGTGTCGCCAGTCATGGCGCGCCTTTCCGGATGCACGGCGTCATAATTGTCGCTTTTTTGCGACGAACCGGTCGTCGGCCTATGGCGCTCCTGCATCGAGTCCGATTAGGCTGGTTCAGGCCGTCATCAAGGCCATTGTCGAGGGTCAAACAAACATTTGACCCTGGCTGAGGGAGCGGCCTTCATCGACCCGATAGTCTTCAACCCTGGCGGTCACATGAAAAGAACAGTTTCGGACAAGGGAACCCACGGGGTCAGCATCACGGGCCGCGGCCGGACAGCGGTGCTGCTGGTCAACGGCTTCGGCTACGAGCAGAGCCTCTGGCAGCCGCTGTGCGAGCAGCTGGACGGGGCGTACCGGCTGATCCGCTTTGACCACGCGGGCACCGGGCGAGCCACCCGCGAGGCCGCCGAGCTGGCGGACTACACCACGCTCGATGCCTACGCCGACGACCTGCTGGTGCTGGTCGAGTCGCTCGGAGATGAGCCGTTGGTGGTGGTGGGGCATTCCATCGGCGGCATCATCGCCATGCTGGCGGCGCGACGGTGCCCCGAGCGGTTCCGCCAGCTGATCATGATCAATGCCTCGAGCCGTTATCTCAACGACGCGCCCGACTATCACGGCGGGTTCGAGCCCGAGGATATCCATGCCCTGCTGGACATGATGGAGCAGAACCACTTCGACTGGGCCGGGCGCATGGCCGCCGACGTGATCGGGGTGTCGGCACCGGCGCCGGCGGAAGCGCAGCTGCGCGAGCAGTTCCTGGCCACCGAGGCGGTGGTCGCGCGGCGCTTCGCCGAGGTGCTCTTCTTCAGCGATACCCGCTCGCGGCTGGCCGAGGTGACGGTGCCCGTCGTGGTCGCGCAGACCGACGGGGACGCCGTGGTATCCCGGGAGGGGGCGGAGTACCTGGCCGCGCAGCTGCCGAACGCGCGCCTCGCGTGGCTGCCGGTCGAGGGGCACTATCCGCAGATCCGCGCGCCGGAGATGCTGGCCGACGCCCTGCGCGCCTGGATCACGGCATGAGGCCGGAAGCGCCACGCAGGGCAGGCGACACCCTCACGGCGTGGCTGACGGCGCCCTGCGGACTGATGATCACCTCGGCCTCGGGCGAGGTGGTGGCGGCCAACCAGCGCCTGCATGACTGGCTGGGGGTGCCGGCGCTGGCGGGCGAGGCCCTGGAAGACTGGCTGACGGCGAGTGCCCGCACCCTGCTGCACTGGCATGTGGTGGCGCAGCTCGAGCAGGCGGGACAGGCCGAGGAGGTGCATCTGGCGCTGAAGACCGCCGGGGGCGGGGAGATCCCCGTGCTGTGCGGCATCGAGCGCCGCGGGGCGGCCGGGCAGGCGCAGTGGCACTGGGCGCTGATGCCGATCCGGCGCAAGAGTCGCCTCGAGCGCGAGCTGATCCAGGCGCGCCGGACCACGGAGCGCGCGCTGCAGGACAAGGTCGCCGCGGTGGCGGAGCTCGAGGCGCTGAAGACCGATCTGGAAGTCCACCGCCGGGAGCTGCTCGAGCAGAATCGCCACCTCGAGCACTGGGCCTACAGCGACGCCCTGACACGCCTGAAGAACCGGCGCGCCTTCAACGAGACGCTCGCCGCCTGGCTGAAGGAGGCCGAGGACGGCGAAAGCGCGCCGCTGACGCTGGCGCTGATGGACATCGATCATTTCAAGGCCATCAACGACCGCCATGGCCATCCCGAGGGCGACCGGATCCTGGAGCAGCTGGCCGGGCTGATGCGAGCGACCTTCCGCGATCACGACGCCATCTTCCGGGTCGGCGGCGAGGAGTTTGCCGTGCTGCTGCCCGAGGCCGATGCCCGCCAGGCGTGCAGCGCCATGGAACGCCTGCGCCGGACGGTGGCCGCGCACGCCTGGTCGATCGATGCCGACGTGACCCTGAGCGTGGGGCTGGCCGACCGTCAGGCGCATGACGGCTTCGACAGCCTGTTCGTCCGCGCCGATCACGCCCTCTATCGTGCCAAGCGACACGGCCGCAATCGCATCGAATGCCACGACTCGCCTCCCGATTCGTGCTCCGGGCACAGCGAGCGGTGATCTCCCGGCTGGCTGTTTATCCGGCGCCCGACCGATGCCGGCGCCCCCGGGCCGCCCCTGTCGGGGATGAATCCCCTCCCACAGGCCCACTCGTCAGGCTGACCGGCATGGCCACGGTTGTTGAGGGAGGGGGGGTTGGATTGTGGGAGCGACGTCAGTCGCGATGCAGACGCCACCGGACCGCCGCCGAGCGCGATCCCGCCCGGCGGCCCCGGCCTCTGTTGCCCGCTTCGGGTCACGCGTGTCGAGTCGCAATCCGCTGTCGCCAGCGGAACAGCAGGCGTTCGTAGATCACCCAGCTGTGCAGCAGGAAGAACACGCCGACGAAGTCCAGCGCGGTGAGCTTGAGCACGGCCAGGGCATAGGCCTGCTCGATCAGGAACTCACTGCTCGCCAGCGTGCTCCAGATCTGGAGGGCGAACAGACCCCACAGGCCCAGGGTGGCCATCACCAGGGCGGTATCGCGCAGCCGGTAGCTCAGGCTGCGGCGTCCGGGATTATCGATGATCATCGAGCCGAGTTCATGGTTCACGGAAGCGCTCTCCTCTGTCAGGGCTGGTCCAGATGGCAAGCTGCCCACGGCGGCGCACCACGGCCTTGGGGAAGGCCACCACCACGGTGGCCATGTTGATCAGCCAGTAGAAGAACGGGTACCAGATGCACCAGAACAGGCACTTGAGCATGGCCCGGTCGTACCGGCTGTCGATGAAGAAGCTGACCGCGAACTGCAGCAGGCAGAGCATGACCAGCAGGCCGCCGGACCAGCGCAGCAGCGCTTCCAGCGGCGACCAGCTCGAGACCGGCGCGGCCATCGCCAGGTCGACCACCCACAGGGTCGCCAGGACCAGCATGCCGTAGCACCAGGTGACGCTGATCACGTACTCGACGAGCAGCGGCCAGAAGCGGCGGTTGCGCCAGTGCAGGGCGGCGCTCAGGTGGCGCAGGAAGGCCTCGGCGCCGCCCTGGGCCCAGCGCAGGCGCTGGCGGTAGAGGCCGCGCAGGGTTTCGGGCATCAGCACCCAGCAGACCGCCCGGGGCTCGTAGCGCACCTGCCAGCCGGCGAGCTGCAGCTTCCAGCTGACGTCGATGTCCTCGGTGATCATGTCGGTGCTCCAGGCGCCGACCTGCTGCAGGGCGCTCCGGCGGAAGGCACAGACCACCCCGGAGATGGTGAACACCATGCCGTAGATGCGCTGGGCACGCTTGATCAGGCCGATGATCGACGAGAACTCGCCGGTCTGGATCTTGCCGATCGCGGTCGAGCGGGTACGCACCCGGGGGTTGCCGGTGACGCTGCCCACCCGGGGGCTCTGGCGGAAGTGCGCCACCATCCAGAACAGGGCGTCGTAGTCGAGCACGGCGTCGCCGTCGATGCCCACCACGATCTCGCCGTGGGCGTGGTGCAGGCCGTTGTTCATGGCCGCGGCCTTGCCCTGGTTGGCCTGGTGCAGCACCGTGAGGTTCGCGTACTGCCGGGCCAGGGCGTCGAGCCGGGCGCCGGTGTCGTCCCGGGAGCCGTCGTTGATGGCGATCACCTCGTAGTTGAGGTAGTTCTGCCGAAACAGATGGCCGATGGTCTCGTCGATGTGCGCGGCCTCGTTGTGGCAGGGCACCAGCACCGTCACCCAGGGGTCGTCCTCCCGCGAGGGCGTCACCGTCTCGCGGGATTGCCGACGCTCCCAGTGGAAGTAGTAGTAGAGGCCGCCGGAGATCCAGATGGTCGCCATCAGGCTGGGATAGCCGACGCTGAACAGCACCAGCAGTTCGAGCAGTTCCGTGGACGTCATGGCCGGGCTCCCAGGCGGGCGGTCAACGAGAAGTTGCGGCGCAGCACGCCCGCGTCCGGATGGTTGTTGAGGAAGTCGTCGGGGTAGTAGCCGTAGTTGCGCACGCCGGCCTCGCGGATCACCTGCATCCAGCGCCCCAGGGTGTCGCTGGGTACCGGTGACTTGTCGCGCCAGTCGGTGGCCTGCAGCTCGAAGACCAGCTTGTCGCTCGGCACCCTGGCCAGGGCATCGCGGGCGAGTTGACGCAGCCACAGCGTGGCGTCGTCGGCGCCCTCCATGTAGGGCATCGCCATCACCGCGGTGTAATCGTAGGCGTCGGCGAAGGCCTCGAGGTCCTGGGCAAACCAGGCGCGGCTATCGGGGTCGAGGACCACCGGCGCGTAGACGTTGCGGGCCGTGCGCAGCCGCTGCTCGTCGTGCAGGCGGTAGCGGTCGGCGGCACGGGCCAGTTCCTGGGTGAAGTCGATCAGAAAGCGTGTCTTGTGCTGGGTCCAGCGGGCCATCAGCGCCTTGTCCTGGCGGATCAGCGAAACGCCGGGGGGGAGCCCCCACTTCTGGTGATACCAGGCCAGCGCGGCGGTGCCGGCGTCCTCGTAGTCGCTGAAGAAGCCGTCGTCGTGGAACAGCAGGCCGTCGAACTTGGTGTACAGGCCCAGGTCCTCGTAGATGTCGTCGATGATCCGGCGATTTTCCGCCACGTAGGGCGACAGGCGGCGATAGTTCTGCGGGTTGGGCTTGCCCAGCCGCAGGTCGCTGACGTACTGGTAGCCCGGCCCCAGGTCGAAGGCCATCACCGGCATCCAGGCGTAGACCTGGACGCCGGCACGCTTCTTCAGCTGCCAGGCGACGCGATTGAACAGGTCGGCCTTGACCGGCATGTGGCGGTTGGGGAAGTACAGCGCCTCGGCGACGCCGTTGCCGTCGGCGTCGGCGAAGGCCTGCAGGTAGACGGTGCTCACCCCGTAGGCCTTGATGCGGTCGAGCAGCCGGTCGAGGTTGTGCGCCTGCTGGGCGGGATCGGGGTCGTAGACGTAGTCGAGGTCGACATGCACGATGCGCTTGGTCGTGCGGTCCCAGGTCCTGCCGGCGAAGATCTCCTGCAGGTACTGAAGGGAGGTCTCCTGATCCACCAGATAGCGGCCCAGGGACCGGGTACCCTCGTTGATGTCGTCCATGCGCGAGATCAGGTTGAAGGTGGTCGGCATGCCCGCGTCGGCGGCCATCTGCAGGGTGGCTTCGCTGTAGGCGCCGTAGGGCCAGACCATCGCCCGGGCCGGGTGGCCGAGCTCCTGACGCATGCGTTCCTGGGAGCGGCGGAAGTCCTCGCGGATGCGGGCGCGGTAGGCGGCGGCATCCTCGTAGCCCTGTGTCGTCCAGGCGCTGGTCACGGCGGCCGGCTGCTGGTTGCCGAAGGGGTTGCCCACCAGCCCGTAGTGCAGGGCGTAGGTATGCGAGGCGATCTCCACGCGGCCCGAGGCGTCCATCTCGCGCAGCTGGTCCCAGGTCATGAAGTGCGAGCGCGGCAGCCGGTCGTTGCCGTACAGCACCTGCTGGCCCGGCGGCACGTCCAGCCAGCTGCCGACGATGGCGGCCACCGCCGGGTAGTTGTAGAGCTTGAGCAGCGGATAGACGATGTCGTAGAAGCTGCGATAGCCGTCGTCGAAGGTCAGCAGCACGGCCCTGTCCGGCAACGGTTGCTTGCCGTCGCGGGCGTCCAGCACCTGCTGCAGGCTGACCGGCCGGTAGCCCAGCTCGGCGATCAGGTTGAAGTGCTGGATCAGCATGTTGCGGGTGATCGTCTGGGGGTAGAGCTTCTGGTTCGGGGTGCGATCCAGATCGACGATGTCGTGATAGCTGATCACCGCCACGTCGCCGGGCTGACGGCCGGCGAACGCCGGGGCGGCGAGGGCCAGGGTCAGGCACAGTGCCAGCAGGGCAAGCAGCCGCGTGTTCACAGGAACCTCCATTCGATGCCGGCGGTGATGAAGTTGCCGTATTCCGGGTCGCCGTCGTAGACGGCCTTCTGCCGCGAGATGCCGTAGCTCACGATCAGGTCGGGCTCGAGGCTCCACTGGTGGGCGTAGCCGATCTGCCAGGTGGCGTCGCTGCCGTAGTTCTCCTCCCAGTAGTTGCCGCCGCCGAGGGTCAGCGTCTGGGTGAAGCCCTTGCGGTAGCCCAGCGGCAGCAGGTAGCTCAAGGCGAGCTGGCCGCTGGTGCTGATGTCGCTGGCGGGGTTGTAGTAGCTGGCCTCGACGGTGTCGTTCTGCGAGCCGCCGACGAACAGCTGGCCGTTGAGCCGCCAGGCGTCGTGATGGATCAGGTCCTCGTCCCAGTAGGCGAAGACCTCGCGACGCAGGTTGCCGTCGTCGAAGTCGGTCAGGGCCAGACCCAGGCCGCCCTCGCCCTTCTCGTCGCGCCGGTACCTGGCGCCGAGGCTGTAGCGGTCGGCCCGCACGTCGTCGTTGAGGGCGCGCAGCGGGGTCTTGGCGGTATTCAGTTCGGCGCTGGCGTTGATCGACCAGAAATCCGAGAAGGCGTAGTTGAAGCGGCCCCAGGCCAGCCAGTCCTCGTTGAGCTGAGCGCCCCGGCCCACCGCCAGGGAGAGCGTCGCCGGGTAGAGGTTGAATTCGTAGCCGGCGGCATCGTAGGCGGCGTACAGGTTGTCGCCGTTGTACTTGCCGTAGATGCCGATGCGCTGGGCGAAGAAGCGCGAGCCGGCGTCGTTGCGTGGGGCATCGAGGCGGGTCTCGTAGCGCCAGTCGCGGGAGCTCTGCACGCCGTTGCCCTGGGTGTCGCCCCGCTCGGCCTGGATCGACAGCTTGCCGGCGCGCTGCTCGCGCCAGTCGCGCTCGAGGCCCTCGAGCGCGACGCTGGGCGGGCGAGTCGCGACTTCCTGCTTGATGGCGGCGACCGTGTCACGCCACTGCCCGCGGTCGAGGCGCGCGCCGAGAATGCCGTAGTCGGCCGCCTGGCGGCTGTCCGGCGGTCGGCGGTCGGCGGCCTCGCGATAGGCCTGCTCCGCCTGGCGCGGCCAGCCGCGCCAGCGGTACAGGTCGCCCTTGATGCGCCACAGCGAGGCACTGCCGGGGGCCTCGGCGAGGTAGTCGTCGAGCTGCGCCTCGGCGCCGTCCTCGTCGCCGCGCCAGGCCGTGAGCATGACCTCCAGGTAGCGCACCTTCTCGAAGTTGGGGTTGTCGATGCGCCGGGTGCCGGTGAAGTCCCAGCGGGTGGCCGGCTCCTCGGCCTTCCAGCGCTCGAGGAGGTCGTTGGCCCGGCCGTACTGCTGGGCGTCGGCGTAGGCGTAGATCAGCGATTCATAGAGCGGGTGATCGACGTCGCGGGCCTTGCCGGGGTTGGAGGCCACCAGCGACTGGTAGAGGCGTCGCGCCTCGCCGGGGCGCCCCAGGCCGCTCAGGGCGTCGGCCCGGGCTTCCTGCACGTAGTTGGGCAGCGGGCCGTAGCGGGTCTCGAGCGTGGCGGCCAGCGCCTCGGCGTCGCGGAAGCGGCGCAGGGTCGCCAGGGCGACGACCTTGTCGTACTCGGCGCGCTGCACCAGCCCGGGGGCGGAGCGCTCGTCGGCGATGACCGCGTTCAGCCCCGCCAGGCCCTGCTCGGCATGGCTCAGGTCGCCGGTGCTGTCGGCCAGGCGCAGGCTGGCGACCGCATCGTAGTAGCGCAGCCAGAGCCGGTCGGCCTCGGTGAAGACATCGGGATGCTCGCTCATCATCCGCTGGGCGGCGGCGCTGGCGCCGAGGGTGACGGCCAGCCGGTAGAGCGCCTTGACCTCCTGGTCGTTCTCGGGCTGGCGCTCGACCAGACGCTGGCGGGCCTGCAGCTCGCCGAGGGTGTTGTCGGTGCGCGCGGCCAGGTAGGCACGGGCCTCGAGGTACTCGTCGGTACGGCCGAAGGTCTCCTCGTAGCGGGCCAGTGCCCAGCCGGCCGACTCGACGTTGCCCAGGTCGGTATGGGTCAGCGCCAGCCCCAGCCAGCCCTGGGGGTTGTTGGGGTCGCGCAGGGTCAGCTCCCGGAAGAACTCCTGGGCGCGCTCGGGGCGGCCGAGCTGGCGCGCCGCGCCGCCCAGGGCGACCAGGCTGGTCTCGGAGTAGTCCTCGGCCCGGCAGGGGCCGCAGGCGTTCAGCGCCTCCTCGAGCCGGCCGGCGCGCACCAGCAGCGCGATCAGGTCGTCGAGGACCCGCGTGTCGCCGGTGCGCGCGTAGAGCGCCTTGAGGCCGTCGATCGCCGCATCGCGCTCGCCCTGGCGGGCCTTGACCACCCAGGCCTCGCGCTGGGCATCCGTGCTGCCGCTCTGGGCCAGGGCGGCGGGTGCACCGAGCAGCCCCGACAGACAGACCAGTGTCCCCAAGGTCATCGACCGCTTGTTCATCGCACGCCCCCACACTGTTGCCTGAAGATCCCGTGCCCGGCCGCCTGTTTTCGTACCTGCGCCTGAACCGGCGAGTGATGCGTTCGGCGTTAGCGGGCTGACAAACGCGTTACAAAGCGTTAAATCCTCATGTCAGGATACGAGCGCCGACGGGGGCGCCCAACCTGACATTGATGAATCGCCAGACTGATTTTGCACTGCAGTGAAACGCCCGAAATCAGGGAGATGGTGAGCTCGGCGAGAGGGGTAGAGCTCACCCTGGCGAGGCGGGGAAAACGCTGTTTCGCATAGGGGAAAGCGTGACTTTCCTGGGCCTGGCCGGCTCAGGGCACGCTGGGCAGCTCGATCTCGTCGCTGCGGCTGACGCCTTCGGTCATCTGCTGGCACAGCCGCAGGAATTCGCGCATGCCGGTGCTCAGGTACTTATGACGGTGCCAGATGAAGGCGAACTGGCGGCGCAGGTCGAGCGCCGGCGTGGCGATCGGCACCAGGCTGCCGCGCCGGAAGGCGTCGCGCAGGGCCAGGTTGGAGACGCAGCCGATGCCCAGCCCCGATTCCACCGCCCGCTTGATGCCTTCGGTGTGCTCCAGCTCGAGGCGGATGTTGAAGCGCCCGCGGCGATGGCGGGTGGCCTGTTCCAGGGTCAGGCGCGTCCCCGAGCCCTGTTCGCGCATGATCCAGGCCTCCCGCAGCAGCCGGTCGAGGCCCACCTCACCGGCGCCGGCCAGCGGATGATGCGGCGCGCAGAACACCGTCAGTTCGTCCTCCACCCAGGGCTGCAGCACCACGTCCTCGTGCTGGCAGTTGCCCTCGATCAGCCCCAGGTCCAGCTCGTGCTGGATGATGCGCTCGACGATCGAGGCAGTGTTGCGCACATGCAGGCGCACCCGGCTGCCGGGGTGGCGCTGCATGAAGTCGCTGATCAGCAGGGTGGCCAGATAGTTGCCGATGGTCAGCGTGGCGCCCACGTCCAGCGAGCCGATGCCGCGCTGGCCGCGCAGCAGCTCCTCGATCTCCTCGCCGCGGTCGAGCAGGGCCACCGCCTTGGGCAGCAGCTGGAAGCCCAGGGCGTTGAGCTTGAGCCGGCGGCCGATGCGATCGAACAGCCGGCAGTCGAACTGGCGCTCCAGCTCGGCCAGTGCCGTGCTGGCGGCGGACTGGGAGAGCGCCATTTCGCGGGCGGCGCGGGAGACGCTCTGGTGCTGGGCGACGGCGACGAAGACTTCGAGCTGGCGAAGGGTGTAGCGCATGGGGCGGACTCGTGACGGCTCTTTATCAAGATTGCCGATAAGGGTTATCCAGACAACCCATTTAACAGATATCGGCCAGGGTCTTAGAATTATGGGAAAGCTAAAGTTCGATGTATTATTCTTTTTTGGAATATATTGAGAGGCCCTGATGAGCAAGTACGCCCTGGAAGAAGTGCTGAGCGTCCACCACTGGAACGATACCCTGTTCAGCTTCCGCACGACCCGGGAACGCAGCCTGCGCTTCAAGAACGGCCAGTTCGTGATGATCGGCCTGGAGGTCGAGGGCAAGCCGCTGGTGCGCGCCTACTCCATCGCCAGCCCCAACTACGAGGACCACCTCGAGTTCTTCAGCATCAAGGTGCCCGACGGCCCGTTGACCTCGCGCCTGCAGCACCTCAAGGTCGGCGACCAGATCATGGTCAGCCGCAAGCCGACCGGCACCCTGGTCACCGATGACCTGCTGCCGGGCCGCAACCTCTATCTGCTGTCCACCGGCACCGGCCTGGCGCCGTTCATGAGCCTGATCCAGGATCCGGAGGCCTACGAGCGCTTCGAGAAGATCGTGCTGATCCACGGCGTGCGCACCGTCAGTGAGCTGGCCTACGCCGACTTCATCGAGACGGAGCTGCCGGCCCACGAGTACCTGGGCGAGGAGATCAGCGAGAAGCTGGTCTACTACCCGACCGTGACCCGCGAGGAGTTCCGCACCATGGGCCGCCTGACCGACCACATCCGCAGCGGCAAGCTGTTCGAGGACACCGGCCTGCCGGCGCTCGATCCCAAGCAGGATCGTGCCATGATCTGCGGCAGCCCGGCGATGCTCGATGAAACCAGCGCGCTGCTCGACGACCTGGGCTTCAAGATCTCGCCGCGCATGGGCGAGCCGGGCGACTACGTGATCGAGCGCGCCTTCGTCGAGAAGTAAGCCCCGGCTTCGCCGGGAGCGGTAAGCCACAGGCGCGACACGGAAATAAACAACGCCCCCATGACAAGGTCATGGGGGCGTTGTTGTTCGGGATGGATGCGAGCGGCAGTTTGGTCTGAAAAGTCGGCGAGCGATGGCCAGACAAGGCAAAAATCAGCGAAAAAGCGGAGTTTACGCGGAGTAAATGAGCATTTTGAGCTGATTTTTAACGCCGTATGGCCGAGCGTAGCCAGTTTTCAGGCCGAACTCAGACCGCGTCCTTGCCCGTCTCGCCCGTGCGGATGCGAATCACCTGCTCCAGCGGCGAGACGAAGATCTTGCCGTCGCCGATCTTGCCGGTGTTGGAGACGCTGGTGATCGCCTCGATGACCTGTTCGGTCATGCTGTCGTCGACGGCGACCTCGAGCTTGACCTTGGGCAGGAAGTCGACGACGTATTCGGCGCCCCGATACAGCTCGGTGTGGCCCTTCTGGCGACCAAAGCCCTTGACCTCGGTCACGGTAATGCCCTGCACGCCGATCTCGGAGAGCGACTCGCGGACATCGTCCAGCTTGAACGGCTTGATGATGGCTGTCACCAGTTTCATCGTCTTGACTCCTCGCCTTGGGGCGGGGCCGGCACGCGGAGGCCGGCCCCGGATTGCGTCGGTACTGTTGCCCTAAAGCATACACCGCTCGTTGGGCGAATAAAAAAGACCCCCCGAAGGGGGCCAGGTGGAGCACGCCAGCTCACTCGGTGTGTCGGCGGCGCTACTTGTTGCCGCCGACGGTAAATTCCGGATAGGCCTCCAGTCCGCACTCGGCCAGGTCGACCCCCTCGTATTCTTCTTCCTCGCTGACCCGTATGCCCATGATCGCCTTGAGGAGCAGCCACACCAGCAGGCTGGCGAGGAACACCCAGGCGAAGATGCCGATCACCCCGATCAGCTGGGCGCCGAAGGTCGCCTCGCCGTTGGACAGCGGCACCGCCATCACGCCCCAGATGCCGGCCACGCCGTGGGCGGAGATGGCGCCCACCGGATCATCGATGCGCAGCTTGTCGAGGGTCACGATCGAGGCCACCACCAGCAGCCCGCCGATGGCGCCGATCAGCGTCGCGCCCAGGGCGGTGGGGGAAAGCGGGTCGGCGGTGATAGCCACCAGGCCGGCGATCGCCCCGTTGAGCGCCATGGTCAGGTCCGCCTTGCGGAACCAGAGCTTGGCCAGGATCAGCGCGGCGATCACGCCGCCCGCCGCCGCGGCATTGGTGTTGACCAGTACCTGCGCCATGTGGTTCGCCGAGGTCACGTCGGAGAGCTTCAGCTCGGAGCCGCCGTTGAAGCCGAACCAGCCCATCCACAGGATGAAGGTGCCGAGCGTGGCCAGCGGCAGGTTGGCGCCGGGGATGGCGAAGATGGCGCCGTTCTTGCCGTACTTGCCCTTGCGCGGGCCGAGCACCAGCACGCCGGCCAGCGCCGCGGCGGCCCCGGCGAGGTGCACGATGCCGGACCCGGCATAGTCGGAATAGCCCAGCTCGTTCAGCCAGCCGCCGCCCCAGGTCCAGTAGCCCTCGACGGGGTAGATGATGGCGGTCATCACCACCGCGAAGGCCAGGAAGGCCCACAGCTTCATGCGTTCGGCCACGGCGCCGGAGACGATCGACATGGCGGTCGCCACGAAGACCACCTGGAAGAAGAAGTCGGCACGGGCGGAGTAGTAGGGCGCGTCGTCACCGCCGGCCAGCACCGCGTCCACGCCGTGCTCGCCGCCCAGCAGCACGCCGAGGTTGGGCAGGAAGCCGCCGGCATCGCTCGAGTACATCAGGTAGTAGCCCACGAGCAGGTACATGGTGCAGGCGATGGCGAACAGCACGACGTTCTTGGTGAGGATCTCCGCGGTGTTCTTCGCGCGCACCAGGCCGGCCTCCAGCATCGCGAAGCCGGCGGCCATCCACATGACCAGCACCCCGCAGATGAGGAAGTAAAAGGTATCGAGCGCGTAGTTGAGCTCTGTCATCGTTGTTGTCTCCTTGTCCTGCGTCTCAGACGGCGTCGGGGCCCCGTTCGCCGGTACGAATCCGGATCACGTCCTCCAGCGGCGTGACGAACAGCTTGCCGTCGCCGATCTTGCCGCTGTTGGCGGCGGCTCGGATGGCCTCGAGCACGCTGTCCACCCGGTCGTCGTCGAGGGCGATCTCGATCTTCACCTTGGGCAGGAAGTCCACGACATACTCGGCGCCGCGGTACAGCTCCGTGTGGCCCTTCTGGCGGCCGAAGCCTTTCACCTCGGTGACGGTGATGCCCTGCACCCCGTTGTCGGCCAGGGACTCGCGCACATCGTCGAGCTTGAAGGGTTTTATAATGGCGGTGATGAGTTTCATCCCTTGCGTCTCCTTGTGGTCGGCTGGCGCCTGAAAGCGATATCGCGAAGGATGTGCCACCTTTGTTTTTGTTGATTGAAAACAGTGAGATGAACTGTTTTTGCTACCGATTCGGAGGCGCATCGGGATGACATGCTGCAACGCAGCGCACTGTTTTGGTGCCGGCGGACACCGCCGCTGCATCCCCCTGGCGCAGGCGGGGAGCGATCTCGTGACCGGGCCTGACGAAGGTCCCGGGACGGGCGCAACTCGCTGGTGCAGGGGCGAGTGCGTTGCGTATGCTGGAGACACCCTTGCAAGGAGAGACCCATGATCCCCAACGACCGCATCAGCCGCCTTGCCCAGCAGCTCGGCGAGCGCCTGCAGGATGCCTCCCACGCGCCGGAGGAGATCCAGCGCAACGTGCATCACGTGATGCGCGGTGCCTTCGAGCGCATGGAGCTGGTGACTCGCGAGGATTTCGACATCCTCATGGACGTGCTGCAGCGCACCCGCTCCCGCGTCGAGGCGCTCGAGAAGCAGGTCGCCGCGCTGGAAGCGTCGCTGGACGCCGAGGCGCCCTCGGCCGGGGCCGCCGCCCCGGTGCCCGCTTCCGACGCGGCCGCCGCCGCGCCCCAGGACGCGCCGGCCGCCACGGACGAACCCGGGGCGGCGGAAGAGGCCCGGCCCGGGAGCGACGACTCGGCATCGACGTCGCGTTGAGCCGGCCCCTTGCCGACGACAGCTCGATCTGTATCAATGATTGCTGAATCAGTTGATTCTTGAGTAATGAGCCGGCCGCTGGCGGCCCGGCTCGAGGCAATCTCGTCGGATAAGGAGCCGCTCATGGCACTCGCTCTCGTTCGTACACGCGCCGGGCTGGGGCTCGAGGCGCCGGAGGTGCTGGTCGAAGTGCATCTGGCCAACGGCCTGCCGGGCATGACGCTGGTCGGCCTGCCGGAAACCGCAGTGCGCGAGAGCCGCGAGCGGGTGCGCAGCGCCCTGGCCAATGCCGGGTTCGACTTTCCCACCACGCGGCGCATCACCGTCAATCTGGCGCCGGCGGACCTGCCCAAGGAGGGCGGTCGCTTCGACCTGCCGATCGCGCTGGGCATCCTGGCGGCCTCCGAGCAGATTCCCGTCGCGGCGCTTGAGTCCCTGGAGTGCCTCGGCGAACTGGCGCTCGACGGCCGGTTGCGCCCGGTCACCGGGGTGCTGCCCGCCGCCCTGGCCACGCGTCGCACCGGACGCACGCTGATGCTGCCCGTGGACAACGCCGACGAGGCCGCGCTGGCCGACGGGCTGACGGTACATGCGGCCGGACACCTGAGCGAGGTGGTCGCGCACCTGCTGGGGCAGGCTGCGCTGCCCACGCATACCCTCACTGCGCCGGCCCCGCCACGTGCCCCGCAGGCGGATCTCGGCGACGTGCGCGGCCAGCATCAGGCGCGCCGGGCGCTGGAGGTGGCGGCGGCCGGAGGCCACAACCTGCTGTTCGCGGGGCCGCCGGGGACCGGCAAGACCATGCTCGCCAGCCGCCTGCCGGGCATCCTGCCGCCACTGTCGACGGACGAGGCGCTCGAGGTGGCCTCGGTGCGCTCGGTCTGCGGGCTCGATCTGCTGACGCACTGGGGGCAGCGTCCCTTCCGCTCGCCGCACCACACCGCCAGTGGCGTGGCACTGGTGGGCGGTGGCTCGCGGCCGCGGCCCGGCGAGATCTCGCTGGCCCACCACGGGGTGCTGTTTCTCGACGAACTGCCGCAGTTCGATCGTGGCGTGCTGGAAGTCATGCGCGAGCCGCTGGAGTCCGGCGAGATTCACATCGCCCGGGCCAGCCGCCAGCGCCGTTTCCCGGCCCGGTTTCAATTGGTCGCGGCCATGAACCCCTGCCCCTGCGGGCACCTGGGCGACCCGCGCCAGTCCTGCGTGTGCACCCCGGCGCAGATCCAGCGTTACCAGTCACGGCTTTCCGGACCGCTGCTCGATCGGATCGACCTGCAGGTCGAGGTGCCGGCCCTGCCGCCCGACCAGCTGACCAGCGACACCCGGGGCGAGAGTTCGGCCGCGGTGCGCGAGCGGGTGCTCGCCGCCCGCGAGCGGCAGCTGGCGCGGGGCCATCTCAATGCCCGGCTGCCCGGGGCCGCGCTGGAGGCCGCCTGTGCCCTGCCGGAATCCGAGCGGGCCTGGCTGGCCGAGGTGCTGACCCGCCTCAAACTCTCGGCCCGGGCCTACCATCGAGTGCTGCGGGTAGCGCTGACGCTGGCCGATCTGGCCGGGGCGTCGCGCCCTGAACGCCCCCAGCTGATGGAGGCGATCGGCTACCGCCAGCTCGACCGGTTGCGCGGCGGTGGAGAATCCACGGCCTGAACGACAGGCCGCCACGGTCACGGAGGACCGCATCATGACATCACTCAGCTCCAGCCATCCTGTGCACGGTCCCGGGAATCCGGCATGACGGCCCTGCTCGAGTCCCTGCCGCTGGCGGTCAGTCTCGGCCTGTTCGCGGCCTGCGCCCTGGTGATCGGCGTGGTGGGTACCCGGCTGACCCATGTGGTCGACGACCTCGCCGACCGCACCGGACTGGGCGAGGCCGTCGCCGGGGCGATACTGCTGGGCATGGCGACCTCGCTGTCGGGCATCGTGCTGTCGGTGTCCGCGGCGCTTTCCGACCAGCCGGAGCTGGCGATGAGCAACGCCCTGGGCGGCATCGCCGTGCAGACGCTGTTCCTCACGCTGGCCGATCTGGCCCATCGACGCGCCAATCTGGAGCATGCCGCGGCCTCGATCGGCAACCTGATGCAGGGCGGCCTGCTGATCTGCCTGCTGGCGCTGCTGCTGGTGGGGCGCTTCTCGCCGGAGTGGACCCTGTGGCAGGTGCACCCCGTCACGCCGCTGCTGTTCATCATCTATCTGTTCGGGCTGCGTCTGGTCAGCCGCGCCCAGCACAACCCCATGTGGCAGCCGGCGCGCACCCGCGAGACCCGTCTCGACGAGCCGGACGATCAGGCGCTGGCCCGCTCACTGACCACGCTGTGGCTGGCGTTCGTGATCATGGCGGCGGTGCTCGGCGTGAGCGGCTGGCTGCTGGAGCGCAGCGCCACGGTGATCAGCCAGCGCACCGGGCTCAGTCAGGCGGCGGTGGGGGTGCTGATGACCTCGGTGGTCACGTCGCTGCCGGAGCTGGTCACCTCGATCGCCGCCGTGCGGCGCGGCGCCCTGACCCTGGCGGTGGCCGGCATCATCGGTGGCAATGCCTTCGACACGCTGTTCGCCGCGGCCTCGGACATCGCCTACCGCGGCGGCTCGATCTACCATGCCGTGCCCGACGACGTATCGCTGTGGGTGGCGCTGTCGCTGTTGATGACCGGCATCCTGATGCTGGGTCTGATCCGCCGCCAGGAGCAGGGCCCGGGTCGGATCGGCTTCGAGAGCGTGGCGATCATCGCCTGCTATCTGGCCGGGGCGGCGATGCTGGTGCTGGGCGGGTCGGCCGCCCCGGCGTGAGAGGGCGGCGTCAGCGGCCGGGCAGCACGGTCTCCAGCGCCGCCAGGCGGCCCTCGGGCAGGGCGTCGGCCAGGGTGCTGATGCGCAGCACGTCGCCCAGTGCCGGGTGCGCGGGGCGATGGATCAGCGCCCCATCGGCGAGCAGGGCGGTGTGCACGTGCTCGGCGGTCTCGGCGTCGGGCAGACACACGGCGATGAAGTTGGTGTCGCTCGGCGGCACCTCGGCGCCCAGCGCGCGCAGCCGCTCGGCGAGCTGCTCGCGGCGCCGGATCACCGCGTCGACGTGCTCGCGGGTCTCGCCGGGGTGGTCGAGCACCGTCTCCGCGGCGGCCAGGGCCAGCGAGGAGACGGCATAATGGATGCGCACCTTGTGCAGCATGGCCAGCGTCCCCGGGTCGGCGATCGCGTAGCCGATGCGCAGCCCGGCGAGCCCGTGGGCCTTGGAAAAGGTCCGCACGCGGATCACGCCGGGCCACACGGCGCCCGCCTCGGGCGCGTCGGCATCGCCGCGGAAGTCGTGATAGGCCTCGTCGAGCAGCAGGGTACAGTCCGCCGGCAGGGCGTCGCGCAGTGCCTGCACGGCCGCGTCGTCATGGCAGTGGCCACTGGGGTTGTCGGGGTTGGCCAGATAGACCAGCCGGGCGTGGTGCTGGTGGGCGTGTTCCGCCAGGGCGGCGAGGTCGGGTGCCAGTCGGCCCGGTGCGCGGCGATAGTCGACCTCGACCACCCGGCAGCCCTGGCCGGCGGCGAAATAGCGGAAGGTCGGGTAGGTACCGGCGCTGGTGATCACGGTGTCACCGGGCTCGCAGGTGGCGCGCAGCGCCAGGGCGAGCAGGCTGTCCGCGCCGGCGTCCACCAGCAGGGCCTCGACTGGTGTGTCCAGTGCCTCGGCCAGCCGGCGGCGCACGCCCAGCGCCTCGGCATCGCCGTAGCTGCGCGCCAGTTCGGCCACAGCCTCGCCGAAACGCGCCTTCAGGGCATGATGCGGCATGTCGAGCCCTTCGTTGGAGCCCAGCCGGTGCGGAATCGAACGCCCCAGCTTGCGCTCCAGGGCCTTGAGGCCGGGGAAGGGGTTGGCGGGGCCTTCACGATAGAGGTGGCGGGCGTAGCGGGGCATGGCAACTCCTTCGGCGGGGTCTGAAAACGGGCTGCGCGCACCGGCCTTTCAGACGACGCCGGATTGACGACTGGACCGGTCATTGTGGCGCGCGATGTCGCGGGCCGCAAAACGCGGGATGGGGCGATTACAGCGCGGAGGCATCCAGCGCGCCGTCGATATGATAGCGCCAGCGCGGCGCGTCGCTGCCCGGGCGGCGCAGCGTCAGCTCCAGGCGATAGGGCAGCAGGCGGCGGTCGGAGAGGGCGAGGACCGGGCCTTCACTCTCCAGCCGGCTTTCCAGGATCCACTGGTTATCCGGGGCCGCGGACTCGTTCGCCGAGGGCGTCCAGTTGAGCACCTGGGGGCCGCCGTCGCGGCCGAGCAGGGCACGAGTGAGCGCCTCGCGGAACGTGTCGGTGGCGACGGGCAGGGCAGCGTCGACCCGGGGCGGCGCCAGCAGCACGACGCGTTCCTCCGCCGGGATCGACCAGTGGGGCGCGGTCATGGCCGCTTCGGCGGCGCGCTGGCTCAGCCCCTGCAGAGCCCGTCGCTCGGGCGCGGTGCTCGACGGCGGGGTGCCGGCGCAGGCGCTCAGCAGCAGGGCGAGGCAGAGACTGCCAAGGCGGCGCTTCACGGGGTCACCGACGGCTGATCGGCCGACTCGATGACGCCGTCGAGAAACTGGTCGAGCTCATCGAACAGGGTGTCGCGGATGGGCGGGCTTTCGTTGACCAGATGGTGGCGCGCGTCGGGATGGCGATGGACCCGGGCGCGGGGAAACTTGCCGGTCAGCACCTCGAGGTTCCAGCTCCAGTCGACGGTCAGGTCCTGTTCGCCCTGCAGGATCAGCACCGGCAGATCGCTGGCCGGCAGTGCCAGCATGTGGGCCATCCAGCGGCGCATCGCCGACACCCAGGTGAGGGTCAGGCGGTCCGGCTGCAGCGGGTCGTGTTCGCGCAGGAAGTCGGCGAACTCGGCGTCGTTGGAGTTGGGCTGGTAGCGACGCGGGATCGAGCGGATGAAGGGGCTGGCCAGGCGGTGCAGCCAGCTCGACTGCGGCCAGCCCCAGGGGCGGACCAGCGGCGCGAGCAGCACCAGCGCCTCCCAGGGCGCCGTGGTGCCGCGCCCCAGGGCGTCGGTGGCGAGAATCGCCGCGCCGGTGCTCTGGCCGATTCCCACCCAGGGGCCGGGGGCGAGCGTGCGATGGGTGAGGTGGCGCTGGAGCGCATGCAGGCAGGCGCCGTACTCCTCGAAGTCGTCGATGGTGGCGCGGGGGCCGCTCGACAGGCCGTGACCGGGCAGGTCCCACAGCACCACGCGCCAGCCCCGGTCGAGCAGGCGCTCCAGCAGGTGGCGGTAGAGCCCCAGATGGTCGAAGTAGCCGTGGACCACGAAGGCCGTGCCGCAGGGCTCGCCGGGACACCAGACCTGGGCCCACAGCCGGTAGCGCTCGGCATCCACGAAACCGGCGTACAGCTCGACTCCCTCCGACAGCAGGGGAGCCAGTCGGTAGTGGGCCAGGTACTCCTCCAGCGCCTCGGCGCGCGGCGCATCGACCACGGCCAGCGGTCCCAGCGCCTGTAACGGCGCGAAATCGGTCATGGCATCTCCCAGGTTCGCTTCCATGCTTGTACCGATTGTGAACGAGAGCAGGTCGTCTGTCGCCGGTCAATCCCCGTGATGCGCATGATGGCGGCGTCGGCGCGGTACGGGCTCTTAGCCCTTAGTCGAGCGGTATCCACAGTGACCCCGCTTTCGGTTAATATATGGAAGACGTTTCCATAACTGCTTTTGCCATAATGAATACCGAATCGGCGCTCGAACGCCGATGCGACAGCGCAGCGAGAGGACATCCTTCCATGACCGACCGCGTTACCCGCCACCGCCTGCAGGTGGCCGCCGAACTCGACCGCTTCATCACCGACGAGGCCCTGCCCGGCACCGGTGTCGACCCCGAGGCCTTCTGGGCCGGCGTCGATGCCCTGGTCCACGACCTCGCGCCCACCAACCGCGCGCTGCTTGCCGAGCGTGATCGCCTGCAGGGCGAGCTCGATGCCTGGCACCAGGCCCACCCGGGGCCGGTGCGCGACATGGCCGCCTACCAGGCGTTCCTGCGCGAGCAGGGTTACCTGGCCGACGAGCCGGGCGAGGTGCAGGTCACCACCCGCAACGTCGACGCCGAGATCGCCGTGCAGGCCGGCCCGCAGCTGGTGGTGCCGGTCAACAATGCCCGCTACGCGCTCAACGCCGCCAACGCCCGCTGGGGCAGCCTCTACGATGCCCTCTACGGCACCGACGTCATCCCCGAGACCGACGGCGCCGAGAAGGGCACCGCCTACAACCCCAGGCGCGGCGAGAAGGTCATCGCCTACGCCCGCGAGGTGCTCGACACCGCCGCGCCGCTGGCCGAGGGCTCGCATCGTGAAGCCACCGGCTACGCGATCCGTGACGGCAAGCTGGTCGTCTCGCGTGACAACGGCCGCGAGACCGGCCTGGCGCGCCCCGACCAGCTGGTCGGCTACCGCGGCGACGCCGCCGCCCCCGAGGCGGTGCTGCTCGCCCACCACGGCCTGCACCTGGAAATCCAGATCGACGCCACGCATCCGATCGGCAAGACCGACCCGGCCCACGTCAAGGACGTGCTCACCGAGGCCGCGGTGACCACCATCATGGACTGCGAGGACTCGGTGGCCGCCGTCGACGCCGAGGACAAGGTCGGCGTCTACCGCAACTGGCTGGGGCTGATGAAAGGCGATCTCGCCGAGTCCTTCGACAAGGGCGGCAAGACCGTCACCCGTCGCCTCAACCCCGACCGCGACTACACCACGCCGGACGGCGGCGCCCTGCGCCTGCCCGGGCGCTCGCTGCTGTTCGTGCGCAACGTCGGCCACCTGATGACCACCCCCGCAGTGCTCGACGCCGACGGCAACGAGATCCCCGAGGGGATCCTCGACGGCGTGCTCACCGGCCTGATCGCCATCCACGATCTCGGCAAGGGCGAGGATCAGCCGCGCAACAGCCGCACCGGCTCGGTGTACATCGTCAAGCCCAAGATGCACGGCCCCAAGGAAGTCGCCTTCGCCAACACCCTGTTCACGCGCATCGAGGACGTGCTGGGCCTTCCCCGCGACACCCTCAAGATGGGCATCATGGACGAGGAGCGCCGCACCAGCGTCAACCTCAAGGCCTGCATTGCCGAGGCCGCCTCGCGGGTGGTGTTCATCAACACCGGCTTCCTCGACCGCACCGGCGACGAGATGCACACCGCCATGGAAGCCGGGCCGATGCGCCGCAAGGGCGACATGAAGAGCGCCCCGTGGATCCAGGCCTACGAGGCCAACAACGTCCAGGTCGGCCTGCAGTGTGGCCTGCGCGGCCGCGCCCAGATCGGCAAGGGCATGTGGGCGATGCCCGACCTGATGGCCGCCATGCTCGAGCAGAAGATCGGCCACCCGAAGGCCGGCGCCAACACCGCCTGGGTGCCCTCGCCCACCGCCGCGGTGCTCCACGCCCTGCACTACCATCAGGTCGACGTCGCCGCCGTCCAGCAGGAGCTCGAGTCGCGCCCGGCCACCGACTACCTCGACGACCTGCTCACCGTGCCGGTGGTCGAGTCCCCCGACTGGACAGCCGAGGCCATCCAGCAGGAGCTCGACAACAACTGCCAGGGCATCCTCGGCTACGTGGTGCGCTGGGTCGAGCACGGCGTGGGCTGCTCCAAGGTCCCCGACATCCACGACGTGGGGCTGATGGAAGACCGCGCCACGCTGCGCATCTCCAGCCAGCACATCGCCAACTGGCTGTACCACGGCATCGTCAGCGAGGCCCAGGTCAAGGAGACCCTCGAGCGCATGGCGAAAGTCGTCGACGACCAGAACGCCGGGGACCCGACCTACACGCCGATGACCGCGCATCTCGCCGACTCCAGCGCCTTCCAGGCGGCCTCGGACCTGATCTTCAAGGGCCGCGAGCAGCCGGCGGGCTACACTGAGCCGCTGCTGCATCACTGGCGCGCGGTGGACAAGGCCAAGGCGCACTGATCCCGCCTGCCGGCACTGCCGGCCACGATAGGCACCGGCGACAAGGCACAGCGGGGGTCTTTTGCCAGGGATGGCAAAAGTAGCGCCCATGGAAGGGTTCACAGCGCCCCCGCGACGCCTTGACACCGGTGCTGCTATATCACCGCCCCCTGCCATGAACGGCAGGGGGCGGTGTCGTTACCGAAGGCGGGTGACGGGGTCGGCCTGCGGAGAGATTGGCGCTGTCGGCTCCACGGCTCGTGGTATGGGCTGTCGGGCCGGGTTGCGCTATCTTGGGCGCAGTAACACGCCGAGCCCAGCGCCAGGAGATCCCCCATGACCGTGATGACCGCCGCCGCCATCGAGGAGTTTCTCGACGAAGTCTTTCCCTTTCGTCAGGGCACCATCGAGGGGGTCGACGACATGCGTGCGACCATGAGCCTGGCCATTGAGGACGAGCATCTGCGTCCCGGGGCCTGCGTCTCGGGGCCGAGCATGATGGCGCTGGCGGATGTCTGTCTCTACGTGGCGATTCTCGCGCAGGTCGGGCCGGAGGCGATGGCGGTGACCAGCGATCTCAACTGCCACTTCCTGCGCCGTGCCCGCGGCGACCGCGACCTGATCGCCAACGCCCGGCTGATCAAGCTGGGCAGCCGCCTGGCGGTGGGCGAGGTGGAGCTGTTCTCCGCCGGCGACGACGAGCCGGTGGCGATCGTCACCGCGACCTATGTGCTGCCGGATCGCGACGAGGACGACGACTGAGCGACGCCCCTTGGCAGCCCCCTTTCATCTTCAGGCTGACGGCGTGCGGGCCCGCCAGGCGCCCACCGCCAGGGCCAGCCAGCCTGCCATCAGCAGCACGCCGCCGATCGGCGTGATGACGCCCAGCGCCGGTGTGCCGGTCAGTACCAGCAGGTACAGCGACCCGGAAAACAGCACGATGCCGGCCCCCCACAATCGCAGCGCCCAGCCCTGACCGGGCTGCGGCGTATGCGCCCGCCAGACCAGTACCGCCAGCATCGCCAGGGTGTGCCAGGCCTGATAGCGCACGCCGGTCTCGAAGGTGTCGAACAGGCGCGGCGTGATGTGATCCCGCAACCCGTGGGCGCCGAAGGCTCCGGCGGCGACCATGACGAAGCCACTGAGTGCGACGGTAATCCAGGCGGCGCGATGGCGCATGATGATTGGCTCCTGCTGAAGTACGGCTACGCTGAGACGGGGAGGCAATAGTCGTCGGCCGGCGTTCATGTTTCGTTATCCCGCGCCGGCCGCTATGATGCCGGCCCGTTGCCGGCGGCCCCTGACGACAATTTTCGCCGCCGGCCACGAACCAGAATGCGGCAGACAACACTCAGGAGAATGATGCCATGGAATCCCTCGCCTCGCTCGTTGCGCCCCTGCGCGACGGCCTGTACGCGGTCATGACGCCCGTCAGCGATTTCATATGGAGTTACATACTGGTTTACCTGCTGCTGGGCGCGGGGGTCTTGTTCACGGTCATGACCCGCGGCATGCAGTTCCGTCTCTTCGGTCACATGGCCAAGGTGACCGTTACCGCCCGCGGCGCCGGCGAGGGTGTCAGCGGCTTCCAGGCGTTCGCCACCTCGCTGGCGGCGCGCGTGGGCACCGGCAACCTGGCCGGCGTGGCGATCGCCCTGTGGGTCGGCGGCCCGGGGGCGATCTTCTGGATGTGGATGACCGCCCTGGTGGGCTTCGCCACCTCGTTCGTCGAGTCGACGCTCGCCCAGACCTACAAGCACCGCAACGAGGACGGCGTGTTCCGCGGCGGCCCGGCCTACTACATCGAGCGCTGCCTGGGCTGGCGCTGGCTGGGCTCGCTGTTCGCGATCTTCCTGCTGGTCGCCTACGGGCTGGCGTTCAACGCCGCGCAGTCCAACACCATCGCCCAGGGCATGAACGGCGCGTTCGGCATTCCGCACTGGCTGTCCGGCATCGTGCTGGTGGCGGTGGTGGCGCTGGTCATCTTCGGTGGCCTGAAGTCGGTAGCGCGCACCGCCGAGTGGATCGTGCCCTTCATGGCGATCGCCTACCTGCTGGTGGCGCTGTGGATCCTGTTCGCCAACATCAGTGCCGTGCCGGCGATGCTGGCGCTGATCGTCAAGAGCGCCTTCGGCTTCGGCCCGGCGGTCGGCGGCGCCGCCGGCTACGCGATCAAGGCGGCGATGGAAAACGGCATCAAGCGCGGGCTGTTCTCCAACGAGGCGGGCATGGGCTCGGCGCCCAACGCCGCCGCCCAGGCCACGGTCAAGCACCCGGCGGCCCAGGGGCTGGTGCAGTCGTTCGGGGTGTTCGTCGATACCCTGGTGATCTGCAGCTGCACCGCGGTGGCGATCCTGCTTTCCGGCGTCTATCAGGACATGCTGGCCAGCCATGCCGGCCAGTCGATCGAGGGCATCAAGCTGACCCAGGACGCCATGGTCGACCACCTGGGCACCTTCGGTGAGGTGTTCATCGCCATCGCCATCCTGCTGTTCGCCTTCACCTCGATCATCGCCAACTTCTCGTACGCGGCGATCAACATCGAGTACCTGTTCCGCCACCATGCCAAGAAGGCGGTGCATGTGCTGCGCTGGGCGGTGCTGGGGATGACCCTGGTCGGCGCCATGGCCAAGCTGGAGTTCGTCTGGCACTTCGCCGATCTGGCCATGGGCCTGATGGCCACCACCAACCTGTTCGCCATCCTGATCATGTCGCCGATCGCCATCCGCGTGCTGCAGGACTACGAGCGCCAGCGCAACAGCGGCGTCAGCGAGCCGGTGTTCGATCCCAAGGTGCTCAAGCGCCCCGATCAGGTCGACGCCGACGTCTGGCCGCCCAAGGGTGTCTGAGCCTCGCTTTGGCGTTAAAATGACGGCCCGTCGATCCCGACGGGCCGTTTTTCGTTCGACGCTACCCGAGGGACAGCCATGCAGATTCAGCTCAACGGCGAGCGGCATGATCTCGATGGCCAGCCGACCATCCATGACCTGATCGCCACCCTGGGGCTGGCCGGGCGGCGCATCGCCGTCGAGGTCAACGAGCAGATTGTCCCGCGCAGTCAGCATGAGGCCACCCGACTGGCCGAGGGCGATCGGGTCGAGGTGGTGCACGCCATCGGCGGCGGTTGAGCGGCGTCGCCCGCCCTGTCCTGCGCAGGCCAGCCGGGCCTGACGCGGCCCGTTTCCCGAACAGCCCAGGAGTTGTCATGACCGACCCCCAACTGGACCAGCCGTGGCACGTCGCCGGCCGCGAATTCACCTCGCGGCTGCTGGTCGGCACCGGCAAGTATCGCGATCTCGATGAAACCGCCGCCGCGGTGGCCGCCAGCGGCGCCGAGATCGTCACCTTCGCGGTGCGCCGCACCAATCTCGGCCAGGACGCCGATGCACCCAACCTGCTCGATGCGATTCCCCCCGATCGCTATACGCTGCTGCCCAACACCGCCGGCTGCTACACCGCCCGTGACGCCGTGCGGACCTGCCGGCTGGCGCGCGAACTGCTCGACGGCCACAACCTGGTCAAGCTCGAGGTGCTCGGCGAGGACAAGACTCTCTATCCCAACGTGGTCGAGACGCTCAAGGCCGCCGACGAGCTGGTCAACGACGGCTTCGACGTGATGGTCTACACCAGCGATGACCCGATCGTTGCCAAGGAGCTCGAGAATCGCGGCTGCAAGGCGGTCATGCCGCTGGGCTCGCTGATCGGCTCCGGCCACGGCCTGCTCAACCCGCATTCGCTGGCGATCATTCTCGAGAACGCCACGGTGCCGGTGCTGGTCGATGCCGGGATCGGTACCGCTTCCGACGCCGCGCTGGCGATGGAGATGGGCTGCGCCGGCGTGCTGATGAACTCGGCGATCGCCCATGCCCGCCACCCGGTGGCGATGGCCAGCGCCATGCGCAAGGCGATCGAGGCCGGGCGCGAGGCGTTCCTGGCCGAGCGCATGCCGCGGCGTGCCTATGCCCAGGCGTCCTCGCCGACCCAGGGCCGTATCAACGACTGATCCTTCAATGACCATGAGTGACCCCAGCGTGAGTGTCGATACCCCGCAGTCCAGTGAGTCCCGGCCGCGTCGCGGCGTGAAAAGTTACGTGCTGCGCGCCGGTCGCATGACCGCTGCCCAGAGTCGCGGGCTCGAGGAGGTCTGGCCGCGGCTGGGGCTCAGCCTGGCCGACGGCCTGCAGGACCTCGACGCCCTGTTCGGCCGCCGCGCGCCGCGTGTGGTGGAGATCGGCTTCGGCATGGGTGGCTCGCTGGTCGAGCAGGCCGAGGCCCATCCCGATACCGACTTCATCGGCATCGAGGTCCACGCTCCGGGCGTGGGCAAGCTGCTCGACGAGGCCGACAAGCGCGGTCTCACCAATCTGCGCGTCTACCGCGAGGATGCCCTGGAGGTGCTGCGCCACTGCCTGCCGGAGGCCGGGCTCGACGGCGTGCAGCTGTTCTTCCCCGACCCCTGGCCGAAGAAGAAGCACCACAAGCGGCGCATCGTCCAGCCGGCGTTCGTTGAGCTGGTGCGCTCGCGGCTGCGGCCCGGCGGCTGGCTGCACATGGCGACCGACTGGGAGCCCTATGCCGAGCACATGGCCGAGGTGATGGTCGCGGCGCCGGGGTGGCGCAACACCGCGAGCGAGGGCGTCTACGTGCCGCGCCCGGCCTTCCGCCCGTTGACCAAGTTCGAAAGTCGCGGCGAGAAGCTCGGCCACGGCGTCTTCGATTTGATCTTCGAGCGCCACGACGCCTGAGTCGCCACGCCCTCCGTTGCTTTCCCGCCCCAGCTTGACACCTGCGCACAGAAAGGCGGCGGCTCGATGAGCCGCCGCAAGGACCGTGACTAGCTTGATGAGGAGATAACCATGGCAGGCACCCGCGGTGCCTGCCCGGTGTGGTGCCTGACGAACACCACGTGGTTAACAATATTGATTATCATTTGTGGTGTCAAGCTTTTCGCGAATCATTTTCAAATGAAGCGGTGGCCGAGGATCAGCCGCCCGCCAGGCTCAGCCACAGTGGCAGGCTGAGCATCGCCAGCAGGGTCTGCCCGGTGATCAGCGCGGCCATCAGCTCGGCATCGCCGCCCAGCTGACGGGCGAGGATGTAGGCCGAGGTCGCGGTGGGCAGGGCGGCGAACAGCAGCGTGACATCGCGGCTCACCGGGTCGAGGCCGACCAGCGCGCCCAGGGCCAGCACCACCGCCGGCATCAGCGCCAGCTTGACCAGGTTGGCGCTCCACACGCCGCGGTCCAGGCGCAGCAGCGCCCGCGGGCGCAGGGCCACGCCGACGGCGACCAGGCCCAGGGGCAGGGCGGCCCGGCCCAGCAGCGACACCGCGCGCTCGCTCCAGCCCGGCAGGCCGATGCCGCTCAGGTTGAGCGCAATGCCGGCCACGCAGGCGAGGATCAGCGGGTTGCGGGTCAGGGCGGCGAGGCTCTTCGACAGGCTGGAAGGGCCCAGGGTGCCGGCAGCGATGAAGCTGGCCACGCACAGCACGTTGATGGTCGGTACCATCAGGGCGACCGCCACCGCGGCCACCGTGGCGCCGGGCTGGCCGTGCAGCGCCGCGGCACCGGCGACGCCGACATAGGTGTTGAAGCGCAGCGCGCCCTGGAAGACCGAGGTGAAGGCGGGGGCCTCGAGCCCGAGCCATGGCTTGACCCACCACAGCAGCGCGGCGAAGGCGCCGATGCCGCCCAGCAGCACGATCGCCACCTGGCCGATCGGCACGCGCGAGACGTCGGCGGTGGCCAGGGTCGCCACCAGCATGGCGGGGAACAGCAAAAAGTAGATCAACCGCTCCATGGCCGGCCAGAAGGTATCCGAGGGCAGGCGGCGCCACCCCAGCAGGGCGCCGAGCAGGATCAGCAGGAACAAAGGGCCCAGTGCCGCCTGGACGCCGGACATGGCGAGTCTCCTTGTCGCGTGCATGACGAGGGCGCTGCGACAACCTTACGCGCGTCACGCCCGAGTGCGAACTGGTAAGCTTACCCGGATTGTCCCGCCTGTCGATGAGGTCCGCCGCCCGATCATGCCCTATGCCGACGACGACAACGCTCGCTCGCCGTTTCTCAACCTGCTGATCATTGTCACGCTGGTGACCATGGTGGTGGCCGTCGGCTATCTGGCGCACTACTACCTGCGCGGCGGCAGCAACGATGTCGTCTGGTACCCGCCGGACGGGATCTGCCGGCTGCACCAGGGGCCCTGTCATGCCGGGCTCGGCGGTGACGTGCGGGTCACGCTCTCGCTGGGCAGCGCGGTCGTCCCCCTGCACCCGTTGCCGCTCGACGTGCATGTCGACGGCCTGAGCCCCGAGCGGGTCGTGGTGGCCTTCATCGGCCGCAACCGCAACATGGGGCTGCGCCGCTACGTGCTTCAGGACCGGGGCGACGGCGACTTTCACGGGGAAGGGGTGTTGAGCGTCAACAGCGTCGACGACGAGTCGGTCACGCGCTGGCGGGCGGAGGTGATCGTGACCACCCCGGAAGGGCGGCGAGGCAGCTGGTTCGACTTCGATGTGCGCCGGCCGGGGGCCGGCAACGGCGCCTGACGCGCCGCTGGCGCGAGGGCCCGGCCGCCCTCGGGCGGCCGGTGGTGCGGGGGATCAGTTCTTCGCGGTGTCGGTGGCCTGCTGGGTGGCCTTGGCGCCCGCGTCGGCCTTGGCGTCGTTGGGCTTCTTGGTGACGTCGAGCAGCTCGACCTTGAAGGTCAGCGCCTCGTTGGGGCCGATCGGGCCGCCGGTGCCGGCCGGTCCATAGGCCAGGTCGGAGGGCAGGTAGATCATCCAGGTATCGCCGACGTGCATCTTCTTCAGCGCTTCCTGCCAGCCGGGGATGACCTGGTCGACCTGGAACTCGACCGGCTCGCCGCGCTTGTAGGAGCTGTCGAAGACGGTGCCGTCGATCAGCTTGCCCTCGTAGTTGACCTTGACCTGGTCGTTGGCGTCGGGGCTGGCGCCGTCACCGGACTCGATGACCTTGTACTGCAGGCCGGAATCGGTGACCTTGACGCCGTCCTTCTTGGCGTTCTCGGCCAGGAACTTCTCGCCCTTGGCCTTGTTCTGCTTGGCGACCTTCTCCGCCTCGGCCTTGCGCTCGGCCATCTTCTGCTTCTGGAAGGTGGTGAGCGCTTCGGTCATCGCCTTCTTGCTCATCTGCAGGTCATTGCCGCCATAGACGTCCTGAATGGCCTGCGTGAAGCTGTCGATATCCAGGTTCTTGATGTCCTGGGACAGGCTCTGGCCGAGCGTCACGCCGATGCTGTAGCTGAGCTTTTCCTGGTCGCTCTGCGGGGCGGCCAGCGCCAGCGGAGCGGTCGACAGCAGTGTCAGAGCAACGGCGGTTAACCGGGTTTTCATGAAAACTCCTCGAATGGTTGGTACGGCAAGCGTTCTTGTCGGTTGGCGAGCAGAAATGGCGCCAAACGCCTATTGTGACTCTAACAGGGGCCTTTCTGTTCCGCACCCGGCATACGACGTGTGGAATCTTGACATTGCACGGCCTTTGCTCTTTTCTGGACTCACATCGACAACAAGGGGAACAAGCACAATGCAACTGCGCAATATCGTGATCGGTGTTACCGCCATGGGTCTGGTCGGGGTGGCCTCGTCGGCCTTTGCCGAGACCTGGCGCTTCGGCCTCGAGGAAACCGAAGGCAGCGTCCAGTACGGTTACGCCGAGGAATTCAAGAAGCTGATCGAGGAGAAGAGCGACGGCGACGTCACCGTGCAGCTGCTTCCCTACGGCACCTGGGGGTCGAACTATTCGGCGCTCTACGACGCCATCCAGAACGGCGCCATCCAGATCGGTTTCGGCTCCGGCTTCCTGGGCGGCACCGTGCCGGAAAGTCAGCTGATGAGCCTCAACTTCGTCATGCCGAACGACCAGCTCGAGACGGCGAAGATCCTCAACTCCGATGCCTTCCTGAAGAGCGATCCCTGGCAGCAGTCGTTCCGCAAGCGCGGGCTGGTTCCCCTGGGCGCGCTGCCCGAGGGTTATCAGGTGTGGACCGCCAACAAGGAAATCCGCACCCCCGAGGACATGAAGGGGCTGCAGATCCGCGTCATGGACAACAGTCTGCTGCGCGCGACCTACGAAGCCTACGGCGCCGCGCCGATCACCATCGCCTACGGCGAGCTCTACAGCGCCCTGCAGCAGGGCCAGGCGGAAGGCAACATCCAGCCGGTCTTCGCCCACGAGAACATGGGCTTCTACGAAGTGCAGGACTACATGATCTTCGCCGATCAGTCGCAGTTCGTGGCCAACCTGATCGGCAACCTGGACTGGTACGAAGGGCTCTCCGACGACCAGCAGAAGATGCTGGACTCGGTGCTCGGTGAAATGGTCCAGAAGGGCCACGACATCCAGACCCAGTTCAACTCCGAGCGTCTCGATACCATCAAGGAAAAGAGCGACATCAACATCATTCACCTGGATGAACAGGAGCGTGACGCCTTCCGCAAGCTGGCCAAGCCGGTGCGCCAGACCTACATCGACATGGTTGGCGAGCGCGGCAAGGAATCCCTGGATATCCTGCTCGACCAGATCAACAAGGCCGACAGCAAGAGCCAGTAAGGCCGACGCCGTGGCGGTGGGGTAATCTCCTCCGCCCGGTACCATGCCCCACCGTATCGCCCGGGAGCCTGCGCTCCCGGGCGTTTTTGTGCGCAGGCTTCGGCCGACTTCCTCCCGGAGCGGGTTGTGGATAGGCTCCGCCACTGCACGGGGCGACCTCGGCGGGCGCCGCCTGGCGGGCTAACGGCGACGGCCGAGTGCCGCCCCGGCGAGCCAGGTCGGAACGATGGCGACAACAGGGCCCCACCAGTGGCGAGAACGTGGCGAGAAGACAGCCCGGACGATATAGGGGAAGAGGCAGCGCCGGAAGCGGCGGCGTGGAGTACGGCGGGGGAAAGAAAACGGCCCGGCGCGAAGCCGGGCCGACAGGGTGGAACCGCAAGCTCAGTCGCCGCCCAGGGAGGGCAGCAGCAGCGAGATCTGCGGGAAGAGGATGAGCACCAGGGTCGCCACCACCAGGATGGCGATGAACGGCGGCGTGCCGCGGACCACGTCCATATAGGGGCGGCGGAACACGGCAATGGCCGTGAAGATATCGCAGCCGAACGGCGGCGTGGCCGAGCCGATGGCGGCCTGCAGGGTGACGATGACGCCGACGTGCACCGGATCCAGCCCGGTGGATTGCACGAGCGGCTTGAAGATCGGCACCAGGATCAGGATGACCACGATCGGGTCGACGAACATGCAGCCGACGAAGAAGGACACGGCGATCAGCAGCAGCGCCAGGAACTGATTGTCGCCGATGCCGTCGATCAGCGGGCCGAGGATCTTCTCCGGAACGCCGGCCGTGCCCAGGGTCTGGGAGAAGCCCGCACCGATGGCCACCAGGATGAACACCACGGCGGTGATCATGCCGGTGGACAGGGCCAGGCCCCACAGGTCGCGGATCGACACCTGGCGATAGATGACGACCTCGAGGATCAGCGCGTAGGCCACCGCCACCGCCGAGGCCTCGACGGCGCTGAAGAAGCCGCCATAGATGCCGCCGACCACCAGCACCGGGAAGCCCATGGGCAGGATCACGCGGCGAATGGCGCGAAAGCGCTCGCTCCAGGACGCCTTGGGCTCCGCCTCGATGCCCTTGACGCGCGAGTAGATGTAACAATAAAGGGCGAACATCGCCAGGATCAGCAGGCCGGGCAGGATGCCCGCCAGGAACAGGTCGCCGATCGAGGTCTTCATCACCACGCCGTAGATGATGAAGCCGATGCTCGGCGGAATCAGCAGCGCGATGTCGCTGGCGTTGATGATCAGCCCCAGCGTGAAGTCATCGCTGTAGCCCTTGGCCAGCAGACGCGGGCGCATCGGCCCGCCCATCGCCACCACCGTGGCCTGGGTGGAGCCGGACACCGCGCCGAACAGCGCGCAGGAGGCCGCGGTGGTGATGGGCAGGCCGCCGCGCACATGGCGGGTGAAGACGTCGACCACGTCCAGCAGCCGGTTGGCGGTGTGGCCCTTGGTGAGGATGTCGGCGGCGAAGATGAACATGGGCACCGCCGCCAGCACCCAGCTGCCGACCCCATTGATCATCCAGCTCACGGCCTGGTCGGGGCCGAAGAACGTCATTCCGGTAAACATCATGTAGAGCATGCCCGCCGCCAGGGGAACCATCATCGGGAATCCCAGCAGCAGCAGCACGAGCATGATCACGCCTAGCCAGATCAGCATGAAGAAAATCCTCGTATCGGTCTTGGTCTTGTTGAATCGTCAGGCGCCGCGTGATGCGTCGTCGTCGCTGGAGGTTTCGAGGTCGTCGGGCACCTCGGCATAGGCCTCCTTCTCGTTGAAGGAGCGGTAGATATCCTGGCTGACCAGGTTGCGGGCCACCGTCAGCAGGTACTGCACGCCCGCCAGGGTGAAGCCGACCGGCAGGGCAAGATAGATGATCCACAACGGGATGTGCAGCGACGCGCTGGCGCGGCCGCGGCCGTAGATCGTCATGACGTATTCGGCGGACTTGAAGGCGAAGTAGAACATCAGTACCGCGGTGCCCAGGCAGATCAGGATCAGCAGACCCTTTCGCAGCCGGCCGCCGAGCTGGTCGTAGATCGCCGACATGCTGATGTGGCGGGCGTTGCGGGTCGCGTAGCCGACGCCGACGAAGGTGATGATGACGATCAGCATTTCGGTGACTTCATAGGTACCGCTGATGCCGTGCTGAAACAGGAGGTTGCCGACGACGTGAGCACTCATCAACGCGGCCATGACGAGGATGCTGCCCGCCACGATGACGCGCTCAACAATGCCCAGTCCACGGTCGAGAGCATTCAGGGCTCGCAGAAGGCCGTTGGGGCGCTTCGCGCGATCGCCGGGGGGAGTGGAGGATTGGGTCATGTTGCAAGCTTTCCTTTATTTTTGCAGGGATTCGCTAGCCGAGGGTGGCGAGCCCTCGTTCCGGGTTGTGACAGACAGGCGGGGGCCTGACCAGGCGCCTTGCCCTACTCTCGAACTTACAGGCTTTGCGGCGCCAGTGCTACTCGTCTCTGGGGGGGGAAGTGAGCGCTTTCGCTCATGGCTTCCAGCGCCCGGGCCAGCCGCGCCAGCACGGGGTCGTCACGCTCGGTGGGGAGGCCCAGGTGATGCTGGAGGATCGTGCGGAGATCGCCGTCCTCGGCCCGGCGGGCACGCACGCCGTCACCGCGCCGGGCCAGCGTCTGCAGCATGCCCAGGGCGGCGTGCTCGGCGGCGAGTTCCGCACGCTTGAGCTGCTCGCGCCACGTCTCGAGTGCCGAGCCCGGCCGGGCCAGTGGCTTGAGCGCGCGTCGCCGCTCGCGCAGGGTCCGGGTGTGGCGAGCCTGATGGGCGCGGACCGGTGCCAGGGCGCGCGGGGCGTCAGCCGTCGGGGTCAGGCCGAACCGATACAACCAGGCGAGCCACAGCAGCTCGCAGACATCGGCGCCCAGGTCATCCTGGGCCGCGAGGCAGGCATCGGCGACGCCGGGCGCACCGTAGCAGGCGCAGGCGTAATGCCAGAGTGCCTCGGGGGCGGCCAGAGCGGCGACGGATTGGGTAGAATGGGCGGTCATGGTCGACGAGCGGCGCGGCCTTCAGCGACGAAACGATGGGAGACAGGCATGATCGCACTGCGTCAACTGGACCTGCAACGCGGCACGCAACCGCTCTTCGAGGCGGCCGAACTGACCCTGTATCCGGGGCAGAAGGCAGGCATCGTCGGGGCCAACGGCACCGGCAAGTCGAGCCTGTTCAAGCTGCTGCTCGGCGAGCTCGGCCCCGACCGGGGCGAGGTCAGCCTGGCCGGCGGCCTGCGCATCGCCCACATGGCGCAGGAGGTCGAGTCGCTGGAGCGCTCGATTCTCGATTACGTGCTCGACGGCGACCGTGAGCTGCGCGCCACCCAGGCGGCACTGGATGCCGCCCGCGAGCGCGATGAGGCGCATCGCGAGGCCGAGCTGCACGGCCGGCTCGAGGCGCTCGATGGCTACAGTGCCCCCTCGCGGGCGGCGCGGCTGCTGGTCGGGCTGGGCTTCACCCAGGCCGACCTCGATCGCCCGCTGTCGGCGTTCTCCGGCGGCTGGCGGATGCGCGTCAACCTGGCCCAGACGCTGTTCCGGCCCTCCGACCTGCTGCTGCTCGACGAGCCCACCAACCACCTGGATCTCGACGCCCTGCTGTGGCTCGAGCAGTGGCTGGTCCGCTACCCGGGCACCCTGCTGCTGATCTCCCACGACCGCGACTTCCTCGACGCGGTGTGCGACCACATCGTGCATGTGGAGCAGCGCCGGCTGACCCTCTACAGCGGCAACTACACCACCTTCGAGCGCACCCGCGCCGAGAAGCTCGCCCAGCAGCAGGCCGAGGCCGCCAAGCAGCAGGCCCGTCGCGAGGAGATCGAGCGTTTCGTGGCGCGCTTTCGCGCCAAGGCCACCAAGGCGCGCCAGGCCCAGAGCCGGCTGAAGATGCTCGAGCGCATGGAAACCATCGCCGTGGCGCATGTCGATTCGCCGTTCCATTTCACCCTGCCGGCCGCCGACAAGACCTCGCATCCGCTACTGGTGCTCGACGAGGCCCAGCTGGGCTACGCCGAGCCGTTGCTGCGCGACGTCAAGCTGACCCTGCTGCCCGGGCAGCGCATCGGCCTGCTGGGCCCCAACGGCGCCGGCAAGTCGACGCTGATCAAGTCGCTGACCGGCGCGCTGCCGCTCATCGCCGGCAAGCGCGTGCCCGGCGAGCATCTGGCGGTCGGCTACTTCGCCCAGCACCAGCTCGAGGGGCTCGACCTCAAGGCCACGCCGTTTCTGCACGTGCAGCGGCTCTCGCCGACGGCCAGCGAGCAGGTGATCCGCAATTTCCTGGGTGGCTTCGGTTTTCGCGGCGACGACGTGTTCGGCGAGGTGGGGCGCTTCTCCGGCGGCGAGAAGGCGCGCCTGGCGCTGGCGCTGGTTGCCTGGCAGAAGCCCAACCTGCTGCTGCTCGACGAGCCGACCAACCACCTCGACCTGGAGATGCGCGAGGCGCTCACCGAGGCGCTGGCCGGCTTCGAGGGCACGGTGATCGTGGTCTCCCACGACCGCCATCTGCTGCGCGCCACGGTGGATGAGTTCTGGCGGGTCGCCGATGGCACGGTAGCGCCGTTCGACGGCGATCTCGATGACTACCGGGCCTGGCTCAAGGCGCGGGTCGAGGATGAACGCCGCGAGAACCGCGCCGACAAGGCCGCTGACGGTGCCGCGCCGGATCGCAAGACGCAGCGCCGCGAGGCCGCCGCGCTGCGCGAGAAGCTGCGGCCGCTCAAGCGCGAGCGCGACCGGGTCGAGAAACGCATGACCGAGGCCCAGTCACGACTGGTGACGCTCGAAGACGCACTGGGCGATCCCGACCTCTATACCGATGCCGCGCGCAAGGCGGAGCTGACCGACCTGCTGGCCCGCCAGGGCGAGCTCAAGGGCGAGGTCGAGACGCTCGAGCAGGCCTGGCTCGAGGCCGAGGAGGCGCTCGAGGCGCTCGAGAGCGAGCTGGTCTCGGACGGAGCCTGAGGATGAACAACGTGACACGCTGGACGCGGCGCGTCGGGGTCGGGGGGCTGCTGCTGCTGTTGAGCGCCTGCGGCAACACCGCCCTGACCCTGGACAACTACGATCGGCTGGAGCCGGGGATGACCCGTGCCGAGGTCGAGGCGGTGCTCGGCTCGCCCAGCGAGTGCGCCGGGGCGCTCATGATCGCCAACTGTCGCTGGGGTGGCGAGCAGCGCTTCATCCAGGCCCAGTTCATCGACGGCAAGGCGCTGTCGTTCCAGTACCAGGGTCTCAAGTAGCTCGGCCCCGCAGCGAGCGGGCGCTCACTCGGCGTAGATCATCCGGCGCGTCATGCCGCCGTCCACCGGCAGCTGCTGGCCGGTGATGAAGCCGGCTTCCTCGCTGGCCAGGAAGGCCACCGTGGCGGCGATGTCGGTGGGCTCGCCGACGCGCCCGACCGGATGCTGGTCGTGATCGATGGCGCGGTGCTCGGGCGTCTCGCGACGTGCGGCCTTCTGCCAGGGGCCGGTCTCGATCCAGCCGGGGCAGACGGCATTGACGCGCACCTCGGGGCCGAGACTCACCGCCAGGGCATGGGTCATCGCCAGCAGGCCGCCCTTGGCGGCGGCGTAGGCCTCGCAGTCGGGCTCCGACTGCAGCGCCCGGGTCGAGGCGATGTTGACGATGCTGCCGCGCCGCGTGCGCAGGTCGGCGACCGCGGCGCGGGTGCACAGGAAGGCACCGGTGAGGTGACTGTCCTGCCAGCGTCGCCAGTCGGCGAGCGACAGCGATTCGACGGGGCCCGAGACCGGGTCGGCGATGCCGGCGTTGTTGACCAGCAGATCGAGGCCGGGCGGTTCGCCGGCGCCGGCCTGCCAGTCGCGCAGGCGGGCGAAGGCGGCGTCCACCTCGGTCTCGCGGGCCACGTCGGCGCGCAGCACCAGCAGCGTCGCCTCGGGGTGGGTGTCGTCCAGCTCGGCCAGGGCCTCGGCGTCGCGGTCCAGGGCGGCGACCCGCCAGCCGCGGGCCAGCAGGTGTTCGACGATGCCGCGGCCGATGCCCTGGGCACCGCCGGTGATCAGGGCGAGACGGGGAGTGGTCATGGCATGGCTCCTCGAGTCAGGTTTCCAGCAGGAAGGTCACCGGGCCGTCGTTGACCAGCTCGACCTGCATGTTGGCGCCGAACTCGCCGCTGGCGACGTGCGGCCAGGCGGCCCGGGCGCGGCCGAGCAGGTAGTGGAAGAGCCGGTCGCCCTCCTCGGGGGCGGCGGCGCTGGAGAAGCCCGGGCGCAGCCCCTTGCGGGTGTCGGCGGCCAGGGTGAACTGCGACACCAGCAGCAGGCCGCCGTCGGCCTGCTGCAGGTTGTGGTTCATGCGCCCGCTGTCGTCGGCGAAGACCCGGTAGTGCAGCAGCTTGTGCAGCAGCCGGTCGGCGCGTGTCTCGTCGTCGCCGCGCTCCACCCCGATCAGGGCGAGCAGGCCGTGGTCGATGGCGCCGACCGTGCGGCCGTCGACGCTGACGCCGGCGTGGGTGACGCGCTGGATGAGTGCCCGCATGCGAGTGTCGTCCTGTGTGTCTGGGTCGCGGTTACGCTGCCCCAGACGCCGCGCGGGCGCAAGCTCAGGGGCGCTACCAGGCGCGGCACACCATCAGGTCGCAGTGCGGCTCGGCGAGCAGCTGCTCGGTCAGCGGGCTCTGCCGGCCCAGCCGGGACTGGCTGCTCAGGGCCAGCAGGTCGGGTGGCTGGCGCCGCAGGCGGCCCATCAGCACCTCGAGCGGCTCGCCCTGCTCGAGGACCAGCTCGAGCTCGGGAACGCCGCCCACTTCGCCCATCAGCTGGTCGACCTCGCTCTCCAGGCGCTCGCGCAGCCGTGCAACCTCGTGCTCGCGCCAGCGGGCGTAGTCGCTGTTCGAGGCCAGCTCGCGCTCGCCGGGGATGCACCAGGCGTGCAGCAGGGTCAGGCGGGCGTCGGGGAAGCGGGTGATGACCTCCCGCAGGGTGTGCCGGCAGGGCAGCGAGAAGTCCATGGGCACCAGGATGTCGTGCCACTCCTGATGGGCCGGATGGCTGATCGAGAACACCGGGCAGGGCGCGTTGCGCATCACCCGGGCCAGCGTGGTGCCGGCGACCAGGTCGGGCTGCCCGCGCTTGCGATGCGTGCCGAGCACGATCAGGTCGGCATGGCGCTCGTGGGCCTCGCGGACGACCTCGGCATAGGGGGTGCCGGCCACCGTCTGGATCAGGGTGTCCGGTGCCGGAAGGGCGTAGTCCTCGCGCAGGTCGGTCAGGGTGCGTTCCATCTCGGCCACCACCGCGCTCTCGAGGTCGTGCAGCGCCTGGCGGGGCAGGTGGGGGTCGAGGACATGCAGCACGTCGAGTCGGGCGCCGTTTTCCGCGGCCAGGCGAATGGCTCGGGCGAAGCCGGCGCGGTTTTCGGCGGACAGGTCGCAGGCGAAGAGCAGCGTCCGGGGCATGGCGGTATCCTCCCGTGAAGTTGGCTCCGGCAGACCCGGCTGCCGAAGCGGACGTTACCCGTCATTGCAGCATGGTGCGCCCCGCGGACCCCCGCAAGTGCGGCGTTCCGCCTACCACCAGGCGTGGAAGTGATGGACCGGCCCGCGCCCCCGGCCGACGTCGAGGCGGTGGCTTTCATGCAGGGCCTGGCTGAGCCACACCTTGGCATGTTGCACGGCGCCGACGAGCGTATCACCGCGGGCCAGGCGCGCGGCGATCGCCGAGGACAGCGAGCAGCCGGTCCCGTGCAGGTTGTCGGTGGCGATGCGCTCGGCTTCGAGCCAGCTGGCGCCCTCGGGCGAGATCAGCAGATCGGGGCAGCGCTCGCCGGCCAGGTGGCCGCCCTTGAGCAGCACGTGGGGCGCGCCGAGCCGGCGCAGGGCAGGCTGCAGGGCTTCCATCGCCTCGGCCGAGGCCACCTCGGGTTCGCCCAGCAGCACCGCCGCCTCGGGCAGGTTGGGGGTGATCAGGTCGGCGAGCGGCACCAGCACGTCGCGCACCGCCCGGATGCCGGCGTCGTCGACCAGCAGGTCGCCGCTCTTGGCGACCATCACCGGGTCGAGCACGATCCAGCGCGGCCGTCGGCGCTCGAGGCGCTCGCGAATCGTCTCGGCCACCTCGCGGTCGGCGACCATGCCGATCTTCACCGCGTCGATGGCCACGTCGTCGAGCAGGGTGTCGAGCTGGGCGGCGATGAAGTCGAGCGGTACCGGGTGCACGCCGGTGACGCCGCAGGTGTTCTGCGCGGTCAGCGCGGTGATCACGCTGGTACCGTAGGTGCCGTGGGCCGAGAAGGTCTTGAGATCGGCCTGGATGCCGGCGCCGCCCGACGGGTCGGAGCCGGCGATGGTCAGGACATTGGCAATGCGGGAGGCGTCGGACATCGTCACGCGAATCCTCAACTGTGAACGGGGCTACAGCCTAGCCGATCCGGTGGCGGGGCGGCCATGCTGAGCCTGTTTGTCGTCGCCCTGGCCAGCGCCACGCTGCTGCCCGGCGGCTCGGAGGTATGGCTGGCCCGCCAGTGGTGCCGGGGCGAAGCCGTGTGGCTGCTGTGGCTGGTGGCCACCCTCGGCAACACCCTGGGCAGCCTGGTCAATGTCGCCCTGGGCCGCTACGCCCGCCATCTGGCCGGACGCCGCTGGTTCCCGGTATCAGAGGTGGCGCTGGCGCGCGGCGAGCGCACCTATGCCCGGTTGGGGCGGTTCAGCCTGCTGCTGGCCTGGCTGCCGGTGGTGGGCGATGCCCTCACCGTGGTCGCCGGCGTGCTGCGGCTGCCGTTCGGGCAGGCGACGTTGCTGATCCTGGTCGGCAAGGGGGCGCGCTACGCGGTGGTGCTGTGGCTGGCGGAGCGCTGGCTGGCCGCGTATTGCGGCTGAAATGGGCGGCTGGTGCGATTGCTGCGCTGCAGAAACGATTCTCAGTTCACCCGGGTACGCCGAAAGTACGGCTTGTTTCTGACAATTCTCTAATGCTCTCCTATGCTTAACGCGTACTGGTTGGTCAGGCCGACCCCAGCGCTTTCCGGCGTCGTGGCAGCTCGGCCCGCCGACCTTTCATGGTCTGGACGAGGGAGTGTATGAACCAGGACGCCGCTTCGAGCATCGCCCAGCACTGGGCCGTGGGACTGTTCGTCATCGCCGTCATCGGTCTGTGTGTCTTCATGATGGGCGCTTCCAGCCTGCTGGGTGGCCGCAGCAAGGGGCGCAGCAAATCCCTGCCTTTCGAGTCCGGCATCATTGGTGCCGGCAGCGCGCGCCAGCGCTTCTCCGTCAAGTTCTACCTGGTCGCGATGCTGTTCGTGATCTTCGATATCGAGGCCGTGTTCCTGTTCGCCTGGGCCGTGTCGGTCCGCGAGGTGGGCTGGGCCGGCTTCGCCGGTGCGGCGGTGTTCATCGCCATCCTGCTGGCCGGTCTGGTCTACGACAGCCGCGTGGGGGCCCTGGAGTGGGCACCCAAGCGCAAGATGCGCGACCCCGGCTCCTGAGTCGCCGGCCGCTGCGGTCGGGTCCGGCACCCTCACGCCGCCCCGACCGCCCAAGATGCAGTACGTAGTCGCATAACGTTCGCTGGAGGAATCGCATGCCCTATACCCTGACGCGTGCAGAAGACGCTGTGGCAGCGGACGCCCGCTATCCGCTCGGTGAGCGCCAGCGCCTCGAGGACGACCCGATGAAGCAGCAGGTGCATCGCAATGTCTTCATGGGCAAGCTCGACGAGGTCCTCAACGCGACGGTCAACTGGGGGCGCAAGAACTCCCTGTGGCCCTATAACTTCGGGCTCTCCTGCTGCTACGTGGAGATGACCACGGCCTTCACCGCGCCCCACGACATCGCCCGCTTCGGCTCGGAGGTGATTCGCGCCTCCCCGCGCCAGGCGGACTTCATGGTCATTGCCGGCACCTGCTTCATCAAGATGGCGCCGGTGATCCAGCAGCTCTACGACCAGATGCTCGAGCCCAAGTGGGTGATCTCGATGGGCTCTTGCGCCAACTCGGGCGGCATGTACGACATCTACTCGGTGGTGCAGGGCGTCGACAAGTTCCTGCCGGTGGATGTGTACGTGCCGGGTTGCCCGCCGCGTCCCGAGGCTTTCCTGCAGGGGTTGCAGCTGCTGCAGGACTCGATCCAGGAGGAGCGTCGCCCGCTGTCCTGGGTGGTCGGTGACCAGGGCGTCTACCGCGCCGAGATGCCCTCACAGCGCGAGAAACACCGCGACCGGCGCATCCAGGCCACCGAGCTGCGCACGCCCGACAGCATCTGACACCGCGACCGTTTTTCTTTCGCCGCAGGAGTTTGCCGACGCTCATGAGCGCTGACACACCGACCCCCGATCACGCGGCCGCCGGCGCCGCCGCCGACCCGATCGTCGGCGCGCTCCGCCAGCGCCTCGGCGATCACGCCGTCCTCGAGCAGGCCACGCTCACCGGCATGCCGGTGGTGTGGATCCCCCGCGAGTCGCTCACCGAGGTGCTCAAGTTCCTGCGCGACATGCCCGAGCCGTTCGAGATGCTCTACGACCTGTCGGCGATCGACGAGCGGCTGCGCGCC
>Ga0209300_1000047_pt1 | contig 79914 bp, 80 predicted proteins | sample Shrwel_input2_RT_FD_187535 | JGI IMG/M metagenome (GOLD analysis project Ga0209300, IMG submission 187535) | Subsurface microbial communities from deep shales in Ohio, USA - Utica-3 well 1 S input2 RT (SPAdes) (version 2) ... | reverse complement strand
CGGGAAGAGAAACAGCCTTCAGGCATAAATCAGTGGGCTCTGACGCCGGAGATACCGATCATGATGAGAGCTGCCTCTGGCCAGCAGCTTCAGACCGCCCGATCAGAGCCCTCGTGAATGAGGCGGGATCAAGTGTCGCATCCACATGGAGGGCGCGCGTATCCTGTTGATGGGGCTGGCCTTCAAAGAGAATTGCCCGGACCTGAGAAACACGCGAGTCGTGGATATCGTCGCCGAGCTGGCCGATTACAATGTGACAGTGGAGGTCCATGATCCGCATGTCGATCCGAAGGAGGCCGATCTCGTGTACGGAATTCGCCCGATCGATGTGCCGGAGAGCGCCGCCTACGATGCCATCATCCTTGCCGTGGCGCATCGGGAGTTCCGCGAACTAGGGGCCGAGCGAATCCGAGCCTGGGGCCGGCCGGACAGCCATGTACTCTATGATCTCAAGTATGTGTTACCCAGAGCCGCTGTCGACCTGCGGTTGTAGGCGCTAGTCTAACCGACCCTCTTGACGCGTCATCGATTTTCCACATGCATCTGCTTGAAACCGGGGTGGGGGTAACTACCTCCCCTCGGCAATCCCCGTCACGATAAAAACCCGACCTTGAGTCGGGTTTTTCGTTTAGGGCGTCGTTTCAGGGGGATTTAAAAATTATCAGGCCATGCGAATTAATAGGTTGGGAAACTGACACATCGTTACCGAAATGATTTTTATATATAAAATCTAATATTTACTTGTAGGGTCCCGGATGATCAAATGAGCTATAGGAGTTATCCTCTGCTGGCAGCCAGAGAGCTTCTACAGCAATTCATTCGGGAGCAGGTTCATGGACATCAAGCTGCATAAGCAGGCCACCACGACACCGAAGATCCGTGCTGAAATCCAGGCGGCACCGTCCAGCATCACGGATAGCGAGCTAGCCCGTCAGTATGGTGTCTCCCACGCGACCATCCGCCGCTGGCGGTACCGCGACGATGTCCATGACCGACCGCACACGCGTCACAACCTACTGGCCACCCTCACGTCTGAGCAGGAAGAGGTGCTGATCGCCGCTCGTGAGTTCCTGCGCCTCGGCCTGGATGATCTGCTCGTCGTGGCACATGAGTTCCTGAACCCTCGCCTGTCTCGCTCAGGCCTGCACCGCATGCTCCAGCGCCGCGAGGTGCCGACACTGGCAGAACTGGCTCGGCAGGACGCTGGTGATGATGGCAAGCCCCGGCACAAGCCTTTCAAGGACTACGAGCCAGGGTACGTGCATATCGACATCAAGCACCTGCCTCAGATGCCTGATGAGGAGCAGAGGCGCTACCTGTACGTCGCCATCGACCGTGCCACACGCTGGGTCTATCTGGAGGTGAGGCGCAGCCAGACTGCCAAGGATGCCAAGGCGTTCATGAAGCGCGTGGAGGAGAAGGCTCCCTTCACGATCCAGACGGTGCTCACTGACAACGGCAAGTCTTTCACCGATCGCTTCACGCGGGCAGGTGAGCGCAAGCCCAGCGGCCGCCACCCTTTCGACCAGGAGTGCCAGGCCCATGGTATCGAACATCGCCTGATCAAGCCGGGAAGGCCACAGACAAACGGCATGGTGGAGCGGTTCAACGGCCGCATCAGCGACGTGCTGGCGACCCGGCGCTACACCTCAGGCGAGGATCTAGAGCAGACGCTCAAACGCTACGCTTGGCTGTACAATCACCACATCCCTCAGAAGGCGCTGCATCATCAATCACCGATTGCAGCGATGAAGGAATGGCAGGCCAAGCGACCTGAGTTATTTACCAAACGAGTGGTCAATCACACGGGACCCGACATTTACTAGCCTTTTCCGTAAAACGCCCAGCTCGCTGGGCGTTTTACATAGCTGCGTGGTTTTGATCACGAGCGCATAAACCAGGGCATCGCCAGGTCACCCATCCGATGGCAGCCCCAGCCTGGCCTCGGCCTCGCGTCGATAGTCATGGACACGCTCGCTGATATCGACCCGGTAGGTCGCCCCCTGGTCGAGACGATGAAGCCCCTCGGGCAACCGGGCCACGGCATCCCGGCTGGCCTCTCGGGCGGTATCCGGATCGGCCATCCGCTCGGTCTGAAACTCGCCATCGAGGATGATGGGTTGCAGCAGCGGAACGCCGGGCGCGGTCTCGTCACGCAATGTCAGGCTGTCGCGCCGATAGATCCCCTCGGCGTCGGACTCACGATAGACTTGCTTGCGTCCGGGCAGCGAGTGCTTGCCGGGGGAGTGCTTGAGGCGCGGCTGGCCGGCGTACTCGGTCAGCTTGTAGGCCAGCTCCAGGCAGGGGGCATCGCTGGCGGCGCCGAGGGCCGTACCCACGCCGAAACTGTCGATGGGAGCATCATCGGCCAGCAGGTCCTGAATGCGATACTCGTTGAGCCCGCCGCTGGCGGTGATCTTGATTTCCGGGTAGCCGCCGTGGTCCAGCAGGTGCCGGCAGGTCTTCGCCAGCTCGCCGAGATCGCCGGAGTCGAGTCGGATGGCGCTGATGTGCAGGTCGGGGTTGTCGTCCAGCCAGCCGATCAGACGCTTGACTGCCTCTACGGTATCGTAGGTGTCGACCAGCAGGGCCGTGCCCGGAAACTCCCTGGCGAATGCCTGCAACGCGACGTCTTCGCTGTCATGCGCCTGGATGAAGCTGTGCGCCATGGTTCCTCGGGCCGGCAGGTCATGGCGACTGGCACCGAGCACATTGCTGGTGGCAGCGATGCCGGCCATGCGATAGGCCCGCACGCCGCGGACGGCGGCATCGATGCCATGCATGCGACGCATGCCGAAGTCGACGACCGGGCGCCCCTGGGCGGCATTCACGATGCGCGAGGCCTTGGAAGCGAGAACGGTCTCGAGATGCACGTAGTTCATGATCAGGCTCTCGAGAAACTGGGCTTCACCGATCGGTGCCTCGACCTCCAGCAGGGGTTCGTGCGGGAAGACCGGGGTGCCTTCCGGCAGGGCATGCAGGGTACCGGTAAAGCGGAAGTCGGCCAGCCAGTCGAGAAAGGCCGGCTGGAAGAGGTCCAGGCGCCGCAGGGCCTCGATCTGGGACTCCCCGAAGCGCAACTGCGAGATGAGCCGAGCGACATGCTGCTGGCCGCAGGCCAGCATGTAGTTGCGGTGCGGCGGCAGCTTGCGGAAGAACAGGCTGAAGGTGGCGGTATCGTGCATGCCTTCGGCCCAGTAGGCCTGCAGCATGGTCAGTTCGTAGAGGTCGACCAGCAGGCTGAGGTCTTCGTCGCGGGGCAGTTCCTGGATGGGCATTCCTGAATCACTCCTTGATGATGGCACCGGCCTGACGCAGGGCATCGAGGCAATCGGCGGCGTGGGTCGGATCGACGGCCCGGGTGGCCTCGGCGAGCAACTCGACCTCGAACCCCTGGCCGAGCGCCTCCTCGACGGTGGCCTTGACGCAGACATCCAGGGCCAGTCCGGCCACAAGCAGGCGCTGAACGCCGTGCCGGCGCAAGTAGACGGCCAGCCCCGTGCCGTCGAAGGCCGAGTAGTTGTCGCGGTCGAAGGCGCAGCCCTTGCTGACGCGTACCGCCTCGTCGGGGAGTTGCAGGTTCTCGGGAAAGGCGGCGCCCGCCGTATCCTGGACGCAGTGCACGGGCCAGGGGCCACCTTGATCGACGAAGCTGCAGTGCTCCTGCGGGTGCCAGTCGCGGCTGGCCACGATCGGCCAGCCCTGGCGCTGTGCCGCATCGATCCAGCGGTTGACGACAGGCAGTATCCTCTCGGCCTCGGGCACGGCCAGGGCGCCACCGGGGCAGAAGTCGTTCTGGATGTCGACCAGCAGCAGGGCCTGGGTGGTCATGACGCCTCCTCCCTTCGGGAAACCTGCTTTCAGGTGTGGCTGTCTTTGGGCGGCTTTTCAAGGGGCATGCCCGAGTGGCGGGCGAATCGGGTAGACTCGGGCGCTGGCATTGATCCCGGACAACAAGAGGTGGGCGTGTACGATTTCATCATCATCGGTGGCGGCATTCTCGGGCTTTCCACGGCCATGCAGCTTCAGGAGGTCTATCCGGACAAGCGCATGCTGGTCGTGGAGAAGGAGTCGGGGCCGGCCAGGCACCAGAGCGGGCACAACAGTGGCGTGATCCACGCCGGCGTCTATTACACGCCCGGCAGTCACAAGGCGCGTTTCTGCCTCGCCGGCAATCGCGCCACCAAGGCCTTCTGCGATGAACACGCGATCCCCTACGAGGTCTGCGGCAAGCTGCTGGTTGCCACCAATGCGCTGGAGATGCAGCGCATGGAGGCCCTGTGGGAACGCACGGCGGCCAACGGCCTGGAGCGCGAGTGGCTCTCAGCCGAGGCGTTGCGCGAACGTGAGCCCAACATCACCGGGCAGGGCGGGATCTTCGTGCCCTCCAGCGGTATCGTCGACTACGCCAGGGTGGCCGAAGCCATGGGCGAGGTGTTTCGTCGCCGGGGCGGCGAGATCCGCTACGCGACCGAAGTGACGGGGCTCAGTGAACGGCGCGAGGAGGTCGTGGTGGATACCGACCAGGGGAGCTTTACCACCCGCTATCTCGTCTCCTGTGCCGGGCTGATGGCGGATCGGGTAGTCCGGATGCTGGGCGTGAAGCCCGGTTTCACCATCTGCCCGTTTCGGGGCGAGTACTACCGGCTTCCCGAACGCCATAACGGGATCGTCAACCACCTGATCTATCCGATTCCGGACCCATCGATGCCGTTTCTCGGCGTGCACCTGACCCGCATGATCGATGGTAGCGTGACCGTCGGCCCCAACGCAGTGCTGGCCTTCAAGCGCGAGGGCTATCGCAAGCGCGATGTATCGTTGGCCGACAGTGCCGCGATGCTGACCAAGCCGGGGATTCTCAAGGTGCTCAAGGCCAACCTGCGCCCGGGGCTGATCGAGATGAAGAATTCCCTGTTCAAGAAGGGCTATCTCGAGGAGGTGCGCAAGTACTGCCCGGGGCTCACGCTGGAGGATCTGCAGCCCTATCCGGCCGGCGTGCGGGCCCAGGCGGTGTCCGACGAGGGCAAGCTGATCGACGACTTCCGATTCGTCAACACCACGCGTACCGTCAATGTCTGCAATGCGCCATCGCCGGCCGCCACGTCGGCGATCCCCATCGGCGCGCACATCGTCGAGAAGGTGCAGGCGCTGGTCGGTTGAGTGCCGCCGTGTTACAGCGACCAGCCGTCGCCACGCATCGGCACCAGCCGGCCCCGGTCGATGACGCGGCCGGAGGGGCGGCCCTGCGGCGCACCACCGGCCGGCTCGATGCTGACCGCGAAGTCGGCATGGCGCATCATCGGTCGCAGTGCCGCCGGCATGCGCATGCGGGCCTCGCCGCGACCGGGCAGCATGCCCAGCGATACCGGCTGACCGTCCTTCATCATCCACAGTTCACCGGCCATGCCGGTGGGCATGTCGGTCGGCTGCACCGCCTGCACCATCAATTCGCCATCGTTTTCGGCATAGATGATCCAGCCCGGCACCCGATTGTCGTCGAGCACCACGTAGACGGCCTCCCCGGGCATGCCGGATGGTATCGGTCGGGCCAGCAGCAGGGCGCCGAGGACCAGCGTGCTCAGGGCCAGTCCGGCGCTCAGTGAGCGCCATACGTTCAGCCGACGCCACCAGGGGCGGGGTGTCAGGCCCAGCGTCCGAACGATGCGTGGCCACAGCGCGTCCGGCGGGGGCACCGGCTCGAGGCGCGTGTTGAAGACCTGCAGGTGTTCGCGCCATTCGGCGACCTGACGCTGCAGTTCGGGGCTGACCGCGAGCAGGGCCTCGAAATGGGCCTGCTGCCGGCTGTCCAGGGTGCCCAGCACGTATTCGCCGGCCGCCAGGTCACGCTCGTCCGGGTCGCTCAGATCCCACGGGTCATGCATGTTCGCAACCTCTCGAGTCCACGCCGTATCCAGCTCTTGACGGTGCCCAGGGGTTGGCTCAGGGCCGCGGCCAGCTCGCCATGGGTCAGCCCTTCGAAATAGGCCGTTTCCAGGGCTCGCCGCTGATCGTCCGACAGCGTCTCGAGGCAGGCATGCAGTCGCTCGGTATGCTGGGCGAGCTGGCTGGCAGCCGTCAGGTCGGTGTCATCGGCGAACGTCTCGAGCGCCTCGTCGCCATCCTCGCGCCTGCGTCGGCGGCGACGCAGCCAGTCGATTCCCACATTGCGGGTGATGGTGGACAGCCAGGTCATGGGGCGCGACAGGTTGGCGTCGTAGCGCCCGGCCGTCTGCCAGACACGCAGGTAGACCTGCTGCAGGCAGTCCTGGGCGGCGCTTTCCTCCTTGAGCATACGCAGCAGTTGCGCGTATAGATGCGCGCTGGTGGCATGATAGAGGCGCTCGAAGGCGCGGGCTTCGCCGTTGGCACAACCCGCCAGGAGATCGGTGAGGGGGTCCTGTTCGTACCGGGTCATGCCGCTCTCTGCCACGCTGGGTGTCCGCTCATCATAGCGAGCCCGGCGGGGTTGCGATACGCGCTCGCTCGACCGTGCAGGCCATCCCGCTCACTCCAGCGGCTCGATGGCCTCGCGTGCCGCGTGGCGCGGACGCAGCTCGCTCCAGGCGCCGTAGGTGCTCAGGAACACCCGGCCGGTCAGCGTGTCGAGGAAGTCGCTGTGCTTCAGTCGGTCCATGACCGGCCCCTTGACCTCGGCCAGGTGGAGCGTGACGCCGGAGTCCTTGAGGCGCGCGTTGATGGCCTCGAGGCTCTCCAGTGCGGAGGCGTCGATCAGGTTGACCGCCGAGCAGATCAGCACCACGTCGGTGAGTTCGGGGCGCTCGGCGACCAGCGCATAGAGCGTGTCTTCCAGGTAGCGGGCGTTGGCGAAGTAGAGGCTTTCATCGATGCGCAGCAGGGCTACCTGGGCGTGGCTCTCGACCTCGTGTCGGGCCACGTTGCGGAAGTGCTCGGTGCCCGGGACGCGCCCCACCAGGGCGCTGTGGGGTCGGCTGGTGCGATACAGGAACAGGCCGACCGACAGGGCCACCCCGGCGATGATGCCGGCTTCCACGCCCTCGAGCAGTGTCAGGAGCAGCGTCGCCAGAAGGGCCGCGAAGTCGCTGCGCGAGTAGCGCCAGGTTCGACGCATGGCGGGAATATCCACCAGCGTCAGGATGGAGACCGTGATGGTCGCCGCCAGGGTGGCGATGGGCAGGAAGTGGATCAGCGGCGTGAAGAACAGCGTCACCACGCCGATGCCCAGCGCCGCGATCAGGCCGGCGGCGGGGGTCCGGGCCCCGGCATCGAAGTTGATCACCGTGCGCGACAGCCCGCCGGTGACCGGCATGCCGCCGGTGAAGGCGGATGCGAGGTTGGCGGTGCCGAGCCCCAGCAGTTCCTGGTCGGGCAGGATGCGCTCGCGGCGCTTGGCGGCAAGCATCTGCCCCATGGACACCGACTCGACGAAGCCGACGATGCTGATCAGCAGGGCCGGTATCCAGAGCTGGTGCCACAGCGCCGGGTCGAGCCCGGGCAGGGTCAGGGGCGGCAGGCCGCCGGGGACGTCCCCGACCACTGCCACACCCGCACTTTCCCAGTCGAACAGCCAGGTGGCCGTCGTGGTGAGCACCACCGCGAAGACGGGCCCGGCCTTGGCGATCAGGTCGGCGAGCTTGGCGGGGACGCCGATCCGTTTCAGGCCGCTGCGGCCATGGCGGCGCATGCCAATCAGAAAGGCCAGGGTGAACACGCTGATGCCCAGGGTCAGCAGATGCAGCTCGCCGAGATGGGTGAACAGGCCGTTCAGCAGGGTGGGCAGGGTGTACCCGGAGACCCCGATTCCCAGCAGGTGGGAGGCCTGACTGGTGGCGATCAACAGCCCCGAGGCGGACAGGAAGCCGGAAATGACCGGGTGACTGAGGAAGTTGGCGAAGAAGCCCAGGCGCAGGAATCCCATGAGTGTCAGCATCAGGCCCGACAGCAGCGACAGCATGAGTGCCGCCTGCACATAGTCCGCGGAGCCTGGCGTGGCAATCGCCGACAGCGACGAGGCCGTCATCAGGGCGATGATCGCCACCGGGCCGACGGCCAGGGTGCGGCTGGAGCCGAAGACCATGTAGACGATGGCCGGCAGGATGCTGGCGTAGAGCCCCATGACTGCCGGCAGGCCGGCCAGCAGGGCATAGGCCAGAGATTGCGGGATCACCATCACCGTGACGATCAGGCCGGCGATCAGGTCGTGGCTGAAGGTCTCGCGGCGGTAGTGGGGCAGCCAGCCGAGAATGGGCAGATAGCGCTTGAGCATGATGATGGCATCGAGGTAGTAGCGATGAACCGGGACATCCCGGGGTGACCGCCGTGACGTTCGGCACTCCGGATCCGATGCGGCGACGTTTGGCCGAAATGATGAAGAGTTGCGCAGGGGGGTGCAAGCGGCTTGCCGAGTTCCGGTGTCCGTGTGTTGCCCGGCAGCCCGGTTTCCGGCCAAAGTGGGCAGAGCGAACTCGGCGCTTGCCGGGGCCGCGAAACAGCCAACAATCAGAACAAGGAGCGTGGCATGTCGCCATTCGAGGAGCGTGTCGGCCGGACCGATTCGGGGCAGGCGTCGGGGGCGCGGCCGAGCCAGGCGTACTGGATGCCGTTCACCGCCAACCGGGATTTTCGCGACCACCCGCGCATGGTCACGGGTGCCGACGGGCGCTACCTGATCGATGAGGCGGGGCGCCGGGTGTTCGATTCCCTGTCCGGGCTGTGGTGCTGCGGGGCGGGCCATAATCGGGAGGCGATACGCCGGGCGGTGGACCGTCAGCTGGGCCAGCTGGATTATGCGCCGGGGTTCCAGATGGGGCATCCGCTGGCCTTCGAGCTGGCCGAACGGATCGCCGCGATCGCCCCGGCGGGCCTGGATCACGTCTTCTTCACCAATTCCGGGTCGGAAAGTGCCGATACCGCGCTCAAGATGGCGCGGGCCTACTGGCGCCTCGCGGGTCGCCCCGGGAAGACCCGGCTGATCGGGCGCGCCAAGGGGTATCACGGCGTCAATGTCGGCGGTACCAGTGCCGGCGGGATCGTCGCCAACCGCCGGCACTACGGGCAGCTGCTCGACATGGGCCATCTGCCGCACACGCTGCAGGCCGGTCAGGCATTCACCCGGGGTCAGGCGCAAAGCGGTGCCGAGCTGGCCGATGCCCTGCTCGATCACATCGCGCTCGATGGTGCCGAGACCATCGCCGCGGTAATCGTCGAGCCGATGGCCGGTTCCGCCGGGGTGATCGTGCCGCCCGAGGGCTATCTGCAGCGGCTGCGCGCGATCTGCGACCGGCATGACATCCTGCTCATCTTCGATGAGGTGATCACCGCCTTCGGGCGTTGTGGCGCGGCGACCGGTGCCGAGGCCTTCGGGGTGACGCCGGACATCATGACCGTGGCCAAGCAGGTGACCAACGGCGCCGTGCCGATGGGAGCGGTGATCGCCTCGCATGCGATCTTCGACACCTTCATGCAGAGCGACGGGCCGAGGCACGGCATCGAGTTTCCCCACGGCTATACCTACAGCGCGCACCCGGTGGCCTGTGCCGCCGCACTGGCCGCCCTCGAGCTGTTTGAGGCGGAGGACTTTCCGGCCCAGGTGCGCGCACTTTCCCCGGCCTTCGAGGCCCGGCTGCATGCGCTCAGGGGGTGCCCGCACCTCGTCGATATCCGTAACTATGGCCTGGCCGGGGCCGTTTCGCTGGCGCACCGGGATGGCGATGCGACGATCCGGCCACGGGACGCGGCGCTGGCTTTGTGGGAAGCGGGGTTCTATGTGCGCTATGGCGGCGACACCCTGCAGTTCGGCCCGCCGTTCGGGACCACGGAAACCGAGCTGGAGCGCCTCTTCGATGCCGTGGCAACGGCGCTGGATGCGCTGGCGTAAGCGTCGTGTGACGAGCTTCATGCGAAAGTACCATGGGGTCTCACTTCACTTGGCCCGGCGTTTTGGCGGTTAATGGGCATGAATTCTCCATGAGGAAAATGTCATGCAGCATGCCCGTCGTTTGCTTTGCCTGGGTCTCGTGGTGCTCGCCTGTGGAATGACGGCGTGGTTGCAGGCGGCATGGTGGGTGCCGCTGGCCACGCTGACGCTGGGGGTGCTGGCCGGCGCTCTGTATCCCGGGCTGGCGCGCATCTATCGGGCCGGCCCCGAGGTTCTGTCGACGCTCTCCTCGCGAGGCATGAGCCGGGAAGCACGTGACTATCTCTCGCTCAGGCAGATGGCTCAGCGCCTGGTCGGGCGGGCCTCCAGCACCGCCATTGCCTCCGCGGAAGTCTCCCACCATGCGGATCGGCTCGACCGACGTCTGGGCGAGCAGGAGACCATCGTCAGGGATGCGGTCACACGCATGGCGGCGATTACCGATGCCATTGCGCGAGTGTCCGCCAGTGCGAACCAGGTCGCGGAGCAGGCGGCCGGTTCCCGGGAGGCCAATCGGCACAATCGCGAGGCGCTGGGCGGCGTCATCGAGGAGATGTCGATGCTGGCCGAGCGTTCCGGGCAGGCGCTGACCCTGCTGGAGTCGCTGGCCACCAAGAGCCACAGCGTGCGCAACGTGACCGACATGATCGAGGAGATCGCCGAGCAGACCAACCTGCTGTCGCTCAATGCCTCCATCGAGGCGGCAAGAGCCGGCGAGCACGGCAGGGGGTTTGCCGTGGTCGCCGGCGAGGTCCGCGAGCTGGCCGGCCGCACGCGGGATGCCACCCGCCAGGTGGAGTCCCTGGTCGACGAGATCGGCGAGAGCAGTGAGCAGGTCGTCGAGACCATCGGCCATCTGATGCGCCATGTGGGCGATCGGGCCAAGGAGGTGGAGTCCGTCGGCGGCCATCTGGCCACCCTGTCACGGGATTTCGACACGGTCGAGAGCGAGATCACCGAAATCGCCGATGCCATGCGACAGACACGGGATCACGGCAATCGGATCACCGAGGTGCTGGGCACGCTCGAGCAGCATGTCGATGACGGTCATCGGGACATGCGTGACCTGGCCAAGCAGGCGCGCGACCTGATGGAGGCAGCGGAAACGGTGGACGGCGAACTGGCCCAGCAGCGGCTCGGCGGGCGTCATCAGCAGGTCTATCGGCGGGCGCGGCAGGCGGCCGACCGCATCGGCAGTCTGTTCGACAAGGCCATACAGCGCGGCGAGTTGCCGGAAGGAGTGCTCTTCAATCCTCAATATACCGTTATCTCGAATACCAACCCCGTCAAGTACACAACCGCTTATGATGACTTTACGGACAAGCACTTGCCGGCAATACAGGAACCACTGCTGAAATCACTGGGGGCAGCCTACGCCATTGCCTGTGATCAGAAAGGTTATGTGCCCACTCACAATGTGCATGTCAGCCAGCCACCCACGGGGGATCCGGAAATCGATCTCAAGCTCAGTCGCAGCAAGCGAATCTTCGATGACCCCACCGGGCGACGTTGCGGTATTCACGTTGATCCCCTGTTGGTGCAGACCTACAAGCGGGATACCGGCGAAGTCATGCATGACCTATCGGTCCCGGTATTCGTGAAGGGACGCCACTGGGGCGGTTTTCGGGTCGGCTATCAACCCGAACAGGTGGTCTGATGCAGGCTCGGAAGGGGAGACATGGTAAAGAATCAGGCGAAAGGAAACTTTCAGGCACTAAAGAAAGTGAGAGATCTGCCGTTAAGCAAGACAAGAGCGCCTGAAATCAGCGCAAAAAAAGAAGCTGGCCTTCGGAGACCAGCCGGTACGCAGGAGTTCTATTATGTCAGAGGGCCTTCCCAGCCCCATGAGCCTGCTGCAGGAGCCATTGCTCGGCACCGCAGCGGGCGACGCCCTGTCGATGGATGCATTGACGGAGGAACTGTCCACGGCCTGTCGTGATCTGGCCCGGCCGTTGCGACGGCTCTGCCTGGGGCATGAAACGGAATCCATGGAGGGGCCGCATGCCCTGTCCGCCAGCGCGCTCGCCGTTCGTCTGGATGACACCCTGCGCGCGCTTCAGGGCTGGGTGCTGGCGCAGTCGTCCGGTGAAACAGCGGGACTCGATATCGAGCGCCTCAACGACCTGTGGCATCTGGTGGCAATGGCGAATAGCCTGGAATGCGTGTCGGGCCGACCGAAGCCGGCTCGCCTGCTGCATCTGATGGGACTCGTCGCACTGCGCCTGCGCCTGGAACACCATGCAAGTATCCCCGCCACGTTGCCGTTCACGTTGCAGGAAACTGAAGATCGTGGTCTCAGCGTCACCGAGATCGCCGCGCTTTGTGGCCTCAAGTTGTCCACGGTTCGCAATGCCCTGTCCCGTCGCGAGATGCAGTATGACCGCAGGATCGGCGTGGCTCTCGACGAGGCGCTGGACTGGATGGTGCAGCGCAGCGGATTTCTCTATCCCCACATCAATGCGGCAAGCGTCGAACGCCGCATCAATGGGCGGCTGGCCGCCAACTGGCTGACCGACAACAGGGACGTGGTGTTCGAGCGTTCCATCAGCCGCCTGCGGCTGTCGGTCTGGCGGCTGACCGGCAATGATCGTCGCTTCGCGCTCAATGCGGAGGGGGTGCGCAGCTGCGTCCTGCTGCTGCCGCACATGCTCATCGAGGAAGTCATCGATCTGCCGCTGGACGAGTGGGAAGAGCGCGGGCAGGACCCGTCGGCGGCCATGCATCGCGAGGCCCTGGGGCTGGAGCAGGGTGTGTCGCTGCTGCAGTGCCAGGTGCCGACACTGGGTTGCCTGGAAGCGATCATTCGACGCCTGGGACAGGCCGGGCTGGCTGATCTTCCCGAACTGGCACAGGACGCGACCCTGTAGCGGACACGCCGTTCCCGCCCCTGGTGCAGGGGCGGGAACGGCGTGTCAGGCACTGCGGGACTGCGGACGCGCCTGCCAGGCCGAACAGGAGTAGACGCCGAGACCGATCCAGATCAGCACGAAGGTGGCCAGCTGCGTCGCTGACAAGGGCTCGTGAAAGACCAGCAACGCGATAAAGAACTGCATCGTCGGATTCAGGTACATCAGAAAGCCGAGCGTCGCCAGGCGCAGTCGGCGTGCGGCGCCTGCGAAGGCCATCAGCGGCAGGGCGGTGAACACGCCGCTGGCGATCAGCAGCAGTGAGGTCCGGTGGTCGCCCTGAAGGAAATGCGAGGCGCCTTCCGCGCTCAGCCAGCCCAGTGCCAGCAGGGCCAGCGGAAGCAGCAGCAGCGTTTCGACGAACAGCCCCGAGAGACCATCCAGAGGCACCTGCTTGCGCAGCAGGCCGTAGGTGCCGAAGGACAAGGCCAGCACCAGCGTGATCCAGGGCAGCTTGCCCAGCAGGATCAGCTGCACGGCGATGGCGATCGCCGCCAGCCCCACCGCCAGCGCCTGCCAGCGCGACATCCGTTCCTTGAGCACCAGCATGCCCAATGCCACGTTGACCAGGGGCGTCAGGAAGTACCCCAGGCTGGCCTGCAGCACATGGCGGGTTTCCACGGCGTAGATGTAGATTCCCCAGTTGAGACCGATCAGCAGCGCGCAGGCCAGCACGCGCCCCAGGCGTTGCGGGCGCAGCAAGGCCTCGATGACCGGCTGCCAGCGACGCAGCAGGACGACCAGGCCTGCCAGGAAGACACAGGACCAGAGCACACGGTGGATCAGGATTTCCCAGGCCGGCGTATCCTCGAACAGCGCGAAGAACAGCGGGAAGCAGCCCCACATCAGGTAGGCGCCGAGACCAAAGAGAACGCCGTGGGTGGCATCCTTGTCGGAAGGCATGGCCGGTGTCATGGTGATCCTTGTCCTGTCGAGCGTGAAGACGAATGGCCGCCCGGCGTGCCATCACGCCGGCGGCTGCTAATGTTAGCATGGCAGGGAGTTTCGCGACGCGTTCACGGGTCGGTGTGCCCTGCCTTCAAGCAAAGAAGAGGTGCCCATGAGCAACCTTCGAACGACACTCGTCCAGGCGGACCTGCGCTGGGAAGACCCGCAGACCAACTGCCGACGGCTCGATGAACAGCTCGGCAGCCTGGATGCGGCGACGACCGATCTGATCGTGCTGCCGGAGATGTTTGCCACCGGGTTCACCATGAACTCGCGGGAGATGGCCGAACCCATGGCCAGCAGCCAGAGTGTGGCCTGGATGCGTGAGCAGGCCCGGCGCCGCCGCTGTGTGGTGACCGGCAGCGTGGCCGTGACCGAGGAGGGGGAGTACTACAACCGCCTGATCTGGGCGACGCCGGATGGCGAGGTGGTGCACTACGACAAGCGGCATCTGTTTCGCATGGCCGGCGAGCACGAGCGATACGGCATGGGTCAGCAGCGTTCGATCGTCGAGCTCAAGGGATTTCGCATCCTGCTGACGGTCTGCTATGACCTGCGCTTTCCGGTCTGGTTGCGTCAGCAGCCTGCGCAGGACGAGCACTTCGAGTATGATGCGCTGCTTTGCGTGGCCAACTGGCCCGCTCCCCGGCGCGGCCCCTGGCGCACCCTGCTGCAGGCTCGAGCGATCGAGAACCTGTGCTACGTCATCGGGGTCAATCGCGTCGGCGAGGATGCCAAGGGGCTGGCCTATGCCGGCGACTCGATGCTGGTCGACTTCAAGGGCGATCCGCTGATCGACGAGGCGCGCGACCAGCCCTTCATTCGCACCGGCGCCCTGGACAGGGAGGCGCTGTCGCGGTTCCGTGACAAGTTCCCCGCCTGGATGGATGCCGATCGTTTTCAACTGGAGAGGTAATGCGACTCGACAAGTTCCTGTGTGATACCACGGACCTCACGCGCAGTCTGGCCAAGAAGGCGCTGCACCGCGGCGAGGTCACGGTCGACGGGGCGGTGATCAAGAATCCGGCCACTCAGGTAGGGGAGGAACACGACGTCCGCTGGCTGGAAGACCCGCTGGCCCTGAGTGGCAATCGCTATCTCATGCTGTACAAGCCGCTGGGGGTCGAGTGCACGACGCGCCCGGACCAGTACCCGACCGTCCTCGAGCTGATTGACCTGCCCAATGTGGGGCGCCTGCATCCGGTCGGCCGGCTGGACGTCGATACGACCGGTATCGTGCTGCTGACCGATGACGGCAAGTGGTCGCATCGGGTGACCTCTCCCCGCAAGGCCTGCCCCAAGGTCTATCAGGTGACCCTGGCGTCCCCGCTGGATGCCGACGAGGCGGAGACCGCCCGGCGACGCTTTGCCGAGGGCATTCAGCTGGACGGCGAGGAACGGCCGACCCAACCGGCCGAATTCGACTGGCTGTCGCCCACGCAGGCCAGGGTGACGTTGACCGAGGGGCGGTATCACCAGGTCAGACGCATGGTGGCCGCGCTGGGCAACCGCGTGGCGGCCTTGCACCGGGAATCCATCGGGCCGCTGGTCCTCGACCCGGACCTGGAGCCTGGGGAGTGCCGCCACCTGCGTCCCGAGGAAGTCGCCGTCTTTGGCGAGTAGATTTATACCGTTATCTTTTTTTCAAACTTAAACAAATTACAAGAAAGAGGCTTTTAATAGAGATTGCGTGTAGGGCGCGCTCGGAGAGCGTAGTACCTCTTCGCATTTTCCCTGTTCCATGATGGCGCCATCCTTCATCACGATGAGGCGATGGGCCATGGCGCGTACGACCGCCAGATCATGGCTGATGAACAGGTAGCTCAGCCCCCGTCGTTCCTGCAGGTCACGTAACAGGCGGATCAGCTGCTTCTGAACGGTACGGTCGAGCGCCGATGTGGGTTCATCGAGTACCAGCAGCTCGGGCTCGAGAATGATGGCTCGGGCCACGGCAATTCGCTGGCGTTGACCACCGGAGAACTCGTGCGGATAACGGGCGGCCACTTCCTGGGGAAGCCCGACTTCACGCAGCGTCGACAGCACACGCTCTCTCACCGTGTCATTGTCCACCTCGGGATGGTGATAACGCAGCCCTTCGCTGATGATGTCGGCAACCGGCATGCGGGGGGACAGCGCCCCGTAGGGGTCCTGAAAGACGATCTGGGCACGGCGCCGCTGACGACGCAGGTCGCCGCCGGTCAGCCGATCCAGCCGTGTCTCGCCGAGCGTTATGTGGCCTTCGCTCTCGACCAGCCGCAGCAGAGCCATGGCCAGGGTGGTCTTGCCGGAGCCGGATTCCCCGACGATGCCCAGAGTTTCCCCCCGTCTCAGTGACAGGTCCAGCGGCTTGACGGCCGCAAAGCCCGGCGGGCGCCGGGCAAACAAGCGCTTGGGCCGGCGGAAGGTGACCGAGAGCCGGTGAGCCTCGAGCAGGACTTCCGAGGTCGGGCGGGACGCCGGCCGGCCCTCGGGTTCAGCGGCCAGCAGGGTCCGGGTGTAGGCACTGCGGGGCGTGTCGAACACCCGGGCGACACTGCCGGTTTCCTGCTCGCGGCCCTGATAGAGGACGCAGACGCGATCCGCATGGCGTCGGACCAGGTTGAGATCGTGGGTGATGAACAGCACGGCCATGCCGTGCCGGGACTGCAGCTCACTCAGCAGCTGCAGGATCTCCTGCTGGACGGTCACGTCGAGTGCGGTCGTGGGTTCATCGGCGATCAGCAGGCGAGGGCGGTTAGCGATGGCCATGGCGATCATCACCCGCTGGCGTTGGCCGCCGGACAGTTGATGCGGCCAGGCACCGAGCAATTCCTCGACACGCGGCAGGTGGACCTGGGCCAGCAGCTCCCGCGCCCTGGCCCGGGCCTCGCGCCCCCGCAATCCCTGGTGAAGCCGGAGCGTCTCGCCGATCTGCTTGCCGATGGTATGCAGCGGGTTGAGGGACGTCATCGGCTCCTGGAAGATGAAGCCGACCTGATTGCCCCTGACACGCTGCCATTCGCGCGGGCTCAGGGAGGCCAGGTCACGTCCCTCGAGCCGACAGCGCCCGTCGACCCGGGCATTGGCCGGCAGCAGTCCCATGGCCCCCAGGGCACTCACGGATTTCCCCGAGCCGGACTCGCCGACCAGTGCCAGGGTCTCGCCGGCGCCGACCTGCAGGGAGAGACGGTCGACCACGGTGCTTCCGTCGAAGGCGATGGAGATCTCGTCGAGCTGCAGTACCGGTTCAGCGTTCATCGGTGGGCTCCTGGGACAAGGGAAGGGCGTCCGGTTCGGCGGCGGGGCGAGGTGTGGCTGCGGGCGCGCCGGCCGCCTTCTGGATATGCCGGGGGTCGAAGGCATCGCGCAATCCCTCGCCGATGAAGACCAGAAGCGACAGCATGAGGCTGAGGCTGACGAAGGCGGTGATGCCCAGCCAGGGCGCCTGCAGGTTGTTCTTGCCCTGAGCGACCAGTTCGCCCAGCGAGGGCGACCCCGGAGGCAGGCCGAAGCCGAGGAAATCCAGGGCCGTGAGCGTGGTGATGGCCCCCGTGAACAGGAAGGGAATGAAGGTCAGGGTCGCGACCATGGCGTTGGGCAGCACATGCCGCCACATGATCAGGTGGGCCGGCAATCCCATGGCCCGCGCCGCACGCACGTATTCCAGGTTGCGCGCGCGCAGGAATTCGGCGCGCACGATGTCCACCAGCCCCAGCCAGGAAAAGAGCAGCATGATGCCCAGCAGCCACCAGATGTTGGGCTCGACCAGGCTGGCCAGGATGATCAGCAGAAACAGCACCGGCAGGCCGGACCAGATTTCCGAGAGCCGCTGGCCGATCAGATCGACCTTGCCCCCGAAATAGCCCTGGATCCCGCCGAACACCACCCCCAGCACCAGGGAGCCGATCGTCAGGGCCAGTGCGAACAGCACCGACAGCCGGAATCCGTAGATCACCCGGGCCAGCACATCGCGCCCCTGGTCGTCGGTCCCCAGCCAGTGTCGCCCGTCGGGCGGTGACGGGGCAGGGTGGTTGAGGGCCTGGTCCAGGGTGTCGTAGCTGAAGGGGACGGGCGGCCAGAGCATCCAGCCGTGGGCCTCGATCGCCTCCTTCACGACGGGGTCGCGGTACTCCGCCGTGGTCGGCAGGAAGCCGCCGAAGTCGGTTTCCGGATAGTCGACCAGCAGCGGCACGTACCACTCGCCCTGGTAGCGCATGACGATCGGCTTGTCATTGGCGATCATTTCGGCGCCGAGGCTGAGAACGAACAGGAACAGAAAGCACCAGAATGACCACCAGGCACGGCGATTGTCCCGAAAGACCTGCAGACGACGCCGCGTGATGGGAGAGAGTCGGGAATGCGAAGCACTCTGGGTCATCAGGACTCCCGTGTCTCGAAATCGATGCGCGGATCGACCCACATGTAGGTCAGGTCCGACACCAGCTTGAGAATCAGGCCGATGAGGGTGTACAGGTACAAGGTGCCGAAGATGACCGGGTAGTCGCGCTGCATGACGGCCTCGAAGCCGAGCAGGCCAAGGCCGTTGAGCGAGAAGATGACCTCGATCAACAGTGAGCCGGTAAAGAAGATCCCCACCAGGGCCGAGGGCAGTCCGGCGATGATCAGCAGCATCGCATTGCGAAATACGTGGCCGTAGAGCACACGCCGCTCGCTGGCCCCCTTGGCCCTGGCCGTCAGCACATACTGCTTGTGAACCTCGTCGAGGAAGCTGTTCTTGGTGAGCATGGTAAGCGTGGCGAAGCTGCCGATCGACGCGGCCAGTACCGGCAGGGTGATGTGCCAGAGGTAATCGGTGACCTTGCCCCACAGCGAGAGCTGGTCGAAGTCCGGCGAGGTCAATCCGCGCAGCGGGAAAAGGTCGAAATAGCTGCCCCCGGCAAACAGCACGATCAGCAGGATGGCGAACAGGAAACCGGGGATGGCATAACCGAGGATGACCAGCCCCGACGACCATACATCGAAACGCGAGCCATGATGCAGGGCCTTGCGGATACCCAATGGAATCGAGATGAAGTAGACCAGTAGCGTCGTCCACAGCCCCAATGAAACCGAGACCGGCAGTCGCTCGAGCATCAGGTCCAGTACCGGCCGGTCGCGAAAGAAGCTGTCGCCCAGATCGAAGGTCGCATAGTCCACGATCATGTCGAAGAAGCGCTGGTAGGCGGGTTCATCGAAGCCGAACTGCTTCTCGAGCTGGGCGATGAAGCGCGGATCCACACCACGGGCGCCCCGCGAGGTAGCATCGCTGCCGGCCGAGGGGTCACCGCCGCCGGCATCCAGCCGGGTGCTGGCATTGCTGTCCATACCCTGGTAGCGAGCAATGATCTGATCGATCGGCCCGCCCGGGGCCGCCTGGACGATCACGAAATTGAGCAGCATGATCCCCAGCAGGGTGGGGATCATCAACAGCAGGCGCCTGACGATGTATGCAGCCACCGATGCCTACCCTCCGTGCTGACGGGCTTCGATGCGCTTTCCATCGGCGGGGTCAACCCACCAGGCATCGAGGTCGAGGCCGTATTCGGGAGACGGCTGCGGATGGCCGAACTTGTCCCACAGTGCGATACGTGTTGCACCGAGGTGGAACTGCGGAATCACGTAGAAGCCCCAGCGCAGCACGCGGTCCAGGGCCCTGGCGGCCGTGTCCAGTGCCTCACGGGAGTCGGCCCGGATCAGGTCATCGACCAGGGCGTCGATGACGGGGTTCTTCAGGCCGATGAGGTTGCGGCTCTGGGGTTGATCGGCATACGCCGACGTCCAGTACTCGCGCTGCTCGTTGCCGGGGTTGATCGACTGCGGGAAGGTGGCGATGACCATGTCGTAGTCGAAGCTGCGCAACCGGTTCAGGTACTGGTTGACGTCGACGGTGCGAATCCTGCCCTGAATGCCGATGCGCTTGAGATTCTTGAGCAGTGGCTGGACGATGCGCTCGAACTGGGTGTCATACAGCAGGACTTCCAGCGTGAAGGGCTTGCCGGTCTTGCGATTCACCATTTGGCCGTTCTGTATCTCGTAGCCGGCATCGCGCATCAGGCCCAGCGCCTTGCGCAACCGAGGGCGCAGGTCTTCCGGCTCCTCGATGGGTAGCGGCTTGTCGAAGACGGCATCGGGCAACTGGTCGCGATAGGGCTCGAGCAGCGCCTGCTCACCCGGGCCGGGCTTGCCGCCGGCTGCCATCGGCGAGTTCTCGAAGTAACTGTGCGTGCGCTTGTAGGCCCCGTAGAAGAGGTTGTCGTTGAGCCAGGGAAAGTAGAACGCCAGGTTCAGGGCCTCCCGGACACGCGGGTCCTGGAACTTCGCGCGCCGCAGGTTCATCACGTAGGCCTGCATGCCCGCCGGTTGCCCGTCCGGCACCAGCAGCTTCTTGACGAAGCCCTGATTGGCGGCCGGGAAATCATAGGCCGTCGCCCAGTTGCTGGCACTGGATTCGATGCGCAGGTCGAGGTTGCCCGCCTTGAAGGCCTCGAGGGCCACGGTCTGATCCCGGTAATAGTCGAATACCAGGCGGGCGATGTTGTGCCGCCCCCGGTTGACCGGCAGATCGCGCCCCCAGTAGTCGTCGACCCGCTCGTAGACGATGCGCTGGCCGGGCTTGATGGCGGCGATGCGGTAGGGGCCGGAGCCCAGCGGCTTGTCGAGGCTGGGGCGGGTGAAATCCCGATTCGCCCAGTAGTGCTTGGGCAGGACGGGCAGCTGGCCGAGAATCAGCGGAAGCTCACGCGAGTTGTCCTTGGCGAAGTCGAAGCGCACGGTATCGTCATCCAGTGCCTGTGCCGAGGTCACATCCGCATAATAGGCCGCGTAGAAGGGCTGGCCCTCGTCCCTCAGCAGGCGAAAGCTGAATACCACGTCCTTGGCGGTGACCGGCGTGCCGTCGTGAAAGCGGGCCCCGGGATTGATGTCGAACTCCATCCAGCGCCGATCGGGATCGAGGCGGACACCCGACGCCAGCAGGCCGTACATCGAGAAGGGCTCGTCGGGGTTGCTGGCCATCAGGGTGTCATAGACCGCCATCAGGCCGCTGGCCGGCGTTCCCTTGACGATGAAGGGGTTGGTGGAGTCGAAGCTGCCGACCGACGCGCGTACCAGTTCACCGCCCTGCGGCGCCTCGGGATTGACGTAGGGGAAATGGGTGAAGCCGGGTTTCAGGGCCGGCTGATCATACAGCGACAGCCCCTCCACCGTGGGTACATCGGCAGCCGAGGCCGCAAACGAGAAGGAAGCAGGAGTCAACAGCGAAACGGCAAGCAACGCCGCCAGGGCGCTTCGTAGCATGGATGGTTTCCTTCTGGTCACGCGTTCACCCGCGATGCCCCTCGCCACGCCGCTCATCGACGTGTCCGGGGCCTCTTCTCGACCCCGCCGGTGGCGAGAGGTTCCCGGCGGCTCCCCGAGGCCGGTCCCGGACGGTCAGTGCGAATACAGTGTCAGCCGCTGGCCGGGATGTAAATATGCCGCCGTGTCCAGACCGTTCCAGCGGGCGATCTCCGCGGCGGTGACATCGTGCCGGGCGGCGATGCGGCTCAGGCTGTCACCGGGGCGAACCTTGACCACGAGCCGTTCGTCCTGATCGGCCCGAGCCATCATGGTGCCGGCAGGCACTCTCAGGATCTGACCGATGCGAATCATGTTGCCTCGCAGGTCGTTTTCCCGCCGCAGCACGCCGATGGGCACGCCCTGACGCGCGGCAATCGCGGAAAGCGTGTCGCCACGGCGCACCCGATAGCGCTGCCAGCGAGCCAGGGCGGCATCGGGCTCGCGGTCCAGCGCGGCCACGAAGGTGTCGCGCGCCGTCGCCGGGACCAGCAGGGCCGGCGACCGGGAAGGCAGGGTCATGTTCTGCAGCAGCCCAGGGTTCAGGCGACGCAGCCGAACGGGGGCGATGCCGGCCAGCTTCGCGGCCCGCGACAGATCGATCTGGCCGGGAATCTCGACCCTGGCGAAGGCCGGGCGGTCGGGGATCGCGGGCAGCTGGACCCCGTACTGATGGGGAGACGCGATGATCCGCGACAGGGCCAGCAGCTTGGGCACATAGTTCATGGTCTGTCGCGGCAGATGCAGGCTCCAGTAGTCGCCGCTTCCGCCGCGTGCCTGCGCCTGGCGAATCGCCCGATTCACGGTGCCGGCGCCGGCATTGTAGGCGGCCAGGGCCAGTTCGAAATCGCCGTCATACCACTGGTCGGCCTGTTGCTGCAGGTAATCGAGTGCCGCCTTGGTCGAGCGGATCACGTCGACGCGACCGTCATACCACCAGTCCCGTCGGACGCCCAGGGCATCGCTGGTACCCGGCATCAGCTGCCACAGGCCGGTGGCGCCCCCCGGATGCTTGGCAGTGGGCTTGTAGGCACTCTCGATGAACGGCAGCAGCGCGATCTCGGCGGGCATGTCGCGCTGTTCGACTTCCTGAGTGATCCAGTAGAGCCAGGGGCGTGCCCGCTCGGCAATTTCCGCCACCCCACGGGGGTGGCGCCGGTAGTAGTCGATCCAGTGCTTTACCCGAGGTTCGCGGGCATCGAAGGACCATGCAAAGCCCTCGCGGAGCTGCTCCCAGACATCCCGGGGCTGGGCAGGCTGTACCATCAGCGCATCCCAGAACGACGCGGATGACTCGGGTGGCATTGCCGCGGCATGCACGCCACCGGCCAGTGAGGTCAGTGTCAGAAGCAGACCGCCCGCCAGGTGTCGGCCTCGGCGGGACAGGGGTCGGTTGGTCATGTCGTTGAAGCCTCGTGGGCGCAGGAGTGAGCGTCCATGGGACGGGTCAGAAGCGGTCTTTCCAGGCACGCAGGGTGGCGAAGGTTGCCAGCGACGAGCCGGTATCGCCCTGGGCGGCGGCAGCCTGACGCACGCCCGGTTCCGCGGCACGCAGAAACGGGTTGATCTGGCGCTCCCGGCCGATCGTGCTGGGCAGGGTGGGGCGATCGAGCGAACGGGCCTGCTGGCATTCCGCGAGGAAGCGGTCGCGCAGCGTGTTGTCCGGGTCCGCGGCCTGGGCGAAGCGCAGGTTGACCAGGGTATACTCGTGGGCGGCAAAGACCAGGGTGTCTTCCGGCAGGGCCGCCAGGCGTGACAGGGAATCGAACATCTGTTCGGGCGAGCCCTCGAAGAGCCGCCCGCAGCCGGCGGAGAACAGCGTGTCGCCGCAGAACAGCAGCGGCGGCGTGCCGGACGCGAAGAAGGCGATGTGATCCAGGGTATGGCCCGGTACCGTGAGCACCTCGAAGCGCCGCCCGAGAATGCGGCAGGCATCGCCATCGCTCAACGGCTCGTCGATGCCGTCGATGCGGGAGCCGGCAGGGCCGACGACCCGGCAGCCATAGCGCTTGACCAGCTCGGCGACGCCACCGGTATGGTCGGGATGGTGATGCGTGACCAGGATGGTGTCGAGCGCCAGAGACTCGCGCTCGAGCGCCTCGATGACCGGGCTCGCATCGCCCGGATCGACGACCGCGACGTCGGGAGTGGCGTCCTGGCGCAATAGCCAGATATAGTTATCCGAGAAGGCCGGAATCGGTGTCACGCTCATCATGGGGTATCTCACCTCAGCAAGGTTGTCGGCAGCCGGCGGCGTGTGGCATCGATGCCGGGGATGTCGTCGCCCACAGGGGACCCCGCAGATGCTGGCTGCGTGAAATGGCATAAACCTTGGGGGGATCGAGCCGCCGTGTCAAATTCGGAGCCGTCGATTCAGCTGGCCCGGCTGGTGCGAGAAGGTCGCCGATACTGGTCGACACCCGCCGGGCAGTCTCACTGGCAGGCCGAGCGCGCCTGCCTGGGGCCGGTCTGCGAGCGCCTCTTCGGCCAGCATAGCCTGCAGGTCGGCATGGCGCCCCGCCTGACCGACATGTGCCCGATTCGCCATGCACTCAGCTGGGCGCCCACACGGGAACTGGCGGCCGATGACTGCCATGTCGTCTGCCTGCCCGATCATTTCCCGCTGCCCGACGAAAGCCTGTCGCTGGTGGTTGTCCACCATCTGCTGGAAGTCGTGCCGGAACCGCACCGACTCCTGCAGGAAGTCACCCGCCTGGTTACCGATGACGGTCGACTGATTCTCTTCGGCTGGTCGCCGATGGGGATCGAAGGGTGGCGTCGCCCCTGGCCGGGGCGACGCGAATGGCTGCCGTGGCGGGGACGCTGGCGGTCTCCCGGCCGTCTGCGCGACTGGCTGGCATTTGTCGATTTCGAAATCCAGCGAGTAGACTACTGTGCCTTCCGGCTGCCCGGCGGCCAGCCCGGCAACCCGGGGCTGGAAACCCTGGGGCGGCGTTACAATCTGCCGCTGGGGGACAGCTACATGATCCAGGCGCATCGTCGGGTACACCGTGTGCAGATCGTCCGACCGCCCCTGCCCGCGAGCGTGCCCGGCGGGCGGCTGATCGGGCACGCCACCCGCGTCGCCCGCACGTCGAACGAACGCGACGAATGCCAACACGAGAGGATTGCCGAGCTTGACTGACCACCCGCTACCCAGTGTCACGATTCATACCGACGGGGCCTGTCGTGGCAATCCCGGCCCCGGTGGCTGGGGGGCGCTCATGGAATCGGGCCCCCACGAGAAGACACTCAACGGCTTCGAGGCGGTGACCACCAACAACCGCATGGAGCTGAAAGCGGCGTTGATGGCGCTGCGGGAACTCAAGCGCCCCTGTCGTGTCGCCCTCTATACCGACTCGGAATACCTGCGCAAGGGCATCACCGAGTGGATCCACGGCTGGCAGAAGCGGGGTTGGAAGACCGCCTCGCGCCAGCCGGTCAAGAATGCCGAACTCTGGCGGGAACTCCTCGAAGAGACCCATCGCCACCAGATCGAATGGCACTGGGTGAAGGGCCACAGCGGCCATCCGGGTAACGAACGGGCCGACGCTCTGGCCAACGAGGCCATCGACGCCGCTATGGCGGCCGCGGATTGATAGCTCCGCCACTTTCCCTGCAGTCAGCGAGACATCATGCGCCAGATCATACTCGACACCGAAACCACCGGCATCGACCCCCGGGAAGGGCACCGTCTCATCGAGATCGGTGCCGTGGAAATGGTCAACCGGCGGCTGACCGGCCGGACCTACCACCAGTACATCAATCCCGAACGCACGATCGATGCCGAGGCCATTGAGGTGCACGGCATCACCAATGAGCGCGTCGCCGATGAGCCGGTCTTCGCCGAGATTGCGGATGCCTTCTGGGATTTCATCCGGGGCGGCGAGCTGGTTATTCATAACGCCGCGTTCGACGTCGGCTTCATCGATCACGAGTTCTCGCGGCTCAACGCCCACCGGGGCGAGCCGAAGCTCGGCCCGGTCGCCGAGCATTGCGGCATCCTGGATACCCTGCAGCTGGCCCGCGACAAGCACCCCGGCCAGCGCAACAACCTCGACGCCCTCTGCAAGCGCTACGCGATCGACAACGGTCACCGCGTGCTGCACGGGGCGCTGCTGGATGCCGAGATTCTCGCCGATGTGTATCTGGCGATGACCGGCGGACAGACCGCCCTGTTGCTCGATGCCGACGGCAGCGAAGACGGAGGCGACGCCAGCCCGGGCACCGCCCGTGTCCGGCGGCTGAGCGCGGACCGGCCGTCGCTCGCCGTGGTGCGTCCCAGCGAACAGGAGTGGGCCGCCCATGACGCCAAGCTGGCCGCCATTCGCGACAAGGCGGGGCAATGCCTCTGGGACGGCATGCCATCCTCATGACGTTTCGCCGCGAGCTCCCCGACGCCGAGACCTGCACCGGCGGCCTGTTGATCCGGGTGGACAGCGCCAACGGGATCGCCGCCGGACAGGATGACCAGCCCTTCACCAAGGTGGCCACCTGGCCGGCCGCGGCGCAGCCCCTGGGGTTCTGGGAAGAGCAGGCCATCGCCGTGCTCGCCGAGCCCGAGCCTCGGGACTGGCCCTCGGCGCGCCAGTGGCTGAACGGCTGGGACGAGTCGCGCTTCGCGCTGCTGTCGACGGCCCTGCAGGTCGTCGCCTGGCAGCGCAACCACCGCTTCTGCGGGCGCTGCGGGCATTCCCCCCGGCGCATCAGCGGCGAATTCGCCATGCACTGCGACCACTGCGGGCATCGCAATTACCCGCGCATCTCGCCGTGTATCATCACGCTGGTTACCCATGGCGATGACCTGCTGCTGGCCCGCAGCCCTCGCTTCCCCCCAGGGCGCTACTCGACACTGGCGGGCTTCATCGAGCCCGGCGAAGCGGCGGAGGATGCCGTGCATCGCGAGGTGTTCGAGGAGGTGGGCGTCACCATCGGCCGGCTGCGCTACTTCCGCAGCCAGTCGTGGCCGTTTCCCCATTCCCTGATGCTGGGCTTCTTCGCCGAAGCCACCAGCCGGCGCATTCGCATCGATGGCGTGGAAATTGCCGATGCGGCCTGGTTTACCCCGCGTCGGCTGCCGCAGTTGCCACCAAGCTACTCGATATCGCGTGCACTGATCGACGCCTTTCTGGCTGACGCTCACGCTCGCTGAGATCGCACCTGGCCGTTCAGGGTCGCGACGCGGAAAACGATTTCGCGTATAATCCGCGCCCCTGAGTCCGGCGGGCCGGAAGGCTCGCCCCGAGGGTTCCCTCACCCCTCGCGCCATTACCCAAAAAGGATAACCGCCGCATGCTATCGCTGAGTCACGGCCAGTACCGACGCTGCCTGGCCACACTGGCCGCCTTTCACATCCTGGTCATCGCCGCCAGCAACTATCTGGTGCAACTGCCGTTTACCGTTGCCGGGATCCACACCACCTGGGGTGCCTTCAGTTTCCCCTTCATCTTTCTGGCTACCGACCTGACCGTACGCCTGTTCGGCAAGACCTCGGCCCGGCGTATCATCGCCCGCGTCATGCTGCCGGCGCTGGTGATCTCGTATCTCTTGTCGGTCCTGTTCGAGAAGGGAGAATTTCGCAGCCTGGCCGCCCTGGGGACCTTCAACCTCTTCGTGGCGCGCATCGCCCTGGCGAGCTTCATGGCCTACGTGATCGGGCAGTTGCTGGACATCCAGGTCTTCGATCGCCTGCGGCGCAATGCGCGCTGGTGGGTGGCCCCGGCGGTGTCGACGGTGTTCGGCAACCTGGCGGATACCTTCGCCTTCTTTGCCATCGCCTTCCATCACAGTCCCGACGCCTTCATGGCCAGCCACTGGGTCGAGATCGCCTGGGTGGACTATGCCGTCAAGCTGACCATCTCGCTGCTGCTGTTCCTGCCCATGTACGGCCTGCTGCTGGGTGTCCTGACTCGCCGGCTGCTGTCCTGGGGCGCACAGCCTACACGAGAGGGCATCTGACTTGTCGTCGCCTCGCATCCGCGGGGCGGCCCATCATCCCGCGACCGCAAGGGGAGGACCTCCATGAGCGACACCGTCGAGCTTCATTATCAGGCGGATGGCCCGGAAGACACGCGCCCGCTGGTGATCCTGCACGGTCTGTTCGGCAGCGCCGACAACTGGCGCTCTCATGCCAAGCAGTGGCAGCGCCGGCGCCGGGTCGTGGCCGTCGACCTGCGCAACCACGGCCGTTCGCCTCACGTGGCGGGCATGAGCTATGCCGCCATGGCCGATGACGTGATCGCGCTGCTGGACCGGCTGCAGATCACGGACTGCGACCTGCTGGGACACTCGATGGGCGGCAAGGTCGCCATGAGCGTGGCACGCCTGGCGCCACGACGCGTCGCCTCGCTGATCGTGGCCGACATCGCGCCGATCGCCTATGAACATGGCCATGACAGCATCTTCGCCGCCATGCGCCGCGTCGAGCGTAGCCGACCCGCATCGCGCCAGGAGGCCGATGCCCTGATGGCCGAGGAGATCGACAGCTCGGCCACCCGGCTGTTCCTGGCCACCAATCTGGTGCGGGAGGGCGGCGTCATGCGCTGGCGGGTCGGCCTCGACGAGATCGCCGCCGACTATGACGCCATCATCGACGTGCCCGCCGGCGACAGCCCCTACGAAGGACCGGCGCTGGAGATCCGCGGCGCCCAATCGCCCTATGTACCGGACAGCACCCTGCCGGCCCTGCGTGCCATCCTGCCGAATGTCGAGATCGTCACTCTCGAGGCCGGCCATTGGGTCCATGCCGAGGTGCCCAAGCCGTTCCGCGAGGCGGTGGATGCCTTCCTGGAGGCGGGCGAGTCACACTGATCCCCCGTCGGCTGGCGAGACACCGTCCGTGAGGGGCTTGTCACGGGCGGCGTGTCGGACGCCAGGTGGTCGAGTTCACGGCGTGTCCAGTTCGACCGCGAGATTCGACAACGGCGTGACCTCGTCCCGCAGCCCCCGCTTGTTCAGATAGCGCTCGAAGCCACGGTAGCGCTCCGGCTGGAGCAGGGCCGGGCGCAGCGCGAAGTAGCGCACCACGTTCGGCCAGGCATCGGCATTGGCCGTCGTGTCCAGTGCCGGCTCGGCCTTGCGGATCAGGTTCCAGGCCGCGTCGGGGTGCTGGATGATCCACACGGTGGCCTGCTCCAGGGCCTTCAGGAAATGCGAGATATCGCGGCGGTGCTGAGCGAGCGTGTCGCGATTGGCCACGATGATCAGCGCATCGTACAGCGGCAGCCCGCTGTCCTCGGTGGTCAGTTCATGGGTCGCCACGCCCTGTCTGGCCAGGCCGTCACGCTCGGTCGGCCGCAGGGGGGCGATGATCGCGTCGACGTCCCCATCGGCCAGCGCCCGGCCCAGGGCGAAGTCGAGCGGCTTGAGCGTCACGTCATTGGCGGTCAGCGGCTGCTGATCGAGCAGGGCATCGAGGTAGACCTGGGCCACGCTCTCGGTGGCATAGCCGATCGTCTTGCCCTTGAGCCGGGCCAGCGAGTCGATGCCGGCATCATCGCGCACCAGCAAGCCGCTCAGGGGCAGCGGGATCAGGGTGGCGACCCTGACCAGCGGCATGCCCCTGGCGACCAGATGATGCAGGGTCGGCTGCGATGTCAGCGCCAGCTCCGCCCGGTCGGCGGCGACCAGCTTGGCCGGCACGCTGGGGTCGGCCGGGGCCGAGAGGGTCACGTCGAGCCCCTCGCGGTCGAAGAGCCCGCGTTCCCGGGCCACGATCAGCGGCGCGTGATAGGGATTGATGTACCAGTCCAGCATCACGCGCAGGGTGTGCGTCGGCGGCGGCGTGATCGGTTCCGGCTCGCTGCGGGTGAAATACGGCTCATCCGGGGCGGCGAGAAAGGCCGCTTCGGTGCCCTCGGCCAGCTGACGGAGCAGGGGGTTGTCTTGGAGGGGCGCTGCCGGCGCCGTTTCAAAACCGGCGACCTGCCGTGCCGAGGAGGCGGCACCGGCGTCGACCGTGGTCGCCGCCAGTACCGAGGGGCTGATCACCAGCCAGACACTCATCAGGAGTGTCGAAAGGCGTCGCTCCAGCATGAAGAATTCCTTGTAGATCGCGATGAGACGCCCGCCGAACGGGCGGCGAACCAGTCTATCCTTGCCGTCGGGGAGAGACCAGACAGGCAGCCACCTGCTCAGGTTTCTACGACCATGGCATAATGGCGTTCTGTCTGGACAAGGATCGGCCATGGATAGCGTCAATACCCTGTTTCTCTTCAGCGGCTCCCTGCTGGCCCTGAGCATTCTGGCCAGCCGGCTCTCGTCGCTGTTCGGCGTGCCGCTGCTGTTGATCTTCCTCGCCCTGGGCATGCTGGTCGGCGAGGACGGCCTGCTGGGCATCGAGTTCGACAACTACCCGCTGGCCTTTCTGATCGGCAACCTGGCCCTGGCGCTGATCCTGCTCGACGGCGGCCTGCGCACCCGGCTCAAGACCTTCCGCGTGGGGTTCAAGCCGGCGCTGTCGCTGGCCACCATCGGGGTCTTCCTGACCAGCGGCATCGTCGGCCTGTTCGCCACCTGGCTGCTGGACCTGACGCCGGCAGAGGGCCTGCTGGTCGGCGCGATCGTCGGCTCCACCGATGCCGCGGCGGTGTTCTCGATGCTGAGCGGGCAGGGCGTCAACCTCAACGAGCGCGTGGGCGCGACCCTGGAGATCGAGTCGGGTACCAACGACCCCATGGCGATCTTCCTGACCCTGACCCTGGTTGCGCTGCTGACCGGCGAGATCGGCGGTCCGCTCGACACCCTGGGGATGTTCGTCAATCAGTTCGGGCTGGGGCTGGCGGTCGGCGTGGGGGCCGGCTGGCTGATCGCCCGGCTGCTGAGCTGGCTGGATCTGGCCCCCGGCCTCTATTCGCTGCTGACCCTGGGCCTGGGGCTGTGCGTGTTCGGCGTGACCAGCGCCTTCGGCGGCAGCGGCTTTCTGGCCATCTACCTGACCGGCCTGATGATCGGCAACCGCCCCGGTCGCCATCTCAACTTCATCCTGCCCGTGCATGACGGTTTCGCCTGGCTCAGCCAGATCGGCCTGTTCCTGGTGCTGGGGCTGCTGGTCAGCCCGCGGGAGATGCTCTCCTACGCGCTGCCCGGCGCGGCATTGTCATTCGTGCTGATCTTCCTGGCCCGTCCCCTGGCCGTGGTGCTGGCCATCAAGCCGTTCTTCCGCTTCCGGTGGCGCGAGGTGATCTTCATCGCCTGGGTCGGCCTGCGCGGCGCGGTGCCGATCGTGCTGGCGATCTTTCCGGTCATCGGCGGGGTCGAGAACGCGGCGGTCTACTTCAACATCGCCTTCTTCGCCGTGCTGATGTCACTGCTGGTCCAGGGCGGCACCCTGTCGCTGGTGGCGCGCTGGACCCGGGTCCAGATCCCGCCGCGGGTCACCCCCAACCGGCGCGGCCCCCTGGGGGTGCTGCCGGAAAACGACTACGAAATGTTCGTCTACCAGGTGGAAAACGACGCCCTCGAGGACGTGCCCATCCGCCTGCTGCGCTTCCCCTCCGGCGCCCTGATCTCCGCGCTGTTTCGTCAGCGCACCATGCTCCACCCCAAGGGCAGCACCCGATTGCGCCTGGGCGACGTGCTCTGCGTGATCGGCCGCAGCGCCGATCTCCCGGCCCTCAACCGGCTGTTCAATGGCGACGCCCGGCTCAAGCAGGAGCGGGCCTTCTTCGGTACCTTCACCCTGGATGGCCAGGCGCTGATGCGCGATGTGGCGGATGCCTACGGGCTGACGCTCAGCCCGGGGGAACAGGAAATGACGCTGGGCGAGTTCATGTCGCTGCGGGTCGGGGGGCATCCCGTGATCGGCGATGATGTCGACTGGCACGGGATTCACTGGGTGGTCAGCGAGATGCAGGGCAATCAGGTGACCCGGGTGGGGCTGCGCCTCTACTGAGGCGTGGCCGGGAGCGATTCAGCCGGTGCCGGGATTCTCCCGACCGTCGGATGAGGCGAGCGCGGCACGGTTCGAGGCCTTCAGGCGAGCCATCTCGTCCTGAGCCGCGGCCTGGCTGGGAAAGGTACCCAGCGGCGTGCCGGTGTCGCTGTCATAGAGTTCGTAACGCGTGGCGGTGTCTTCCGACGAGCCGCGGAGCTCGCGGACGGACAGGGCTTGCTGCAACATGGGGCCTCCTGGCTGCATGCGGGAATGGCATTTCCAGGGTGGCACCATAGGCGCCACCCCCGGCGAGCGGTCCATAACCTGCGTCAACGTGCGCGTCTTTCCTCGGCATTCAGCCAGGCGCCGCAGCGCGTGCCGGCCCCCGCCCAATCCTCGTCGACGTGCATCACGAAGACGGCATCCTCCTGATGGACCTGGCCCTTGAGCCGGTCGCGCAGGGCGCCGGCGTCACCCTCGGTCTCGAGCAGCCAGAAGCCATCCATGACACTAACGTGTGGCACGGACTCGAGGATATCGTAGAAGCCATCGTAGGCGTCGGGGCGCTGAAGATCATAGTTCACTGCGTACACGGGCATATCATCACCTGCAGGGCATTATGGAATGCGTTATTCGTGGGTGAACCGCCGACGATACAAAGCGTGACACACCGGGCGCAACCGCCACCGAGGGCGGCCAGTGTGTACCATGGTCGCACCCCGGCAGCATGATGACAGAGCGACGAGACCATGACAGTGCCGCAAGACCTTCCCATCGAGTCCCGCCTCGACGCCATTCAGCACGCGCTGGAAACGCATACCCGCGCGATCCTGATCGCCGAGCCCGGGGCCGGCAAGACCACGCGAGTCCCCCTGGCGTTGCTCCAGGCCGAGTGGTGCCGTGGCGGCAAGCTATTGCTGCTGGAGCCCCGGCGCGTCGCCGCCCGACTGGCCGCCCGCCACATGGCAGCGCAACTCGGTGAACCGGTAGGGCAGACGGTCGGCTACCGCATGCGCGGCGAAACCCGCACCAGCGAGGCAACGCGCCTGGAGGTAGTCACCCAGGGCGTGCTGACGCGCCTGCTCCAGGAGGACCCGCTGCTCGAGGGCATCGCCGGGCTGGTGTTCGATGAGTTTCACGAACGCAGCCTGGAGACGGACCTGGGGCTGGCCCTGGCGCTGGATGCCCAGACCGGGCTGCGCGACGACCTGCGGCTGCTGGTCATGTCGGCCACTCTCGATGTTCAGGCCCTGCAGGCGGTGCTGGGCGAGGCGGCGCTCATCGAGTGTCCCGGGCGCCACTTCCCGGTGACGACGCATTATCGACCTCTCGACGCCCGTGACGTCGCGGCGCGGCAGCAGGCTCGAGTCGTGGGCGAGGCACTCGACCGGGAAACGGGGGACCTGCTGGTCATCCTGCCCGGTGTCGGCGAGATTCGGCGTCTGGCCCGGGAGCTCGAGCCGCTGCCCGAGGGCGTGGTGGTGCGCGAACTGCACGGGCGGCTGCCGATCGACACCCAGCAGCAGGCGATTGCCCGTGACCCCGAAGGGCGGCGGCGCATCGTCCTGGCCACGGCGATCGCCGAATCCAGCGTCACGGTGGAGGGCGTGCACACCGTCATCGACAGCGGCTTCGAACGCGTGCCGGTCTTCCAGGCGCGCCACGGCCTGACCCGCCTGGCCACACGCCGTGTCAACCAGGCCAGTGCCGACCAGCGCCGGGGCCGGGCCGGGCGACAGGGGCCCGGGGCCTGCTACCGGCTCTGGGCCAGGGAACAGCCGTTGCCGGCCCACGGCGAGCCGGAGATCCAGCAGGCGGACCTGGCACCGCTGGCCTTCGAGCTGGCCCGCTGGGGGATCGATGATGCCGGACAGCTCAGCTGGGTGACGCCACCGCCGGTCGCCGTGCTGGCGGCGGGTCAGACCCTGCTGCAGCGTCTCGGCGTGCTGGACGAACGTCGCCACCTGACCTCGCTCGGGCGGGCCTGCGCACGGCATCCGACGCATCCCCGGCTGGCCGTGATGCTCGAACGCGCCGGCTCGCTGGGCGCCCGGCCGCTGGCCTGCTGGCTGGCGGCATTGCTCGAGGGGCGCGGGGCGTCGGAGGACGAGCCCGATCTGGCGGCCATCGTGGCACGGCGCCCCGAGCGTCAGGCACAGGATCCGACCGGGTCCTGGTACCGTGAGGCACGGCGACTGGCCGACCGGTTGGGGTGCGGGTTGCGCGTGGCCACGCTGGACCCGCTGGGCGAGCTGCTGGCCATGGCATACCCGGAGCGCGTGGCGCTTCGCCAGGCGCCGGGGCGCTTCAAGCTGGCCGCGGGCAATCAGGCCTGGCTCGATGAGCGCCATCCGCTGGCCCATGCCGAGGCGCTGGTCGCGGTGGAACTCGACGGCCAGGCGCAGGGCGCCCGGATCTTCCGCGCGGCCCGGATCGACAGCGAGCGGCTCACCACGCTGTTCCCCGAGGCGCGCGACTACCGACCCCGCCTGACATGGAACGAGACCGAGGCGCGTGTGGTGGGCGAGGAGGTCAGGTCGCTGGGCGAGCTGATCCTGGACCGGCGCCCCCTGCAGGAGCTGCCCGAGGAGGCCGCTCACCAGGCCCTGCTGGGAGCGGTCCGGCGTCGGGGACACCTGGCGTTGGATACCACGGCGCGGCAATTGTGCGCGCGGGTGGCCCTGCTGCGACGCGAGTTCGGCGACGGCTGGCCCGACTGGTCCATGCCGGCACTGCTGGCCACCCTGGAAAGCTGGCTGCCCCCTTATCTTGCCGGGATACGACGTCTCGACCGGCTGGACGCGCTGCCGTTCACGCGGATTCTGCACGACCGGCTCGACTGGACCCGGCGGCAGGCACTGGATGACCTGGCGCCGACCCAGCTTCGCGTGCCCAGCGGCTCACGCGTACGGCTCGACTACACCGGCGACGAACCGGTGCTGGCGGTCAAGCTCCAGGAACTGTTCGGGCTGGCGGAAACACCGCGGCTGGCCGGCGGCCGAGTCCCGGTGCTGCTGCACCTGCTCTCGCCGGCGGGGCGTCCCTTGCAGGTCACCCGCGACTTGGGCAGCTTCTGGGCCCAGGGCTATTTCGAGGTGCGCAAGGACATGCGCGGGCGCTATCCCAAGCACCCCTGGCCCGACGATCCGGCCACCGCCACGCCCACGGCAAGAACCAAGCGGCACCAGTAGCAGGGGAGTAGCAGCAGGGGGAGGAGGTCGAGACGCGCCAGGGGATCGGAAAGCACAAGGAGAGCTGCCCAAGGCAGCTCCTGTCTCGATTCAACGACGGCCTCGCGGCCGGGGCAGCGGCGTCAGGCGACGTGCTTGGCGATCCAGTTGAGCACGCTGTCGGGAAGAGAGCGCTTGCCGTGCCGCTCGCGGCTCTGGCTCCAGACCATGAGGCATGAGACGACGCCCAGTGTCATCAGCAGGCTGGCCAGTACCCATTCACTCATGATGCTCACCTCGCTTGTCGGAGGCCTTGTCGCGTTCCACGTAACCATAGCCGAACGCGCCGATGAATATCAACACGAGCCCCATGAGCACGCCCCAGCCGATGCCATCCGTGTTCACGCTGGGGTTGGTGATGACCCAGCCGGCGGTGAAGCAGGTGGCCACGACGATGACTCCGACGTTTCGGGTGGCCTCCAGGAACTGCTGGCGGGTAGCGTGCGTTCCCGCCCTGCGGTGCGGCGACGGATGGGCTCGTCTGGCCTGCTCGCGGATGATGAGCTGCCGTAGTCGCCTGCGAATGCGTCCTGGGTGGGGCATGACCGACTCGATGACGTCAAGGGGGAAAGGGGGCAGGCGCGATGGCCTGGCCGAGCTCCTGCGTGCAGGGCTCGATCCGGATCCATGACTGTAACAGTCCAGTGGGATAGCCCGAAACGAAAACGCCCCGAGACCAGTAGGTGACTGAAATCTCGGGGCGACATGTTCGAAGTGGCGGAGGGACAGGGATTCGAACCCTGGGAAGGCGTTAACCTTCGCCGGTTTTCAAGACCGGTGCATTCAACCGCTCTGCCATCCCTCCGGCTCACGGCGCTGTATATTACCACTTTTTCTTTTGGCGTCAACTCCTTCGGTGATTTACGTCGCCCCGATTTCGATTCCCAGCAACGAGAGGCAATATCGAGATGGTTTTTTATCACGGGGTAGGCGCAGCACCGACAGGACTGCTACGTTGAAACTGGGTGGCCGGGACGGCTGCCTGCAACCGAAGGACATCCTCGACAAGGAGACGATCATGAACCGTGATCAGGTCAAAGGTAACTGGAATCAGGTGAAGGGCGAGGTCAAACGCCGCTGGGGCAAGCTCAGCGATGACGACCTCGATGTGGTCGACGGTGAGTATGACAAGCTGGTCGGCAAGCTGCAGGAGCGCCACGGACTGGAACGCGAGCAAGCCAAGAAGGAAGTCGATGCGCTCTACGACACGCTTTGATGCGTTGCGCTGCCAAGGAGAAGGCCATGCCCACTGAAACCCCGTACAACGACACGCTGTTCATCGAGAAGGGCTCCGGCGAGCGCCTGGGGCCCTTGCACGGAACCGTTGAAGCCGATCGGGTCATCCTTGAGGCCATTCACGAGATTGCCTCGGGCGATGTACTGATTCACCGGCGTTCCGACCAGAGCGATACACGCCTGACCGTGACCGAACCGGGCTTTCAACCCGAGATCGGCGATGTTCCCGCACATTATGCAGCGCGCGTCACCAGGGCGGAGTGACGCTGTTTCTGGCGTTATCGACACGCCATGACCCGGCACAAGGAGACCGCCATGGAAATTACGCTACAGAATGCCGGCGAGCCCGGTAGCAGCTTTCATGAAACCGCTGCCGGCGAGACCGGTACGGCCCTGCGCAAGACCGGCAGGGACTTCATCGGCTCCCGCAACCTTTCCGAGAATCAGCTGCTTGCCATGCAGCGTGATGATCCGGAGGCCTTCGAGCGTCTGGAGGCGGAAATGACCGAGCACGCACTGCAGGTCAACAATGTTTCCCCCGATGCCGGCATCGCCCTGAAGCTCAACCTGGAGGGCGACAAGGCGCCCTGACGGCTCGCTGGCGATTGCATCGGCTCGGCACGTTCGGCGTGCCGAGCCCCGGGGCGTCACGGAGCCTCGCGGGCCGTGGAGAGAGGCTTGCGCGGGGAACCGCGAGTGGGCATGCTGGGTCCAATAATTGCCGTTATCGAAACGACAGGAGCCGTACCCCCATGGCCTATCCCTCCTCGCATGCGACAGACCGCAGTCAGTCGGTACTGGCGACCAACAAGACTCTGCGCAATACCTACCTGCTGCTGGCGATGACCCTGCTGTTCTCGGCGGTGACGGCCGCCGGCGCCATGGCGCTGGGCGTCGGGCAGATGAACATCCTGATCTTCTTCCTGGGCGCCTACGGCCTGATGTTCCTGGTGCACAAGACCGCGAACTCCAGTGCCGGCCTGCTGGCCATCTTCGCCTTCACCGGCTTCATGGGCTTCACGCTCGGGCCGATCCTGAACCTGTATCTGTCGATTCCCAACGGCGCCCAGCTGGTGATGACGGCGCTGGCCATGACCGGTGCCACCTTCATCGGCCTGTCCGCCGTGGCGCTGGTGACCCGCAAGGACTTCAGCTTCCTGGGCAACTTCCTGATGGCCGGCGCCATCGTGCTGGTCATCGCGATGGTCGTGGCGATGCTCTTCAACATCGGCGCCCTGGCGCTGGCCGTGTCTGCCGGCTTCGTGCTGTTCTCCTCGGCAGTGATCCTCTACCAGACCAGCGAGATCGTGCACCGTGCCGGCGAGACCAACTACATCCTCGCCACGGTGACGCTGTATGTCTCCATCTACAATCTGTTCCTCAGCTTGCTGTCACTGCTGGGCGTGATGAGCGACGACTGACGCGTCCCGAATGCGTCGAGTAGTGTGTCGAGCTCGGCCCCGCCTTCGTCGGCGGGGCCGTTGCATGAAAGAAAGGCAGGAGGGCAGGAGTGGCAAGCGAACAAGGCAAGCTGCGCTATGCGCTGGTCGTGCTGGGCGGCCCCTACAGCCAGGCGGCCACCCATTCCGCGCTGCGCTTCGGCGAGGCACTGATCACGCAGGGCCACCGTCTGGATACCGTGTTCTTCTATCACGATGGCGTCTACAATGCGTCACGCCTGGCGGCGCCGCCCCAGGACGAGCCCCATCTGGTCGACGCCTGGGTACGCCTGGCGAATGACCAGGGAACGGAACTGCTGGTCTGCGTGGCCGCCGCCCTGCGCCGCGGCCTGCTCGATGAGCGCGAGGCACAGCGCCACGGCAAGCCCGCCTTCTCGGTCGAGCCCCCCTTCGTGCTGGCCGGGATCGGCCAGCTGGTCGAAGCGGGCATCACCCACGACCGTCTGGTGACCTTCGCCCCCTGAGGAGAAGCCCGCATGAGCGACGACACCGCTGACATGCCACTGCTGGTGATTCTGCGTCATGCGCCGCATGATGGCAGCTGGCTGCGCGAAGGGCTGGATGTGGCCCTGGTGGCCGCCGCCTTCGGCCGCGCGGTCACGCTGCTGTTCATGGGGGACGGCGTCGAGGCGCTGCGCCCGGGACAAAAGGCGGGGCCGCTGGGGCAGAAGGGCACGCACCCCACGCTCGACATGCTCGCCATGTACGACATCGAGGATCTGCGCGTCGATGCGACCTCGCTGGCCGAGCGCGGGCTTTCCATCGCGGAGCTGCCATGGCCGGTTCGGCCCGTGACCGCCGAGGCGCTGCCGGCAGTGATCGCCTCGGCATCCCCCGTCTTCAACTTCTGACTCCGGGCCCGGAAAGCGCCATGCTACTGCACCTACTCAATCGTTCCCCGGCCGGCGGCCGCCTGATCCAGGATGTGCTGCGCGCCATGGGCCCCGAGGACCGCCTGCTGCTCATCGAGTCGGGCGTCTACGGGGCCGCTCCCCCCCAGTCGGCCTGCTTCGAGACCCTGAAGGGGCGCTGTTACGCGCTGCAGGAGGATCTGGCATCACGCGGCCTGGCCGAGCGGCATGCCGACTGGATCATCCCCGTGGACATGGCCGGCTTCGTGGCCCTGACCGCGGAAACGCAACGCACCGTGAGCTGGTACTGATGGCCACCGCAAGCATCGCCCGCCACCTGAGCGTCGAGGGCCGCGACGTGGCACTCGACCCCGAAGGCTACCTGGTCCACCTGGCGGACTGGACACCCGCCGTCGCCGAGGCCCTGGCCGCCGAGGAGGGACGCACCCTCACCGCCGAGCACTGGGAAATCCTCGAACTCCTGCGGGCGTTCTACCGGCGCTACGAGATGGCCCCGGCCATGCGAGCGCTGGTCAAGGCGGCCGGGCAGCAGCTCGGACCGGAGAAGGGCCGGTCGCTGCATCTGATGCGGCTGTTTCCGGATAGCCCCGCCAAGGTGGCAGCCCGGCTCGCCGGGCTGCCCAAGCCCAGCAACTGCCTCTAGGCCGAGGTCATGAACTTCCTGGCGCACGGCTGGCTGGCCCGCGGCGGCTCGGATGACTTCCTCTACGGCAATCTGATCGCCGACGGCGTCAAGGGGCGCGACCTGCAGGCCTGGAACGCGGCCACCGCCGAGGGCATTCGCCATCACCGGCGGGTGGATGCCGGTGTCGACCAGCATCCGGTGGTGTGTCGGGCCCGTGCCCGGGCGCCGCGTGACGGGCGACGCTATGCCGGCATTGCGCTCGACATGGTCTGGGACCACTTCCTGGCCCGGGACATCGCCGACCCGGCCCTGATCGCCCGCTGCTACCGGGTGCTGGGCCAGCGGCCCGCACCCGACCGGCTCGCCGGCATGGTGCCCGCCCTGATCACCGAGGACTGGCTGTCACAGTATGCCGACCTGGAGTTCACCTGTCGCGCCCTGCGGGGCATCGGTCGTCGCCTGCGGGGGCCCGACCGGATGGGCGAACTGACCCGCTGGATCGAGGACGATTACGCCCGGCTCGAGCGTGATTTCGCCGAGCTGTGGCCGTCACTGACCCGCACGCTCGCTATCTGAGCATCTGGTGTCGAGGGCGCTCTGGCCCGCCATCTCGGCGGCTCAGGTGCCGTCGGCTCGGGTGCAGACCGAAAGCACCGTGGCATCCTGTTCGCTCAGCGAGACCAGGGCGTGGCCCATGTCGCTGTCGAAGTAGATGCTGTCTCCCTGGTCGAGGCGCACGGGTTCATAGAACTCGGTGTAGAGCATGATGCTGCCATCGAGCACGATCAGGAATTCCTCGCCGTCGTGACGGACCCACTCGCTGAACGCCGCGAAGTCGCGGGCCCGGACGATGGTCTTGAAGGGAATCATGCGCTTCTGCGCCAGCTGATGGGAGAGCAGCTCGTGCTCGTAGGTGGGGGTGGGGTGACGCTGCCCGTCGCCGCCGCGCGTCAGGTCCCGGCGCCCCATGGTGCGGGTCTGGGCCCGGGGCGCGCTGAGCAGCTGCGGCAGGTCGATGTCCAGACCGCGAATCATCTTCTGCACGGCCGTGAAGGTCGGCGAGATCTGATGGTTCTCGATCTTCGAGAGGGTCGAGCGTGCCAGCCCGGTTCGCTGGCTGACCTCCTCCAGCGTCCATTGATTGGCCAGACGAATCTCCTTGAGCCGCTCGCCCAGCTGCAGGGGTTCGACGAAGGGCTTGCGCCCGGAAGCGATGCGCAGTGCGGCATCCTGATCGGTGTTTGACATGGTGGCTGTTCACGATAGGAAACTTAGTTTCCTCGATGCTACCACAGCCCGGCACCCATTCGCTGCCGAATCCCGCTATTGGCATGACCACGAACGACCATGGCGCCTCGGCGTTTCCCGATTTCGGGAAACGCCAATTCACCCCTGCGCGAAAGGCTGGCCCAGCAGGGCACGGACATGCGATGTGGCGCTGCGACCCAGCGCCTCGAGCGAGTAACCGCCCTCGAGCACCGAGACGAGGCGGTTCTGCGCGTGGACACGAGCGACATCCATGATCAGCGTGGTGATCCAGTGGTAATCGACATCGTCCAGGCAGATGTCCGCCAGGGGATCGTCGCGATGCGCGTCGAAGCCGGCCGAGACGAGAATCAGCTCGGGGCGATGGGCCTGCAGGGCGGGCAGCCAGTCGCGTTCCACCAGCCGCCGGAACGCCGGACCATCGCACCCGGGCTCGAGCGGCGTGTCAATGACGTTGTCGAAACTGGCACGCAGGTACCGCCAGGGATAGAAGGGATACTGATAGCTGGTGCACACCAGGGTGTCGGGATCACCGCCGAAGATGTCGATCGTGCCGTTACATTGGTGGACGTCGAAATCGATGATGGCCACCCGGCGGATACCGTAGCGCGCCCGGGCGTGGGCGGCGGCCACGGCGACATTGTTGAAGAAGCAGAAGCCCATCGCCTCGCTGATCTCGGCATGGTGGCCCGGCGGGCGCACGGCGCAGAAGACGTTGTCGGCCTGGTGGCGCATCACCCGATCGACCCCGGTGATGGCCGCGCCGGCAGCGAACCGGGCCGCCTCGAGGCTGTCGGGGTTCATGAAGGTGTCGTTGTCGAGGTTGATCAGCCCCTGCTCCGGGACGCAGCGTTTCAGGGCCTGCAGATGACGCGCCGGATGGATGCGCGTGATCTGTTCGTCGGTGGCGGGGCGGGCCTCGGACTGCATGGTCTGCTGGAGCACGCCGGCCAGCGCCATGTGGGCACGAATGCTTTCCAGGCGCTTGGGACTTTCCGGATGTTCCGGCCCCATGTGATGCAGATCACAGTGCGGATGCGTGATGAAGGCAGTGATCATGGGGGTCTCCGGCTGAAGGCCATAACAAGGTAATGGTCGGCGAGGCTTGCACGACACTGTCAATAAGTCGTACACAGGGAACAACCTCGGGGCAAGGGAGACACTCGTGAGCACGCGCTTCTTGCGGTATTTCTTCGAACCGCGCTCCATCGCGGTCATCGGTGCATCGGAAAAGACCCACTCGATGGGGGGGCTGGTGATCGGCAACCTGACCGAAAGCCAGTTCCCCGGCACGATCTGGGCGGTCAACCCCAAGGGGTATGCGTCCGTTCACGGCCGCACCTGCGTCAGGCATGTCGCCGACCTGCCCGAGGTGCCCGACCTGGCGGTGATCTGCTCGCCGGTCGATACCGTGCCGCAGCTGATCGAGCAGCTGGGCCGCTTCGGCGTCAGGGCGGCCATGGTGCTCTCGGGCGGCGCCTACCTGGATGATGCCGGACGCGACGGCGGCTCGATTCGCGAACGCATGCTGGCCGCCGCGCGGCGCTCGGGCATCCGCGTGCTGGGCCCGGAGTGCATGGGCATGATCGTGCCGGGACGCCGACTCAACGCCAGCTATGCCAGCCAGCCGATCAAGCGCGGGCGCGTGGCCTACCTGGGCCAGTCCGGGATGCTCGGCAACGCCATGATCGACTGGGCGGCGGGGCGCGGCATCGGCTTTTCGCACCTGGTGACGCTGGGCGACAGCGTCGACGTGATGCTCCCCGACCTGATCGACTACATCAATCAGTACTCGCCCTGCCAGGCCATGCTGCTGCATCTGGAGCGCATCCACGATGCCCAGCACTTCATGACCGCGCTGCGCGACACCTCCCGCAACCGCCTGGTGCTGGCGATCAAGAGCGGTCGCACGCCGCAGTCCGATCTCGCCGCGGTTGCACTGACGCCCGGCGTGGCCAACCGCGATGTGATCATCGATGCCGCCCTGTCGCGGGCCGGGGTGGTCCGGGTGGACGATTCCGACGCGCTGTTCGATGCCCTCGAGACGCTCACCCGCATGAAGCCGCTGCGCGGCGATCGCCTGGCCATCGTCGCCAACGGGCTGGGTCCGGCCCTGCTGGCCATCGACAAGCTGATCAGCGCCGGCGGGCGCCTGGCCGACTTCACCGCGGAGACCCGCGAGGCACTCACCGCCGGAGAATTCGACCTCAGCCTGCCGGGACGCAACCCGGTGGACCTGGGCGGGCATGCGACCCCCGAGCGCTTCGTCGAGGCGCTGGAAATTGTCGCCGCCGACGCCAATACCGATGCCGTGCTGGTGGTCCATGCCCCCACGCGGCTGGCCCCGTCGCGCACCACGGCCCAGGCGCTGGTCGCCAACCGTCGACGCTTCAAGCGCAACCTGCTGACCAGCTGGATGGGGCTCGAGGAGGCGCTGAGCGCCCGCCACGAATGCAACCTGGCGGGGATCCCGACCTACATCTCGCCCGAGAAGGCCATCAAGGCCTTCATGCACATGGTCGACTACCAGCGTGTGCAGGCGCTGCTGCAGGAGACCCCGCCGAGCCTGCCGTTCACGACCACGCCGGACATCCGAACCCGCTGCCACCGCCTGATCGAGGAAGCCAAGGCCGGCGACCGCGACCGCCTGACCCATCGGGAGACCGCGGAGGTGCTGGCGGCCTACGGCATTCCCGCGGCACCGAGCCGCTACGTCGCGACCCCCGAGGAGGGGGCCGACGCCGCGGCCCAGCTGGACGGTCGCATGGCCCTGAAGGTGGTGCACGACCACAACTGCGTGCCGTTCCGCTATCGCAGTCATCCCCACAAGCTCTCCGCGGGCCTGCTGCAGGACCTGGAGACCCCGGAGCAGGTGGCCGACGGCATCCGCCGCCTCGGCGACAAGGTGCGCGAAAAGTTTCCGGAAAGCCATGTCCACGAGTATTGCCTGCAGAGCATGCAGCGCGGCAAGCATTCCATGCAGCTCTGCGCGGGCATCACCCGGGACGCGACCTTCGGCCCGGTCATCGTGTTCGGGATCGGCGGCTACAAGGTCAATGTGCTCGCCGACCGCCATGTGGCGCTGCCGCCGCTGAACATGACCCTGGCCGACGAGCTCATCCAGCGCACTCACGCGGCACGCCTGATCCACGAGCATTCCCGCGATCCCGAGCGCGACATCAACCGTCTCTGCCAGCTGCTGGTCAAGCTTTCGCAGATGGCCTCCGACCTGCCGGAACTGCGCGGGCTCGAGCTCAACCCGCTGCTGCTCAACCGTGACGGCCTGGTGGCCGTGGACTTCGCCATGGATCTCGGCGAACCGGCACGTCACGCCATCATGCCCTATCCCGAGGAACTGCGAGAGTGGGTCACCCTCAATGACGGCATGCCCGTCGAGATTCGCCCGATCCGTGGCGAGGACGCCCCCCTGATCACCAGCTTCCACGCCCAGCTCTCGGAGGAGAGCATTCGCTATCGCTACTTCCACAACAAGGCCGACCTGACCCAGCGTGACCTGTCGCGCCTGGCCCAGATCAACTACGACCGCCAGATGGCCTTCATCGCCGAACACCAGCGTGACGACGGCAGCAAGGAGATGCTGGGGGTCGTCCGGGTCTGGAACGACCCGGACAACATCCGCACCGAATTCTCGATCATCATCCGCGACGACCTGCACGGCCATGGGCTGGGGCGGCTGCTGATGGAAAAGATGATTCGCTACTGCCGGGGGCTAGGCACTCTGGAGATGGTCGGCAAGATCATGATCGACAACGGCCCGATGCGGGCCCTGATGAAGCAGCTCGGTTTCACCTGTCGCTACAACATGGAGGAGCAGGTGGTCGACGCCTCCCTGCGGCTCAACGAACCCAGCAGTGACTGGCAGCGTCACCGTCTGGAAAACCCGAGGATCTGAGGGAACTCGCACGCCGCTCAAGCGCATGGTTGAGCCGGCGTTTTTTTGAACCGTTGATCAATCATCAGCTATTCTGATTTGAAGCCCTTTCAATAAGAATGTATGATCCGCCATAAATTATAAGTAATCGTTATGAGAGCAGGGATAAGCGATTGCAATGCAGAATCCATTGCCATCGCCTATTCCGCGACGAGACAGGTCACGACGAAAACAGGCGAAGTCGATGAGCGAATCCCAAACGACCAAGATCCAGGTACGCGGCCTGAGCAAGGTCTTCGGCAGCCAGCCGAAGAAGGCCCTCGAGTTGCGCGACCAGGGCCTGAAGCGGCCCGAGATTCTCGAGAAGACCGGCCAGACCCTGGGCCTTTCCGACATCAGCTTCGACGTCAAGGAGGGCGAGCTGCTGGTGATCATGGGGCTGTCGGGCTCCGGCAAGTCCACCCTGATCCGCTGCCTCAACCGGCTGATCGAGCCCACCGAAGGCGACATCATCATCGATGGGGAAAACATCCCCAAGCTCAGCGAGAAGGAACTGCTGCAGTGTCGCCGCCGGCACTTCTCCATGGTCTTCCAGAATTTTGCGCTGTTCCCGCATCGCACGGTGCAGAACAACGCCGAGTACGGCCTGGAGATCCGCGGGGTGGACAAGGCCGAGCGTACCCAGAAGGCCCGTGACGCCCTGAAGCAGGTGGGGCTGGATGGCTGGGAAGACGCCATGCCGAGCCAGCTTTCCGGCGGCATGCAGCAGCGTGTCGGCCTGGCCCGCGCCCTGGCCAACGACTCCAGTGTGCTGCTGATGGACGAGGCCTTCTCGGCCCTCGACCCGCTGATCCGCAAGGACATGCAGCAAGAACTGCTGGAACTCCAGCACCGGATGAAGAAGACCACCATCTTCATCACCCACGATCTCGACGAGGCACTGAACATCGGCGATCGCATCATCCTGCTCAAGGATGGCGAGATCGTGCAGAGCGGTACGCCCGAGGAGATCCTCACCAAGCCGGCCGACGACTACGTGGCCCGCTTCATCGAGGGTGTCGACATGTCGCGCATTCTCACCGCGCGCCATGCCATGCGCCCGGTACGCGCCACGGCGCGCGAGGATGACGGCCCGCGCACGGTACTGCGCAAGCTCAGCGAGAACGGGCTCGATTCGATCTACGTCACGACTCGCGAGCGCAAGCTGCTTGGCCTCGTGGACGCGGACACCGCCGACCAGGCCGCCAAGGATGGCCAGCAGTCGATCAAGGCGATCATGCACGACGACTTTCCGCGTGTCGGCCCCGACGAGCCGTTGAACAACCTGTTCGCAATGTTCAACGACAAGAGCCACCCCATCGCCGTGGTCGACGAAAACCAGCGTCTGCTGGGCGTGGTGGTGAAGGGCGCCGTGCTGGCGGAACTGGCTGAATCTGGAGAACGCTGATGGCTATCGATATCCCCCGTATCCCGCTCGGCGACTGGATCGAGAGCGGACTGGACTACCTGACGACCCAATTCTCCGCAGTGACTCGCGGCATCTCCCATGTCACGCAAGGCGGCATCAACTCGCTCAACGACGCGCTGATGTGGATGCCCGCCTGGTCGCTGATTGCACTGATCGCGCTGCTGTGCTGGCGGATGTCCGGCGTTCGCCTGGCCGTTGGTTCGGCGATCGGCCTGGCGCTGATCTGGAACCTCGGGCTGTGGGATCCGATGATCGAGTCACTGACGCTCGTCGTGGTCGCCACCCTGGTGGCCGTGGTCATCGCGCTGCCCCTGGGCGTGCTGGCAGCGATCTCCAATCGCTTCTATGCCGTCATCATGCCGGTGCTGGACTTCATGCAGACCATGCCGGCCTTCGTCTATCTGATTCCGGCAATTCCGTTCTTCGGTATCGGCTCGGTGTCGGCGATCTTCGCCACGGTGATCTTCTCCATGCCGCCGGCGATCCGCTTCACCACGCTGGGAATCCGTCAGGTGCCCAAGGAACTGATCGAGGCCGCCGACGCCTTCGGCTCGACTCGCAGCCAGAAACTCGTCAAGGTGCAACTGCCGCTGTCGCTGCCGACCATCATGGCCGGCATCAACCAGACCATCATGCTGGCCCTGTCGATGGTGGTCATCGCCGCCATGATCGGCGCCGACGGTCTGGGCAACGAAGTCTGGAAGGCGATCCAGCGTCTGCGTCCGGGCGACGGCTTCGAGGCAGGTATCGCCGTCGTCATCCTGGCCATGGTGCTGGACCGTCTGACGCAATCTTTCCGCAAGACCAAGAAGGCGCAATAAGACGCCTTGTTCGTGGCCGGCCGACCGGTCGGCCGCAGGGCGGGCCTGCGAATCAGGGGGCCGTCTTCACACTCAAACCATAAGAAGGGGAAAGTGATGAAAACCGTCAATTCCATGTCTCGTGCCGTTCGTTTCGGGTCACTCATGATGGTCGCCGGTCTCGGCGTCAGTGGACTGGCCCAGGCACAGGAAGGCGCCAAGGGTGATGTCAACTTGGCCTATGTCGAGTGGGCTTCCGAAGTGGCATCCACCAACGTGGTGCGCGCCGTGCTCGAGGACATGGGCTACAACGTCAAGCTCTCCTCGCTGTCCGCCGCTGCCATGTGGCAGGCCGTGGCCTACGGCGATGCCGACGGCATGGTCGCCGCCTGGCTGCCGACCACCCACAAGAACTATTACGAGCAGACTAAGAACAAGCTGGAAGACCTCGGCGCCAACCTCGAGGGCACCAAGCTGGGCCTGGTCGTGCCGGCCTACACCGACATCAACTCCATCGATCAGCTGGCCAAGCCCGAGAAGGCGGACATGGTCGACGACGAAATCGTCGGCATCGACCCGGGCGCCGGCCTGATGGGGCTGACCGAAGACGCCATCGACGCCTACGGCCTCGATGACACCATCGACCTGCAGAGCGGCAGTGGCGCCACCATGACCGCCGCGCTGAAGGCCGCCATCCAGAACAAGGAAGACATCGTGGTGACCGGCTGGACGCCGCACTGGATGTTCGCGCGCTGGGATCTCAAGTACCTGGAGGATCCCAAGAACGTCTATGGCGACGCCGAGGAAATTCACAGCATCGCACGCAAGGGTCTGAAGGAAGACATGCCGGCGGTCTACCAGCTGCTCGACAACTTCCACTGGACTCCGGAGCAGATGGGCCAGGTCATGTTGATGAACCAGAAGGACGGTTCCGACCCCTACGAGAACGCCAAGAAGTGGGTCGACGAGCACCCGGACGTGGTCAAGCAGTGGACGCAGGGCATCGACAGCTGATCGACGTTCCAATATCCGCGCTCATGCAAGATGCCCGGCCGAATGGCCGGGCATCTTGCGTTTGGGAGTCTGAATCGGAAAAGGCCGGCCCGCCTGGCGCGGGCCGCGCCATCACGGCGCCAGACGAACCTTGATCCAGTCGTCGTCATGACGGCGATAGCGCAGCCGATCATGCAGGCGATCGGATTGCCCCTGCCAGAACTCGATCACGTCCGGTTCGACCCGATAGCCTCCCCAGTGGGGCGGGCGGTCGATCGTCTGATCGGTGTAGAGCTGCTCGAAGCGGTGTCGGCGCTCCTCCAGCCATTCGCGATCCGGGATTTCCACGCCCTGCTGGGAGATCCACGCACTCAGCTGGCTGGCCCGGGGACGACTCTGGAAATAGCGATCCGACTCGCCGTCCGCAACCTGAACGACGCGCCCCTCGACGCGCACCTGGCGTTGCAGGACCGGCCACCAGAAGACCAGGGCGGCATGCGGCACATTGGCCAGTTCCGCGCCCTTGTGGCTCTGGTAGCTGGTGTAGAAGACGAGGCCACGCTCGTCGAGACCCTTGAGCAGCACGATGCGGGCATGCGGCATGCCCAGGCTGTCGACGGTGGCCAGCGTCATGGCATTGGCGTCGTCGTTTTCCTGTTTCAACGCCTGGGCAAGCCAGTCCTCGAACAACGTGACCGGCGAGTCGGGGGTGTTCCGGATATCGAGATGATCTCCGGTATAGTTGCGACGCACGTCGGCAATGTCGGTAGTCATGGTGCTCTCCTGAAGTTTCCCTTCATCATCGCCCGTGATGCTGGCGGGCTCAACCCGAAAAGCGGCTCATCGGCATCGTTGTGGCCCGACCGTGATCTGGCTCAGGATGCATGCACGACAACCGCCGCCTCACGGCCAGACCAGCTGGATCAGCACCATGTACAGGCCGGTTCCTCCGACGATCGACAGCAGGGCATTGCGTCGCCACAGGTGCAGGAACACGACGGCCAGTGACGCCAGGATCAGCGGCACGCCCTGCGCTGACACATTCAGCTGTCCCGCGCTCCAGGGCGTCAGGTCGCGCAGGGCGTAGATCACCAGAATCGCCATGACCGCCGGCGGCAGGTAGCGCCCCAGGTGCAGGATCAACGGATGATCGGCCTGGCGTGACAGCGCCACGAAGGGCAGGACCCGGGTCAGGAAGGTGGCCAGGGTGCAGACCCCGATGAAGATCAGCAACTCGAGATCGCTCATGTCCGCGCCTCCTGGGGCTGACGGTGCAACCGGTAATGCACCAGCAGCAGCAGGCTGGCGGCACCGATCGCGCCCAGCAGCAGGTGCCGCTCCGGCAGCAGCAGGATGGCGCCCAGGCCGGTGGCCAGCGCAATCAGGAAGGGCAGGGCCTGGCGCAGTCGCGCGGCCTGTTCCAGGGTGAGCACGATGAACAGGGCCGTCAGCGCGAAATCCAGTCCCCGACCGTCGATGTTCAGGGTGGCACCGGCCAGGGTGCCCAGCAGCGTGCCCAGCACCCACCACAGCTGGTTGAGGGCGCCGATGCGGGCCGCCAGCCGATGCGTTTCCACGCCGGCATCCTGTGGGCGAGCCTGGCTGGTCAGCAGCGAATAGGTCTCGTCGGTCAGCGAGAAGATCATGTAGGGCTTGCGCCAGCCGGCCCCGCGAAACCGCTTGAGCAGCGACAGACCGTAGAACAGGTGCCGCGAGTTGAGCATGAACGACGCGACCGCGACCTCGACCAGACCGGCATGATTGGCCAGCAGGGTCACGGCCAGGAACTGGCCGGCGCCGGCGTAGATGAACAGCGACATCAGCGGCGCCCCCCACCAGGGCAGATCGAGCTGCATGTACAGCACCCCGAACGCCGCCCCCAGGGGCAGATAACCGAACATCACCGGAAGGGTCTGGATCGCGGCATGCCGCCAGGAATGCAACGCAGGTGACACGCCTATACTCCATTCAGTCCATGGGTCATCATCGGCGCCGCACGGGCGCACTGCATTGTATTTTGCTGATTAAAGCGCCATCTGGCTACCAAGAAGGAGCCCCCATGAAGGTATACAAGGCCTGGGACCTTCCCGTCCGCCTGTTTCACTGGTCGCTGGTGGCCGCGATCCTGGTGTCCTGGTACACCATCAAGACCAGTGGCCGGCCGCTGGCCTTTCCGGTCGAATGGCACGCGCGGGCCGGTTACACCATCCTGGCGCTGCTGATCTTTCGCTGGCTGTGGAGCCTCGTCGGCAGCCGCCACGCCCGGCTGCGGGAACTCTGCCGCTCGCCGCGGACGGTCTGGCGCTACACCGCAAGCTGGTTCCGCCGCCGGCCCGACCTCTACGTCGGGCACAATCCGCTCGGCGGCTGGATGACCCTGCTGCTGCTGGTATCGCTGACTTTCCAGGCGACCTCCGGTCTGTTCATGAGCGACGGCCTCCTGTTCTCCGCGCCGCTGGCCAGGCGCTTCGAGGCCGATGCCATCGCCTGGCTGGTGACCCTGCACCATGTCAACGGCAATCTGCTGTTCGTGCTGGTGGGAATCCATCTGCTGGCGATCCTGCTGCATCGCCTGCGCGGCGAGGCCCTGGTCGGCGCCATGTTCAGCGGCCGCAAGCGCCTGGCCCGGCCGGCGCGGGACGGCGATGATCAGCCGGTATCGGGCTGGCGAGCCTGGGCCAGCGCGTCGATCGCCGTGCTGTTGCTGACCGCCATCCTGGAGTGGCTGTAACCGGATCAGGTCTATTCACGATAGGCGTCGTGGCAGGCCTTGCAGGAGCGCGCCACGTCCACCAGGGCCGCTCTCGCCGCATCGAAGCTGCCGTCACCGGCGGCCCGGCTCAGTTCACGAACGGCCGTCTCGAAGGCCTCGGCCTTGCCGCGAAACGCCTCCGGCTGCGCGGCAATCGTCGCGGAGGCCGCCGTACCCCCGCGTGAATAGGAGCCCTCGATGAACCCTTCCCAGGGCAGGGGAGCCAGCGCCTCGAGATGCCGGGCGCGTTCGGCGAAGGTCTCGGCATCATAGGGGGTCTCGCCCCTGGCCATGTCGGCCATGGGCTGCAGCTGCCAGGCCATGACCTCCATGGCGGCCTGACGGTAGGTGATGGCATCATCGATGGGGTCGGCGCCGGCCGTGGCGGGTAGCCCGACCAGGCCCAGCACGGGCCACAGGATCCGCAGTCCTTTCATGCTCGCCTCCAAGTCGCTTGCCGACAACCCGCGTCGGCGGGCTTCGCTCTTACCATAGGCGAGTCGGGATGAGGCTGCTCAGCCGAGCCAGGCGCGCACCGCCAGGATTCCCCCGCAGGCCAGCCAGCCGAGCACCGCGTAGGGCAGGTTCCAGCGCAGCATTTCCCGGGGGGAGACCCCGTAGCGTGAGCACAGCACCAGATTGCTGCCCGACAGCGGACTGCTGCCGGTGCCCAGCGCCCAGCCCATCAGGAACACCATGCCCAGCAGCGTCGGCTCGGGGTGCAGGGAGGCCAGCAGGGGCGCCAGCGTGGTCACGCCCACCAGCGGGTGGATGCCGACGAAGGCCAGCGACACGATGACCCCCAGCGTCAGCCAGGCCTGCAGATGCCCGAAATGCGCAAAGGGCAGCACCGGCCCGTGCGGCCAGCTGGCCAGCAGCGCGCTCAGCCCGCTGGAGAGCACACCCGCCGCCAGAAACAGCGCGAACTGCGGCATCAGGCGGGCCAGGCCATGATCGAGCTGCTGTCGCAGGCGGGCTTGCCGCTCGCCCCGTGGCGCCAGCAGCAAGGCGGCGACGGGCGCCACCACGCTGATGATCAGCGGAATGCCCATCTCCGGCCGCCAGCTGTGCCAGAGCAGCACGGCCAGCGCCAGCACGCCCGGCAGCAGCAGGGTCCCCGGCGACAGCGGATAGCCCTGGAACGGCCCCTTGACGCGCAGGACATCCAGGGCCGTCAGGCCCAGCAGTATCCCTGCGCAGGCCAGCCCCCAGGGCAGCAGTGCGGTGAACTCCAGCCCCGGGGCATAGGTCAGCGCCACCCCCATTGCCACGAAGAAGGGCGACCAGGCGGCCGCGGCCGGAAAGGCCCGGCCCAGCACCATGGCCTGGCGACGGGACAGCCCGCGGTCGAACTGCATGCGATCGGCGAACAGGAACAGCGCCGACAGGTTGATCACGGCCCCGAACAGGTGAACGCCCACCAGCGTGCCCGGCAGGCTGCCGTCGTGCCGGGCGCCGTCGCGCCGGGAAGTGGCCGGCTGCGACCGCGGCGCCGCCATCGACAGGAAGCTCACGCCGGCAAACATCATCAGCAGCGTCTGGTTGATGGCCAGGGCCTGCAGCAGGGGGGCGGGGGTATCGCGCCACAGGGCCACCACCCAGAAGGCCGCGCCGGCGCCGCCCAGCCACAGCGCCTGGCGTCGCGAGGCCTTCGGCAGCTGGCGGGCCAGGCGCAGCGTGGCCAGCCAGCCGAGAATGGCGGGCGGCCACAATGGCCAGTGCAGCAGGCTGGCGACGATGCTCAGCCCGAGCATCGCCAGGATCAGCGCGCTGGAAGGCCTCAGGCGTCGCACTGACGCCGCCGCCAGCGCGCGTAGGCCAGACTGGAGACGCCCAATGCCGCGGCCGCCAGGCCTTCCAGCACGCCCCACCAGAATCGGTCGGGCAGGTTGGCGATGGTGATGCCCTGGGCGAGATACAGCACGCTGACGAAGGCCAGCCAGAGGTGGCCGCGCGGGCGGCGTGTCAGGACGCTGGGCAGGAACAGGACCAGGGGCAGCATCCGCACCAGTATCGGGGCCCAGCCGACCGAGCCGCCGGCCCGGAGCTGCCAGCCGCCGAGACCCACCAGGCAGAACAGGACGATGAGGCTGATGATCACGCCCAGGCGCGCCTGCCGGGTACGCCGGTCGATGACGTCACATTCGGCTTCAGGCATGCCCCGCCTCCGCGTGCAGCGCCCTGGCCAGTCTTGCGATGCGCCGCCCCTGGGCCTTGGCCAGATGACGTTCGGTCTCGTCGACCTCGCGCTCGTTGCGCCCACCGGCGACATGACTCGTGCCATAGGGCGTGCCGCCGCTGGTGGTGGCGAGCAGAGCCGTCTCGCTGTAGGGCACGCCGGCATAGACCATGCCGTGGTGCAGCAACGGAATCAGCATGCTCAGCAGGGTGGCTTCCTGCCCGCCATGCAGGCTGGCCGTGGAGGTAAAGGCCGTGGCCGGCTTGTCGATCAACGCCCCGTTGAGCCACAGTTCGCTGCTGGTATCCAGAAAATACTTCAACGGCGAAGCCATGTTGCCGAAACGCGTCGGGCTGCCCAGCGCCAGCCCGGCACAGTGACGCAGGTCATCGAGCGTGGCGTAGACGGCGCCGGACTCGGGAATCTCGGGATCGACGGCCTCGCAGGTCGGCGATACCGGCGGCACCGTACGCAGCCGGGCATCGATGCCGCCCAGGCTCTCGATCCCCGCGGCGACCTGCTCGGCCAGGGTGCGGGTGGCGCCGTGGCGTGAATAGTAGAGGACCAGCACGTAGGGGCGTGTTGCACTCATGGGCGTTCCTTGTCAGCGGGCAAAGAAGGGAAGGCGAGAGGCGCTAGTCGGTCTCGAGCAGGGCCAGGATCGCTTCCGGCGGACGGCCGATCACGGCCCTGTCGCCGCGATCGAGGATCGGGCGCTGCAGCAGGCGCGGATGCTCGGCAAGCGCCTCGAGTATCTGCGCCACGGAGGGCGTCTCGAGGGCGAGCGCCTTCCATTCCGCCTCGTTGCGGCGCAGCAAGGTCTCGACCGGCGCATCGAGGCGGGCGGCCAGGGCCTGCAGTTCCTCGCGATTGAGCGGGTCATCGAGGTAGCGCCGTACCGTGACATCGACGCCGCGCGACTCGAGCAGGGCGAGCGCCTCACGGGACTTGGAGCAGCGCGGATTGTGCAGGAGAGTCAGGGTCATCACTCGTAAGTCCTTGTCTGCGTGATGGATCGAAGCGTCATTCTAACCCCATGTGCCGGGAACCGGGAGAACCGGTGCCTTCAGCGGTCGGACTCGAGGCGGTCGTAGACCCAGGCCTCTCGGCCATCCGCCAGGGTGACGCGCACTCGCCGGTAGCGCACCCCGAGCCGCTCGTAGCGATCCAGGCGGGCCAGTTCACCGGCATCGACCCTGAGCAGCGCCCCCGGTACGCGCCCGCCGGGCTGCGGCACGATATCCAGCTCGTCGCGAACGTACCCCGGCAGGGTCGCCGAGGCGGGATCCCCCCAGTCGCCGTAGACCAGCCAGCGCACCACACCATAACGCAGGGTGCCATAGACGAAGACCCGGTGCTCGCCGGGCGAGATCGACTCGAGCTCCGCCGGACGCGTATAGCCCCAGGGGCTGGCGAAGGTGTACCAGGCATAGCCCGCCGTCATTGCACCGAAGGCGAGCAGTCCCGCCACCGCCACGATCAGCCATCGTTTCACGCGCGTCTCCCTGTCGATTGCTATCCGGACCCTGCCACAGCCGTCTCCGCTTTCCCAGGCCGGGAGGCTTAGGCTGGCCCCGTTCCTTTGCTAACATCGAGACTCGGACCAAGAGGGAGGGCGTCGCCATGCAGCATCATCACCAGGATGCGGACTTCACGGCACTGATGGGCGGCAAGGTGCGTCCGTTGACCAAGGGTCGCGACAAGGCGGATGTGTCGGCGCCGGCGGCAGGACCCGACGAGGCCCAGCTGGCACGGCGTGCCAGCGCCCAGGCCGAGGAGGAGGCCGCCAACTTTCTCAGCGACGAGTTCGTCGACCTGCTGCCGCCGGACGATCCCGTCGAGTACCGCCGGCCCGGCGTACAGACGGGCGTCGCCGACCGGCTGCGCCAGGGCGGCTATGCCCCGGAAGCCCGACTGCACCTGATCGGGCGGCCGGTACGGGAGTGTCGCCAGGCGCTGTTTCGTTTCATTCAGGAGGGGAGCGAGCACGACCTGCGCTGCCTGCTGGTGGTCCACGGTCGCGGCAAGGCGGTGGACAGCCATGCCAACGTGGTGCGCTCCTACGTGGCCAAGTGGCTCGCCCAGTTCGAGACGGTGCAGGCCTACGTCTCCGCCCAGCCGTTCCACGGCGGGCTGGGCGCCACCTATGTGATGCTGCGCAAGTCGGAGCGGGCGCGGGCTGCCAATCGCGAACGCCAGCAGAAGCGCCGCGGCTAGCTGAGTAAACCCGCCGGGTTGTTCACGGGAATGTGCCACCCGGCTAATCGACGGGACTTGCGGGAGAGGGGGTATCCTCGCCGGCGGTGGCCCGATGGCGGGGTCATCGCGACTGAGGTCGCTCTCACGGCCAGGCGCCGGATGAACGACCTACCGGGAGATCACCACTGGCCTGCAAGAAACGAGCGGCCTTGAAGGGCCGCTCGAGCGGTTCAGGCGAGCGCGGCTTCCGCGTGCCGGGTACGGTCACGCAACCGGCGCCGGAACAGCGGTTCGCTGGTGTCGGTACCCGGCTGGTAGCTGAGGCTGAAGGTATTGAGCGCCGCCAGGGCATCCTCGACGATCTGGTCGGGGCGCAGCGAGAAGGCGTTGAACCCGCAACGGCTCATGTAGAACAGCTGGTCGATCAGCACGTCGCCCACGGCACGAATCTCGCCCAGATAACCGAACCGCTCGCGCAGCAGCCGGGCGATGCTGTAGCCCCGACCATCGGTGAACTTCGGGAAGTCGATGGCCACCAGGGGGGCCGCGCGCAGGCTCTCGGCGAGCGCCGGTGTCACCTCGGTATCGCTCGGCAGCCAGGGCGCCAGTTCGGCGCGCTCGTCGGCGGCCAGCCAGTCCTCCAGCGGCACGATCGCCGGCCGGCCGGCGGGGCGCTCGGCCAAGCTCTCGCACAGGGTCCAGGCATCGGTGGCGATGCGGCGATCGAGAATCAGCGGACGATCGGACTGTGACTCAGGCATAGACACGCTCCTTGAAGGGTTTGATACCGATGCGGCGATAGGTGTCGAGGAAGGTCTCCTCGGACGTGCGCTCGCCGACATAGACCTGCAGCAGCTTGTCGATGACGGCCGGCACGTCCTCGCGGTAGAAGGAGGGGCCGAGGATCTTGCCCAGCGAGGACGCGTTGCCCTGGCTGCCGCCCAGCGACACCTGGTAGTACTCCTCGCCCTTCTTGTCGACGCCCAGGATGCCGATATGGCCGACATGGTGATGGCCGCAGGCGTTCATGCACCCGGAGATGTTGAGCTCCAGCGGCCCCAGATCGTAGAGGAAGTCCAGATCCTCGAAGCGCTCCTGGATGGCCTGGGCGACGGGAATCGACTTGGCGTTGGCCAGCGAGCAGTAGTCGCCCCCGGGGCAGCAGATCAGGTCGGCCAGGGTCCCCACCGTGGGGTTGGCCATGCCCAGCGCATCGAGGCGCTGCCAGAGGTCTTCCAGCCGGTCCACCGGGACATCGGTGAACACCAGGTTCTGCTCGTGGGTGACGCGCAGCTCGCTGTAACCGAACTCGTCGGCCAGGTCGGCGATGGCGGCCATCTGCTCGGAGGTGACGTCCCCCGGCGAATGGGCACGCCGCTTCAGCGACAGCGTCACGGCCTTGTAGCCCGGCACCTTGTGGTCGGTGACGTTGTTGCTGACGAAGCGTGCGAAGGCCCGGTTGTCGCGGCGCAGCTGTTCGAAGGCGGCGACGGCGTCATCGGAGACCTCACGGCGCTCGGGGTCGACGAAGTGCGCGGCGACGGCGGCGACCGCCTCGTCGGTCAGCGTCTGGGGGCCATCCTTGAGATGGGCCCATTCGGCGTCCACACGGCGGCTGAACTCCTCGATGCCCAGGGCCTTGACCAGAATCTTGATGCGCGCCTTGAACTTGTTGTCGCGGCGGCCGAACTGGTTGTAGACCCGCAGGATGGCCTCGAGATAGGTCAGCAGGTGCTGCCAGGGAAGATCCTCGCGCACCACGTCGCCGATCATCGGTGTGCGGCCGAGGCCGCCACCGGCCAGCACGCGCACGCGGACCTCACCGTTGTCGTCGCGCCACAGGCGCAGGCCCACGTCGTGCACCTGGATGGCGGCACGGTCCTCGGCGGCGCCGGTCACCGCGATCTTGAACTTGCGCGGCAGATAGGCAAATTCCGGGTGGAAGGTGGACCACTGGCGGATCAGCTCGCACCACGGACGCGGGTCGACCTCTTCATCAGCGGCGATACCCGAGAACTGGTCGGTGGTGGTGTTGCGGATATCGTTGCCGCTGGTCTGGATGGCGTGCATCTGCACGCTGGCCAGATCCGCCAGGATATCCGGCACGTCTTCCATCTTCGGCCAGTTCAACTGCAGGTTGGTACGCGTGGTGAAGTGGCCGTAGCCGCGATCGTAACGCGCCGCGATTTCCCCCAGCTTGCGCAGCTGGTAGGACGCCAGCATGCCGTAGGGGATGGCGATGCGCAGCATCGGCGCATGACGCTGGACGTAGAGGCCGTTCTGCACGCGCAGCGGCAGAAATTCCTCGTCGCTGATCTTGCCTTCGAGATAGCGACGCATCTGATCGCGGAACTGGGCGACGCGCTCGTCGACAAGTGTCTGGTCGTAAGAGTCGTACCGATACATACCGGAGTTGTCCTGCTAGTCAGGGCGAAATGGGATCCATGCCATGTCCCGACCATACTCTGCCGGGTTTATTCTATGAAAGAATAAATAATCATACTTTCTGACTTTATGGTTATTAGAAGCGTCCGCCGCCAGGCACCGACTGCGCCGCCGCTACACGACCACCTGCTGCCAGCGGCGGCGCTGCCAGACCATCGCGAACGACAGCGAGTTGAGTCCCCGGTAGCCTAGCTGCGCCCACCAGACACCGAGCAGCCCGGCTCCCTGGTGGACACCGACCCACCAGGCCAGCGGCAGGAATACCAGCCACTGCAGGGCCAGGGTCAGCACCATGACCGTGCGGTTGGCACCGGCCCCCAGCAGGGCCTGGCCGAGCACGATGGCGGCGGCATCGAGCACGATCATCAGCGCCGTCAGCCGCAGCGGCAGGCGGCCGAGCGGGACCAGGTCCAAAGGCAGAAAGACGCCCAATACCGTGTCGGGAAAGATCAGCATCGGCAGGGCCAGCAGCGACAGGCAGACCCAGGCCACGCGCACCACATCCCAGCCCCAGCGGTGGGCGTCATGCGGCGTGTCGCGGCCCAGCGCCTGACCCACCAGGCTCATGGCCGCCAGTCCCAGGCCGACCCCGGGGAGGATCAGCAGCAGCGACAGGTTGACCAGCACATGCCCCACGGCAACGCTGGCGGTGCCGATCTGGCCGAGGATCCAGAACAGCGCGGCGTAACCACCGGCGAACCACATCTGCTGAAAGGAGTGGGGGGCGGCCAGGGCCAGCGTGCGGCGCAGCACGGCGAGCCGGGGCCATTGCCAGCGCTCGCGGGTGCGCTGCGTGTGACGCCAGCTGCTGATTCCCCACAGCAGCAGGGCCACCGTCAGGGCCACGGTGGTTCCGGCCCCGGCCCCCGCGGCGCCCATTTCGGGCAACCCCGCCAGGCCGAAGATCAGCCCGGCGCTGACCAGCACATTGAGAGCATGGGTGACCAGCATGATGCCTAGATAGATACGCGTCTGCTGGATGCCGTTCCAGTAGCCGCGAAAGCAGAAGACCAGGGCGATCGGCACCAGGCCTACCAGGCGCCAGCGCAGATAGGCCACGGCCACCGCCGCCACGTCCGGCTGGCCGGCCAGCAGCCCGATCAGCCGCGGCGCCTGCCAGAGGCAGAGCGCGGTCAGCGGCAGGGCGACCGCCAAGGCGATCAGCAGCCCGGCCTCGAGGGGCTGGGCGCGGCGCGCATAGGCGGCCTCGCCATGGCGGCGGGCGGTCTGGGACTGCACCCCCGAAGACAGCCCGAACACCACCGCGGTGATCAGGAACATGGCATAGCCGCCCAGCCCCACGCCGGCCAGCGGCACCTCGCCCAGCGCGCCGACGAAGGCGGCGTCCACCAGGTTGAGCAGGCTCTGCGAGAGCATGCCGCCGATGATCGGCAGCGCCAGGCGAAGAATCACCTGGCTGCGGGCGGCGTCGATCATCCCTCGGGATCGTACCCCAGCACAGGGGACAGCCAGCGCTCCAGCTCGCCGATGGCCATGTCCTTGCGCTCGGCCAGTGCCTCGACTTGGTCCCGGGTGATCTTGCCTGTGGAGAAGTACTTCGACTGCGGGTGCGCGAAGTACCAGCCCGAGACCGCGGCGGCGGGCCACATGGCGAAGCTGTCGGTCAGCTCCAGACCGGAATTGGCCTCGGCGTCGAGCAGCCGGAACAGCGTAGCCTTCTCGGTGTGATCCGGGCAGGCTGGATAGCCCGGCGCCGGGCGGATGCCCTGGTACTTCTCGGCGATCAACTGCTCGTTGTCGAGCGTCTCGTCGGGCACATAGCCCCAGAACTCCTTGCGCACCCGTTCGTGCATGCGCTCGGCGAAGGCTTCCGCCAGCCGGTCGGCCAGGGCCTTGACCATGATCGCGTTGTAGTCGTCACCGGCCGCCTCGTATTCGGCGGCGAGCGTGTCGGCACCGTGGCCGGTGGTGACGGCGAAGCCGCCGATCCAGTCGGGCCGGCCGCTGTCCCTGGGTGCGATGAAGTCGGCCAGGCTGTAGCACACGCCGTCGCGGTTGCGGGTGGTCTGCTGGCGGATGTGGTGCAGCCGCTCGATCACCGTCTCGCGGGACTCATCGGCATAGACCTCGATGACGTCATCGTCGACGACGTTGGCCGGCCAGAAGCCGATCACACCGCGGGCGGTCAGGCGCTTCTCGTCGATCAGCTTGCGCAGCATCGCCCGGGCGTCGGCGAACAGGTTGCGCGCCGCCTCGCCGACCACCTCGTCGTCGAGGATCTTCGGGTACTTGCCGCTGAGCTGCCAGCTCATGAAGAAGGGCGTCCAGTCGATGCGCTCGACGAGCTCCTCGAGATCGTAGTCGTCGAAGGCCCGGAGCCCGGTGAAGGTCGGCGCGGGCGGCGTGTAGGCCGACCAGTCCGGCTGGAAGCGCCGCTCGCGCGCCTCGGCGTAGCTGATGTCGGCGGCCTTGGGCCGGCGCTTGGCGTTGCGCTCGCGGACCGTCTCGTACTCCGCGCGGATCTCGTCGACATAGGCCGTCTTGAGACCGGGCGAGAGCAGCCGGCCGGCCACGCCCACGGCGCGGGAGGCATCGGTGACGTAGATCACCGGATGCTCGTAGCCCGGATCGATCTTCACCGCGGTGTGCGCCTTGGAGGTGGTGGCGCCGCCGATCAGCAGCGGGATATCGAAGCCCTGACGCTGCATCTCCTTGGCGACGTGCACCATCTCGTCCAGCGAGGGCGTGATCAGCCCCGACAGGCCGATGATGTCGGCGTTCTCCTCGCGGGCGGTCTGCAGGATCTTCTCCGCCGGGACCATCACGCCGAGGTCGATCACCTCGTAGTTGTTGCACTGCAGGACGACGCCGACGATGTTCTTGCCGATGTCGTGAACGTCGCCCTTGACCGTGGCCATGACGATCTTGCCCTTGGCCTGGGCGTCCTCGCTCTTCTCGGCCTCGATGTAGGGAATCAGGTAGGCCACCGCCTGCTTCATCACGCGTGCCGACTTGACCACCTGGGGCAGGAACATCTTGCCGGCACCGAACAGGTCGCCGACCACGTTCATGCCGTCCATCAGCGGCCCCTCGATCACCTCGATGGGGCGCTCGGCGCGCTGGCGGGCCAGCTCGGTGTCTTCCTCGATGTAGGCGGTAATGCCTTTGACCAGCGCATGCTCGATGCGCTTCTCGACCTCCCAGCCGCGCCACTCGAGATCTTCCTTGCGCGCACCGCCGCTGCCGTCGCCCTTGTAGCGCTCGGCGAGGTCGAGCAGCCGCTCGGTGCCGTCGCTGCGGCGGTTGAGCACCACGTCCTCGACTGCCTCGCGCAGCTCCCCGGGCAGGTCATCGTAGACCGCCAGCTGACCGGCGTTGACGATGCCCATGGTCAGCCCGGCCTGGATGGCGTGGTAGAGGAACACCGAGTGGATCGCCTCGCGCACGGTGTTGTTGCCGCGGAACGAGAACGACACGTTGGACACGCCGCCGGAGACCATGGCATGGGGCAGGTGGGTGGTGATCCAGCGGGTCGCCTCGATGAAGTCGACAGCGTAGTTGTCGTGCTCCTCGATGCCGGTGGCGATGGCGAAGATGTTGGGATCGAAGATGATGTCCTCGGCAGGGAAGCCGATCTCGTCGACCAGCAGGCGATAGGCACGCTCGCTGATCTCGGTCTTGCGCTCGAAGGTGTCGGCCTGCCCCTGCTCGTCGAAGGCCATCACCACGATGGCGGCGCCGAAGCGACGGCAGACGGTGGCCTGCTTGCGGAAGGCCGCCTCGCCCTCCTTGAGCGAGATCGAGTTGACCACCGCCTTGCCCTGGATGCACTTGAGGCCGGCCTCGAGGATCGACCACTTGGAGGAGTCGATCATGATCGGCACCCGGGCGATGTCCGGTTCGGAGGCGACGAGGTTCAGGAAGTGAACCATCGCCTCCTGGGAGTCGAGCATCCCCTCGTCCATGTTGATGTCGATCACCTGGGCGCCGTTCTCGACCTGCTCCAGGGCGACTTCCAGCGCCGTGGTGAAATCTTCTTCCTTGATCAGCCGCTTGAAGCGCGCCGAGCCGGTGACGTTGGTGCGCTCGCCGACGTTGACGAACAGCGAGTCGGCCGCGATGTTGAACGGCTCCAGGCCGGACAGCCGGCAGGCGGCCGGGCGCTCGGGAAGGCGGCGGGGCGCGACGCCGTCGACCGCCTCGCGGATCGCCGCGATGTGTTCGGGTGTGGTGCCGCAGCAGCCGCCGATGACGTTGACCAGCCCGCTCTCGGCGAACTCGCGGATGATCGCCGCCATCTCCTCGGGGGTCTGGTCGTACTCGCCGAACTCGTTGGGTAGCCCGGCGTTGGGGTGCGCCGAGACCAGGGTGTCGGCCTTGGCGGACAGCTCCTCGAGGTAGGGCCGCAGCTCGGCCGCGCCCAGCGCGCAGTTGAGCCCCACCGAGAGCGGCGAGGCGTGACGAATGGAGTTCCAGAAGGCCTCGGTGGTCTGGCCCGACAGGGTGCGGCCCGAGGCGTCGGTGATGGTGCCCGAGATCATCACCGGCAGGCGGGCGCCACGCGCGTCGAACAGCTCCTCGAGCGCGTAGATCGCCGCCTTGGCGTTCAGGGTGTCGAAGATCGTCTCGATGAGGATGACATCGACGCCGCCCTCGATCAGCGCCTCGGCGGCCTCGTAGTAGTTCTCGCGCAGGGCGTCGAAGGTCACGTTGCGCTTGGCCGGGTCGTTGACGTCCGGCGACAGCGAAGCGGTGCGGCTGGTGGGCCCCAGCACCCCGGCGACATAGCGCGGCACGCCGGTTTCCTCGCCCACCGCATCGCACACCGAGCGCGCCAGGCGGGCGGCCTCGCGGTTGAGCTCGACGACCAGCTCCTCCATGCCGTAGTCGGCCTGGGACAGCCGCGTGCTGTTGAAGGTGTTGGTCTCGACGATGTCGGCACCGGCCTCGAGGTAGTCGCGGTGGATCCGGCACACCAGCTCGGGCTGGGTCAGCGCCAGCAGGTCATTGTTGCCCTGCAGCTGGCTCGGCCAGTCGCTGAAGCGCTCGCCGCGAAACTCGGCTTCGCTCAGCCTGGCGTTCTGCAGCATCGTTCCCATGCCGCCGTCGAGCAGCAGGATGCGCTGTTCGAGCGTCCGGGTGAGCGTTTCGGGCAGGCACGCGGCCACCCTGGGCGAAAGCATCGAGGTGAGCGTATCGGCAGCCATGGTCGGCATGTGTCTCCAGCAGCGTCGTTTTTCGGTATGTACTGTCGCGAGGGGGCGACAACGCCACCCTCCGGTCAGGGCTCGCGCCCCGCGGGCCGGCCCTGTCGGGTGCCACATCCTACCAGACTCGTGACGGCGGCGGGACTCGGGCGCCTAAAACCCAGTATTTCAGTCAGGATTGTGCCTGCCGGGGTTTTTTCTTACCATGTCAGGAAAATCTTCAACCCTGACGGGACCCGACTGATGAGCGAGAGCATCCAGATTACCGACAGCGCCCAGGACTACCTTGCCGAACTGCTGGCCAAGCAGAACGTCGAGGGCATCGCGGTGCGCATCTTCATCACCCAGCCGGGCACGCCCTACGCCGAGACCTGCCTGGCCTACTGCCGTCCCGGCGAGGAAGAGCCGAGCGACGAGAAGATGACCCTGGACAAGATCACCGTCTTCGTCGACACCCACAGCGTGCCGTTCCTCGAGGAGGCCGTGGTCGACTTCAACGCCGACCGCATGGGCGGCCAGCTGACCATCAAGGCACCCAACGCCAAGATGCCCAAGGTCAATGCCGACAGTCCGCTGGAGGATCGCATCAACTATATCCTCTACAGCGAGATCAACCCCGGCCTGGCAGCCCACGGCGGCGAGATCCGCCTGATCCAGCTCACCGACGAGAACTACGCCGTACTGCAGTTCGGCGGGGGCTGCCAGGGCTGCGCGGCCGTCGATCTGACCCTCAAGGAGGGCGTCGAGAAGACCCTGCTGGAGCGCATTCCCGAGCTGGCCGGCATCCGTGACGTGACCGACCACACGGACAACACCAACGCCTACTACCGCTGAATCGCCGCGGCGACGGCCGCATGACTGCGACGACGGGGCCCTGGCATCGCACGATGCCAGGGCCCCGTCGCATCCATCAGTAGACGAAGGGCGGCAGCGGCAGGCGAGCCAGCCGCGCCTCGGCCTCGCGCAGTTTCGTGCGCGCCTCGTCCCGCTCCTGCTTATAGCCTTCAGCGTCCGCTTCTAGGGCCTCCTCCCGGCGCCGGACTTCCTGCAGCGCGGCTTCGGCCTGCTGCAGCGCCCACTGTGTCTCGCGCTGCGCGGCCTGCGCTTCCGCCTGTTCCCGTCGTGTCTCGCGCAGCGCCTCATCCGCCTCCCGTAACCGGGCTTCCAGCGACGACAGACGCTGCTGAAGCTGCTTTTCACTGCGCTGACGTTCCTGGCGAGCCTCGTCGAGCAGGGTCATGAGCCGGCCCTCGGCTGCCTCGTTGCGCTTTTCCTCCTGAGTCAGCCGCTTGCGCCACTCGGCCTGCTGTTCCTCCAGGGCGGCCTGGTGCGTCTCGGCAAGCCGTTCCCGGCGGACCTGTTCGTCGGCCAGCTCGGCCTGCTGCTGCGCACAGCGCTCGGCGAGCTGCTCGCCGTGTCGCTCGGCGGCCTCGCGCGCCGCCTGCTGTCGCGCCAGCTGTGCACTCTGCTCCTGCAACTGCTGCTGAGCCTGGGTCAGGTGCTCGTTGAGCGCCTTCTCCCGTTCGCGGGCGTCCTCCGCCTCGCGACGTGCCTGCACCGCTTCCTCCCGTGCCGACGAGACCGCCTTGTCGGCCGCCTCGCGGTAATGGGCCAGCTCCTCGGCCGCCGCCGCCTGCGCCTGCTCCCACAGTGTCTGCATCAGCGCGGTGATGGCGTCGGGCATCTCGCTGGTCGCCGGCTCGTCGCGATTCTCCTCGCAGCGGGTGCGCCATTCCCGCAGGTGCTCGCTGATGGTGGTGAAGCTGCCCGTGCCCAGCACCTCGCGGATCTTCTGAACCCCCGGCGTCTCGCCGCGCTTGAGCAGCACCTCGATGGCCTGCCGAACATCCGCGTACTGCACTCCGCTGCGCGCCATGCCTTTCCTCCTGAGCGATTCGCGACCCTGCCTTCGTAACGCAGTCTACTGCATCCATGGTCAGGCTGTCGCCATTTTACGTATTATGTAATTACATATTTTACATATTGAATGCGGTAAAAATTCAAGATTACGCGGCTTATCTTGATATCAGCTGCCGTATTGGCGACACTGAGCATCCCGGAAAGCCACGAGGCAGGGGGGGCGGTGGGAAAGGACATGACAGACAGCGAGACAGGACCACGCGCCATCACGGCCCGGAGCGAAGCGCCGCCGGCCGCGCGGCAGGGCGAGGTGGCGACGCGCGCCTCTTGCATCGCGGCGACCACGGATGCCGAGGCCGTGGGGCGCTGGCTCGAGGAGTACCGGGCGACGCCGCAGACCTTCCGCGCCTATCGCAAGGAGAGCGAGCGGCTGCTGCTGTGGCTCGCCGAGCGCGGGATGCGACTGGTCGATATCGACCGCCAGGCCCTGCAGGCCTTCGAGGCCTTCCTGACCGATCCGCAGCCCGCGTCACGCTGGATCGGTCCGCCGCGTGGTCGTTCGCACCCCGCGTGGCGGCCGTTTCGCGGGCCGCTGTCCGCCGCCAGCCGCCGGCAGAGCCTGACGATCCTGCAGGGGCTGTGCAGCTGGCTGGTGGAGGCGGGGTGGATCGACCACAACCCGTTTCGCCTGATGCGCGACAAGCGCCGCCGCCTCGACAACCGCCAGCCCGGCATCGAACGCTATCTCGAGCGCCCGCTCTGGCACTGGTTCTGGGGCTGGCTGAACCGCCCCCCTCGCGAGGGTGCCACGCCTCGCGAGTGGCGGCTGTGGCAGCGTCAACGGCTGGTCTTCGGCTTCGGTTATCTGCTGGCCCCGCGCATCCGCGAGATGGCCGACGCCCGCATGGCGGATTTCCAGCACCGCGAAGGGCAGTGGTGGTGGCAGGTGGTGGGGAAGGGCGGCAAGCTTGCGCGCATCCCGGTGCCCGCGGACATGATGGCGCTGCTGGGCACCTGGCGGGAGCATCTGGGCCTGCCCGCAAGACCCGACGCCGGGGAGGACGCGCCGGTGATCCGCGCGCTGGACGGCGAGCGCGGCGTCGGCGACAACCAGCTCTACCGGCTGATCAAGGGGACCTTCGCCCGGGCGGCCGAGGCCCTGGCGGCGGACCCGGCGGCGCCCGAGCCCGTCTCCCGTCTGGCCGGCCGGCTGGCCGAGGCCACGCCACACTGGCTGCGCCACACGGCGATCACCCATCAGGCCCAGGCCGGCGTGGAGCTGCGCTACCTGGCCCGGACCGCACGCCATGCCCGGCTCGACACCACCGCCCGTTACCTGCATGCCGAAGCCGAGGAATGGCAACGCCAGATCGACGCGCACCGGCTGAGCGACACGCCCTGAGGCGGACGACGCTGCGCCGGCGAGCCGTTATAATGCCGCCGACGAGTCAGGAGGAGAGAACATGAGTGCCCAGCAAGCCCAGGCGGAACTGGTCGAGGAATTCGGTTTCTTCGACAACTGGATGGACCGCTACCAGTACATCATCGACATGGGCAAGCAATTGCCGGCCTTTCCCGAGGCGCTGAAAACGCCGGAGAACAAGATCCAGGGCTGTCAGTCGAACGTCTGGATTCACCACGAGCGCCAGGGCGACCAGCTGCATTTCCAGGCGACCTCCGATGCCGCCATCGTCTCCGGGCTGATCGCCGTGCTGATGCGCATCTACAACGATCGCTCGCCCGCGGAGATTGTCGCGACGCCACCGTCTTTCCTCGAGGAACTCGGCCTCGACAAGCATCTGTCGCCGACCCGTTCCAACGGGCTGCACGCGATGCTCAAGCGCATCTTTGCCGTCGCCGAGCAGGAAGCTGCCTGAACCCGGGCTAGCTTTCGCCGCCCGAAACGTCGCGCCGAGTTGCCGAGCCTCCGGATGCGTCCCGGGGGCGGAATCCAGCATCGAGCTCCGGATCGTCACGACATAGCTTCTCGCTGGGCCCGCCCGGCACCGGATCGATACCGCCCGCCGAAGCGGGGTGGCAGCGCAGGATGCGCCGCCCCGCAAGGACGCTGCCCCGAAATGGCCCGTGGGTACGCAGGGCCTCGATGGCGTAGTGGGAACAGCTCGGCCAGAAACGGCACCGGGGGCCGAGCAGGGGGCTGATCAGCCACTGATAGCCCTTGATCAGGCCGATCAGCGGCCAGGCCAGCCAGCGGCCGGCGCGGGCTTCAGTGCGAGGCGCCATACAGCGTCGCAGGGTCGATCAGCGGATCACTGACGACTTCGCCGTGCTCATCGTCCAGCGCCACATAGAAGCAGCTGCGCCGCCCGGAGTGACAGGCTGGCCCCGCCTGATCGACCGCCAGCAGCAACGTATCACCGTCGCAGTCCAGATAGGCGCGCTTGAGCTGCTGTACCTGTCCGGACGACTCGCCCTTGCGCCACAACTTGCCGCGCGAGCGGGACCAGTAGCAGACCCGCCCCGTCCGGAGGGTTTCCTCCAGGGCCTGACGGTTCATCCAGGCCATCATCAGCACCTCGCCGGTATCGTGCTGCTGGGCGATCGCCGGCACCAGCCCCTCGGCGTTCCAGCGCATGGCGGCCAGCAGGGCCTCGGCAGGGCGGGTATCGCCGCGCTCGGCGGTTTCCAGGGTCTTGAAGAGGTCAGTCATGGGATTGGCCTGTGTCGTCGCGGGTCGAGGGAATGATCAGCCGTCGGCCGCCGTGGCCCGGCAGGCATCGCAGGCGCCAAGCAGCTCGATGGTCTGGCGGTCCACCGCAAATCCCAGGGCCGCCGCCCGGGCGCCGAGCTGGGCGTTGACGTCATCCAGGTGCAGCTCCTCGACACGCCCGCAGTGACGGCAGATGAGCAGCTGGAAGCCGTGATGATGCTCGGGGCAGGGACAGGCCACGTAGGCGTTGAGCGACTCGATGCGATGCACCAGCCCCTGCTCGATCAGGAAGTCGAGGGCCCGATAGACCGTCGGCGGCCGCGCGGCGCCATGCTCGACGGCCAGGCGGTCGAGCAGGTCATAGGCCTTGAGCCCGCCGGGCGAATCGGCGATCAGTTCCAGCACCCGGCGGCGAATCGGCGTGAAGCGCACGCCGCGCTGCTGGCACTGGCGCTCGGCCTGTCGGGTCAATGTCTGGATATCGGGCATGTCGGCATGTGTCGGCTGCAGGGACGCTCATTCTACGCGTCCGGCCCGTCACGGACCAGACAACCACCTTTTGCCGAGTAACTCCTTAAGGGCGCGGCTATTCGTTACGCACCAGCGGCAGCAGCCGGCGTTGCAGCCAGTGACGCACCCGCACCACGGCGCGCTCCTGAAACAGCATGCAGAACACCACGGTCACGGCCAGGAAGACAGGATACGCCCATAGCGAGGCCGAGCCGGCGGCGTCCATGCAGCGTGAAAAGTCGGTCAGGCACAGCGACGGCTCGCCCGCCAGGACACGCTCGGCCCGCGTGAAGATCACGAACAAGGGCACGTGCAGGGCGAACATCGGCAACGATGCGCCACCGAGGCGGATTGCCAGGCGCTTCACTCGGGCGCTGTCGGGCGAGGGCCAATGGGCCACGACGTAGATCAGTGCCAGCTGTGCCGGCAGGAAAAGGCCATTGTGAAGCAGGTAATACCAGGCATGCGCGCCATGCTGCAAAAGCCAGGAGCCGATCACGACCGCCACGGCCACACCGCCCAACAGCAGGGCCTGCTGCGCGGGGCTCAGCAGCCGACCCTCGCGGCTGCGCTGCCGGTACAGCGCATACAGCAGGATCCCGGCAACGAATTCCGGCAAGCGAATGATCGGGTTGCGGTGCAGCAGGCCGGTTTCCGGCGTGCCGAAGTCGGTCAGGGCGATCACCAGCAACGGCGGTATCAGATAGATCAGATTGGTGACCGCCAGAGCCCGGCGCAGCGCGGTGATCTTCAGCAGGCGAGGGGCGATCCAGGGAAATACCAGGTAGAAGAAGAACAGGGTGGAAATCGACCAGGTGACCGGATTGAAGGTCAGGTAGAAGGGGTTCCAGGCATGCAGCAGGGTGAGGTTGAGCAAGATGTTGATCACCAGCTCGGGATTGCTCATGTAGTGGGTGATGCTCGCCATGCTGGAGCCGTCGTTGACGTCATAAAGCACGAAACGGATCGAAGCGCCGGCGTCCTGATCGGTAATGGCCAGATAACCCACCAGCGTGGAAATCGCCATGGCCAGCAACACCGAGCCGATATGCAACGGATAGAGGTTGGAGAAGCGCTTGACCCAGAAGCTGCGCGCCGGTTCGCGCATAGTGCCCGTGGCGCCGAAATAGACATGCGTCAGCAGGAAGCCGGAGAGCAAGAAGAAGGCACTGGTGGAAAAGAACCCGACGTTCGTCACGTACCCGGACCAGTCACTGATCGACGGGTAGGTGTGCAGGGTGTGGAATATGACGATATAAAGCCCCAGCAGGAAGCGCAGCCACTCCAGTCCATAGAAGCGCTGCGTGCGCGGAGCCGCGGAAGAACGTGAATCATCCATGACGTGAATCACCGTGGAAACCGTGACAGGGGAGAAGGCCGTCGCCAATCCCTGACGACGGCCTGGTTCGGTCAGCCGTCGGACGGCAGCCGGTAGAACCAGGTCTCGGACAGCGGCTTGCCATCCTTGCCCTGGAGCCGGGCACGCAGCTCCAGCGGGCGTGTCTCGTCGTGCCGCTTGACCCGCAGCTTCAGCCGCCAGCCACCCTCGGCGGTGTTCGGCATGAGCCGGCTCTCGACCAGCTCGCCATTGGCACCCGCTTCGATCCAGGGCTGCGGCGGGGGCGCGCCTGCCGCATCGCCCCCGGTGAAGTCGACGACGAAGCCGATCGAGCCGTCCGGTTCACGGACCAGGTCATCCCGGCGCACCTCGCCGGGATAGCGCCGCGTCTGGTCCACCCAGGCCAGCTGCGGATCGAGCAGCTTCGGCTCCTGGCGGGTCCAGTGCATCCGGTAATCGAATTCCATCGGCTCGCCGGGGCTCGCCACATCGTCCGGCCGCCAGAAGGCGACGATGTTGTCGTAGGTCTCGTTGGGCGTGTGCAGCTCCAGCAGCTCGACGGAGCCGGGCCCCCAGTCGTTGGTCGGCTGTACCCAGGCGCTGGGCCGGCGATCGTACCGGTCGACCAGGTCCTGATAATCGTCGAAGTCGTGCGAGCGCTGGAGCAGCCCGAAGCCCTCGAGCGACTGGATGGCATGGTCGTTGACCTCGACGCCGGGCGGATTGACCAGCGGCCGCCAGGTCCAGCCGGAGTCGGCACCATGCATCAGCAGGCCATTCGAGTCGTGAATGGCCGGGCGATAGTTGACCTTCCCGGCCGGCTGGGAGGGCCCGTAGAGAAACATGCTGGTCAACGGGGCGATGCCCAGCTTGGCGACCGGCTTGCGCAGATAGACGCGGGACTTCACGTCCACCACGGAATCCTCGCCCGGCGTGAGCACGAAGCGGTAGGCCCCGGTGGCGCTGGGGGAATCGAGCAGGGCATGGATCGTCAGTGAATCCGCGTCCGGCGCCGGCTTCTCGATCCAGAATTCGCGGAAGTCCGGGAACTCCTCGCCGGACGGCGTTTCGGTATCGATGGCCAGCCCGCGCCCCGACAGCCCGTAGATCTGGTCACGCCCGATCACGCGGAAATAGCTGGCCCCCTGAAACACCATGATCTCGTCATCGATGTTGTCGGGGTCATTGATGGGAAAGTGAATCTTGAGCCCGGCGAAGCCGAGCTGGTCGAGATCCGCCTTGTCCAGCTTGAGGTCCCCATAGTGGAAGTCGTCGGGATTGAACGCGATGCGATGCACCTGGTCGCCGTCGACGATGTTCATCTGCACGCTGCTGGTATAGTGCATGCCTTCATGGAAGAAGCTGAGGTTGAACGGCAGGCCTTCATCGCGCCAGACGGCATGGTCCATGCGGTACTGGATCTGCGCGTACTGTTCGTATTCCAGGTTGCGCAGTCGCGGCGTGGTGTTGGTTTCCGGCGGTTGATAGGGCTTGTCGGCCAGGGCCTTCGCGCGCCTGGCGACATCCTCGAAGCCAAAGCCGAAGCAGGCCGATGCGGTCAGGGCCAGGGCAAGCCCCAGCAGGGCCGACGCCGCGAGGCGAGGGCGGCGACAGGCGCCGGGACGGACAGGGCACGAAGCCACGACGGTATTCCGGTTCACGGGTCATTCCTTTGCAGCCATTTCCGGTCCACGAGAGCCTACCGTTCCCGGCGCCGTGAAAGAAGTATGAATTTCCTCGAGACACGAACACTGACCCAATTTAACATAATATACATTATGCGAAATGCAGGGTGCTATACGGTTACCGAGCCTCGATGGCGATTCCCATGCCCGGTCGCCGGCACAGCCACCTGAACGGGATGCGCCAGGCATCCTCGACACCCTGTCCAATTCATTCAGGTGGCGTTGTCTTCGTGTGGTCAGCCGTTTCAACGCGTCAGCCGTAATGCGTCGCCCCGCCGAGGAACAGCTCACCGGCCTCGCCGAGGGTTTCGGTGAGCGTCGGATGCGGATGCACGGTCAACGCCAGGTCCTCGGCGACGGCGCCCATCTCGATGGCCAGCACGGCCTCGCCGATCAGCGATTCCGCCTGGGGGCCGACGATCCCGGCGCCCAGCAGCCGGCCGCTGTCCGGCTCGACGATCAGCTTGGTCAGGCCGTCATCGGCCTGCAGCGACAAGGCGCGTCCGGCGGCCTGCCAGGGAAACCTGAGCACCTGGATCTCGCGGTCCTCGTCGCGGGCCCGGGCTTCGGTCAGCCCGCACCAGGCGATCTGCGGCACGGTGTAGACCACGGCGGGCACCGCGCGCGCATCGAACGCCGCCGACTGGCCGGCCGCCGCGCGTGCCGCCACCTTGCCCTGATGCATGGCCTCATGGGCCAGCAGCATGCCGCCGGCGACGTCGCCGATCGCATGGATGTGCGGCACGCTGGTGCGGCATTGCGCATCGATCTCGATGAAGCCGGCATCATCACGGCTCACGCCGGCCTTGTCGAGATCCAGCCTGTCGCTGTTGGGACGCCGACCCACCGCGACCAGCACGCGGCTGAAGCGGTGATCGCGCGAGCCGTCGGCGTCTTCCAGGGTGACCGTCACCTGGCGCGGTGTTTCGTGCAGTCCGGAGACCTGCGTCTTGAGGTGCACCGCCTTGAAGCGCGACTCCAGCATCCTGGCGAGCGGCTTGACCAGATCCTCGTCGGCATTGGGCATCAGGCGCTCGGCCATTTCCACCACGGTCACCTGACTGCCCAGCGACTGGTAGACCATGCCCATTTCCAGGCCAACGTAGCCGCCGCCGATGACCAGCAGCGACTCGGGAACCTCCTCGAGCTCGAGCGCATCGGTGGAATCCATGATCCGGCGGCTCTCGGCGAAATCCACGTCCGGCAACGCGGCCGGTCGCGACCCGCTGGCGATGATCGCCTGCTCGAAGCGCAGCGTGCCCGAGACGTCGTCGCCCTCGACCGTCAGGTTCTGCTCGTCGGCGAAGCGCGCACAGGCCCTGACCAGACGCACGCCACGCTGACGGCACAGCCCTTCCAGGCCATCGGTAAGCGTCTTCACCACCTTCTGCTTCCACTGACGCAGCGCCTCGACATCGATCTCGGGCCTGGCGAAGCGCAGGCCCATGGTCGCTGCCGATTCGCTGGCGTGGATCAGCTCGGTGACCTCGAGCAGGGTCTTCGAGGGAATGCAGCCACGCAGCAGGCACACGCCGCCGACCGGCGTCTCGTCGTTGATCAGCGTCACGTCCAGCCCCTGCTTGACCGCCTCGAAGGCCGCGGCGTAACCGCCCGGCCCGCCGCCGATCACGGCCAGCTGCGTGCTGTCGGGCAGCGAGGATGAATCGTCCGTTCTTGCCATGGTCGTCCCTTCCCTCCGGCAGCATTGATCAGATCTTGAGCAGCAGCGAATGTGGATCCTCGAGGGCGCCGATCAGGGTCGTCACGAAGCCCGCGGCCTCCGCGCCATCGTTGACCCGATGGTCGAACCCGAGCGACAACGGCAGCATCAGTCGCGGCTTGACCTCGTAGTCGTCGAGATCGCCGTGAACCACGGGCTCGAGCCGGGCCTGTCCCATGCCCAGGATGGCGACCTCCGGCGGGTTGATCAGCGGCGACAACGAGGTGCCGCCCATCGGTCCGGGGTTGGTCAGGGTGATGCAGCCGCCCTCCATGTCGTCGCGGCCCAGCTCACCCGCCCTGGCCTTGTCGATGGTTTCCTTCAGTTCGGCGGTCAGATCGATCAGGTTCTTGCGATCGACGTCGCGGAGCACCGGGACCAGCAGGCCCTGATCGGTGGCGACGGCCACGCCGATATGGAAATAGCGCTTGAGCACGATTTCCTCGTTTTCGGCATCCAGGCTGGCATTGAAGCGCGGATACTGCTTCAGGGCGTAGGCCATCGCCTTGAGCATCAGCACGGTCATGGTGAACTTGCCGCCGTTGGTCTCGGCGCTCGGCTCGTAGTCGCGCCGGAAACGCTCGAGCGCCGTGATGTCGGCCACGTCCTGATGGTAGACATGCGGGATCTCCCGCCAGGACTGGGACATTCGCTTGGCGGTGGCGCGACGGATCGAGCGCATCGCCTCGCGCTCGGTCTCGCCCCAGCGGGAGAAGTCCGGCAGTTCGGATGCTTGCCGCGATTCCTTCCGGGAGGCGTCGCCCTGCTCTGCCTGCGCCGCGGCCTCGACATCGTCCGCCGTGACCCGGCCCTGCGGGCCGCTGGGCTCGACCTCGTGCAGGTCCACCCCCTTCTCGCGAGCGATTCGCCGGGTGCTGGGCGCCGCCGGCACCGGTCGGCGCCGATCGCTCTGTCTGCCGCCGCGGGCCTCGTCCGCCTTTCGAGACCCCTGATCCTGACGGGCACTGCCTTCCCGGGTGCTTTCCTCGCCCCCCTTCTGCGACGCCTCGCGGTCAGCTTCCGGCGTCTCGTCGTCGCGCTCGCCGGACGATGCGCTCCCGTTCTGGTCGGGCGAGGCGTCTTCCCGGCTTTCTGCGTCCCGGGACTCCTCCGCCGCGGCCCCCGGCTCTTCCTCGTCGCCGCCCGAGTCGTCATCGGGCCGATAGGTGATCAGCAGGTCGTCGACCCGGACACGATCGCCGGTGCCGGGATGCACTTTCTCGACGGTGCCGGTAAACGGCGCGGGGATATCGGTGGCCGCCTTGTCGGTCTCCACGGTGAGCACGGTGTCGCCGTCGTTGACGTGATCGCCCTCACTGACATGAATCTCGAGGACTTCCGCTTCCTCGAGCCCCTCGCCGGGGTCGGAAAATCTGAACGCTTCGCTCATGGTTCCTTGTCCTTCAGTCGTTCAACACGCCGCGGGCGGCTGCCAGGATGCGTTCCTGATCCGGCAGGTAATCCTGCTCCCGGGCGAACAGCGGCACGATGGTGTCGAGGCCGGTAACGCGGCGCACGGGGGCTTCCAGATAGTAGAAGGCGTCCTCGATCAGCCGGGCCATGATCTCGCCCGCCGGACCGAAGCTGCGATGCGCCTCGTTGACGATCACCACCCGCCCGGTGCGTCGCGCGGACTCGGCGAAGCGCGCGTGATCGAGCGGCGACAGGCTCAGCAGATCGATCACCTCGGCCTCGACGCCGTCCTCCTCGGCCAGGGTGTCGGCGGCTTCCAGGGCCCGATGCAGCATCGCGCCGTAGCTGATCATCGTCAGGTCGTCGCCTTCCCGGGCAATGCGCGACTCGCCCAGCGGCAGCGTCTCTTCCTCGTCGGGCACCTCCTCGCGGAAGGCGCGGTAGACGGCCTTGGGCTCGAAGAACACCACCGGATCCGGGTCGCGGATGGCGCTGACCAGCAGCGCGCGGGCATTGCGCGGCGTCGAGGGGATGACCATCTTCAGCCCCGGCGTGTGCGCGTAGAAGACTTCCTTGCTCTCGGAGTGATGCTCCAGGGCATGCACCCCGGCCCCGTAGGGCATGCGCAGGACCATGGGCACGGTATGCCCGCCGCGGGTCCGCCAGCGCATGCGCGCGGCGTGGGCTTCCACCTGGTGGAACCCCTGGTAGCTGAAGCCCGAGAACTGCATTTCGCAGACCGGCTTGAGGCCATTGATCGCCAGTCCCACCGAGACGCCCGCCAGGGCGGTCTCGGCCACCGGCGAGTCGATGACCCGTCGTTCGCCGTAGCGCTCCAGCAGGCCATCGGTGACACGAAAGACCCCGCCGTCGACCCCGACGTCCTCGCCGAGCACGACCACGGATTCATCCTTTTCCATTTCCTGGCTCAGTGCCAGATTGAGGGCGTCCGCCATGTTCAGTTCGGCCATCGGTCACTCTCCTTCCTTGAGTCGATCGGCGAACGACTGCCGTTGCGATTCGAGATACGCGGGCAGTTCGGCATAGACATGATCGAAGATCATCTGCGGCTCACCCAGCGACTCGATACGGTCGTGGGCCGTCTGCCACGCCTCGTCGATGCGCTCCTCGATCTCCTTCTCCAAGTTGTCGATCTGCTTGTCGCTGAGCCAGTGCTTCTTCTTGAGATAGGCCTGCAGGCGGGCGATCGGCTCACGCTCCTGCCACTTCTCGACCTCTTTCTCGTCGCGATACTTGCTGGGATCGTCCGCGGTGGTATGCACTGCAAGCCGGTAGGTGACGCACTCGATGAGGGTCGGCCCCTCGCCGTCACGGGCTCGCTGGGCGGCCTCCTGGACGGCGGCGTAGACGGCCAGCACATCATTGCCGTCGACCTGAAGCGAGGGGATCGCGTAGGCCAGCCCCTTCTGGGCGAGCGTTCTGGACTCGCTCTGACGCCCGCGCGGCATCGAGATCGCCCAGTGGTTGTTCTGGCACAGGAAGATTACCGGCGTCTTGAGCACACTGGCGAAGTTCAGCGCCTCGTGGAAATCGCCCTCCGAGGTCGCGCCGTCGCCGAAGAAGGTGATGGTGACCTCGTCGCGCTCGCGCAGCCCGGAAGCGTAGCCGATCCCCACGGCATGCGGGATCTGGGACGCCACGGGAATGGAGATGGGCAGGTCGTGGGCGCCCTCCTCGATGGCGCCGCCTTCGCTGTAGCCGGCGTTGTAGAGCAGCAGGTTTTCCGGCGGGAAGCCGCGCCACAGCATGGCCGCCGTTTCCCGGAAGGCCGGCACGAACCAGTCGTCGTCGCCGAGCGCCGCCATGGCGGCAACCTGCGAGGCTTCCTGCCCCTTGGCCGGGGCGAAGGTGCCGATCCGTCCCTGACGTTGCAGGGTGAGCATGCGTTCATCGAGACGTCGACTCAGCAGCATCGTTCGGTGTATGTCGAGCAGGGTCTCCTTGCCGATCTTCGGCTCGAGCTTCTCGTCGACGCGTCCCTTCTCGTCGAGTATCGAGAGATACTCGACGGCATGTTCCAGCCTGACTCGCTTCCTCGGCATGACGTCCCTCCGCGGATTCCGTGAATTCCGGGTGTCGGCCGTACTCCATATGGCCCTTGAACGTCTAGTGACTGTAGAAACCCTGCCGAGGCATTGCCAATCGTTATCGGGCTATTGACCGCCCTGGGGTCATGGCGGTCCGTACGGGCAGCATCAACGAAAACGCCCCCGCGGGTTGCGCGGGGGCGTCGTGGCAGAGGCCTTGCCGGGTCGTCGGCTCAGAGCTCTTCCGACGGTGCGTAGGAGCCGTCCTCGCGGTGGTCTTCCTTGCCGGTCAGCCCCGGGGTGAAGACACAGGCCAGCACCAAGGTCTCGGAGGCACGCAGCATGTGATCGTCGTGCTGGTCGAGGATGTAGATGTCGCCCGGCCCGATCGGCCAGATCTTGCCGTCGGCCAGGGTTTCCACCTCACCCTTGCCCTCGATGCAGTAGACCGCCTCGAAGTGATGCTTGTAGTGGATATGGGTCTCGGTGTTGGCGAAGATCCGCGTGATGTGGAACGAGCACTTGCCGCCATCGTCGGCCAGGCTCAGCCGCGTGCTGTCCCAGTTGCCGTTGGCCGCGGTGACCAGGCGATCCGTCTTGCGGGCTTCTTCGAGATTGCGAACGATCATGATGGTGTCCCTTGTGACAAGCGATTGACAGGGCGGCCCGGCGAGAGCCGCCCGGGATTCCCGGCCGTCAGGCCCGGGTTCAGCCGATGGCCTGCTTGGTGCTGGCCTCGAGGATGTCCAGCCCCTCGATCAGATCCTCGTCGGAAATCGTCAGCGGGCACAGGCACTTGACCACTTCGCCATCCTGACCGCTGGTCTCGATGACCAGGCCGTTCTCGAAGGCCTTGGCGGTGATCTTGTCGGCGATGTCGCCGGTGCCGACATCGATGCCGCGCATCAGGCCGCGACCCCGCTCGGAGGCCGGCACGCCCTGTTCGGTCAGCCAGGCGGCGATCTTCTGGAAACGGTCCTCGACGACACGCCCCTTGCGCTGCACGTCACGCTCGAACTTGTCGTCGCTCCAGTACTGGCGCATCGCCGCGGCGGCCGTGGTGAAGGCCAGGTTGAAGCCGCGGAAGGTGCCGTTGTACTGGCCCGGCTTCCACTTGTCGAGCTCGGGGCGCATCAGTACATGGGCGAACGGCAGCCCGTAGGCGGACAGCGACTTCGAGTTGGTGATGATATCCGGCGTGATGCCGGCATGCTCGAAGCTGAAGAACTTGCCGGTGCGCCCGCAGCCCGCCTGAATGTCGTCGATGATCAGCAGGATGTCGTGATCGCGGCAGATCCGTTCGAGACGCTTGAGCCAGTCGAGGCCGGCCACGTTGATGCCGCCTTCGCCCTGCACGGTCTCGACGATCACCGCCGCCGGCCGATCGAGGCCGCCGGAGTTGTCACCGAGCAGCTTCTCGAAGTAGCTCAGGGTGTCGTTGCCCTCGCCCATGTAGCCGTCGTACGGCATGAAGGCCGCGCCCTGGGTGGGAATGCCGCCGGTCGCCTCGCGGAACTTGCGGTTGCCGGTGGTGGCCAGCGCCCCCATGGTGACGCCGTGGAAGCCGTTGGTGAAGGTGACGATGTTGTGCCGGCCCTTGGCCACCCGTGCCAGGCGGATCGCCGCCTCGACCGCGTTGGTGCCGGTCGGCCCCGGCAGGTGCACCTTGTAGTCGAGACCGCGCGGCTTGAGGATCACGTTCTCGAGGGTTTCCAGATAGTCGCGCTTGGCGGCGGTCCAGAAATCCAGGCCGTGGACGATGCCGTCGCTGGACAGATAGTCAAGCAGTGCCTGCTTGATGTGCGGGTTGTTGTGCCCGTAGTTCAGCGTGCCGGCACCGGCCAGAAAATCGATGTACTCGCGACCGTCTTCATCGGTCAGGCGAGCGTTCTGGGCCTTGGTGAAAACGACGGGAAAGGAACGCGAATAGGTCCGGACCTCGGATTCCATGCGTTCAAGAATCTGCGTCTGCATTGACGACCTCCAGGTCGGTAACAAGAAAACGTGAATAGCGACATACGGCGACGCAATATGACGGCAGGAAACAGGCGTCGCCGCCTGGCTCAGATGCGCTCGGGGTCGAAGGGACCGATGCGCACCAGGTTCTCGGGATCGTGCTCGCCACCCAGCTGATCGGTGGAGAAGTATTCCCGGCTGTTGAGGGGCGCCTGCCAGCGATCGGCCAGGCGCTTGAAGAGCCCCCAGGATGCCTGGTTGTCGGGCGTGATGGTGGTTTCCAGATGGCGTACGTGAGCCATTTCGGGGCGACGCATCACGGCTTCCACCAGGCGTCGCGCCAGGCCGGTGCCACGGGCCTTGTCGCCGACGGCCACCTGCCAGAGAAAGTAGGTTTCCGGCGAGTTGCGCTTGGGATAGCCGGAGACGAAGCCGACGATCTCGCCCTCCTCGTCCGTGGCCACGGCGCAGCTGTCGCGGAACTGCGTGGCCAGCAGCAGGTAGGCGTAGGCGGAATTGACATCCAGCGGCGGGCAGGACTTGACCAGTTCGTAGATGCCCCAGCCATCATCGGTCGTCGGCTTGCGGATGAAGAGCGGCGTCTGCTGACTGCCGACCACGGCATCCGCGACACTGGGCTTGGCCAGGTCCGCCGAAGGCGTGAAGGATTGCGTTGTCATGGTCATGGAACGGTTCGCCGTTGCGAATTTGTTTTCAACCTTAACAGGCGTTTACGCATAAATCAAAGAAATGGTTATTGCTTTGCGCGCAGTCCATAAAGGCTGGTTATGTGCGCCTGCAGCGAAACCGGCGCCGGGCGCGACGCCACTGCCCTGCTACTGATCGTCGGCGTCAGGGCAACCGACCAGCCCTGCCTCACCATTGAGTCTAGGCGGCGATGCAGGGGCGTGCTAACCCGGAATGCCGAAAACGACGAAGCCGCCTCGTGGGCGGCTTCAAGGGGTATCGGGATGGATACCGGGCATGAGGGCGATCTGTGCTCAGCGCCGGCTCGGCGTGCGCATGGTGACGAATTCCTCGGCCCCGGTCGGGTGAATCCCCACGGTGGCATCGAAGTCGGTCTTGCTCAGCCCGGCGCGCACGGCGATGGCGATGCCCTGGATCACTTCGCCGGCCTCCTCGCCGACCATGTGCGCCCCGACCACGCGGTCGCTGGCATCGTCGACCACCAGCTTCATCAGGCAACGCTCCTCGCTGCCCGACAGGGTGTGCTTCATGGGGCGGAAGTCGGCGGTATAGACGCGAATCTCGCCGCATTCGGCGCGCGCGGCTTCCTCGCTGAGCCCCACGGTACCAATATTGGGGTGACAGAACACCGCTGTGGCGATGTTGCGGTAGTCGAGCGGCCCCGGGGGCTCGGCCGTGAAGTGGTGCTGCACCATGTGCATCGCCTCGGCGAGCGCCACCGGCGTCAGCTCCGGGCCGCCGGTGACGTCCCCCAGGGCGAGAATCGAGGGAACGGAGGTCTCGTAGCGCTCGTTGACCTTGATGGTGCCGTCGGGGTTGAGCGCGATATCGAAGGCATCCAGGCCCAGCCCGGCCAGGTGCGGCCGGCGCCCGGTGGCCGACAGCACGGCATCGACGACCAGCGTCTCGCCGTTGGTCAGGGTCACGGCCAACCCGTCGTCCTGTTTCTCGACCGCCTCGATGGTGGTCTCGAAATGCAGATCGACGCCCTTCTTGGCCATCTCGTCGCGGGTGAACTCACGGACCTCGTGGTCGAAGCCGCGCAGGAACAGCTCGCCCCGGTAGACCAGGTGGGTGTCGCTGCCCAGGCCATTGAAGATGCTGGCGAACTCGACGGCGATGTAACCGCCGCCCAGCACCAGAAAACGCCTGGGAAAGGTCTCGAGATCGAAGACGCGGTTGGAATCGAGCACATGTTCGTTGCCGGGGAAGTCGGGAATCCACGGCCAGCCGCCCACGGCCACCAGGATCTTCGCGGCGGTGTGGGTCTCGCCGTTGATCTCGACGGCATGCTCGCCGACCACCCGGGCGCGACCGTTGATCAGGTCTACCCCGGCATTGTCGAGCAGGCGGGCATAGATGCCGTTGAGCCGCTTGATCTCGGCAATCTTGTTGTCACGCAGGGTCGCCCATTCGAAGCGCGGCGCCTCGGACAGCTGCCAGCCGAAGCCGGCACTTTCCTCGAAGGCGTCTTGATAATGTGCCGCGTAGGAATAGAGCTTCTTGGGCACGCAACCCACGTTCACGCAGGTGCCCCCCAGATACCGATCCTCGGCGATGGCCACGCGAGCCCCGGTGGCCGCGGCCGTGCGCGCTGCACGCACCCCGCCGGACCCGGCCCCGATGACGAACAGGTCGTAATCGAATTCAGCCACGTTGATGTCTCTCCTGTCTGCAATGGGGCGATGATAACAGCCGTGCCGGCCGCCCGGGAGACCTGCTCCATTGACCCTTTCTATGCCATTGATAAAGAATGCTATCCGCCGAGCGGTCTGACCATGAGGAGTCCTCGAGATGAAAAACGAAATGAAACGTCTGCTGGAACGCAACCGTGACTGGGCCGAGACGGTCAGTCGTCAGGACCCGGACTTCTTCGCCCGCCTGTCACAACAGCAGAACCCGGACTATCTCTGGATCGGCTGCTCCGACAGTCGCGTGCCCGCCAACCAGATCATCGACCTGCCGCCCGGCGAGGTCTTCGTCCATCGCAATGTCGGCAATGTCCTCAATCACAGCGACATGAACGCCCTGTCGGTGGTGCAGTTCGCCGTCGACGTGCTCAAGGTCAAGCACATCATGATCGTCGGCCACTACGGCTGCGGCGGGGTCAAGGCCTCGATCACCGGCGGCGAGTTCGGCATCGTCGACTACTGGCTGCACCCGATCCGGGCCCTCTACAGCCAGCATCGCGAGGCCCTGCAGGACCTGCCGCTCGAGGAGCAGGTCGACCGCATGTGTGAGCTGAACGTCAAGGCCCAGGTCGCCAATCTCTGCCAGACCAAGATCATCCAGCGTGCCTGGCTGCGCAAGCAGCCGCTGGCTGTCCACGGCTGGGTCTATGGCCTGAACGATGGCCGCGTCACCGACCTCGACTGCACCGTCGAGGGGCTCGATCAGGTCTCGCAACTCTACCGGGTCGATCGCGTCGATCCCCTGCCCTCCGACGACTGAGCCTTCCCGGCCGTCTGACGCCACCATCCTG
>Ga0209300_1000046_pt1 | contig 80773 bp, 78 predicted proteins | sample Shrwel_input2_RT_FD_187535 | JGI IMG/M metagenome (GOLD analysis project Ga0209300, IMG submission 187535) | Subsurface microbial communities from deep shales in Ohio, USA - Utica-3 well 1 S input2 RT (SPAdes) (version 2) ... | reverse complement strand
CGTGTTGGCCTGGCCGGGGCTTGCGGTGCTCGAAGAGGTCGTGCATCGCGAGCCCACGCGCTTTCCCTATGTGCCGGGGCTGCTGGCCTTTCGTGAATTGCCGGCGGCGTTGGCTGCTTTCTCCCAGCTTTTAAGGCGTCCCGATCTGGTGATGGTAGACGGCCAGGGGATTGCTCACCCGCGGCGGCTCGGTATCGCCGCCCATCTGGGCCTATGGCTCGACCTGCCCACCCTGGGTATCGCCAAGAAGCGACTCTGTGGCCGCCATGGCGAGGTGCCCGACACGCGCGGTGACTGGACGCCGCTGCTCGATGACGATGAGGTCATCGGCGCGGTGCTGCGCTCGCGCTTGGGTGTCAAACCGGTGTACGTGTCGCCGGGGCATCGGCTGTCGCTGGCATCTGCCGTCGAGTGGACGGTGGCTTGCTTGGGGCGCACCAAGCTTCCCGAACCAACGCGGCTGGCGGATCGCCTGGCGTCGCGGCGTGGCCGCAGGGCGGGCAACGGTCAGGCTTGAGCTTGAACAGGCGCTTTGTATCGCGGCATTGCGACAGGCGTCATTCATGATGTGTCACGCTTGAAGAGGGGCTATCGGCTACAATGTGGGTTCTTCACATTTTCCTGCCGCCGAGCCGCCGATGTCCTCTGCTTCTTTATCGTCCACTACCGTTATCGGTGAGCATGCGCTTGCCAACCGTGCCCTTGCCGATCAGGCCATCGCTGCCTCCCGTGCTTGGGTCGAAGCCATGGTAGTAGGCCACAACCTATGCCCTTTCGCCGGCCGCGAGGTGAAGCGCGATACCATTCGCTACGTGGCGGTGTCGGCCCATGATTGGAACGAGACCCTGGGTGCGCTGCTGGCTGAGTGCCAGCGACTCGACGAGGACGCCACCCTTGCCACCACGCTGCTGGTATTGAGCGATGGGGTAAACGACTTCGACGACTATCTGGATCTGCTAGGCGTTGCCGAGGCGCTATTCGAGGAACAGGGCTACGAGGGCGTCTACCAGTTGGCGAGTTTTCACCCGGACTATTGCTTCGATGGCGTCGAGGAAGACGATCCCGCCAATTACACCAATCGCTCGCCCTGGCCGATGCTGCATCTGCTGCGCGAAGACGCCATCGCCGAAGCCTTGGCCCACTACCCCGACCCTGAAGCCATTCCTGAGCGCAATGCCGCTGCCATGACGGCGCTGGGGGGCGAGGCGCTGGCAAGCAAGCTGGCGACATTGATGAAGACGGGTGAGCCACGCACTTGAAAGACAGTACTTAAGAGACGGTGCCTGAGAGACGGCACTTGATTAGCGGCGCCATCATCGCCATTGATGATAGTAGATGACGTTTTACGGGCCTTCATCCCGAGGGCCTTACTCCACAGGAGGTGACATGACGCAGATCACCCGTGCCGGTACTCCCGTCGAGGTCGATGGTGACCTTCCCCAGAGCGGCCAGTCGGCCCCGGCTTTTACTCTGACTAATCAGGCCCTTGAGGACGTGACCCTTGCCAACTACGCCGGCAAGCGCAAGGTGCTGAACATCATTCCGAGCGTCGATACGCCGACCTGCGCCACCTCGACGCGCAAGTTCAATGAGTACGCCTCCCAGCTCGATAATACCGTGGTGCTGGTGGTCTCGGCGGACCTGCCGTTCGCTGCCAAGCGTTTCTGTGGCGCCGAGGGCCTGGACAACGTCGAAACGCTCTCGACGTTTCGTCACCCCGACTTCCATAAAGCCTATGGCGTGGCGCTGTCATCCGGGCCGATGACCGGGCTGACCGCGCGTGCGGTAGTGGTTGTCGATGAGCAGGACCAGGTGATCCATAGCCAACTGGTCGGCGAGCTGAAAGAGGAGCCTGACTATCAGGCGGCCATGGATGCCCTGGGGTAAAGGCACTCACCTTGGCGCCTGGTGGAGTGACGTATTACGCCCCCTGATCGAGCGCCTCGAGCAAGCACTCTAAGCGAATGCTTTGAGTAAGTACGCGGAGCGAGTACCTTGAGTAATGTCGCTTGAGTAGTCGCTTCAGTCAGTACCTTCAAATGGTAAATCAGTCCCTTCACGAGTCGCACGGTCAGTACTCAAGATCCGTGCCCACGATACGTACTCATGATACGTACTCATGATAAGTACTAAGGAGACAGTATGAGCATCAAGAAGAAAGGTTCTGCAGAATGGCAAGGCAGCCTGAAAGATGGCAAGGGCACGGTTTCGACAGAAAGCGGTGCACTCTCCTCTAATCCCTACGGCTTCAAGCAGCGCTTCGAGGGGCAGGCCGGTACCAACCCTGAAGAGCTGATCGGCGCCGCCCATGCCAGCTGTTTCTCCATGGCGTTCTCGATGATGCTGGGCGAGGCCGGCCTCGAGCCTGAAAGCATCAAGACGGAGGCTACCGTTAGCCTCGATCAGGACGACAGCGGTTTCACCATCTCTGCCATACACTTGAGCTGCGTGGCGAAGATTCCCGGTGCCGATCAGGCCACCTTCGATGATGCCGCGAACAAGGCCAAGGAAGGGTGCCCGGTCTCGAAGCTGTTCAATGCCGAGATCACGCTGGATGCGCGCCTGGAAAGCTAACGCCTAGATCAGCGACCAGCCTGGCTCGCCCAAGCGCTAGCCTTGGCCGGTGAATCATGAGCGTCTGCTAGCGCTCAATCAAACGACGGCCATCCCGGTGATTCCGGGATGGCCGTCGTCGTTTCGGCGGATATTCCTTAATATTCTTTCTGTAAGTCCTTCCTGTAAGTCCGTACATAAAGAACGTGTAGAAAGGGTGTGTAGAAAGAGCCTTTAGACAGCACCTTGGAATACGCCCGGCGAGCGGTCAGGCGGCAGCGTCGACCAGCGCCCGGATCAGGCGCTGCTGGGGGCGGTTGAAGATCAGCCATTCTGGGTGCCACTGCACGCCGATCAGGAAGTCGTGCTCCCGGGATTCGATGCCCTGTACCAGACCGTCTCTATCCCGGGCGACGATCTCGATGCCGCGCCCGGCATCCTGTACCGCCTGGTGGTGGAGGCTGTTGATGCGACACCAGCTGACGCCAAGGATGCGGTGCAGCCGGCTGTCGGCGACGATGTCGACGGTCTTGCGCGGCAGCACGGTACGCCGGCGCTTAAGCCCCTCGTAGGTGGTGTAGATGTCGCTGTCCAGGGTGCCGCCCATATAGACGTTGATCAGCTGGGCGCCGCGGCAGATGCCGAGCACCGGGCAGCGGCTGGGGATGAAACGCTCCAGCAGGTCGAGCTCCAGGGCGTCACGTTCGGGGTCAACGCGGACGTCGAACCGTACTTCGCCGCCGTACAGGTGCGCCTCGATGTCATCGCCGCCGCCGATGATCAGGCCGTCGAGTGTTTCCGGCACCGGGCGCGACGGCGATAGCCTCAGCGGGCGACCGCCGTGGCGCCAGACCGCCAGCCAGTCGAAGAACCAGGCGAGGCGGCTCTTGCGGTCCGAGGTGGTGATGCCGATCAGTGGTCGGGTCATTCGTCCTTCATCCAGTGCCTGAGCTTATCGAGCCAGCGTGACATGGGCGAGCGGGCATGATGGGTGAGGAAGTCATTGGCGCGCTCGACGAGCCGCTCGGGGTCGGCGGCGAGGCGCTCCACCGTCAGCCAGCGGTTCCACTCCACCACCGAGCCCCAGTCCCTGGCCGAGAGGTGGGCGTTGGGCAGGCGGTAGTGGAAGGTCGGCCGCGGCTTGACCAGCTCGTTCTTGAGCAGGGCATTGGGGTGGTCCGGTCGCAGCCAGGCGAACAGCGGCAAGAAATCGAGCTCGCGGTTGCGGGTCGGGTTGTCGTGCAGGTAGTCAGCAATCAGGGTGTCGAGGTCCGGCGCATAGTCCGGGTCGAGCACCTTGAGGGCATAGGCCTTGGGGAAGGGGTTGGCGTGGGGCAGCACTTCGCGGGTGATGTCGATGTCGATCTGGTCGCGCAGCCAGGGTGCCAGTAGCAGGTAGGCACGCAGGTGAGCAAGCAAGCTGTCGATATCGGTGCCCGGCACCTCGGGGTTGAGGTGCAGCCCGAAGCCGTATAGCAGGCTATCGTCGGTGCCCTTGGCGCCATGGCGGCGCAACGCGTCGAAAAGCGCATCGAGCTCGCCGAGTTCATTCCAGGGCACCGGTGGACAGACGATCTCGGTGGGCACCAGGCCGGCCACTACGTCGCCCAGCAGCTCACGAGAGCGCGTGTGTAGCTCGATATGCCACTGATGCCGCTGGCGGGCCCATTCGTCGTCGCTGCTCGGTTGGGCGGCGGTTACCTTGTCGTCCGGATGCACCATCTTGGCATCGAGCTCGATGGTGAACTCCCCCCAACGGGTGCCTTCCACTCGCCAGCGATGTGGGCTGAGTGCGATGACCTGACCGCCAAACTGCTCGGCCACCAGACTCGCTGCCGCAGCTGGCGAGACGCAGGCAAATTCTATCTCGACGCCGACACGGCGGAGGTTGCCTTCCCCGGTAGTGGTAACAGGGGGCGATTGCGGATCCATGCCACACTCCCGTAAGCCTGAATTGGCACCGCAAGCCTATCATACCTCGGCCGGCGACCCACCAGGGGCGGTGGTGCTTGTCGGTAGGCAGTGACAGGGTGCCTCGGCGCGGGCATTCCTTTACCCTGACGACCGGGCACCACGGGTCTTGTTGATGACAGGCCTGCTTTCTTTTCTCTACCTTTTTTTACGACCAGCCACGTCGGGAGTCTTCATGCACGAGCCTGCTCCACGTTCTTCGCTTGTCAGCCACCGGTTGATCTGGGGGCTGCTGGCCCTGTTGACCATGCTGCTGTTGCCATCGATGGCGCAGGCACAGGCGCCGGGCTTGGGGCTCACGGGACTTGCTGGTGACTCATCCAGCAGCCAGCCGGATCCCAAGGCGGTGGTGGAGTCCTTGGATACCGTGATCGCGACGCTCGACAACGCGGAGCGGCGGGGCGCGCTGTTGGAAGAGCTGAAGGCGCTGCGCGACAGCACCGCTCAGGTCGATGGTGGCAGTCCTGATGCCGGGCCTCAGGGGTTGCTGGGCGCCCTGGCGGATACCTTTAACGAACTGGGGGAGCAGGCCGATGATGGACAGTCGCCGCTTGACCTTTGGCAGCAGCGACTGATTCAGGCCTGGCAGGATGTCGGAGAGCTTGCCAGTAACGCCGGCAATGCGGCGTTGCTGCGCCTGGCCGTTGAAGCCGCAGTGATGCTGTCGGTGTGGGTCGGGCTGCTGCTGCTACTGATGGCGCTTGCCCGTCTGGTGGTGCGCCGCGTCGGCGTGCCGCTAGAACTGCCGCGCGAACCCAAGGCATGGCTGCTTGGCGTGCATTTCCTGCGCCGTCTGCTGCCCTGGGCGGTGGCCTTTGCCATCATGCTGGCGCTGTCACAGTTCGTGGAACCCAATGCCGCGGTAAGCCTGGCGCTGGTCACTGCCTATGTGTCGCTGTGCGGACGGCTGCTGGCGTCGGCCTGCGAGGTGGTGTTCTCGGCCTTTACCCGCGGGCATCGTTATATCGCCGTGCGCTTCCTGCGAACTCGGGCCTTGCGGCGACTGTTCCTGATCGGTGCATTGATGGCGCTGGGTGACGCGCTGGACTCCCCGCAGCTGATCGCCCAGTTGGGCAGCGATCTGGCGGGTTTCCTGTCGATCGTCACTAACCTGCTGGCGGCGATGATGAGCGGTATCTTCATTCTGCGCTTCAAGCAGCCGATCAAGCACCTGATCCGCAACCGCCCGTATTCGCAGCGTAAGGCGCAAAGCACGATCAATTACGTGGTGCGGGTACTCGGCGGTTGGTGGCATGTCCCTGCCCTGCTGCTGGTGGGGGTCTCGCTGGTGGCGCTGGTGGTCACTGTGGGCGATGCTGGCGGTGCCTTGCCCCGGGCCATCGGCACCGCGGCGCTGCTGATCCTGACGTTGGTGATCAATGGCCTGCTGCGCCGTTACGGCGCGACACTCGAAGGGCGCAGGCGGGTTTCCCAGTATCGACGCCGCCTTGAGCGCTTTGGGTATGCCCTGGCACACATGCTGTGCTGGGCGACCTTTGCCGAGCTATCGATGCGAGTGTGGGGCGGTTCGCTGCTTGGTGTCGGCCAGGAGGCGGCCGGCGCGCGAATTGGCCAGGCGTTGATCAGCATCGGTTTTACCTTGCTGATAGCCTGGCTGGCCTGGATCTTCGCCGATACCGCTATCCAGCGGGCGTTGGCGAGCTCGGCCCGCTCCCGCGGGCGGCGCGTCAACAGCGCCAGGGCTCAGACCATCACGCCGCTGATCCGCAACGTGATCTTCGCGACCATCGTGGTGATCGCTGCGATCGTTGCCCTGGCCAACCTGGGGGTCAACGTCACGCCGCTGCTGGCCGGTGCCGGTGTGATCGGCCTGGCGATCGGCTTTGGCGCCCAGACGCTGGTGCAGGACCTGATCACGGGTATCTTCATCCTGATCGAGGATTCGCTGGCCATCGATGACTTCGTCGATCTGGGCGGTCACCTGGGCACCGTCGAGGGGCTGACCCTACGTACCGTTCGCCTGCGCGATCTCGATGGCATCGTCCACACCATCACCTTCAGCCAGATCAAATCGATCCACAACATGTCGCGCCAATTCGGCATCGCCTTGATGCGTCTGCGCATTCCCCATGAGATGAAGATCGATGATGGCATTACGCTGGTGCGGGAAGTCGCCGACGATCTTCGCCATGACCCCCTGATGCGCCATCACATCTGGTCGGCGCTTGAGATGCAGGGCATCGAGCGCTTCGAGGAGGGAGCCGCGGTACTGCGCATGCGCATGCGCACGGCGCCGGTCATGCAATGGGACGTGGCGCGCGCCTTCAACCTGCGCTTCAAGCAACGCCTGGAAGAGGATGGCTTGGATCTTGCGATGCCGCGTTTGAGCGTGCAGATGGAAGGTCGCGGAGGCGAGGCGCTGGATGAGGAGGCGCCGGAGCCAGAAGCGGAGAGCACGAGCGAGGATTCAGGGCGGGATGTGCTGGGTCGCTCACCGGGCGAGGCTGGTCGTGCCGCACCGCCGGGGGCCAGGCATGATCAGGGGACACCCGGAGCAGGCTAAAACGGCTCAATGAGGGGAGTGCGAGAACAGCGGGTGCGGTTCAGAAGCTACTGGCGAGGTGAACGGTTGGCGGTGGTGCCCGTTTAGACAAGCCAGTAATGGTAAAGCGCTGCGCCTGCTGCCGCACCGAGTACCGTGGCCCCGATAAGCAGCGCCGCCAGCAGCCAGGGGGCGCGCCACTTCCGCCAGCCGTTGTGCAAGCCGACGGCGCGCTCGACCCGTGCGATCAGCAGGTCGTGACGGGCGCCGGTGTTGTCCGGCGGCAGCGAGAAGTCGTTGGCGGTATTGTCCTGCCAGAAGGGGCCGTGGGTCAGACCGAGTCTTGCCCGCAGCAGGCCGATATCGCGCAGGGTGCCGTGCAGGGCATCGTATTCTTCACGCCGCTCGGGATCGCCCAGTACTATTCTGGCATCGGCCTTGAGGGCGTTGTGATGGCAGGCCTCGATAGCCCGCTGGATGTCCTTATCGTTGGCATCATTGGGCAGTCCCAGTCGCTGATAGAGATCCCGCATGCTCAGCTAGCTCGCATTAGATATTCATAGGCGTTCTTGATCCGCTGGAAACGCTGAGAGGCCGTTGCCATGCGTGCCTCGCCCTCGGCGAAGAAACGGTCGGGATGGTGGGTCTGGGCCATGCGGCGATAGGCCTTGCGAATCTCGCCGCGGCTAGCCCCGGGAGGCAAGCCAAGCACCGCCAGGGCGCGATGGGCGCGCGCATCGTTGGGTGGCGCCTGCTGCCAGCGTTGGTTCTGGCCCGCGTTGCTACGCTCCTGGCGAGCTTTTTCCTGGCGTTGCCGTTCTTGCCGAGCCCGTTCCTCTCGAGCCTGGTCCTGCCTCGCTCTTTCCTGCTGCGCTCTTTCCCGATGAGCCCTTTCTTGGCGAGCATTCTCCTGGCGCTGTCTTTCGCGCTCGCGGGCTTCCTGTTCGCGTCGCTCACGCTGCCGGCGAAGCTCCTGTTCCTGTCGTTCTCGTGCTTCCTGCTCGCGGCGTCTCTCATCTTGCTCGTGTTGTCGTGCCTCTTCCTGCTGGCGCTGGTGTTCCTTGGCCAGCCAGTAATCGCGGCGACTGGGGTCCTCGGGCACGGCGTAGGGTCGCCCTGCCTGTTCGGCATAGAGAGTGGCGAACAAGGAAGGGATGACGCCCAGCAGGTCGGCAAGAAAGCGCAGCACATGATGTTGGGAAATGCTGGGCTCGCCGTCGACGACGGACACGGCGATCGCCTGGCGCAGAAAGGGATAGGCCTGTTCGCCGCCACGGTCCTTTTGCATCACCTCGGCGGCAAGCTGGATGGCATCGAAGTCCTGACGGTCGGCCAGGGCGAAGATCGGTTCCAGGTCATGGCCGTGGCGGCATTCGCTGGCCAATTCCGTGAGGTGACGGCGCTGTGCTTCATTGAGAGGCCCCCGACAGGCCATCACCCAAGCAAGCAGCAGCAGCCCGGCGGTATCGGCCTGGCTTCGACTGGTCAGCAATAGGGTCTCGAAGGGGTTGAAGCGACCGCTGGGCATTCTGGCTCCGAAGTGTCTCACGGGACAATTATTGTCATGATGCGGCATCTGCAGCCGTGAGGCGTCGACAGCCGGTTACTACTTATGCCGGTCAAGAAATACGTATGCCGATCAAGAGTGACAGATCCTATCGACAAATACGTATCCAAAGAGTATCGGCGTCAGGCGTCAGGGCTTTAATCCGTCCCACGGCCCCGTCGGCATGCTACGTCGAGGGGGTGGCGCTTTCCAGTCTAGGGTCTGGGGTCAGGTACTCATCGGCGAGGACTTGCCGATGTTTTCCGGGCCGAAAGAATCAGGCAGCAGGGTCTCCATATCGTAGCTCTTGAGTACCTGGCCCTCGGCGTTAAGCACATGAATGCGCGTGGCCGGGGAGGCAAATTCGCGAATGCGCTGGCGACAGTCGCCGCAGGGCGTGCACAAGTGCTCGCCCGGGCCGATCACGTAAAGCGTGGCGATCTGTTGGGTGCCTGAAGAGACCATGGCGGCGATCGCCGAAGCCTCGGCGCAAAGCCCCTTGTAGTTGGCAATCTCGACGTTGCAACCGAGAAACCATTCTCCTTCGGGCGTTTGCAACGCCGCACCCACCGGGTGCTGTGAATAGGGCACATAGGCGCGGTTGCGGGTGGCGATCAACTGCGCACGCAGCGAGGCATCGAGGGTAGCGGAAGCGTCGGGCATGGGAGCGGCTCTCTTGGCAGTACTTATTTGGTAGTACTTAATTTCATAGTACTTATTTGGCTGTACTTGTTTGGGCAGTACTCGTTGGGCCGTACTCTTCAGGTTAGGGCGCGTCGGCAGGGCGAGCTTTTTCCAGCATATCGCCAAAAAAGCATGGCTGCTGGCGGGCGCTCAACCAGTACCGCCCCGGCCAGGGGCTCGGGGCGGCAGGAGGGGTGAAAGGCGCTGCGTCAGCCGGCGGCCAGTGCGATGAAGAAGCCCGCGATGGTGGCCGACATCAGGTTGGACAAGGTGCCCGCCAATACGGCCTTGACGCCGAAGCGGGCAATCTCGTGGCGACGCCCCGGTGCCAGGCTGCCCAGGCCGCCGAGCAGGATGGCGATCGAGGACAGGTTGGCGAAGCCGCACAGGGCAAAGGAAAGGATGGCCACGGTGTGCGCCGACATGGCCGCACCGGTGGCGGCAACCATCTGCTCGCCTTCGATGTAGGGCGCCAGGTTGATGTAGGCGACGAACTCGTTGACCACCAGCTTCTGGCCGATGAAGGAGCCTGCCAGGTTGGCTTCCTCCCAGGGAATGCCGAGCAGGAAGGCCAGTGGCGAGAAAAGCCAGCCTAGCAGCTGCTCAAGGCTCAGCGACTCCAGACCGAACCAGCCGCCGACGCCGCCGAGAATGCCGTTGACTAGTGCAATCAAGCCGATGAAGGCCAGCAGCATGGCGCCGACGTTGGCGGCTAGGCGCATGCCGGAGCTGGCGCCGGAAGCGGCCGCATCCAGCACGTTGGCCGGCTGGTCTTCGTCCTCAATGTGCTGAATCGAATCGGCATCGTCATCCTTGGGTGTCTCGGTCTCCGGCATCAGCAGCTTGGCGAACAGCAGGCCGCCCGGCGCTGCCATGAAGGAAGCCGCGACCAGATATTCCATCGGAATGCCCAGCGCCGCATAGCCTGCCAGCACCGAGCCCGCCACTGAGGCAAGGCCACCACACATCACCGCAAACAGCTGCGAGGAGGTCATGTTGTTGATGAAGGGGCGCACCACTAGCGGTGCTTCGGTCTGGCCAACGAAGATGTTGGCGGTGGCCGATAGCGACTCGGTGCGCGAGGTGCCGAGCACCTTCTGCAGCGCGCCGCCAAGCAGGCGGATCACCCACTGCATGATGCCCAGGTAGTAGAGCACCGCGATCAGCGACGAGAAGAAGATGATGACCGGCAGGACCTTGATGGCAAAGATGAAGCCCACGCCGGAGGGGTCGGCCAACCCGCCGAACAGGAAGTCGATGCCGTCGTTGGCATAGCTCACCACCTGACTGACGGCGTCCGAGATGGTCTTGAGGACTGACTGGCCGAAAGGCACGTACAGCACGAAGGCGCCGATGCCGGCCTGGATAGCGAAGGCGCCACCGACGGTGCGCAGGCGGATAGCGCGTCGGTTGGTGGAAAACACGAGGGCGATCAGGATGAGCGTCGCCATCCCCACCAAGCTCATGATTATGGTCATGGGAAGTCCTTCATGGGAGCGAATGCGGCCCGAGCCGAGACACGCCTCGGGCCCTGGGCATTACAGGAAGTTGTACTTGAGTGTGTAGATGACGGCGTTCTGATAGTCCTCGGGAGTGCCCAGCTTATTGTCCGAGTAACGGTACTGAACGCCGGTGGTCACGCTCGAAATCGGGTGCCACCATAATGAAACCGCTCCATTGGTGCCAACGCTTTCCGCCTTGTCGCCGACATAATTCTGCGCGAGGTAGTCGTCGTCGCGCGCGAAGGTCTGTTCGTGCCAGTTGGTGACGCTGAACTGCTGGCCGAGTGCCTCGAAGCCATAGCCCAGAACCCAGCCGGCCATGTACCCGTTCATGCCGGTGTAACCATCACTCTGCACGCGTGCCGCACCCAGGAAGGGCTTGAACCACAGGCCGTTGTCGAAGGTCTGGATATAGCCCACACCCAGGACCTGGTCCTGTTCGCGACCGTTGTAGCCATAGTCGCGGAAATCATAGAGGTGAGCGTAGATCGTGAAGGGCGAGTCACCCAGGTAGATATGGGAGGTGAGCTTGCCGGCGGTACGGAAGTTGTCCTTGCCGCCGCTCTTTTCGTCGAATTGATCGTTGCCCGGATTCTCTAGGTCGAAGAAGCCGTAGAACTCACCCCAGGCGAAGCCGGCGCCGCCCTCGAGTTCGAGAAAGGTGAAGTCGCTCTTGGCGGCGTTGGTCGAGGTGCGCTCCTCTGTGCCGGCGGACCAGTCGAGGTAGTTCACCGAGACGTTGGCGAAGGACCAGATCGGGTCCATGTCTGCGGCCTGGAGCGGTGCACTGCAAAATGCCATAAGGGCGCTGGTGCCGAGCAGAGTGGACGCTCGACGCAGGGAGGGGGAGGACATGATAGCAATTGCCTTGGTTTGTCTATTGTTTTGGAAGTGCGTGTTTCGGGAACGCGTGTTGCAGGAGCGTTAGAGCCCCGGGGAAGCAGGAACCTGCTAGTGGAAATAATACCAAATGGTATGACGCATCTAACAATTTTTTGCACCAACGCTCGGTTGCGCTTTCTCATGCTCCCATGATCAGCTGCTAGCTCAGTGATACAGCGGGACGAGCCGATATTGCTGATGAATAAGCCGGGGCAGCAGGGCATGTTGTCGCACTCGTGGGATTAAAATCGGCGTGCATTTCGCCGATCCTTTCTTCTCACCCCTCCCTACGTCGCCTCGTGTTAGGCTTTCCTGGCGCCTCGCATCGCCTCACCTGTGCGCTATCTGCGACACCCCTGCGACAAATCGTCACTGTTGCGTGGGGGGTATTTCTCCGACGATACGCGGTCAGTGTAGCCAGACCTTTGTGGAAGCTGAGCATTTGCTCATAAGGTCTCGTTGCGATGCGTGACAGCTCTTTGCTGCAGCGGATATGGCTTGACGTCATGGATCAGGACTCAAGCCGTGGCGGTTGTGGCATTTGTTGTGCGCATACATTAGCCGGCTAATTTTCAACCAGTACTAATTTTCAACCAGTACTAAGGTTAGCCTGATTTCGTGCCCTGACGAGGTCGTAGGATGAGAAGAAAGAAGTACTTACGTGTGCTGAGTCCGCTGGTGCTCGTGTCGCTTGCCCTGTTACTGACGGGGTGCGACTCGGCGCTGATGGATCCTAAGGGGCAGGTCGGGGAAGAGCAGCGAACCCTGATACTGACTGCGTTCGGTCTGATGCAGATCGTTGTCATTCCGGTAATCGTGATGACTATCGCCTTCGCTTGGCGCTACCGTCGCAGCAATCGGAATGCCACTTACAGCCCCGACTGGCACCATTCCAATAAGGTCGAAGCGGTGGTGTGGTTTGTGCCCTGCGTAATCATTGCCTTCCTGGCGGTGCTGACGTGGTACACCTCACACAGCCTGGATCCTCACAAGCCCATTCAGGCCGAAGGTGACAACGCCAAAGATCCGATTGTCATCGAGGCGGTCTCTCTGGACTGGAAGTGGCTGTTCATTTATCCGGAACAGGGCATTGCCACGGTCAACGAGCTGGCCTTCCCAGAGGATACTCCGGTGCGCTTCCGCGTCACCTCTGGCTCGGTGATGAACTCTTTCTTCATTCCTCGCCTGGGCAGCCAGATCTACGCCATGGCCGGCATGGATAACGATGTTCATCTGATCGCCGATGAGCAAGGGGTCTATCCCGGTCGCTCCACAAACTACAGTGGTGCGGGCTTCTCGGACATGACGTTCGATGCTCACGTCGGCTCTCAGCAAGACTTCGAGGCTTGGGTGTCCAAGGTACGTGAGTCGTCTGAGTCACTGACCTTCCCTGATGAGTATTACGACCTCGCTGCGCCCACCGAGGTCAACGAGATCCAGTACTTTTCTGAGGTATCCCCGGCTCTCTACGAGAGCATCATCAAGAGCTTCCATGCCGGCGGTGACCACGAAGAGCGTGTGGCAAAATATGCCGACAGCTATGCCGATGGCTTTGGCCATGGTCACAGCGACGAAAGTCATGGCGAATCGGACGAGTCTCACGGCGAGCCCATGAGCGCGGAGGCAGCGGAGTAAATTATGTTCGGAAAACTCAGTCTAGAGGCGGTTCCGTACGACCAGCCGATCATCATGGTGACCGTTGCGGCCATCGTGTTGGGCGGGCTCGGGATGACGGGCGCCATCACGTACTTCAAGAAGTGGGGCTACTTGTGGAAGGAATGGATCACCTCCATTGACCACAAGAAGCTTGGCATCATGTACTTCATCGTTGCCTTGGTGATGCTGATTCGCGGCTTCGCGGACGCCCTTATGATGCGCTCCCAGCTGGCCATGGCGTCGGCCGGGGCGGAGGGCTTCTTGCCGCCTTCGCACTACGACCAGATCTTCACCGCCCACGGCGTGATCATGATCTTCTTCGTTGCCATGCCCATGGTCATCGGCCTGATGAACTTGGTGGTGCCGTTGCAGATCGGTGCGCGTGACGTGGCCTTCCCGTTCCTCAACAACCTGAGCTTCTGGTTGTTCGCGGCGGGTGTGATCCTGGTCAACGTGTCACTTTTCGTCGGTGAGTTCGCCAAGACCGGCTGGTTAGCCTACGCGCCACTATCGGGACTCGACTACAGTCCCGGCGTCGGCGTGGACTACTGGATATGGGCGTTACAGATATCGGGGATAGGTACGACCATGACGGGGATCAACTTCTTCGTCACGATCATCAAGATGCGTACCAAGGGCATGACGATGTTCCGTCTGCCGATCTTTACTTGGACGTCGCTGTGCGCCAACGTGTTGATCATCGCCTCCTTCCCGATCCTGACCGCGACCATCGCGTTGCTGACCCTCGATCGTTACCTGGGCATGCACTTCTTCACCACCGACCTCGGTGGCAACATGATGATGTACGTCAACCTCATCTGGGCCTGGGGCCATCCTGAGGTGTACATCCTGATCCTGCCGGCATTCGGTGTCTTCTCAGAGGTCATCGCGACCTTCGCCAAGAAGCGCCTGTTCGGCTACAACACCATGGTCTGGGCCACGGTGGCGATCACCATCCTGTCGTTCGTGGTCTGGCTGCACCACTTCTTCACCATGGGCGCCGGCGCCAACGTCAATGCCTTCTTTGGCATCATGACGATGATCATCGCCATCCCCACCGGTGTTAAGATCTTCAACTGGCTGTTCACCATGTACCGCGGCCGTCTGGAGATCACGTCCCCGGTGCTGTGGACCCTGGGCTTCATCATTACCTTCACCATTGGCGGCATGACCGGCGTGATGCTGTCGGTGCCGGCGGCGAACTTCGTGCTGCACAACAGCCTGTTCGTCATCGCCCACTTCCACAACGTCATCATCGGCGGCGTGGTGTTCGGCATGATGGCGGGTCTGACCTACTGGTTCCCGAAGGCCTTCGGCTTCACCCTGAACGAAAAGTGGGGCAAGCGTTCCTTCTGGTGCTGGATCACCGGCTTCTATGTGGCCTTCATGCCGCTGTATGTGCTGAGCTTCTTCGGTGCCGTGCGCCGCATGCAGTCCTATAACAACCCCGAGTGGCAGCCGCTGATGATCGTTGCCTGGGTGGGTGCGCTGATCATTGCGGCCGGTATTGCCTGCACCTTGATCCAGTTCTACGTCAGCATCCGTGATCGCAAGCAGAACGAAGATGTGTCTGGCGATCCGTGGGACGCACGTACCCTCGAGTGGGCGACCTCTTCGCCGGCGCCGTTCTACAACTTCGCACACCTGCCTGAAGTGAGCAGTGTGGATGGGTTCTGGGAAGCCAAGAAGGCCAACGGTGGCGTGCCGCCGATTTCCGAGCCGCCCTACCAGGATATCCACATGCCGAAGAACACCTGGGAAGGTCCGGTTATCGCACTCTTCGCCACCATCTTTGGTTTTGCACTTGTGTGGCATATCTGGTGGCTGGCAATCGCCGGGGGCATCGGAATGTTTGCGACCTTCATGGCGCGGATCTTCAACGATGACGTCGACTACTACGTCCCTGCGGCGGAAGTGGAGCGCATCGAGCGCGAGCATCGTCAGCGCTTGAAGCAGAAGGGTGATCTCGCGCACTCAACTCGGCTGGAGATGCAGAGCTAATCATGGCAACCGATACTCTTAGCAACCAAGGTCATGCCCACGGGCATGACCAGGATCATCACGACGATCACCACGATACCGCAGGCACCAAGCTGTTCGGTTTCTGGGTCTACCTGATGAGCGACCTGGTGATCTTCGGGTCCCTGTTCGCCACCTTCGCTGTGCTCCTGAAGGGCACGGCAGGTGGGCCGACACCGGGCGAGATCTTTGAGCTGCCGTTCGTGCTGGTCGAGACCTTCCTGCTGCTGTTCTCGAGCTTTACCTACGGCATGGCCGTGCTGGCGATGAACGCCAATCAGACGGCCAAGGTCAGCCGTTGGCTGTGGATCACCTTCGTCCTGGGCGCTTCGTTCGTGGCGATGGAGGTCTACGAATTCCAGCACCTGATCCATGAAGGTTTCGGTCCGGATCGCAGTGCCTTCCTGTCGGCCTTCTTTACCTTGGTCGGCACCCACGGCCTGCACGTGACCTTCGGCTTGATCTGGATCCTGGTGATGCTGGTTCAGCTCAAGAAAAAGGGGCTGAACGACGTTACCCGTCCGCGGATCATGTGCCTGAGCTTGTTCTGGCACTTCCTGGACATTGTCTGGATCTGCGTATTCTCCTTCGTCTATCTGATGGGAGTCCTGTGATATGAGTGGCTCACACACGTCTCACGACAACAGCCATGGCAGCGTCAAGTCCTATGTGACAGGGCTGATCCTGTCTATCGTCTTGACCGTCATTCCCTTCGGGGTGGTGATGAGCGGCGACTTCAGCCCCTTGGCAATGGTCGGTGTCATCACTGTGACAGCGGTGCTGCAGGTGCTGGTTCAGCTGGTGCTGTTCATGCATATGAGCGCCAAGACTGACGAAGGCTGGAACTTGACGTCGTTCGTCTTCGCTGTGGCGATCCTGGTTCTAGTCATCGGAGGTTCCCTGTGGATCATGCATCATCTAAACCTCAACATGATGATCGGATAACGCAGCCCTCCATGCTCAAGGACTACCTGACACTCACCAAGCCGGGGATCATCGGCGGTAACTTGATCTCCGTTCTGGGCGGCTACTTTCTAGCCGCCCAGGGCGGGTTCGATCTGCCGCTGTTTCTCTCTGCCGTGGTGGGTCTGGCGCTGGTGATTGCCTCTGGATGTGCCTTCAACAACGTCATCGACCAAGATATTGATCGCGTGATGCGGCGCACCCAGAACCGCCCGCTGGTACAGGGGCGCGTCACCGCTGGTGCCACGCTGTGGTTCGCCACGGCGCTGGGGATGGCAGGCTTTGCCCTGCTGGCTCTGGGCACCAACGCCTTGACGGTTGGACTGGCCACGTTTGGCTTCGTTATCTATGTCGTCGTCTACAGCCTGTGGATGAAGCGTCATTCCGAATACGGCACCCTGGTCGGTAGCCTCTCTGGGGCCATACCGCCGGTAGTGGGCTACTGTGCCGTCAGCGGCACCTTCGATACCGGTGCCATGACGCTGCTGACCATCTTCTGCCTGTGGCAGATGCCGCATTCCTATGCGATTGCCATCTTCCGCCTGGAAGACTATCGCGCTGCATCGATTCCGGTATTGCCGGTGGTGCGTGGCATTCACCGTGCCAAGCATCACATCCTCGGCTATATCCTGGCGTTCATTCCGGCGACCCTGGCGCTGAGCATTGCGGGCTATGCCGGCCCCGGCTACTTCATCGTCGCTCTGGGTATGGGGGTCTATTGGCTGTACCTGGCATGTAAGGGCTATCGTGCCCAAGACGAGGAGCGCTGGGCCAAGAGCGTGTTCGGATTTTCCATTCTCACCATCACGGCACTGAGTCTGATGATGTCATTGGATGCCGCTCTCCCTAATGCGCCGCTTTTATGGACTTCGCTGCGCTGATCTCACCCTGATCTCTTTCAGAGCTCTCCCCGAACAATCCAAAGCGTTGAGACGACGGTGATAACCGTCGTCGACGCTTCCTCCTTCCTTCTGACTATACTGCTGATAAGGCACGCTTGATGTGTGTGCTTGAGGTCGGTTCGTGACGATCTCTCATGCTGATAGATGGAGGTATCCGGATGCTGACGCATGTCTGGGGCTTGATGGCCCATCCGCAACGCGAATGGAAACAGATCAAGGGAGAGCGCGAGACGCTTACCCACCTCTACGAGCACCATGTGCTGCTGCTGGCGGCCATTCCTGTCATCTGCTCCTATATCGGCACCACCCAGGTGGGCTGGGGGCTGGGGGGCGAGACCACGATACAGCTCGGCTACCTGGATGCTTTGGGGGCCGGCGTCGTTTTCTATCTGGTGATACTCGCGGCGGTGTATGCGGTGGGCAAGGTGATCCGTGCCATGGCCAAGCGTTTTACGCCCAACCCGCCGAAACAGAGCGAGTGCATCGTGTTCGCTGGCTATGTGGCCACGCCGATGTTCATCAGCGGTCTTGTGGCTATCTATCCCATTATCTGGCTGTGCCTGCTGGCCGGTATTCTCGGGCTCTGCTACACCGCCTATCTGCTTTACTTGGGCATTCCGGCTTTTCTCGACATCAGTCGCGAAGAAGGCTTCATCGTCTCCAGTTCCACACTCGGCATCGGGGTGCTCCTGCTTGAGGTGCTGCTGGGCCTGACAGTCCTGCTCTGGGGCTACGGGGAGCGCATCATCCTGGCACTGCTTGGGAACTGAGGCGCCAAAGGGTCGCATGTCCGCGCAGGAAGCGCTGGTTCGCGACCCATCATTACCGATACGCATGACAGACATGAACAGGGCGGCCCATTGGCCGCCCTGTTCATGTGCCGGGTTCTGTCATCTGCCTGGGCTCTGCGCTGTCGTTTACTGAAAGAGCTTGCGCTGCCGACATTAGGCAAGACGCCGAGCCGATACCTGGCGATTGTCGGCTTATCTCCCATGATAGGGGTGCGGCACGTCGCCATCACGCCTTGTGGCTATCTCGGGGCAGCACTAGAGTTTAAGTAGGCTTGGCGAAACCATCCCCCTTGCGCGCGTCGCATTCAGGCCATGCCACGCATCGAGCGCGAGGCTTGCCAGACCATTCTGTGCCATCAGCATTCATCAGGAGGATGTGCCATGCGCGCTGTCGATGTCATGACGCCAACGGTTATCAGTGTTTCCCCCGAGACAGGTGTCCAGGAAATTGCCCGCCTGTTGCTGGATCACCATATCAGTGCGGTACCCGTGATCGATGATGACCAGCATCTGCTGGGTATGGTCAGCGAAGGCGACCTGATGGGACGCGCCGAAAATCAGGCAGAGAAGCCCACGCCTTGGTGGCTGGCGCTGGTCTCTTCGGGGCCCGAAACGGCGGCCAGCTACATCAAGACACATGGCCATACGGCACGAGACATCATGTCCCACCCGGTGGTCGACGTGGAGGAAGATGTCTCCGTCGCTGATATTGCCCGGCTGCTCGAGAAGCGCCATATCAAGCGGGTGCCGGTGACCCGGGATGGCAAGTTGGTAGGCATCGTCAGTCGTTCCAACCTGCTGCAAGGCCTGGCCATCACTCCGCCGGCCAGCGAGGGAACGGTCGATGACCGCAGCCTGCGTGAAGCGCTCAGCAAGGAGATCGAGGACAAGCTCAACACCGTACGCGTCAACGTTATCGTCAAGGACGGAGTCGTCGAGCTGTGGGGCCTGGTCGCCAGTGATGAGGAAATGAAGGCGGTACAGCTGGCCGCCGAGAACCAGCCAGGCGTCAAACGGGTCGAGAACAATATGAGCCGCATGCCGCTGGGGTTTGGCGCCTTGTAGTATCTGGTAGTGTATTGCCTTAAGTGGCCAGCATTTCGTCAATTGCGACTAATCTGCGAGTGAGTGGTCGCTTTCTCGCGGTGATCGCCAACCGCTGTCGATCACATAATTTACTGGCGCAATCATGGAAAATGATCCACGTTAGAATAGGGATATAAAACACTGTTTGAAAATCCGGCTTGATTAGCGTTGTTAGTCAATTCGGTGAGTCGGAATGGTTGTTCAATGCGGTTGGCTGCGGCAGTCGATTAAGCGCGTTGGACGACATCGTCGGATAACAGTGCCGTGATCGGGATTTCTAACGGAGGAGATGAGTCATGAAGCGATTGATAGCGCCGGTGGCGGCTTGCGCCGTGGTGGGGGCCTTGGGTGTATCGGGCAGTGCACAGGCAGAACAGATGAGTATTACACCGGCGGCCTACCTTGGCGCCGATGTCATGTTCTGGAACTTCGATCCGCAGGGAAGCTCCTCCGCCGAGAGCGAAGCGTTACGACTGAGAGCCGGCATGCAGTTCAACGACTACTTTGCCATTGAGGGCCACCTGGCCACCGGCGGGTCGGATTCGATTGGTGGCGTGGATATCGATCTGGATTACCTGGCAGGCATCTTCGCCAAGGGCTTCCTGCCGGTCTCCCGGGAATTCCGGCTCTATGCATTGCTGGGTGCCAGTGAGGTTTCCTTCAATGACGTCACTTTCAACGGCGATGACAGTGAGAGCGGTTTCTCCGGCGGTGTCGGCGCAGAGTTTGATATGAGCCGTAACCTGTCTTTCGGCGCCGACTACATCCGCTATCTCGATGAAGACAATTTCACCTTCGACGGTTTCAGTCTGGGCGCTACCTACCGCTTCTGATGCCGGCAGACGCTGCTGTGTTCTGGCGTCATGCATGACGCCAGCGGCCACAACCAGGCCCCGTCCATGTCAGTCATGGCGGGGCCTTTTGCCGAAGTGAGCGTGGGCGGGTGTCTCAGACCTGCTGATAGAGCCGGGCGCCGGCATCCCGGAAGGCTTGGGCCTGCTCCTCCATGCCCTTTTTTACCGCTTTCGGGTCATCGTCGAGGCGACGGTCAGATGCCTCGTCTCGGGTCTCTCCCTGGGTCCCGTCTTTGATCGCGTTATTGGAAACATGGTCTCGCACTTCCTGACTGATCTTCATCGAGCAGAACTTGGGCCCACACATCGAGCAGAAATGGGCCACCTTGGCCGAGTCCTTGGGCAGGGTCTCGTCGTGGTATTCCCTGGCCGTGTCCGGATCCAGCCCCAGATTGAACTGATCCTCCCAGCGGAACTCGAAGCGCGCCTTGGACAGCGCATTGTCCCGACGCTGGGCGGCGGGATGGCCCTTAGCAAGATCCGCGGCATGGGCGGCGATCTTGTAGGTGATGATGCCGGTCTTGACGTCGTCCTTGTTGGGAAGGCCCAAATGCTCCTTGGGGGTCACATAGCAGAGCATGGCGCAGCCGTACCAGCCGATCATGGCGGCACCGATGCCGGAGGTGATGTGATCATAGCCCGGCGCGATATCGGTGGTCAGCGGCCCTAGGGTGTAGAAGGGCGCCTCGTCACACTCCGCGAGCTGCTTGTCCATGTTCTCCTTGATCAGGTGCATGGGCACGTGGCCCGGCCCCTCGACCATCACCTGGACGTCATGCTTCCAGGCGATGCGCGTCAGCTCACCCAGCGTCTCCAGTTCGGCGAACTGGGCCGCGTCGTTGGCATCAGCCACCGAGCCCGGGCGCAGACCGTCTCCCAGCGAGAAGGCGATATCGTACTGCTTGCAGATCTCGCAGATTTCCTCGAAGTGGGTATAGAGAAAGCTCTCCTGATGGTGATAGAGGCACCACTTGGCCATGATCGACCCGCCCCGGGAGACGATGCCGGTGACCCGCTTTGCCGTCAGCGGCACGTAGCGCAAGAGCACGCCTGCATGAATGGTGAAGTAATCGACACCCTGTTCGGCCTGCTCGATCAAGGTGTCGCGAAACACCTCCCAGGTCAGATCCTGAGCCACGCCATTTACCTTCTCCAGCGCCTGGTAGATGGGCACGGTGCCCACCGGCACCGGCGCGTTGCGGATGATCCACTCCCGGGTCTCGTGGATGTTCTGGCCGGTGGATAGGTCCATGATGGTGTCCGAGCCCCAACGGATGCCCCAGGTCATCTTGTCGACCTCATCCTCGATCGAAGAGGTCACCGCCGAGTTGCCCAGGTTGCCGTTGATCTTCACCAGGAAGTTGCGGCCGATAATCATCGGCTCGGATTCCGGATGATTGATGTTGCAGGGGATGATGGCGCGGCCGGCGGCCACCTCGTCGCGCACGAACTCGGGTGTGATCTCCTCGGGGAGCCTGGCACCGAAGCCCTGTCCTGGGTGCTGGTGGTCAAGGATGTGCTCTACCTCTTCCGAACCCGTATACGTTGAACAGCGCGCCTGGCGGCGCAAATTCTCGCGGATGGCGATGAACTCCATCTCCGGGGTGACGATGCCCTGGCGGGCATAGTAGAGCTGGGTGACGTTGCCGGCCTTGCCATCCTTTCCGGGGCTTGCGCGCCTTGGAGAGCGTTGCAACTCGAAGCGCAGTGGCGCCAGCATGGGGTCGTTGGCGCGGCGCCGGCCATACCCCGAACTGGGGCCATCCAGCCAGTCGGTGTCGTCGCGCTCATCGATCCAGGTTTGGCGCAGGGCAGGCAAGCCGCGGCGCAGGTCGATCTCGGCACCCGGATCGGTGTAGGGCCCGGAGGTGTCATAGACCAGCAGCGGCGGGTTGTGCTCGACGCCGTCGGTGGTGGTCGTTGGTGACAGGGCGATTTCGCGAAAGGGCACGCGGATGTCCGGGCGCGAGCCCTCGACATGGAGCTTGCGCGAGCCCGTCATGGGCGCGATGGCGGCCGCATCGACGCGGGCCTGCTCGTTGAGAAAGTGCTGGGTGTTGCTCATGCGATGTGTTCTCCCGGTAACATCAGGGAGGACAAGCGAAGGAGAGACAGGGGCAGGCGGTTTTCGGCACCGGCGGGGAAACGGCCTGCCTGTCGCTTGATCCCTACGCTGGTCCTAGCCAGGTCAGGTTCAACGGGATCCGTCCTGTCAGGCGCCTTTAGCGCCTGTTGGATGATCTCAGCCGGTATCACCGGCACCCCGTCAAGCGAGTGGTGGGAGCCTTGGCTCCCGGTGGTGGCTTGCAATGGCCGTTCGGCACCACCAAACCGAGCGGTCTTTTCCAGCGAGCCCATTTTGGCAGGCCCTGTGCGACAGGCCCTATGCGACAGGCCCTGTGAGACAGGCTCAGTTGCGCTGATCGAGGCCCATCTGCCAGAAATCGATCTCGAGCCGTGTGGCCTCGCTGAATATCTGGCTCAGTTCCTGGAAGCGTCGCGGCCCGACCTCCGCTAGGCGCGCATCGAGCCAGGCCATTTCATCCACCATGGCCTGCTGAAACTCGGGGCCTTCGTACAGCGTGATCCAGGCGTCAAAAGGGTTGGCCGCGCCGCGCACCGTGGTGGGTTGGGTATTGAGCCAGGTCGCGATTTCGCCGTAGCCGATCAGGCAGGGCGCCAACGCCACGTGGAGGTCCAGAAGGTCGCCGCGGTGGCCGGCCTCGAGCACATAGCGGGTATAAGCCAGTGTCTCGCGGGCCTCGGGCACTGCGGCCAGATCGGTCTCGGAAATGCCCCAATCGCGGCAGAAACCGACATGCAGGTCTAGTTCGGTATCCAGAATGGTCGAAAGCCCCGCCTTGGCCTGGCGCAGGTCGCTCAGGGTACGGCTCTTGTAGGCGGCCAGCGCGTAGGCGCGGGCAAAGTGGATCAGGAACAGGTAGTCTTGTTGTAGATAGCAGCGAAAGGCGTTTTGATCGAGGGTGCCGGCGCCGAGGGTGCGCACGAAGTCGTGCTCGATATAGCGGTGCCAATCCTGTTGGCAGGTGGCGGTGAGATCGCTGAAGCAGTAGCCCATCTGGCCTCCGGTGACGGTCGTGATCCGGGGCACGGGCAGGGTAGGCGTATCGGGGGCAAGGCGTAACCGGGCGAGACTGGTGCAGCCGTGCCCTGCCACCGCTTGATTCCTACGCCGGTACGAGCCGGATCAGGTTCAACGGGATCCCCCCTGTCGCGTGCGCTGGCACGGCGTTGGGCGGTCTCAGCCGGTATCACCGGCACCCCGTCAAGCGAGTGGCGACAGTCTAGCAGCTTGTCGTGTCCTTGCCAGTCCGCGCTATGCTTGCGCCGTATCCTGCACAACGACTCTTCCACTGAAATGAGGATGTCACGGATGATGTCAGCCGCTTCCCGGACGCCCGCTTTGACCCTGCTGGTAGCCGGCGACCCCGACCAGCTCACCGGCAGCTACGTCTATGACGCCCGCATCGCCGAGGCGCTGCGCGAGCGCGGCTGGGAGGTTGTGGTAGAAGGGCTCGCCGGGCGCTTCCCGACACCCGATCAGCAGGCGATCGAGAGTCTTGAGCGCGCCCTGACGCGACAGCCCGAAGGCGCTCGGGTGGTGCTCGATGCCATGGTGATGGCCGGTCTGCCCGAAGTAGTGGCGCGTCATGCCAACCTGCTCGAGCTCACCGCCCTGATGCATCATCCGCTGGCCGACGAGACCGGCCTGAGCGATATCCAGCGGGAAAGCTTTCGCGTCAGCGAGACGCTGGCGCTAAGGGCGGTGCATCGGGTGATCGCGACCAGCACCTTCACTGCCGAACGGCTGGCCGATTTCGGTGTGCTGAAATCGCGCCTTCATGTGGTCGAGCCGGGGGTCACGCCAGTGCCATTGGCGAACAGCGTCGACCGCTGTGTCGATGGTACTGAGCCCGCTCGCTTGCTTTGCGTGGCGAGCCTGACGCCACGCAAGGGGTATGAGGTGCTGATCGAGGCGCTCTCCGAGCTTTCAGACCTCAATTGGCAGTGCGACTGCATCGGCGGGTTGGAGCTCGACCCCGACCATGCGAGTCGGGTCGAGGCGATGATCGAGGCAAAAGGGCTGGGTGAGTTGGTCTACCTGCTGGGGACCCGCTCGCCTGAGGCGCTTTCATCCTACTACGCAGATGCGGACCTCTTCGTGCTGCCGTCCTACTACGAAGGCTACGGTATGGTGGTGACCGAAGCGCTGGCCCGTGGCCTGCCGGTGATCACCACCACCGGCGGCGCATTGCGTCATACCCTGCCTGAAGGCGCGGGTATGGCCGTAGAACCGGGAGATGCCAAGGCCTTGGCGACGGCACTGCGCCGCTGGTTCGAAGACGGCGAGCTTCGGGCTCAGTTACGTAAGGGAGCCGTTGAGGCCAGGCGCCAGCAGCAGGATTGGCACAACGCTGCGCAGGCCTTCGCCGAGGCGCTCGGCGAAGGCTAGCGCTTTTCGCTACTGTCGCTATCAGCGGGCAGCGCCGGGGTACCAGACATAGTTCCAGGTTTCCGTCAGCGGTTGGCCACGCAGGGTTAGCGACAGCCGCATGTCGGCTGGCTGATCGCCGTCGGGCTGGAGGCGAAAACTCGCCCGCCATGTCTTGCCGTCGGGCAGCAGCTGCACCTGCGGCGTGAGGGTCTCGCCGCTGGACGTCGTCAGCGTCATCTCCACGGGTTGGCTGGCATCCAGGCTCGACAGCTCTCCGCCGCGAAAGTCGACGATGAAATGACGGCGACTCCTGGGCGGAGGATCGTCCTGGCCGGGTACGCTTCCCCAACCCTGGCGGGTATGTACCACACCGGCACGCTCGAGAGTCGGCGGATAGGCGCCGAAGGTCGAGGTGCGGTAGCGGTAGGTTCGTGACTCACCGGCCTTGAAGGGCGCATCGGGCACCCAGTAGGCGATGATATTGTCGTTGGTCTCGTTCTCGGTGGGAATCTCCACCAGTTCCACACCGCCGGCCCCCCAGTCACCGCCCTGTGGCGTTACCCACTGGCTGGGGCGCAGGTCATAGCGCGCTTCCATGTCCAAATAATCGTCGAATGCACGAAGGCGTTGCACCAGGCCGAAGCCTTGGGGCATGTCATCGCGCAGCGAGGAGACATGCAACTGCGAGGGATTGCTCAGCGGACGCCAGATCCACTCCCCCTTGGCGGTGTGCATCGACAGGCCGTTCGAGTCGTGGACGCGGGGCCGATAGTCATCGTCGTGCACGCGCTCCAGACTCCCGTGCCAGAACATGCTGGTCAGCGGGGCGATGCCGAGCTTCTTCACGTCCTCGCGGGCAAAGAGACGTGCCTCGACATCGACGGTGCTGGACTCGCCGGGGGTGATATCGAAGCGGTAGGCGCCACTGACCGAGGGACTGTCGAGTAGTGCCAGCACCTGAATATGCGTGGCGTCTGGCGCCGGCTTGACCAGCCAGAAGTCCGTGAACGCAGGGAACTCCTCGCCCTGTGGCGAGGCGGTGTCGATGGCCAGCCCGCGCGCCGATAGGCCGTAGCTCTGGTCGCGGCCGATCAGACGGAAATAGGACGCGCCGAGGAAGACCATGAATTCGTCGCGGTAGTCGCCGCGGTTGAGCGGGTAATGCAGGCGAAAGCCCGCGTAGCCGATATCGTTCCGGGCCTGGTCGTCGCTGGACTGTTTGGCCAGTGCCTCGCCGATGGGGGCCGCCGCATCGTCATAGCGGAAATACCCCTGATCGAAGGGCAGCGGTGACACGTCGACCTGGCCGCTGTTGTCGCGCGACTCGACCAGGTTCAGGCCTACCGGCTGGTCGTAGAGAAAACCGGTGTGGAAGAGCTGCACCTCGAAGAGAGACTGATCGCGCCACAGGGCCTTTTCGGGACGGAAGCGAATCTGTCGGTAACGGTCATAATTCATGTCCTGCAAGGCTTCCGGCAAGGCGTTATCGTGAGCCTCGAACGGGGCCTGAGCGAGCTGTTTGGCCCGCGAGGTGACCTCGGCATACAGCGCGTCCAAAGACGCCATGCTGGTCTTGGCGCCGGTAGCTGACTGGCTTGTGGTGGCGTCGGTGGCTGCGGTGCCACTGCTCTGGGATTCCAGGCCCTGGGCGCCAGGGCTCTGCTCATCAGGGCTCTGCTCATCAGGGCTCTGAACATCAGGGCTCTGAACATCGGAGCTTTGCGCATCGGAGCTTTGCGCATCAGAGCTTTGCGCATCCAGATTGGCATCTGCCGATGCATCGGCTGTCGGCGCTTCGGCCCAGGCCGGCGTTGCTATGCCGAGTCCAAGCCCAAACGAGGCGAGCCCCGTCCAGAGCAGGGTGGTGGTCAACAGGGTCGTCGCAAGACGTCCTGCCTGATCCGGGCGAGCATGGCTGGCTCGCCCTGACATCCCGCGTTGTATCAGCATTCCATGGCTCCAAGCGGTTCGGGTATAGGTAACAACGATGTTCGTTGTGCATCACGTCGTGCAACACGTTGTAGGCGGTTGGCTGAGGCTTGGCCGTTGCCGGCGGTGCACTACGAGAGGCCTCGCTAGGCGGCGTCGCGTCGAGGGGCGGCGAAGGTCTGTTCCGGCATTTCGCCGGATAGCTCCTGCGGAGGTGGCCAGGGCTGCTCGCCATCTGGCACTTCTTCAGACGAGGACTGCGCTTGCAGCACCGCGGGCGGGCAGGTCTCGCTGGGCACCAGCAGCAGGCCGGCGCGGCGCAGGCTGCGGCCAAGCGTGAGGCTGCTGCTGAATCGGATCAGTGGCGCGGCCAGCATCAGGCCCAGCCACACAGGAGTCAGCCACCAGAAGAACACTGGGGTGTACCACCAGGTGACGCCGGCCCAGGCAAGTCCGACCAGACTGGCCTGCCAGGTATGCCGCCACGCCTCTCGCCACGCCACGGCGCGTCCTTCTCGGGATTGAGGGTCCCAGGCCACGGTGCGCCCGCTCAGTACGTTGATCACGAACAGGCTGTGGAACACCATCATCAAAGGCGCGATAAGCATCGCGAACAGGCTTTCGAGCACCACGCTGACGGCCAGCCGTGTGCGACCGCCGAAGGCGCGGGGACGGCGAGCCATCGCCAGACACATGCCCAGCACCTTGGGCATCAGCAGCATGGCCAGGGTGCCGCCCAGCAGGGGCATGATCAGGGGCGGTGGCGCAATCGGCCAGTCGGGAAACAGCTGGGCGTTGGAAGTGAAAAAATTGGGTTCGGCGATGGCGCGGATCAAGGCGTCGGCGGTGCTGATCACCAGGATCGACAGCCAGACCAGTGAGGAGATGTAGGCAAAGGCCCCGAACAGGAAGTGCAGCCGGCTCAGCGGGTGCAGGCCATGTCCGCCCAGCAGGCGCAGGTGCTGCAGATTGCCCTGCACCCAACGCCGGTCCCGTTTGGCGTAGTCGAGGATATGGCTGGGCATTTCCTCGAAGCTGCCGTCCAGGTCGGTCTGCATCTGCACCTGCCAGCCGCCACGCCGCATCAGTGCCGCCTCGACGAAATCATGGCTGAGGATGTCGCCTCCCAGCGGCGGCGATCCGGGCAGCTGCGGCAGACCGCAGTGGGCCATGAACGCTTCGGTGCGCATGATGGCGTTGTGGCCGAAGTAGTTGGCGGCGTCGGCATGCCAGAAGCTCAGGCCGGCGGCGAGCATCGGCGAGTAGAGCGAGGCGGCAAACTGGTTGGCTCGACCGAACAGGCTTTGCTGGTGCACAGGAATGGGGACAGTCTGCAGCAGGCCCAGCCGCGGGTTGGCCTCCATGGCGTCGATGAGCGCTGACACTGTGCTGCCGCTCATCACGCTGTCGGCATCCAGCACCAGCATGAAGTCGTAGCGTTTTCCCCAGCGACGGCAGAACTCCCCGAGGTTGCCGGCCTTGCGGCCGCTGTTGCTGTCCCGGTGGCGATAGTGCAACTGACAGGCGCCGTTCAGGCGACGCTGCAGGGCACCGATCGCAAGATGCTCCTGATCGACAATGGCATCGTCGGTACTGTCGCTCAGGACAAAGACTTCAAGCTGGCGCTGAGGCGTGTCGCCGGGCAGGTCGCGGCAGGTCGCCTCCAGCCCGGCGATGACCCCGCTGATGTTTTCATTGTGAATTGGCATCACCAGCGCGGTTTTCGATTGGGCGTCGCTGGGCGGTTGCGCTGGCTGGAGGCGGGCCAGAGTCACCGGATCGCGGCGGCACAGGCTCAGCACGAAGCCGATCACGGCACTCCAGAAGGCAATGATGATCCAACTGAACGTCAGGGCAAACAGCCCCAGGATGACCAGCTCCAGCGGCGTGATGCCGCCGACATAGAGGATCTGAAACATTGCCCAGATGCCCAGCGCGGCGGTGCCGGCGAACAGTCCGGCAAACAGGGCTCGCCGGCTACGTCGCCAAGGGGGCCTGAACTGACGGCGGTTGGCGTGGGCAGAGGAACTGGGCGTCGTCGGGGCGCTGCGAAGTTCGTCAAGAGAACTCATCGGCGTACCACGCTGCGCTGCAGGAGACGGCCAGGGCTTGACTGTTCGTAGGCAGATGGCCTGGGCCGACCGACCCATGACCGACGGCGGCGCTGAGGTGCGCTGCGCGTCGAAAGTCTGGGTGCTGGGGCACCTGCTGTCCGGGGCGTACCTGCGCCGCACAGCGGGTGTTGTGGAGTCATCATCACTTCCAGTGGTTCTCCATTAGCCCCCGCCGGCAGTCCCTGCGCAATCCGGGGAGGAGATTTAAGTAAGCATCGGGGCGAGCTGTGGCATTAGGTGCGCTGTTCTTGTACTGCCCAGATGCGGATCTTGGTCTTGCCATGGTCGCGACAAACAGCGCGATTTGACGCTGAGCGAACGCAAAAAGCTTATCGGTGCTGCCTTTACCTGGGAAGCCAGTCAGGCGTGGCCGGTTCGCTCTGGCGTGGTGATGGCAACGCTCAATGCATGTCGGACCTTCTATATTGGGCTCGTTACATCGGCTCTGTATATCGGCGCTATATCAGGATCAGGCTCGGTATAAACGCGTCTTTGTAAATAGCTTACGATCTATATTAGACGGAATCCGGCGCCGCATGTTCCCCATGCGGAGGCGTTCCAGGTGGACCCCGTTCTTCAGCACGCTCACTAAAGCCGTTTCACCACAACCACGTGCTGGGCTTGGCCGGTGCCTGGTCGGCGCGCACGGCCTTGAGGCCGATCACGCAGCGCAAGATCAGCCACAGCGCCAGCAGCGGCATGATCAGAAAGCCAATCCCGATCACCCCGAGCAAAAAGGCGATGCAGCCGTAGAGAGCCCCGATCCAGAAGGTGCGGATCAGGTAGCGATAGTGTTCACGCAGCCAAGGTGAGGCATCGCCGCGGTAGACATAGGCCATGATGGCGCCGATCAGCGTGGTCACGCTGCCGGTGATCAGGCCGGCCAGATAGAGGACATAGATGATTTGAGTGACACGGGTGTCCTGCTCGGGCAGATAGGTCTGAGTCATGAGTTCTCTCGGCGTCAGTAGATGCGCGCACGGCGGAAGTCCGGGTCGCCGGCGGCTTCCTCGGGCGTCTTGCGGTAACGCTTGTATTCCCACTGGTACTGGGCTGGGTCCAGGGCGATGGCGGCCTCGACGCTTGCGTTCACGCCACTGGCCGAGGCGGTCTCGTCGGTATCAAAGACCCGTTCATCGGCGGCCAGGAAATGAAGCGCGAAGCCGCGCCCGGGGAGACGCCTGGCGACCCCGGTGACCACCCGGGCCTGGGTGCGGGCCACCAGTTTCGGCAGCAGGGTGGCGGTGTAGGCGGGGCGGCCATAAAAGGGGGCGAAGACGCCGCTGCCCCAGTCAGGCTCCTGGTCCGGCAGGATGCCGACGGCTTCGCAGCGCTTTAGCGCCTTGAGCAGCGCTGCCACGCCGCGCGGGTTGGTCGGCACCAGCTGGGCACCGCGCCGTTCGCGGCCATGGCGAATCACCGGGTCCAGCGGGGCGATCTTGGGCGGTTCGTACATGGCGGTGAACGGAAAGTGGCCCGAGAGCCAGAAGTTCAGCACCTCCCAATTGCCAAAGTGGGGCGCCAGCACGATGACTCCTCGCCCCTCGGCCCGGGCCTCATCGAGCAGCTCGCGGCCATGCACTTCAATGATCGACGCCTCGACCCGCTCGGGGTCGCCCATCCAGGCAAAGCCCAGTTCGAGCATGGTGGCGGTGGAGTGGGTAAGGCTCTCGCTTGCCAGCCGGCGGCGCTCGGCGTCGCTTGCCTGGGGATAGACGACCGTCAGGTTGGTCTCGGTGATCTGGCGCTCGCGCTTGCTGAAACGGTGCACCAATGGGCCTGCGAACGTCGACAGCCGCCACAGGGTGCTCAACCGGCGTCCGGCCAAGCTGCGCCATAGGGCGGTGATGGCGGTGGCCTGGAGGCGGTTGCGGCGGGAGGTGTCTTCACTCATCGACAATTCAGACCAGCCAGGTGGTGATATTGGCGGGTGGGCGTTGCTCCTGCAGGCCCTTGAAGCCCTTAACACAGCGGATGATCATCCACACCGCCAGAGCGATCAGCAGCGGGACGCCGATCACCACCAGCGTCAGGAGCGTGGCGATTAGGCCGTACAGCAGGCCGATCCAGAAGGTGCGGATCTGGTAGCGATAGTGTGCCTCGAGCCAGTCAGGCCCCTTGCCGCGGTAGACATAGGCGATGACCACGCCAATAAGCGGCGTGAAGCCAATCACCATGCCAGCCAGTAAAAGACCGTAGACCACCATGGCCATGGTGGTGTCTGCCTGTTGAGGGGAGGGAGGCATCTCGGAAGGAGGCGTCTCGGGTGCGGGCGTCTGGGGCATGACATCGTCCTTGAATGAAACGGTTTGAGTGGAAATAGGCGAAAAAGCGAGCCTGGGCAATATGATACCTGCCCAGACAGGTGTTGCCATCACCGACGCGGGCGGGTGATCTCCAGCAGGTTGCCTTCCGGGTCGCGCAGATAGAGCGAGTCCACCGGCCCCTTGCCGCCAGCCCGGGCCACTGGACCAAGCTCCACTGGGATAGAAAGGGCGGTCAGGTGGCGCTCGACCTCGTCGAGCGGCAGGCGACTGGCGAAAGACAGCTCCATGCCGCCGGTGGCGGGCGTCGCTGCCTTGGGCGCAGCGGCGCTATCGGTGAGCTGCAGGCGCAGGGTCAGGTTGCCGAGGTGCAGGTCGGCATGGCCGGCGTCCTGCTCCTTGGCGTCCATGTCCAGGACGCGGCTGTAGAAATCCACGGCTCGCGGTAAGTCATCGACGTACATCACCAGGTGATCCAGAGCTGACAGCATGGGGTTCCTCCTTGGGTCGCCTGGGCGATCAGAGTAGGCTTGGCGGCGAATATTTTCATGAGCATACGACGATGACCCAGCCTCTGTCCTGCCCGCTGTGCGACGCGCCTGATGCGGTGGCCTACCATCGGGATGCGCGGCGCGACTACCTGCAGTGTCAGGTCTGCACCCTGGTCTTCGTGCCGCCTCATCAGCATCTGGATGCCGATGCCGAGCGTGCGGTCTATGACCAGCACCAGAATTCGCCGCAGGATGCCGGCTATCGACGCTTCCTGTCGAGGCTGCAGGCGCCCCTGCTTGCGCGGCTGACGCCCGGCGCAGAGGGACTCGATGTCGGCAGCGGCCCGGGGCCGACGCTCTCGGTCATGTTCGAGGAGGCGGGTCATCCGATGGCCATCTTCGACCCCTACTACGCTCCGGACCCGGCGCCGCTGTCACGAAGCTTCGATTTCATCACCGCCACCGAGGTGGTCGAGCACATGGCAGCCCCCGGTGACGAGCTCATCCGGCTGGCCGGGCTGCTGCGTCCAGGCGGCTGGCTGGGGCTGATGACCAAGCGGGTCACCAGCCACGAGGCCTTCGCCGGCTGGCACTATATTCTCGATCCCACCCATGTCTGCTTCTTCAGCGAAGCGAGCTTTCGCTGGCTCGCCGAGCGACTCGCCATGGACGTGACCTTTCCCGACCATGACGTCGTTCTCCTAAGGCGGTCTTCTAAGACTCTCTTCTAAGACTCTCTTCTAAGAATCTCTTCTAAGACGTATTGATCAGGCGCACTGATGAAACGGCCTGATTAAGCGTGTTGCCTCGGCGCCATGATCGTGCATGAACGAAGACGCAAATAGCGCTTGGCGACGAGCCGGGCCAAGCGTATATTCGCCGCGCGATTGCCCACATTGCGCCGGTGATGGCCGGCTTCTAGCCTGATGACGAGGTGGTGGAACCTTCCCCGCCGGCAAGATGATTATCGCGACTCACCCGCCGGGAGCGGCGGTGTTTCCCCTCTCGTAGATGCGAGGCATGTCATGTCCCGGCAATTGCTTTCCTTGGCCCTTGCGCCCCTGCTGGGGCTCTTCATTCTCTGCATCGGCAATGGCTTCCTGGCCTCCCTGATCACCCTGCGCCTGGACGCGGCGGGTGAGTCCGCCGTGGTGATCGGCTGGGTGTCGTCAGCCTACTTCATCGGCTTGGCGCTGGGGGCGCTGTTCAATGACCGCCTGCTGCTTCGCATCGGGCACATCCGCGCCTATGGCTGCTTTGCTTCGCTGGTCGCGGTCACGGTGCTGCTGCAGGGCCTGCGGCTCGACCCTGTCAGCTGGTTCGCACTGCGCCTGATTGGCGGCTGGGCCACGGTGGGGGTCTATCTGGTCATCGAGAGCTGGCTGCTGGCCAGTGCCGATACCAAGGTACGTGGTCGCCTGCTAGCCATGTACATGATCTCTCTTTACGCCGCCGGCGTGATTGGTCAACTGCTGCTCGGCGCAACCAACGCCATGAGCGATGCTGCGCCCTTCATGGTGGTGGGCATGCTGGCCTCGCTGTCGGTGCTGCCCATGGCGATGATCCCGCGGGTATCGCCGCTGATCGAGCACGCCGAGCCGCTGTCACCGCTGCGGCTGATCACGCTGACGCCCACCGGGGTGATGGGCTGTTTCGGCTCGGGACTGGTCGTGGCAGCGGTCTATAGCCTGCTTCCGCTCTACCTACAGCGCAGCGGTCTGGGGGTCGCGCAGATCGGACAGATGATGGCGGTGGTGGTACTCGGGGCCATGCTGCTGCAATACCCGATCGGGCGCTGGTCGGACAAGCACGACCGTCAGTTGGTGCTGATCATCATCGGCGCCAGCACGGCGGGGCTGTCGATGGCGCTGCTGTTGGTGCCGGGGGAGTCGTGGCTGACGGGTGGGCTGCTGTTCCTGCTGGGTGGTGGCGTCTTTTCACTGTATCCGGTCGCGGTCAGCCATGCCGCTGACCGGGCCCCGGCCGGTGCCCTGGTGCGCATGAGCCAGGGCTTGCTGCTGATCAATGCGTTGGGGTCCACGGTCAGCCCGCCGCTGATCACTCCGGTGATGGCAGCGTTCGGCGACGGTGGCCTGTTCTGGTCGATGGGCGCCGTGGGGCTTGGCCTGGTCGGCTTCTTCGTCTGGCGACGCAGCGTCCGCCCGGCGCCGCTGCCCATGGCGCCCTTCGTGGCCACCCAGACTCAGACCCTGGCAGGGGCTGAGCTTGGCGTCACCGACGCGCAGATACAGGGAGCCGTCGAGCACGAATATCTCGAGGACCTTTCTTTGGCAGTGCCGGATGTCGCCGTCGCCGAGCCTATCGTCGGCCCGCCGCCGGCCGATGAGGCGCATATCGCCTACTACGACGATGCCGACCCGCAAGATGTGTCGGAGGAAAAGCCGCATGGGATGTCCGGTGATGGCGGGCCGATCCGCAGTGAGACCGCGTCGAGCTCGCATTGAGATCAACGACTGAGGTCGACTATTGAGATCAACGACACGAGGCCAACGACAGTCGCTGCGGCTTTCGCCTAATGGCTTGGGTCCCGGTCGCCAACCTACTATCGCGGTTAACCTTTTCTCAAGAGATGCCCGCGATGACGCCCTATCACGCTCCGCTGCGCGACACCCGTTTCGTGCTCGAGGAACTCCTAGAGCACACCTCTCTCGACCTGCCCGGCTTCGAGGACACCAGCCCCGAGCTGCTCGATGCCGTGCTTGACGAAGCCGCTCGGCTGGCCGGTGAGGTCTGGGCGCCGCTCAACCTGCCCGGTGATCGCCAGGGCTGCCGCCGCCAGCCGGATGGCAGCGTGACGGTACCCGATGGCTTCATCGAGGCCTACCAGGCCTATGCCGAGGGCGGTTGGAACGGCATCGGCGTCGCCGAGGCCCAGGGGGGGCAAGGGCTCCCCGAGGTGGCGGCCAGTGCGGTGCAGGAAATGCTGCATGGTGCCAACATGGCGCTGGGGCTGTGTCCGATGCTCACCGCCGGTGCCATCGAGGCACTGTCGCATCACGGCAGCGAGGCGCTCAAGGCGCGCTACCTGCCGAAGCTGATCGAGGGCGTCTGGACCGGCACCATGAATCTCACCGAGCCTCAAGCGGGCTCGGACCTGTCTCGGGTTCGCACCAAGGCCATTCCCTGTGCTGACGGTGAGGGCGACCACTATCGCCTGCACGGCCAGAAGATCTACATCACTTGGGGCGAGCACGAGGCGGCCGAGAACATCATCCATTTGGTGCTGGCGCGCACCCCGGATGCTCCTGAGGGCAACAAGGGCATCTCCCTGTTCCTGGTGCCCAAGTTCCTGGTCGATGATAACGGTGCGCTGGGGGCCCGCAACGATGTCACCTGTGCGTCTATCGAGCACAAGCTCGGCATCCACGGCTCGCCCACCTGCACCCTGAGTTTCGGCGAAGGCGAGGGTGCTATCGGCTATCTGGTCGGTGAGCTCGGTCGCGGGCTCAATCATATGTTCACGATGATGAACGAGGCCCGCCACAAGGTCGGCATCCAGGGCATCGGCGTCGCCGAACGCGCCACCCAGCAGGCCTTTGCCTACGCCGCCGAGCGCAGCCAGGGCCGTGCGCCTGGTTCGCGCGGCGGCGAGTCGGCCGCGATCATCGACCACTTCGACGTGCGCCGCATGCTGCTGTCGATGCGTGCGCGCACCGATGCCCTGCGCGCTCTGGCACTTTATTGTGCAGCGCAGATGGATGTTGCCCGCCATCACGGCGATGAGGCGACCCGCGACGCCGCTCAGGCTCGGGTCGACGTGCTGATCCCGGTGGTCAAGGCGTTCTCCACCGACCAGGCCGTCGATATCGCCTCGCAGGGGATACAGGTGCATGGTGGCATGGGCTATGTGGAAGAGACCGGTGCCGCTCAGCTGTGGCGCGACGCCCGCATTGCACCGATCTATGAGGGCACCAACGGTATCCAGGCCCTGGATCTCGCCGGGCGCAAGCTAGCCCGGGATGAGGGGGCCGCCCTTGCGGCTCTGCTCGATGAGGTAGAAGCCACCGCCGGGCAGCTCGCCGATAAGCTGGCGCTCAGCGCCCAGGGCGCCGCGCTGAAAGCCGGTGCCGATGACCTGCGAGCCGCCACGGCAGTAGTGCTGGCCGCCGGTCGCGATCCGGCTCAGGGCGCGGATGCCGTTCAGGCCTACGCGACTCCCTTTCTGCAACTGACGGGGCATGTGCTGTGCGCCTGGCAGATGGGACGCGCAGCGCTGGCCGCTGAGGCCGCGCTTGCCGCGGGGTCTGACGATCAGGCCTTCTATCGCGCCAAGTTGGCGAGTGCCGACTTCGTCCTGCGCCACTGGCTGCCAGTGGGGCGAGCCAACCGGGCGGTGATCGAGGCGGGGCTCGAGAGCCTGGCGATGGTGGGGCTCGATCACTGAGCACCTGCAGCATTTGGCACTGCAGCATTTTCCACAGAGAGGTAGGCTAGAGAGGATTGGGCGATGTGAGGCGCGTCGCCCGTTTTCTTGTTCCTGTCGGCGCTTCTGGCAGCAGTCGCTGCCAGCGGGGCGGCATCACGGAGACCCTCAACATGAGCATTTCCCGCATCGGCGTCGTCGGCGCCGGCACCATGGGCCAGGGCATCGCCCAGGTGCTGATCACCAGTCACCATCAGGTCGCGCTTTATGATGTCAGCGATGATGCCCTGGCAAGTGCCAAGGAGAAGATCGGCAAGGGCCTGGCCCGGCTGGTCGATAAGGACAAGCTAAGCGACGAGGGCCGCCAGTCGGCGCTTGATCGCCTTACCCTGACCACCAGCCTTGACAGTCTGCATGATCGCGAAGTGATCATCGAGGCTGCCCCGGAAGACCCGGCGCTCAAGGAGAAGCTCTTTGCTGATCTGAGTCATCTGAACCATGAGGCGATTCTCGCCTCGAACACGTCTTCGCTGTCGCTCACTCGTCTCGCGGCGGTATGCGAGCGCCCCGAGCGGGTAGTGGGCATGCACTTCTTCAACCCGGTGCCGGTATTGGGGCTGGTCGAGGTGATTCGCGCCGAGCAGACCAGTGACGCCACCGTCGCCAGGATCGAGCAACTGACCGAGGCGCTGGGCAAGACGCCGGTGGCCATCGCCGACTCACCGGGGTTTGCGGTCAACCGCCTGCTGGTGCCGATGATCAACGAAGCCGCCTTCCTGGTGCAGGAGGGCGCCGCCAGCCCAGAGGCCATCGACGAGGCCATGCAGCTCGGTGCCGCTCACCCCATGGGCCCGCTGAAGCTCGCCGACCTGATCGGGCTGGATGTATGCCTGGCCATCATGGAGGTGCTGCAGGAGGGCTTTGGTGATCCCAAGTACCGCCCCTGCCCGCTGCTCAAGCGGATGGTGGCCGCGGGCTATCTGGGCCGCAAGAGCGGTCGCGGTTTCCACGTCTACGAGTAGGATGATGGTGATGCGCGCTTGCCGGGCCGCCTGAGGTCGGCTCGGCGCAACCTGCGGGGCTTCAGTAGCCGGTTTTTCGCTTGCTCAAGACCTTGTTCAAGACAAAGGTGGGATCGTTTACCAACCGAGCGCTTGCTAGGTTGGACAGTATCGGCCCTCGGTGCCCGGGGGCGAGCCCTACCACACAGGAGTCATCATGAACGACGCACCGATCCATCTGGCCATCGACGCCGGTATTGCCCGCCTGACCATGAACCGTCCCAAGGCCCTCAATGCCCTCAATTCGGCGTTGCTCAGCGAGCTTGCTGGCATCCTGGATGACCTGGAGGCCCGCGATGACCTGCGAGCGGTATTGATCACCGGTGAGGGCGAGAAGGCCTTTGTGGCCGGTGCTGACATAGCCGAGATGCGCGACAAGACCCCTGATGAAGCCCGCGCCTTCGCCAGCCAGGCGCTGAACACCATCAAGCGTCTGGAGCGTCTGCCGGTGCCGGTGGTGGCGCTGGTCAACGGTTTCTGCCTGGGCGGCGGCTGCGAACTGGCGCTGGCCTGCGACTGGGCGGTGGCCAGCGACAACGCCGTGTTCGGTCAACCCGAAGTGTTGCTCGGCGTGATTCCCGGCTTCGGCGGCACCCAGCGCCTGCCGCGCCGGGTCGGTCCCGCCATGGCACTGGATCTGGTCACCACCGGGCGCAAGATCGATGCTCAGGAAGCTCTGCGCATCGGCCTGGTTAATCAGGTGATGCCTCAGGCCGAGCTGGAGCAATACGCCAAGACGCTCGCCAAGCAGCTCGGCGGCAACGGCCCTCAGGCCGTGCGCAGCGCCAAACAGGCGGTGCACGACGGTATGGATCAGGATCTCGACAGCGCCCTGGCGCTGGAAACCAGCCTGTTTGCGCTGGGCTTTGCCGGCAGCGAGCAGAAGGAAGGCATGACCGCCTTCCTCGAGAAGCGCAAACCGAGCTTCTAGGCAGCAAGCGCTCCCGGCCATCGTTAACGGCCGTGGTGATAACACCACGGCCGTTTTTCATGTGCTGGGCTTTGTTTTTCCAGGTTCTGCCATGCCATCGGCCATCACGGCTTTGGGGAGGCGGTGGGCCGTTTCCAGCGGATCATTCGTGTAGCAATGGCGGTGCCGATCAGCGTGATCGCCATGCCGGCCAGTATCTGCAGGCTGAGTACTTCGTCCAGCAGCAGATAGCCCCATAGCAGCGCACTTACCGGCACCAGAAAGGTGACGGTCGACGTCGCGGTGGCCCCGGCACTCGACAGCAGGCCGAAATACAAAAGGAAGGCTAGCGTGGTGCTGAAGGCCGCCAGTGCCAGGCCGTTGCCCCAGGCCATGGCGCTGATCGGCTCCGCTGGCCACAGCAGCAGCCCGGGAACCAGCAGTATCAGCGCCGACATGGCGGTACTGCCCGCCGCCAGCACGCGCACCGGGAGGTGCGACAGATAGGTCTTCGAATAGTTGGTGGCGACGCCATAGCAGAAGGTCGCACCCAGGGCCGAAAGGATGAACCAGCCATCGCCGCCCAAGGCGAAATCCAACCGGTTTGCCGAGAGCACATAGACGCCGAAGAAGGCCAGGGCCAGGCCGAGGTATTGTTGGCGCTGCACGGGCGTGGTGAAGAACAGCGCGCCCAGCAGCGCGGTGAAGATCGGCGTGGTGGCGTTGATCAATGAGGTGAAGCCTGCCTCCAGCCGGGTAGTCGCCAGGGCCAGCAGGCAGAACGGCAGCACATGGTTCACAAGCCCAAGCAATAGCAGACGGCCCTTGTTCTCCCACACCAGCTTCAGATAGCCCACCCCAAGCAACAGCGGCACCAACAGCAGAGCGCCCACACCCATACGCACCAGAATCAATGGCACCGGACCGAATTCCGGCACGGCTACCCGCATGAAGATGAACGACATGCCCCATAGGGTAGAGAGAAAGACCAAGCGAAGCGTATCGGCGGGTGACATCCAGCATCCTTGTGTCGGCAGGGGGAGGCAGCAGGTTACGGCCGATAGGGGGCTAACGGAAGTCTGTTTCGACCAAAGCGATGCTGGCGGTGGAACGCCGGATGACCTAGCGTAATAAGCTGATGGACAACATTCGACTATCCGGCAGAGGCGGCGACGCCTCTGCCTTTTTTTGTTGCTGAATTCATGCATGATCTGGCCATGATCATGAATGCCACGCTAACCATAGCCCATCGCAATGCAACGAGTGGCCCGGCTTTGCATTGACGCCTTGTTACCCCTTACGTCTGTCCCTTTCTCCTGGCGATATATGTCTACGCCTCTTATCCCCGCTCCATCAGGCGCTTGAGATCGCTGACCATCGAAGGAATCGGATCACTGTTGCGCATCAGCAGGCGAGCGTCGCCTTGTTCGTTGAAGACGAAAATGCCGCTTGAGTGCGAGACGTCATAGTTGCCGTTTTCGTCCTTTTCGCCATAGCCGTAGCTGACCCGGTAGCGGTTGGTCAGCGCATCGAGTTGGGCGGTGCTGCCGGTAAGGCCGATGAACTGTGGCCCGAATACGTCGGTGTATTGCCGGAGCCTCGCCGGGGTATCGCGCTCCGGGTCTACGGAAACGAACAGCACCTGTATATCGTCACGAGCGGGTTCATCAAGCTTCTTGATAGCAGCCGTCATCCGCGCCAGGGATGTGGGACAGACATCCGGACAGTGCGTATAGCCGAAGTACAGCAGGGTGGTCTTGCCGGTGTAGGCGTCTTCTTCGACCTGCTGGCCATTCTCGTCCATCAGGCTCAAATCAAGGGCCGGCATGATGTCGGAGATGTCCGAGGTGTGCCAGTTGGGGTCCTCGCAACCTGCCAGCAACACTGACAAGAGGATCGGAGAAAGCCACTTGAGCATCAGGGGGCTCCTGGACGGTGGTCAGTGCATGGTCGCGGGAGAAACGACCTCAAAGGTGGCAGGCAACTGCTGGCCGTCTGCGAAGAGCAGCACCACCTCGACATCATCACCCACTTCCAAGGGGGCGACGCGGTTCATGAACATAAGGTGATAGCCTTTCGGCGCAAACTCAAAGCTTTTACCGGCGGCAATGTCGATTGCCGGCACGGCCTGCATGCTGGCCATCCCGTCCTTTTCCATGCTCATGTGAATCTCGGTATTCTTGAAGGCGTCGGTCTGAGCGCCCACCAGCGTCACGTCTTCAGCGCTATCGTTTTGCAGGCTGAAGTAGCCGGCGCCTGGCATATCGCCCGGCAGAAGGCTGAGCCGAGCATCCTGGAGGGAAAGCTCTTGTGCGTGCGCCATGCCGCCGGTCAGCAGTAGTGCCAACAGTCCGCAGGCCCACTTGCCACGGGCGTGTGTCAGAGCACGGGTTCTCAGCTTGTTCGCCATCAGGATGTTCTCCGCTCGGGTGGTGTCAACGCCATGCCATGATGATACGGCGCTTAAGGGGCTCTCCGGTACAGACCTGACCGACCACTGTGAAGGTTTGGACCGGCAGGCCGGACAAGACACGCGTATGTCGTGAAGCCGGGTATTCGTTTCTTGATCAGCAGATAGCCGACAGGCCACAGTTCGAGGTGTATTCGCGCGAGTTCACGTCCAGCGTGAGGCGCTTACGACTGGTGTCGTAGAAAAAGGAAGCATAGCCGTCGTCGTCTGCCGTCTTGTAGGCGCCGCAGATGCCATAGCCGTACTGCACTTCCTGCAGGTTTTGCAGTTCGATCGCGCTGGAGGTATCGAGAGAGGTAGCTAGCGCCTGCTGGATTTCGCCGTCCACCCTGTCGTCGGAGATGGCTTGGCCGCCAAAAACAAATGCTGCGAGGGCAATAATGCCGATCACAGGAACGATGATCATGAGTAAAAACGGGCGTGAAATAGTCATGACGAGCATTTTATGGAGAATCCAGCAGACCGGGCAAGCGGGCCGCTATGCGGCGGATTGTCCTACCTGACGTTCGGCCATGACAGGCGCCGGTCGACAAGGGTAGCGTGGAGCTCTACGTCTTAAGCCCTAAGCCAGGAGGCGATGATGAACCATCCCGAACTCGACATGGACGACGTGCAGCGTCGCTTGCTGGAACAGCGTAAGCAACTGGTGGAAGAGGGCGATGCCAGCGCCGATAGCCGCGATACGGTGGCGCTTGACCAGACCAGCACCGGGCGACTGACGCGTATGGATGCGTTGCAGACACAGGCCATGGCGCAGGCTGCCCAGCGGCGTCGTGAGGCGGCGATTCGCTTCATTGACCTGGCGCTCAAGCGCATCGACGACGACTGCTTTGGTGAATGCATCGAATGTGGTGAGTACATCGCGACCAAGCGACTGGGGCTGAATTACGCCACCCTGAAGTGCATCGACTGCGCCGAATAGCGCGTGTGCCTGGGCAACGACATGGCGTCAATGATTCAATAGCGCCTCTGGATCGCACTTCTGATCGCGTTGCTGACAGAAATGTTGATCGCGCTTTGGTTTCAACCTCTTCAGGACGCTTCTCATGCCTATTCCTCCACCTTCCAAGCCCGGTAGCGACGAGACTGCTCGCACCATGTTGCGCCTGCTCGGCGGTTTCGCTGCGCCAGCGGCCATCTATCTGGTTGTCTGGGAGGCTGTGGCACGCTGGGTGTTGCCCAATATTGCCGCAAGCGGCAAAGGCTTCGTTATCGACCTGTCTAGCGTTTTGATTCCCTGCGTCGGCGTGCTGGCAAGCATCTTCATCACGGGCGTAAAGGCCGGCCGGATGCTGGGCGGCGGCGTGATGGCGGTGTTCTTCCTGATCCTGTATTTCTCGTCCGGCGTGGCGTTCAGCTGGTCGCCGGTCGGCCTTACCTTCGCGGGCATCGCGCTGGCATGGGGGCTCGCTCGGTTCTGCCCGACGATGAAGCCTGATCTGAGCACCGCGTTTGGCTAGTCCGGGCCTCAGTCCGCTATTTCCAAGACACCTACACGACAATCGCAACACACGCCCAAGCACGCATCGGACCCTCCTGGCGCCGGCAATCAGCTGCTCATCTCAGTATCTAAGTATCTGAGTATCTGAGCAGCTGGGCACCATGCACCATGCACCATGCATCATGGCAATCAGCGGCGTTGGCAGGACGGTAACGCTCGCGCCGTCATTGCTCTTCGCGAACGGACGCCAGTCCCTCAGCGGAGATATAGCCGTGCGCCTTGGCATGCTCGGCCATGCTGAGGCTGCTGTCGGCGAGGACCAGCGTGCAGCCGGTATGGCTGACCTCAGCGGCCAGCCGCTCGATGGCGGCATCGCGTTTGGGGTCGTTATCCACCTTGCGGATGTATATCGCTAACACTCGCTCGGGGTGCTCTTTGACGATCTCGGTGTAGACCTCGGGGTCTCGCTGACCGCTATCACCGATGAGAATGAACGGCAGGTCGGCGTAGAGCGAGAGCATGTTGCGAATGACGTCCGACTTGTGGTCCTCGGCCTTGCGGGGCCACGGGCGCGAAAGGCGTAGTCCCCATTCGCGCAGGAAAAGGATCGGCCCCACCGGTATCCGGTTGAGGTTGAAGAACAGGTCGAGCATTTCATAGATGCACCAGGGGCCTCGCGACACGTAGAGCATCGGCCGCTTGCGGTTGCCTTCGACGCCCCCATAGAGTGCCCGGTAGAAGGCGGCGACCCCGGGAAAGGCCGTGCGTCGCTGCGCTTTTTCCATGAACAGCCGGTAGAGCATCTTCAGCTTGTTGGCGACGCCGGTGTGCATCACCGTGTCGTCGATATCGCTGATCACGATCAGGTCGGCGTTGGTTGGCGGGATATAGACCTGAGTCTGGGTGCTGATGGCGTCTTTTTCCGAGAGCACCTCCAGGCTGGCCGTATGCCAGACCCTGTCAGTGGGCAAGGAATGATTGATGTCGATGTGGGCGTAAAAGTAGCCATCCCGGTCGGTAGTGACGATGGTCTTGGCATCGCCAAGACGCATGATGATGCGGGCATCGCGCACACCGCGACGAATGATGCGTCGAGCGACATCCACCAGGTCCCGCGTGGTACCGCCTTCCTCCCACCGTTTGCCGGTGCCTGGCTGACGAAAGACCCGCCCCATGACGAAGGCTTCCTTGCGGGAGCCGTAGCCGCGATAGGGCTGGACGATGACGCCACCGCGGCCCTTGTCGCTTTTCATCGGCCGTGTGAACAGGCGCACCAGTTTTTTCGTGAAGTGCAGCAATTGGGCGATCAACAGGCGCCTCACTAGTGGTCTGAATAAGCACGCTATCGTGGCGGGAACTGACGGGATATCGGCCACCCGGGCAGGCCGCTGGGCTCATTATGCGAAGTGCAGGGCTATCCTGCAAAAGTATGACAGCGAAAAACCCATCGCCGGGGCGGCGATGGGCCTAGAGAAGTGAACCTGCGTGTAGCACGTCAGGTCAATCAGGCGTGCTGGTGGCTATGACGCCCTTCAGCCATTTCCTCCAGCAGCTTGCCGTTGAAGGCATCGAGGTCTACCGGCGTACGGCTGGTGACCAGGCCGCTATCGACGACGACCGGTTCGTCCGACCAGTGAGCGCCTGCGTTTTTCAGGTCTTGGGCCACCGAGGGTACGGATGTCATACGGCGGCCTTCGACGACGCCTGCGTTGATCAGGATCCAGGGGGCGTGGCAGATCGCGGCCACTGGCTTGCCGGCCTCGAAAAAGGCCCTGACGAAGCTGAGTGCCTGTTCGTTGAGGCGCAGCGTGTCCGGGTTGAACAAGCCACCTGGCAGCACCAGCCCGTGATAGTCCGCGTGATGCACGTCCTCGAGGCGTTTATCCGCGGCGTAGGTATCGCCCCAATCGGTTTCGGCCCAGGCACGGATGCCGTTGCCGTCAGGGGTGATGACATGCACCTCCACGCCTTGGCCTTGCAGTGCCGCCCTCGGCGAGGACAGTTCCGATTCTTCGAAACCGTCGGTGGCGAGAATGGCGACGCGTTTTCCGTTCAGTTGCTGAGCCATCGTGACCTCCAGGTCGTGATGTTGCCGTGAATGACGAGCCGATGGGCTATCCCGGTCCATCTATTGGCCTACTCATGACCTTGGGATAGCTCGCCGCCAGTTCAAGGGAGCCCTGGCGAATGATCAGAGCGCCATAGGCTGGGTGTCAGGCGCTGGCAGTCTGGCGCTCGCGTCGTGCGTTGCTCAGGTAAATCAGGAACAGCGCCCCAGCAAGCAGCACGATGGCAGCCAGACGTGACGGGTCCAGCGGCAGGCGGTCATTGTCGAGCCAGCCGAAATGATCGACCAGCAGGCTCATGATCAACTGCCCGGAGATTACCGCCACGGTAGCGGCCGCAGTGCCCACGCGCGGCACGGCGAAGACGATTGCCAGCATGTACACCACGCCGAATAGCGCCCCGGTAAGCTGCCACTTGGGGACGCTGAACAGGGTGGCTGAATGCGCCGGCTCAAAGAAGAACACCAGCAGGAAGGTGACGACCGCGCCGATGACGAAGGTCAGCCAGGCGCTGGCCAGCACCCCGACCTTGGCCCCGAGGCGACCGTTGACGGAGGACTGTGCGGCGAGCACGGCGCCGCCGAGCAAGAGCAGCGGGAATACCAGAGTGAGCATCATCCTGACCTCCTTAGTAGATCAACCAGAGTGCGAGAAAAATCAGCGCCAGTGCCAGCAGGCGATAGCCATCGATGGCGCGGCGTTCACTGCCGAGCAGGCCAAAATGGTCAATGATCAGGCTGGCGCCGATCTGCCCGCACAGGATGCCGACCATGGTCATGCCGACACCGACAATGGGGGTGGTCAGGGTCAGCACGACCACATAGATGGGGCCCAGGAGTCCGCCTGTGAGTAGCCAGCGCGGTTGCTGGAACAGCGTGGTCAGCGGCGGCCGTCCGATGAAGACCATGGCGAGAGTCAGTAGCAGCCCGCCGACCAGGAAGATCGAAAGGGTGGCCGATAAGTGGCCGACCTGCTCGCCCAGGGGGCCAAGCAGACCCGCCTCCACCGATAGCCCCATACCCGCGCATAGAACGAAGAGAAGCGTGGCAATTTGCTGCATCGTGTTTCCTTCGATGTGAAAAGCGGCCACAGTACTGCTGTGCTATAAAAGGCACAATGGCGGTTTATGACAAAGGTTTATTGCGATATGAGCAATTCTGTCACCCTGATTGCACTGCGACTCTTCGTGCGGGTGGCCACTTCGGGAAGCTTCGCCGAAGCGGCGCGCCACTTCGGCCTGCCGGCGTCGTCGGTCTCACGGCGGATTGCCGGCCTCGAAAAGGCCCTCGGTCATCGCCTGTTGTATCGGCACACGCGAGCGGTGCGGCTGACCGAGGTCGGCGAGGGGTACCTCCATCAGGTTCGCGAGGCGCTGGAGAGCCTGGACATGGCGTCCGAGCAGGTCAGCGGTGCCGCGACCCACCCGCAAGGCCTCTTGCGCGTCAATGCCCCGGTGGCCTTTGGGCGTCTCCACGTGGCGCCGCTGCTGGCGAGCTTCCAGGCGCTGTATCCCGACATCGACATCGAACTGACCCTCACTGATGCCTTCGTTGATCCGGTGCAGGAAGGGGCAGACATCGTCATTCGCATCGGGGCTCTCGAAGATTCGAGCCTGGTGGCCCGCGAACTCGCTACCCAGCGTTTTGTGGCCTGCGCCGCCCCCGGCTATCTGGCCGCGCATGGCGAGCCGCAGAGCCCAGATGATTTACCCGCGCATAACTGCCTCGTCTACAAGGGAACCCGCGGCGTGCAACCGTGGTATTTTCGCGCCGCTAGTACCACGCCGTTTCGGGTCGTCGAGGCTAGGGGGAATCTTCGCAGCAACAATGCCGAGAGCCTCGTCGAGGCGGCGCTGCAGGGTCAGGGCATCGTGCTGTTTCCCACCTGGCTGCTGCAGCAGTATCTGAAGGCCGGCAGTCTGGTGCCGGTGCTTAATGACTGGGAAGCGGCCGGAGAGCCGACTCTGCAGGGCATTCACGCCATCTACCCCGAGAATCGGCTTCGCTCCTCAAAGGTCAGCGCCTTCCTCGAGCACCTTCATGATCATTCACAGTCCCTGACGGACGGGGCTTAGAGGCTGCTTGGTTCAACTGACTTATTCTACTGAATTGCTCAACTGACTCGTTCAATTGACCAAGCTGAGTGATCAGCTCGATCAATTGGCCAGGCTGCGTGATCAGCTCGATGGCTGTATCGGCTGCGGCTGTTTGTCTCTTGCCAGCTGTCCGCTTCGAAACCCCGGCGACGTCTTGGGAGAGGTCGCGGCGGATGGGGAAGATCAGCCGTGAGGGCATGGTCTGGGGAAGACGCTGGCGCCCGCCTGTCTGGCGGGCGCGTGTGATCATTGCCCCTTGCCCACGAAAGCCGCTACTCAGGCGTTAGTGGGGCGGGTTGCGCTGAAGCTCTCTCTGGCCAGAATGCGCTCTAGCCAGCTTGCCAACTGGGGGTGGGCCTGGTGCCAGGCGATCTCCGGCAGGCGGAAGGCCAGGTAGTCCAGCGCCACGGCGATGACGATGTCGCCAAGGGTTGGCTGTTCGCTGGATAGACTCGTCACCTGGCTTTCGAGGCTGTCGATGGTGCGCAAGACGGCGTCGTGGCGGCGCTGAACCAGGGATTCGGTGTTGGTGCTGTCGGAGTGAAACTTGTGAAGCATCACCGTGTGGAAGGCGGCATCCATGAGTCCCTGACCGAGGCCGGCAAGCGCCAGCACCTCGGCTTGCCGTGGTTCGGGCACCCGCGATGTCGTTGGTGCCTCCGCGATTCCCTCCAGGTAACGCGCGATCAGCAGCGATTCGGTGAGGGTTTGGCCGTCGTCGGTGACCAGCGCCGGCACTCGGCTGAGCGGGTTGGCCGTCAGCAGGGCGGGGTCGGTGCTCCACGGGTCGACCCGAGAGAAGGTGATACGATTCTCCAGGCCTCTTTCTGCGACCACCACGCGCACGGTGCGTGCGTAGGGGGACGTGGGGCTATATAGCAGCGTCATCATGGGCGTTTTCCTGGTTGCCGGTTGTTGCTGAGTGGATACGGAGTCATGCGTTGATTTGGCCTGCGCGGCGCCATGCCGCAGGCGGCGAGTGGGGCCTTGGGTGGAGTGGCGGCGCCAAAACGGGTAGGCTTGCCGGCCTTCGTGCCTCTCGGCGGTATAGCGAAAGGGATATCTCAGTGGGGCGCGACCCCACCTGATGACCAAGCTCTATTTGCCAAGTTCTATCTACCAAGCTCTATTAACCAAGCCCTAGCGATAAGCCTTTTCTAAACCTTATTTGTTGAAGCCCCACACGACCAGGACTGAATCATGAGTGATCTTCCCAACTGCCCGTCATGCGATGCCGACTACACCTACGAGGACGGCGCCATGTTTGTGTGCCCGGGCTGCGGCCACGAGTGGGCCCAGGACGCCGCAGCTGATGCCAGCGATGACTCGCCGGTCTATCGCGATGCCAACGGCAACGTGCTGGAAGACGGCGACAGCGTGACGGTGATCAAGGATCTCAAGGTCAAGGGCGCTTCTTCAGTGGTCAAGGTCGGTACCAAGGTCAAGAACATCCGCCTGATCGAAGGCGACCACGACATCGACTGCAAGGTCGATGGCATTGGCCCGATGAAGCTCAAGTCCGAGTTCGTCAAGAAGGCTTGAACGTCTGCTGGATGAGGTATCTGGGCTTGGCGGCCGGCGGTGATTCGCATCAGCATAGCCCGCTAACTTGGTCTGCCAACATGGTCTGCCAACCTAGTCAGCTCACATAGCCTGCATAAAAAACCGGCCGGGTCCGTAATGGCCCCGGCCGGTTGCATGTTAGCCAAGCGGCAGCCGCGAGGGCTTAGAGCTTGACCAGCATCTTGCCATGGTTGGCACCTTCGAAGAGCTTGAGGAAGGCATCGGGGGTGCGCTCCAGGCCTTCTTCGATGGTTTCCTCGTAGTCGATCTGGCCATTTGCGACCTGCGGGCCGACTTCTTCGAGGAAGGCGGGATAGTTCGCCCAGTGATCGAAGACGATGAAGCCTTCCATACGGGCACGGCGGATCAGGATCATCGCCAGGTTGCCCGGACCGGCGCTCGGCGCGTCCTCGTTATAGCGGGCGATCATGCCACAGACGGCGATCCGCGCACCCACCCTCAAGTTGTTCAGCGCCGCTTCCAGGCAGATGCCCCCGACGTTTTCGTAGTAGACATCGAAGCCCTCGGGGCAGGCCTCGCTGAGCGCTTCGGTCAACTGGGCGGCGCTCTTGCCCTTGTAGCTGACCGCCTTCACGCCCTTGGACTCAAGCCAGTCAAGCTTTTCCTGGGACCCGGCGATGCCCACCACGGTGCCACCCTTGGCCTTGGCCAGCTGCACGGCGAGCGAGCCCACTGCGCCGGCGGCACCGCTGACCAGTACGTTGTCACCTTCCTGCATCTCGGCGATGCGGTTGAGGCCGGTCCAGGCGGTCATGCCCGGCATGCCGAGCACGCCAAGGTAGGCCTGATCCGGCACCTCGAAGGCGGGCAGCGGCTCGAGCTGATTGCCCGGTAGTTGGGCAATATCGCGCCAGCCTGCCATGTGGCGAACTTTGGCGCCCACCGGGAAGTTCGGGTCGCGAGATTCGATGACCTCGCCCACCGCGGCGCCTTCCAGTGGCGCATTCAGCTCGAACGGATCGATGTAGGTCTTCACACCGCTCATGCGACCGCGCATGTAGGGGTCGACTGACAGCCAGGTGTTGCGTACCCGAACCTCACCATCGGCCGGGGCCGCAAGCTCGGTCTCGTGAAGTTCGAACAGATCCCGCGCCGGGGTGCCCTGTGGATGGTCAGTGATGGTGATATAGCGGCTTTGCATCGGCTGTCTCCCTGAAAGCTTGTCGTTAAAGGGTAATGAACGTTGAGTGGCAAACCCTTGCCGGGCTGCACCGAGGAATGGGTACAGACTAGTGCACTATCGTCATATCAATCCAATGCATGTTGCTTAATCGTGCTATGCGTTTAAGTGATAGTGTTTGCCCTTGAAGCCCGGAGCGTCGTCTCCAACACCCTTTTCGGAGTTTGCATGCACCTCGCTGATCTCGCCCGTCATGACCTCAATGCCCTGGTCACCCTGCATGCGCTTCTGGATTCGCGAAGTGTGTCGCGGGCCGCCGAGCGGCTCAACCTGAGCCAGCCGGCAGTATCGCGGACCCTGGCCAAGCTGCGCCAGGCCTTTGATGACCCTTTGTTCGTTCGCACCCACCGCGGCCTGCGCCCCACGGCCCGTGCCGAGGAGCTTGGCCCGCCGCTGGCAAGGCTGCTGCAGGAGCTGGGTGCGCTGCTGGCGCCGCCGACCTTCGATCCGGCCAGCACCACCCGGCGTTTCAGCCTGGCCAGCACCGACTATGGTATGCATGCCTTTCTGGCACCCCAATGGCGGGCACTGAAGGAGGAGGCGCCGCATCTGCGCCTCGAGATCGAGAGTTATCGTGGCAGCATCGAGCACCAGTTGGACGAGGGTGGCCCCGAGCTTGCAATCAGCGTGCCCGGCGAGCGGGTGCCGGCGAGCGTGCATGGCCGCGAGATCGGCGCTGATCGCTTCGTCTGCGTGATGCGCGAGGATCATCCTCTGGCCGCCAAGGAAGCGCTAGGCCTGGACGATTTTCTGGCCGCCGATCATCAACTGGTCAGCATGGGCGGCGATGACCGAGGCGCGGTGGACCTGGCGCTGGAGCGCGAGGGGCTAGCCCGCCGGGTAAGCCTGCGTCAGCCGCACTTCCTGGCGAGTTTCTCCACCACCCAGCACAGCGACCTGCTGCTATGTGTGCCGGGCTGCCTGGCGGCTAGCGTGATCGATCACTGGCCCCTTGCAGTGCGCGCTCTGCCGGTCGCGGTACCGGCGTTCTCCTATTGGCTGGTCTGGCATGAGCGCCATCACGCCGATGCAGGGCATGCCTGGCTGCGCGAGCGGCTGTTTCATGGCCTGACGGCGCGGCACCGAATGCTCAGCGAGCGCCTGGCAGCGTGACAGGCGCGTGCCGATTTTCCGACTCACTCGATTCAGACACACTCGACCGACAAGGACACCCCATGATCAAGCACATCGTGCTCTGGACCCTGCATGAGCAGGCCGAGGGCCGCACCAAGGCCGAGAATGCCGCGCAGGCGAAGCGTCAGCTGGAGGCGCTGAACGGACGTATCGAGGGCCTGCTGAGCCTGGAGGTTGGCATCGACCTGCTGCACACGGACAGCTCGGCAGATCTGTCGCTTCTGGCGACGTTCGCCTCCCTCGAAGCCCTGGAAGCCTATCAGCGGCATCCCGAACACAAGGCGCTGATGCCGTTCATGGCCGCGATCCGCTACGACCGGCGCGTCATCGACTACGCCTTGTGAGGCCGCTCCCGGTTGCTCAGAACGTGGTCATCGGGCCGGGTCGACCAGGCCGTTGAGAGAGGCGTTGCGTCGGAACCAGCCGGCGATGCTGGCCCGCGGCCGTCGGGTCGGCAGTACTTCGTGTGGGACCGTTTCCGAGAGAAAGCAGACGAAGGTGCCGGCCTCGGGGCGGATGCGCGTAAGCTCGCGCTCCGGCTTGGCAGGATCAAATACCGCCATTTCGCCACCGCCGTCGTCGGGCCAGTCGCTGTTCAGGTAGAGCACCGTCGAGACCACTCGGTTGGCGCGGCCGCGGAAGCTGTCGACGTGTTTCTGGTAGAAACTGCCCGGCGGATAGTGGGCGAAATGCGCCTCAAACTCGAATAGCCCCAGGTAGAGCTCGATATTCAGGGCGCGTTGCAGGGTGTCCATGGCGGACAGGTACTGGCGTTGCGGCAGACTTTCCCGGTTGAGCCAGTGGATGGCATCACCGCGGATGTCGCGGCGCAATTCGTGAGCCTCGCCGCGGCCGATGCCGGCGGCGCGCAGCGCGTCGCGTGCCGCCAGGTCAGTGAGCTCGCGTTGTAGGGCAAGGCACAGGGCAGGATCGATGAAGCCCTCGGCCACGCACCAGCCGTGCTCGACCAGGCCATCGACCAGATGTGTCAGACCGGCCGGGTCGAGCAAGGGAGTGTCGGAAATCATGGCGCCCTCATACGACGTTCGGGCCGGTAGCATAGCTCTCCCGCCGGGCGCTCGAACAGGCTGATCGGCATCGCGAAGCCTTCCGCCAGCAGCTCCACCAGCATCATCGCCGAGAGCCCCCAGATCACGTGATCATCGTCTTGCGGATTGCCCTCCTGACCCTGAGTGCCCTGGGTGTTGGGCATCCCGTGGTGGGGCACCCTGTCGCTAGGCCCGCTGTTAGGAACCCGGTAGCTAGGAACATAGTAATCGCGGCCGTCGACCCGGATCACGTCGGTATGGGTGCGCTTGTCATCGAGAAAGTGCGTCAGCGGCACCTCGAAGATGGCATTCAGCTCGCCAAGCTCCGGGACTAGCGGCAGGTCGGCGGGAATCAGCCCCACATAGGGGGTGACGCGAATGCCGTGCAGCGAGATGACATCGCTGAGCCGTCCCAGCAGCTGTACCCGATCAGGGGGCAGGGCGATTTCTTCTTCGGCCTCGCGCAGGGCGGTATCCAGCAGGTCGTCGTCGCCGTGTTCCCACTTGCCGCCGGGGAAGGCGACCTGGCCGCCGTGCTGCTTGAGATGATCGGCGCGGCGGGTGAACAGCAGCGTAGGTTCGGGACGATCCACGATCGGCAGCAGCACCGCGGCGCGGGGCATCTTGAGGGTAAGCCGTTGCGGGACATGTGCTTGCAGGCGATCGCGAAGATTCTCTAACATGGGTCTTCCACAGGGTTTATATCCTTGTAACCAGCCCCCGTAAGAGCGTCAAGTGGGCATCCCACAGGCCGCGTGAGGACCGTCATGAATTTCTGCAGCCAGTGCGGGCAAAATGTCCGTTTTGCCATCCCCGAAGGCGATGACCGCCCACGCTTCCTGTGCGATGCCTGCGGTACCATCCACTACCAGAACCCGCGCATCGTCGCCGGCACCCTGCCGGTGAGCGGCAGCAAGGTGCTGCTGTGTCGGCGTGCCATTGCACCGCGCAAGGGCTACTGGACACTGCCGGCTGGGTTCATGGAAAACGCCGAGACTACCGTCGAGGCCGCGGCCCGTGAGACCCGCGAGGAGGCCTGCGCCGAGGTCGAAATTCACGATCTCTATACCATGATCAACCTCCCGCACATCGACCAGGTATTCATGATCTTCCGCGCCGATCTCACCGGCGGCTTCGGTGCCGGCCCCGAGAGCCTGGAAGTGGCGCTGTTCGAAGAGCACGAGGTGCCCTGGGAGGAACTGGCCTTCCCGACGATCGAGCGCACCCTTCACCACTTCTTCAACGATCGGGTCGGTGCGCACTACCCGCTGCATATCAGCGATATCACGCCCGAGGATCGTGAACGTTACTTTGGTAGCGCCTGATTCTAGACATGGCCTGATACAGACAGCGCCTGATGAAGTACCCCGCCTGAATCCATGGCCGACCTTGCAGTCGGCCTGACCCGATTTTCGCCCCGGCGCTTTTCTAGCGAGCCCCTCTTCCCGCTCGCCTGGATGCGCCTTGCTCTCTAGCTGGGCCAGTGCAGCAGCAGCGCGATCACCGCGAAGTGCCCCGGATACCAGGCAAGCCATAGCCGCCGTGGCATCGCGTAGATAACTCGTGGCACCCAGCGCCAGGCACCGGCGGCCAGCATCACCAGGGTTAGACTGGTCGCCACGGTGAACCCCTTGGCCATCTCGGAGCTGTTCATCAGGCCGGCGTTGAGCAACACCGGCAGTGCGGATGCCGCCGCTGCCAGGCCTGTCAAACGGCCTGTGCCGGGATCGCCTAGCCCCGCGAAGGCCAGCATGTAAAGCGGAATCATCGCCAGGCCAAGGTGGCCATATTCTACCCAGTTCCCCAGCACCCACCAGGCCAGGCCGAGCATTATCAGGCTGGCGATCGCAAGACCAGGGGGCGCCAAGGCTTTCCGGGGCTGATCGAGTGGCCTGTCGTGGTGGGGATGGTGCTGAAACGCCCCGCGGTAAAAAGACCGGTCCCGAAACACCAGATCACGTAGCAAGATGCCGGCAGCAAGCCCCGCCGCCAGCGTGAAGCAGATGTTAAGCTGAAAGCCGTCACGCGGCATGGTCATGTAGGGCAGCTGAGCGATCAGGCCGATGATCAGGATGCGCTTCGCGTAGCGCAGCGGGCTTCTGGTATTGAAGAGGCCGTGCCAGGCGACCATGGCAGAGAACAGCGGGAAGGCAATGCGGCCGATTGACGAGCTGGCCCAACCGGCATCCCAGCTGTCGGGCAGCAGGTAACGGGTGATGTGATCCACTGTCATGGTGATCAGCGCCAGCCACTGGCCCCAGCCGGTCCAGTGAGACATCGTCGCCCGCTTGGAAGGTGGTCGCCTGGTGCTGCGCTGGCCGGCCGCTTCCCGACCGAACCGCTCAGGCACGGTGCCGCTCATCGTCGAAGACCTCCATCAACTCGCTGCGAACATCGTCGACCCAGGCACCGGGTTTCATGTAGACCCAGGCGCTGTGCCGCTGGCCCTGATCGTCGGTGATGGCCAGGCGGCGACGTCGATAGCCGTCGTGGTCATTGATGCGTTCGAGTCGATCGAGAGCATCGAGGGTATGGCTGTCGACCCGGTAGAGCTCCCCCGCCACGAGGTAGCCCTGGCCCCTGGCTTCGACCAGCACCGGCCGAAAGTCCTCACCATGCAGCACCAGCGGATAGGCATCGCAGGTCGTGCCAATATCGACGAACTCGGCGTCGGCGAGATGGTCGGCATGATTCGCGAACCCTCGCTTCAGGGTGCCGTAGACGAACATCAGATGAGGCATGGTAGCTCTTCCTTGTGCGTGGCGGTGCTGCACCAGCAGCTTTCTTTCCATCACGATATCACACCACCACACAGCGCCCGCCACTCAGATCAGTCGCCAGGGCTACTCGAAAGGATCGTCCTTGATATGACCGTCCTTGATACGACAGTTCTTAATATCAAAGTGCCCGGCCATCGCGTTGCTTCTGCTGATGGCCGGGCACCGTCACCTTCTTGCTGCCTGCAAATCGTCGGTTCTTCAGGGTTTGCCGGCGCGCAGCAGGCGCAGCCCGTTGGCTACCACCAGCAGGCTGGCCCCCATGTCGGCGAACACTGCCATCCACAGGGTCGCCTGACCGGTGAAGGCCAGCGCCATGAAGATGCCCTTGAGACCGAGGGCGATGGCGATGTTCTGGATCAGTACGCTTCGGGTGGCCCGTGACAGCTTCAGGAAGGTGGGCAGCTTGCCCAGGTCATCGTCCATCAGCGCCACATCGGCGGTCTCGATCGCCACGTCGCTGCCGGCGGCGCCCATGGCGAAACCGATGTCCGCTCGGGCGAGCGCCGGTGCATCGTTGATGCCGTCACCTACCATGCCAGTCACGCCATTTTTCGAGTGGGCCTCGATGGCGGCCAGCTTGTCTTCGGGGAGCAGTTCGCCTCGGGCTTCGTCGATACCGGCTTCGGCGGCGATGGCGGCAACGGTATGGCGATTGTCACCGGACAGCATCAGGGTGCGCACCCCGAGCTCATGCAGCCTGCTGATGGCTGCGAGGCTGGTGGGTTTCAGAGGGTCCTGAACGGCGAACAGCGCCAGCACGCGAGTCGTGTCGCCGAGCATCACCACGCTGGCACCCTGACGCTCCAGAGTCTCGAGGCGCACTTCGAGGGCGTCGCTTGCCAGGCCGTGTTCGGTCAGCAGCCGGCGGTTGCCAAGCCATAGCGAGGTGCCTTCTAGCTCACCTTCCACTCCCATTCCCGGGCGTTCGCGAAAGGCATCGATATCCTGTTCTCCGACGCCTGCTGCAAGCTCGCCATGAATGGCCCGGGATACGGGGTGCGTCGAGCGTGCGGCGAGGCTGGCTGCCTGGCGGGCCAGCCGTGACCGGTTGGCGCCGTCCTGTTCGTCATTCGACTCTTCACCCAAGCCGTCATCCAGAGCGGCCCAATGCGTCAGGCGAGGCTGTCCTTGGGTCAAGGTGCCGGTCTTGTCCAGCGCCAGCCAGCTAAGTTTTCGGCCCTGCTCGAGAAAGCGGCCGCCTTTGATCAGGATGCCCGATCGGGCCGCGGCAGAAAGCCCGCTGACGATGGTCACCGGTGTGGAAATCACCAGCGCACAGGGGCAGGCAATCACCAGCAGCACCAGTGCCCGGTAGACGCCGTCGAGCCAGGCGACCTGCATTGAGGTGAAGAGCCCCAGCAGTGGCCAGGCCAGTGCGGTGAGCACGGCGATGGCCAGTACGGCCGGGGTGTAGTAGGCGGCGAAACGGTCAATGAAGCGCTGGGTGGGCGCACGGCTGGCCTGCGCTTCTTCCACTGCATGGATGATGCGGGCCAGGGTGGTGTCATTGGACGGCCGAGTGGTGCGATAGTCAAAGTCACCATGGCGGTTGATGGCACCGGCGAAGACCGTCTCGCCGGGCCCCTTGTCCCGGGGCAGGCTTTCGCCGGTGATCGGTGACTCATCCAGCGTCGGCTGGCCGCGGACGATCTCGCCGTCCAGGGGCAGGCGCTCGCCGGGCAGGACGCGAATCACTTGACCCACGGCGACGGCCTCGGCGGCCACCGTCTCCCATTCGCCGTTTGGTGCCTGACGCCGTGCCTTGTCGGGGGCGGTATCCAGCAGGTCGCGGATGGCTCGGCGAGCGCGGTCCAGGGAGCGGGCCTCGATGCGTTCGGCCAGGGTAAACAGCACCATCACCATGGCCGCTTCGGACCAGTGGCCGATCAGTATCGCACCGGTCACCGCCACGCTCATCAGGGCGTTGATGTTGAGACTACGATGGCGAAGCGCAACCCAGCCCTTGCGCCAGGTGGGTAGGCCGACCAGGCCAATGGCAGCAAGCGCCAACAGCGGCGAGAACCAGGTCGCGGCGGTTGGACTGATCCAGCCCGTAAGCTCAGCCCCCAGCGCCAGAGCCGCGGCGATTAGCAGCTTGCCCCAGCGGGCGGCGAAAGATTCTGGGGCGCTTTCCGAGCCCTCTGTGGCACCGTCGGCATCCAGGGGCTGGGGTGTCATTCCTAACTCACGAACCCGCGCTGCCAGGGCATCAGGGTCGCCATCGACATGGTGGATGCTCAGTACCCGCCCCATCAGGTCGAAGTCCAGAGCGGCTACTCCGGGGGCTTCGGCCAGTCCCTTGCGCAGCAGGGCCTCCTCGGTGGGGCAGTCCATTTCTTCGATGCGCAGGCGCAGGGTCTTGCTGCCTGGCGGCGCACCCTTGGGCTGTTTGCTGCCTTGATCCACTGACGACGCCCCGCAGCAGCCGCCAGCGGCATGGTCGTGTCTATCGTCATGGCTGGGGGCATGGCTATGGTCGTGCTTGTGATCATGAGCAGGGTGGTGAGAACTGTTTTGAGAACGATCGTGAGCGTGTTGGTGGGCGTGCTCATGTACGTGATCACCGGACATCGTGAACTCCTTGGGTCGTATCTTGCCCCATGACAGACCCTATAGGCAGTATAGGGTCAAGCCGTGTAGGAAAGTCCCTCATCCCGGCCCTTCATTCAAACCCTTCATTCCAGCCCCAGGAGAACGCGACCATGAAGATCGGTGAACTGGCGAAGCGCAGCGGCTGTCGCGTCGTCACCATCCGCTATTACGAACGCGAAGGACTGTTGCCCGAACCCGCACGCACGGTGGGCAACTACCGGCTCTACGGCGAAGCCCATGCCGAGCGGCTGGCCTTCATCCGTCATTGCCGGGTGCTGGACATGACCCTGGACGAGATTCGTGCCCTGTTGGAGTGCCATGACCACCCGGACCAGCCTTGCCACGAGGCCGATGCCCTGATCGATGCCCACCTGACCCATGTGGCGGACCGCATTGCCAAGCTGCAGGCCCTCGAACAATCGCTCGTGGCACTGCGGGCACGCTGTCAGGGGCAGCGCCCTGCCAGTGAATGCGGGATTCTCAAGGAGTTGGCTCGGCCCGCGGGGGACGAGGCCGGTCTGGTTTCGAGGGAGGAGGGCGGTCATGTGCCGGGGGTGCATCCGCCCGGGGTGCACCCGCGGGTCTGAATGGCCAGCCGAGAGACCGGCCGCTGGCAGATGTCGATACAAAGGCAAACGGCCCCGAGCGTATCGGGGCCGTTGTCATGCCAGGCAATAGGTGAGGCTCTCGCGTCGAGGCTTACTTCCCGCCGAAGTAGTCGTTGTAGATGTCTTCGTAAGTGCCGTTGTCCTTCAAGGTGGACAGGGCCTCGTTGAAGGCGTTGGCCAGGTCTTCGTCGCGCTGGCGGAAGGCCATGCCGAAGCCGTCACCGAAGTATTCCTTGGGCTCGGTGATCATCTCGCCGATCACCTTGTAGTTGCCGGCATTGCTGTCGATCAGCGTGGCCTTGCCGACCGGGAAGTCGAGGAAGACGATGTCCAGGCGGCCGGCATCCATGTCCAGCACCATGTCGTCGGCGGTGGCATAGCGGTTCACGTCGGCCACGTCGCCGAAGTTGTCGGTGACGTAGTTGTCTTGCAGGGTGCCGCGCTGGACGCCGATGGTCTTGCCTTCCAGGGTCTGCGGGTAGGGCACTTCGATGTCGCTTGCGACCGGGGCGAACCAGGCGGACGGCGGTGTGAAGTACGGATCGGAGAACAGCACTTGCTTGCGGCGATCGTCATTGATGGTCATGGACGACATGATGGCGTCGTACTTGCGGGCCATCAGACCGGGGATGATGCCATCCCAACCCTGCACGACCCACTCGCACTGAATGCCGACTTCGGCGCAAAGCGCATTGCCAAGCTCGATGTCGAAGCCGGTTAGCTCGCCATCGGGCGTGCGGAATTCCATCGGCTCGTAGGGGACGTCAACGCCGATGCGGATGTCGCGGACGTCGGCGTTGGCGCTGCCGGCGAAGAGGGTGGCGCCGATCAGGCTGATGCCGAGGACTGTCTGGATCTTCATGGAGGATGTCTCCGTTATTGTATTGAATCACCTTGTGGGTGATGGTCCGCCACCCAAGATAGCGCACCCCGGGAGCGGCCGGAAGGGGAAAGCAGGCCTTATGCTGCCCTGCTTTCCAACGCTTGTTTGACGCTAAGCCGTTATTGACTCGACGGTTTGAGGTGTGCCAGCAGGCGCTTCTCGAGATAGCGGAACAGGAACAGGATGGTGAACGTCAGGCACAGATAGATCGCTGCCACGAACAGGAAGGCATCGAAGGGCGCGTAGAAGCGCGCATAGACGAAGCGCGCCGCCCCGGTCAGGTCCATGATCGTGACCACGCTGGCGATGGCGCTGGCATGCAGCATGAAGATCACCTCGTTGCCGTAGGCCGGCAGGGCACGACGGAAGGCGCTGGGCAGCACGATGCGTCGCATCATCAGCCACCAGGACATGCCATAGGCGCGGGCCGCTTCTATCTCGCCGCGGGCGGTGGACTTGATGGCGCCCCGGAAGATCTCGGTGGTATAGGCGGCAGTGTTCAGCGTGAAGGCAATCAGCGCCGGCACGAAGGGTTTCTCGAGCAGCACCCACAGCCAGGTGTCCTGAATGCCATCGATGAACACCACGCCGTAATAGATCAGATACAGCTGCACCAGCAGCGGCGTGCCGCGGAACACATAGCAGTAGAAGAAGATCGGCATCTTGATCCACTGATGCTTGGAGCCGCGACCGATCGCCAGCGGTACCGCCAGCACCAGACCGATGATCAGCGAGAGAAACACCAACTGGACGGTGGTCGTCAGGCCTTCGCCGTAGTAGGAGAGGGTCTGCAGGGTGAAGATGGTATTGTCGGCCAGCAGCCCCTCGATCCAGGTCGTGAGCGATTCCATTAGTTGGTCTCCCCGAAGCCGACGTCATAGCGTTTCTGCAGCCGTGCGAAACCCCATTCGGAGACACTGGCGATCAGCAGATAGATGCCGGCGACGATCAGCATGAAGGTAAAGGGCTCGCGGGTCGCCTTGGAGGCCTCGGCGGCCACGCGCACCATATCCGACAGGCCGATTACCGATACCAGAGCGGTGGTCTTGAGCAGCACCATCCAGTTGTTCGACAGGCCCGGCAGAGCGTGGCGCATCATCAGCGGGAAGCGGATGCGCCGGAACATCAGCCAGTTGGTCATGCCATAGGCGCGACCGGCCTCGATCTGGCCGTTATCTACCGCCATGAAAGCACCGCGGAAGGTCTCTCCCATATAGGCGCCGAAGATCAGGCCGATGGTCAGTACGCCCGCCACGAACTCGTTGACGTTGATGAAGATGTCAATATTGAACTGGTAGTAGAGCCAGTCGGTGACCTGGTTGATGCCGATCTGGCCGCCGAAGAACAGCAGCATCATCAGCACCAGGTCCGGCACGCCACGGATGATGGTGGTGTAAAGGGTGCCGATGCGGTGCAAAAGCCAGCTGCGCGACATCTTCGCGCTGGCGGTGAGCAGGCCGAGTATCACCGAGAGGATCAGCGACAGCACCCCCAGCTGAATGGTGATCATGGCGCCTTCGAACAGGCGCGGGCCGTAGCCATGCAGGTCGATCATGTGTCTCTCCTTGTCCCGAGGCGGCGCATCAGTGCTTGGGCGCCAGGAACTGCTTGAGGCGCTCGGACTTGGGATTGCCGAGTACCTCATCGGGCGGCCCGGCTTCTTCGACCTGACCCTGGTGCAGGTAGATCACTTCGGTGGAGACATCGCGGGCGAAGGCCATCTCGTGGGTGACCACGATCATGGTGCGGCCTTCCTTGGCGAGATCGCGCATGACCTTGAGCACGTCGCCGACCAGCTCCGGGTCCAGCGCCGAGGTCGGCTCGTCGAACAGCATCACTTCCGGGTCCATGGCCAGCGCCCGGGCGATGGCGCCGCGCTGCTGCTGGCCGCCGGACATCTGCGCCGGGTAGTAGTCGGCGCGCTCGGCGAGCCCTACGCGCTCGAGCAGCTGCTGGGCGTGGGCGATGGCGTCCTGACGGGACTTGCCGAGCACATGCACCGGTGCCTCGATGATGTTTTCGAGCAGCGTCATATGGGCCCACAGGTTGAAGCTCTGGAAGACCATCGACAGCTTGGCGCGCATGCCCACCACCTGTTTCCAGTCAGCCGGCTCTCGCCCGTGCTTGGTCATCTTGAAGCGGATGTCCTCACCGTGGACGACCAGGTCGCCTTCGTCGGGCTGTTCGAGCAGGTTCATGCAGCGCAGGAAGGTGCTCTTGCCGGAACCGGAGGCACCTATCAGGGTGATGACATCGCCCTTCTTGGCCTTGAGCGACAGGCCTTTCAGCACTTCGGTGTCACCGAAGCGTTTCTTGATGTTACGTACTTCCAGGGGAATAGGCGTAGCGGCCATGGATTCGAGCTCCAGTGCAGGGGGCCTCGTGCCGGGGATGACGGCAGGGCGGGGAGTCAGCGTGGCTGGCGCGAAAAAGGGGCGATTCTATCAGCCCAAGAACGGCGTTTCAGAATCGATCTTAGGTGGTGCGCTACGACTTTTGTCTAGATGGGAAAGGTGGGGAGACATGGAAGATTCCTTTAACTTGTTGTTTTAATGAATGTAATTCTAATGATTCTGAATCAGATGTTTATTTTGTAGTCTATCGGTCGTCGTCGACAGGCGTCGGATTCCTGGTGGTGTTGATCCTTCCGCCGGGCTCATGTCGGCGGCACCACCTCGACGACCAGCAAGGCGGCCCGCGCGCCGATCTCTACCTTGGCATTGGGGAAGACCACCCGCTGCGGGTGCTGTCCGACCACGTAGTCACCGGCCTTGGCGTCACGGGCGAGGCATTCGCCGGGGGAGAATTCGTTGAAGTTCGGCGTGGCCTCATCGAAACACAGGGCGAAGTCCTCGGACTCACGCATGAGTTCATGCTCGACGCGAAAGAAGCTCATGGCCTTGGCCGGCGCCCCCGGCGGCTCATGACCTTCGGACAGGGCCTCCAGCAGGGCGCGCATGGGGCGCAGGGCGCTCAGGTCATTCTCGCCGAACGGGGCGACGCGACCAAGCTCCAGAGTAAACGCCTGAGCGCCATGATAGTGGCGCGAGTAATGAGAGAAGGTCCAGCTATGACAGTGCTGATGGAGCACCGCCTGGATGCCGGCCCGGGACAGCCACTGCCACTGCGCGGGCTCCGTTGTCACCTGTTCGGTGTAGGGCTCGACCGCAAAGCGCGGATAGCGGCTGTCGCGGATCGCCGTATGCAGATCAAAGTGCAGCGGTGGCAGCGTCGCATGGCGGGTGAAAAAATCATCCACAGCGCTCATCAATGTGCGGGCCCGATCCGGCTCCTCGCCGCTCGCGGTCAGGTCGCGCTGGAACAGCCGGTTGAGGTTGGTGGTGATGAAACGCTCGCCAGCCCGCAGTGCCGGCGGGTTGCCGATCAGCACCAGCACCGGTGCGCCGAGGCGAACCAGGCCGGCCTCGAGCCGAGAGAGCAGCTCGCCGACGAGCTCCACCGGCGCCGTCTCGTTGCCATGCACCGCTGCCGACAGCACGCAGGCCCGGGCGCCGGGCTGCGTCTGATTGGGAATAAGCTCGAGGATGCCGGGCCCGTGCAGCCGATAATGGCCGAAGGGCAGGCGGCCGTGGTCGCTTGATGGCGTGACGTCATCAAGCAGTTGGTCGAGCCAGTTATCCAGCATGTGGGGATCCAGCATGGTCAGCATGGCTGTCGGTAAGGACGGTGATCGCGGTCAGCAGCGGCTGACAATAAGAAGCGGGAGCGTGCGAGTGGAAAGTCATGAAGACGCCTGCTTGTCGGATTGTTGTCATGATGGCCGTCATAAGAGGGTCGCCGGACGACAGTTGATGACTACCTTCCGAATCCATTGCGGTGGCGACAAGGCCAGACGTCGAGCTGATGAAAATGATCGGTGCGATCGTGAAAGCCAGGGCAGGTGGTGGTGGGGCGAGATGGGCAGGCAAAAAAGCCGGGCATCCGATGCGGAGTGCCCGGCTTTGGGGTCATGGCGCTTTCGGTGGCATGACCGGCGTCACGTTCAGATGCCGCGGGTGCCGGTATAGATCGTATAGATCGATTGACTGGCGGTCATCAGCAGCCGGTTGCGGTCATCGCCAACAAAGCAGACGTTGGCGCAGACTTCCGGAAGCAGAATGCGACCGATCAGCGCCCCATCCGGAGCGAAGATGCTGACGCCATCGACTCCTTCCCCGCCAGATGTGCCGACCCACAGGTTGCCATCCATGTCGACCGTCATGCCGTCATAGCCTTCGCTTTTACTGGCCACCAGGCGATGTGCGTTTTCGAGACGCTTGCCGTCGTCGGCGAGGGTGAAGCGGTTGATGGTGGCGGGCTGGTCGGGATAGTGAGAAGGCGCCGTATCGGTCACATATAGCGTTTTACCATCCGGCCCCAATGCAATGCCATTGGGCTTGTAAAGCTCCGTGGTCAGCACCTGAGGCTGGTCCATGCCGTCTTCCCAGTAGTAGACGGCGGTATCGAGCTCCAGTTCGCGGCGATGTCCCTCGTAGTCGACGTGAGCACCATATCCCGGATCTGTGAAGATGATACCGCCACTTTTCAGTGCCACGAGATCATTCGGAGCGTTGAGACGCTTGCCGTTAAACTGGTCGGCCAGCACGCTGACGCTGCCGTCCCATTCGTAGCGAACCACCCGCGCGGGTGAATGCTCGCAGGCCACCAGCCGCCCCTGGGCATCGAAGGCATTGCCGTTGGAATGACCGACCTCGTGGCGCAATACGCTGACCTGGCCGGTGGCCTCGTCCCAGCGCATTTGGCGAGCCCTGGGGATATCGCTGAACACCGCATAGCGCCCCACGGCGTTCCAGGCCGGCCCCTCCAGCCACAGCCCACCGCTCCAGTGGCGTTCGAGTGGCGAATTGAACAGCATGTAGCGGTCGAAGCGGTCGTCGAGAGATTGCCAGGCTTCGACCGGATAGCGTGATGGCGGGGCACCGGTAAGGCCTCCTGCCAATAGGGTCGGGGCGGTCATGGCCGCGCCGAGGGCGGCCGAGGTGGCGAGAAACTGACGTCGTCCAAGTGTCATAAGCGAATCCTTTGCTATGAATGGGCCGAGCATGCCGGCGCCATCACTAGCTTATGTTGGATACAGGTCTTCGTATGTTATACATTTTGCCTAGTCGGTAGTCGCCGAGGAGGAGATAAGCCGCCGTTGTCCTCTTTTCCGCCCTCTTGCGGTGGTCTGCTCGGCGGTCGCGGCGTCGACCTTCAGGCCTTTCCCGAGTGGGCTCCCAGGCCCAAGGCCTCAGGAAGCCGAGACGCGTCAGGTACCTTGGCGATAGGGAGCACAGGCCCGGTCCTGCTCGACCTCGATCAGGTCGTCGACGGCAAAGTCGAGCTCGGCTACGCGGTCCACCAGCGCCTGGTAGGTGTCGGGGGCCATCGTTGGGGTGCGGGCCAGGATCCACAGGTAGTCGCGATTAGGGCCGACCACCAGGGCGTGCTGGTAGTCGGGGTCGAGTTCCAGCACGTTGTACCCCCCATAGAAGGGGCCGAAGAAGCTGACTTTCAGACGGGCAACGCTCGGTTCATCGATGAAGTAGGCCTTGCCTTCGGCCACGCTGGGCTCGCCGGTCTCGAGGTTCACCCCTGCGTTGATCACCTTCACCCCGCCGTCATCGCGCATGGAGTAGTCGGCGGTAACGCAGTCGAGCCCTTCTTCGAAGCTGTGATCGAGGCGCGCGATCTCGTACCACTGACCGAGATAGCGATCCAGGTTGAAGTCTTCGACTGCCTGGGTGCCCTCGGGGATGCCGGTGCATCCGGCGAGCAGCCCCGAGGCAACGAGGGGCAGGGCAATGGTGAACGGGTGACGCGAGGGACGGTGCGCCGGGCGATGAGTCAGATCACGAGGCGGCATGGCGGCTCCTGGACGGTAGGTAATGAATCTTCATCATAAGCGATTCATGGTATGGCGCCAGGGCCGCCGGATGCCTTGCTCGTATCAACCGGCGGCGATCCTCGCGGCAATCGCCTGGCCCAGCGCCTGGGTTGAACCTGAGCCGTTAAGGTCAGGTGTCAGTACTGTGGTATCTCCCTCGGCGAGGACGGCCTCGAAGGCGGCAACGATGGCATCGGCGGCCTCCTTGTGGCCCAGGTGTTCGAGCATCATGGCGCCGGACCAGATCTGGCCGATGGGGTTGGCGATATGCTTGCCGGCGATATCCGGGGCGCTGCCGTGAACCGGCTCGAAGAGGCTCGGGAAGGTGCCTTCCGGGTTGATGTTGGCCGAGGGGGCCACGCCGATGGTGCCGGTGCAGGCCGGGCCCAGATCGGAGAGGATGTCGCCGAACAGGTTGCTGGCCACCACCACGTCGAACCAGTCCGGGTGCAGCACGAAATTGGCGGTCAGGATGTCGATGTGGAACTGATCGACGTTGACGTCGGGGTAGTGCTGGCCCATGGCTGCCACGCGCTTGTCCCACCAGGGCATGGTGATGGCGATGCCGTTGGACTTAGTGGCGGAGGTCAGCTTTTTTCTGGGGCGGGTGGCGGCCAGGTCGAAGGCGTACTTGAGTACCCGGTCGACGCCGTGGCGGGTCATCACCGTTTCCTGGATCACCACCTCGCGGTCGGTGCCCTCGAACATGGTGCCGCCGACGCTTGAGTACTCGCCTTCGGTGTTCTCGCGCACTACGTAGAAGTCGATGTCACCCGGTTCACGGCCTGCCAGCGGGCTCTTGATGCCGGGCAGCAGGCGGCAGGGGCGCAGGTTGACGTACTGATCGAACTCGCGGCGAAACTTGAGCAGTGAGCCCCACAGGGAAATGTGGTCGGGCACCTTGTCCGGCCAGCCGATGGCGCCATAGAAGATGGCGTCGAACTGGGCGAGGGTCGCGTGCCAGTCGTCCGGCAGCATCTGGCCGTGTTCGAGATAGTAGTCGCAGCTGGCGAAGTCGAACTGCTCGAGCTGAAGCTCGATGCCGAAGCGCTTGGCGGCAGCTTCGAGAGCGCGCACGCCCTCGGGCATGACTTCGGTGCCGATGCCGTCACCGGCGAGTATGGCGATGCGATGGCTCATGGGTGCCTTCCTTGAATGGGTTGAGTGGCGATGCCTTCAGTCTACCCGCTCCAGTTCGTTGCATAATCAGGCTATAATGCAAGTTATTGTTGCGTTTAAGTAGAGAATCTCATTGTGGCCCAGCTCGATGACCTGGCGTTCTTCCTGCGGTTGGCGCAGTGCGGCAGCTTGACCGCCACCGCACGCGAGCTGGGCCTGTCGCTGTCGGCGGTAAGCAAGCGCCTCAAGCAGATCGAATCGCGCCTGGGGGTGGAGCTTGCCACCCGCACCACGCGTCGCCTGACGCTGACCGCCGAGGGCGAGCTCTATTGCCGGCGCGGTGCCCTGATTCTCGACGAGCTCGGTGAGCTGGAAGAGACCATCGGCGACCGGCGTGCCGATCTCTCGGGTCGCCTGCGTATCAACGCCACTTTCGGCTTCGGTCGCTGTCATGTCGCCCCCCTGCTCTCGTCGTTCTGCCAGCGTCACCCGGCACTTTCCGGTTGGCTGGAGCTGACCAACTTTCCCATGAACCTCAGCGACCAGGGCTTCGACATCGGCATCCGGGTGGGAGAGCCGCCGGATTCGCGACTGGTGGCGCGGCGAATTCTCGCTAATCGTCGACTGCTGTGCGCGGCACCTTCCTATTGCGAGGCCATGCCGCGGCTCGAGACGCCGGCGGATCTGGGGCACCACCGCTGTCTGGTGATCCGCGAGAATGACAGCGACTTCGCCCTGTGGCGCTTCGAGCCCCGCGGCGAGGCGGGGCAGGCGCGCAGCGTGAAGGTCAGCGGCGAGATGGCAAGTAACGACGGTGAAGTGATCACGCAGCTGGCGATCGATGGTCATGGCGTGATGCTGCGTTCCTGGTGGAACGTGCATGAACACCTTGCGGCGGGGCGGCTGGTTGAGTTGATGCCCGGCTGGCAGGGCGTCAGCGCCGATTTTTATGCCGTCTTCGACCAGCGCCGCCATGTGCCCCAGCGGATTCGCACCTTCATCGACTATCTCGAGCAAGCGATGGCCGGGCGGGTGCCGCCACTGCCCGAGCACCCTCAGATGCCACCGATAGGTTCCCTTGCCCTTGAGGGCGCGGCGTTGCCATGATCGATGTCATGATTCCCGCCTGTTCCTGACGCTTGCTTAGGCAATGGCGAGTGCGATCAGGTTCGTATGGGGTGTATGATCTGCGCCGTCGTGTGCCGTCTGGGTTTTCTTACAGCATCGCCTATCTTGAGGAAGGCGAGGCCATGCAAGGATAGGCGGCCGGCGCATCCAGGAAACGCTGACGAGGGAGTCTATGGCGTGAATGTGCTGATGTTCACCAACACTTACTGTCCAATCGTGGGCGGGGTCAGTGAGTCCGTTCAGCGTCTGAAAACACGGCTGCAGGCCGAGGGGCACCGGGTACTGGTAGTGGCCCCCAAATTGACCGGGCAGCCAGAGGACGAGGACGACGTGGTACGCGTCGCCGCCGTCCAGCATTTCAATGGCAGCGACTTCTCGCTGCCGGTACCGATTCCCGGTCAGCTCTATGAGGCCATCGAGGCCTTCGACCCGGATATCGTGCATTCGCATCACCCCTTTCTGCTCGGCGATACCGCCGCGCGGGCCGCCGAGACCTACGGGCTGCCGCTGGTGTTTACCCACCACACCCTGTACGAGCACTACACCCACTACGTGCCCGGCGATTCGCCGCGCATGCAGCGCTTCGCCGTGGCCCTTTCCACCCAGTACACGCGGCTTTGCGAAGCGGTGATCGCGCCCAGTGAAAGCATCCGCGAGCTGCTCTTCGAACGGGATGCCAATCCGCATGTCTGGGTGGTACCCAGCGGCGTCGATACCCGGCGTTTCGCACAGGGTGACGGTGCCGCGCTTCGCCGTGAGCACGGCATTCCTTTGGACGCCTATGTGGTGGGGCATGTGGGGCGGCTCGCCAAGGAGAAGAACCTGCCCTTCCTCACCGAGGCGCTGGCACGGATGCTAGAGCAACTGCCCGAGGCACATTGCCTGGTGGTCGGTGATGGCGATGCCCGGGAAGCAATGAAGCAGGTCGCCGAGCGCTTTGGTGTGGCCTCACGTCTGCACTTCACCGGACGCCTGCAGGGTCAGGCGCTGATCGATGCCTACCATGCCATGGATGTCTTCGGCTTCGCCTCGCATAGCGAGACTCAGGGCATGGTGGTCGTCGAGGCCATGGCCACCGGTTTGCCGGTAGTGGCCGTGGCTGCCCCCGGCGTGCGCGAGGTGCTCAAGGATGGTCGCAATGGCAGGCTGCTGCCCAACGATGACCGCGAGGCAGTGGCCGACGCCATGGTGGCGCTTGCCGATACTGAGTGCCGGTCGGCGATGGCCGAGGGGGCTCTGGCCACCGCCCAGGCCTTCGATGAAACCGCTTGCGCTCAGCGCTGTCTGGACGTTTATCGTCAAGCCATCGCCGTGGGTGGCCCCTTCAGCCACGCCGATGACGGCACCTGGGATCGAGTGCGCAGCCGCCTGGGCGCGGAGTGGCACATGCTGCGTCACCGTGGCCGGATACTGCGCTCTATCTTGCAGGATGAGTGGGAGCATGCTGACTGGCAGCCGCTGATCGGGCGCGGCCACGAGGACGACGAGGCGGAGTCGAAGGAAGTCACTCCCAAGTAGCAGTCCTGACGCTTGAAGGTCAAAAGCCGGTAGCCGGAATCACCGGCCAGTAGAGCGGAACACATAAGCGGGCACCGACCTCAGCAGAGGCCGGTGCCCGTTGGCGCTAAGGCATGAGAAGGCGCTTTATGAGTTAGCCGAGTCGCCCTGTTCTTGTGGCCTGGTTGGCGCGTCCGGGATGTCTGCTTCTTCTGGGGGGCGCTGTGCGTGAGCAGGGCGGGCCGGTTCTCGTTGCTGGCGGCGCGTGGCATAGCGCTTGAGACCGACCAGCACCAGCACCCCGAGGGCAATGCCGCCCAGCGAGATGGCGATTTCGCCTTTGTTGTTGGCGGTGACCAGTTGCCCCAGCTGGCTACCCAGCAGCGTGACCCCGACAAGCCCCGGCACGATACCGATGACCGAGCCGATCAGGTAATCGCGGAAACGCAGGTGAAAGGCGCCGGCCAGCATATTGGTCAGCGTAAAGGGCGCCAGCGGCAGCAGGTTGACCACCGTCATGGTGCGAATGCCGCGACCTGCCAGATAGCGCGACAGCCCCTTGAGATGCCGGCCGCCATAGCGCATCAGCGCCTCGCGGCCAAGCCGCCTTCCTACTCCGTACGTCAGGATCGACGCCGCCAGCGTGCCCGCCAGGGCGTAGCCGAAGCCCCACCATGGCCCGAATAGCAGACCTGTCACCGCTACCAGCAGGCTCAGCGGGAACATCACCAGTGACGCCGCTGCATAGACTGCAACCACCACCAGAATCGCCCAGGGGGCCTGTGTCCAGGCCACCGAACCCGCCGCGATAGCCTGTAGACGTGCCACCGTCAATACATCGTGCATGGCCAGCCACTGCCACAGGCCTCCCATCGCCAGCAGGGTGACGAGCAGGAGCAGAATCATCAGTAGAGGGCGGGGCATGCGCACAAGATCCTTGCAGGTGGTGGTCCAAATGACGACACAGCATACGACAACGCGCCCGGCGGCCAAAGCGGCACGCCGGGCGCGACGGTCTATCCTGCGCCGCGCTTAAGGAGTTGAGCGCGGGCCAGGCCGAGGGCCGTTACAGCGCCAGAGCATCCTGCACTTGGGGCCAGGCTGGCTTGCCGTCACGGTCGGTCACGCCCTCAAGCATGGCCTGGATACGCTCGGGATGATCCGCTATCCACTGTTGGGCAACGTCTTCTACGTCTCGTTCCTCCTGGCCGTACTCGTTGATCATCCAGCTCTGCTGGTCAGCGCTGAAGGTGAACTGAGTGAAGAAGTGCTCAAGGTTGGGGTGGGACTCGGCGTAGCCCGTCCGCATCAGGGTTAGCACCTCGCTCTCACCATTGTTCTTGCCGAACAGGTCTTTGGGGTCCTCGAGGTAGCGCATCGGCAGTTCGAGGTTCATCCAATGGGGCGTCCAGCCGACCCAAACGATGGGCTCCTCGCGGCTGATGGCGCTGCGTGCCGCACTGAGCATGCCGACGACGCTGGTATCCACCAGTTCCCAGTCGCCGAGCCCCCAGGCGTCCTCGTCGATGGCCTGATGAAGAATCTCGCTGGCGGCGGAGCCGGCGCCGAAGCCATAAATCTCGCCATTGAAGGCCTCGCGCTGCGCGTCCAGGTCAGCGAAGCTGGTGATGCCCTGCTCGTACAGATACTCCGGGACCGCCAGCGTCATCTGAGCGCCATCGACGTTGTTGGCCACTCGCTTGAGGCTGCCATCTTCCACGCGCGGTGTGTAGAGATCCTCCTGGGCTGGCAGCCAGGCGCCGAGGAAGAGATCAACGTCGCCGCTCTGCATGCCCTGGTAGATGACCTGCATGCCAAGTGATTGCACTCTGGTGTCATAGCCCAGCGGGCCGAGCAACTGGCTGGCGATTTCTGTCTTGACGGTGATACCCGGCCAGGCGGGAACGCCGAAGTCCAGGGTCGCATCGTCGGCCTGGGTCGGCAGGGAAAGCGTCAGTGCGGCAGGAACCGACAGTGCGGTAAGCGTGGTGCGCAGTACGGTGTTCATGAGCATCTCCTTGCGTGGTCTATTGTTTGGGCGGCCGTCGCTCCGCCTATTGGGTGAGCCGTGGCGCTGCTTGTGCAGTCGGGCTGTGGCGTCGCCACGGCGTCAGGGGAAAAGGAGGTCAGTCGGGGCGAGACAGCACCCGCAGACGCGATTCCAGCATGTCCAGATCCAAGTAGGTGCCCTGCAGGTGGCGCCGACCGGTGCTCGGGTCGAAGGCGCGGCGGCCATGCAGCACCCGGCGGTTGTCGAAGGCGACCATCTGCCCAGGGGCCAGGGCGAAGTCGAGCTGGTGCTCCGAGGAATGCAGCAACTGCCAGAACTGGCGATAGGCGTCGTACCAGGCATCGATGACGTGGGTCGGCAGGCGCAGGCTGTCGCGAATCCAGTTGTTGAAGCGCACCTCGATCAGCTGGCCGTCGTGATCAAGCGACAGCACCGGCGCGCGGGTGCTGATGTCCTGCTCCTCGTCCTGGAAGCGGAAGTCGATCGGCGTTTCGCTGAGGATGCGGAAGGCCTCGGGATTCTGCTGGCGCAGCGTTTCGGCCGCCGCGAAGCCGTCGGCAAAGATCGATTCGCCACCCTCGGCTTCATTCTCCAGGCAGTAGAGCAGTTGAATGTCCGGCGGCTGTCGCCAGTTGGGCAAGTCGGTGTGCAGCGCCAGGCCGATGGCGGTGTAGGCGGCATTGTTGGGGTTGGGCTTGGAGCGTACGTCGAAGCGGGCCCCGAAGTTGGTCGGACGCATCGGGCCGATGCGTTCGGCCAGGCGGCTGACTTCCTCATCGGCCAGCGGGCCTGCGTCGAGCAGCACCAGGCCGTCGCGCAGCAGGGCCTCGAGCCAGGCACGCTCGCCGGCGGCGTTGCCCACGAAGTCGGCATGGGCGACGCACTCGGGGGCATAATCGGCTGCCCAGGGGCGACGCGCCGGGATGACTGACGCCGGCTCCTGGCCGGGGCGGCGCTGATGCAGCCAACCGGCATCGAAGTCGCTCACATGGCCATCCTGCCAGGTCAGGGTCAGGTTGCCGTCGTGAAGTGTGGCCTCGGGGGCGGCGGTGACCGGCGTCAGGGGGACGTAGAGGCGCTCGCGGGTGACCGTGTGGCGACAGGCCTCGCAGGGGCAGTTGTCGCGCAGCCAGGTGAGCGGGAAGTGAGCCTGGGCGCCATCGCCCCAGCTGAGGGTGACACGGGCGCCGCTGGCCAGGGCATCGGTGAGTGCCGGCGCATTGGCATACGCCGACAGCTCGCCCATCGCGATGACGGTGCGTTGCGTTGCGGGGGCGGAAAGCGTGGTGTCGGTCATGGGGCACTCCTGCTGGCCAGTGGCCTGTGACGAGAATATGCCGCCTATGCTGGCGATTGCGCCGCCCCGCGACAAACGATTAATCTGGCCCCATTGCCCTAGCTGTACTTATCACAGGGTTTTTCATTAAGGCGTTGTCATCAGGCGCTTGGTAGGAAGGTTCTGACATGCAGGTTTTGACATGAAGGGGCTGCCCCCGCTGATCTGGCTGCAGGCATTCGAGGCTGCCGCCCGCACCATGAGCTTCACCGCCGCCGGCCAGGAGTTGGGCGTGACCCAGGCGGCGATCAGCCAACGCATCCGACTGCTCGAGGATCGCCTGGGTCAGAAGCTGTTCGTGCGCCACCCGCGCAGCCTGAGCCTGACCCCGGCGGGCCAGGCTTGGCTGCCAAGCGTGCTTGAGGCCTTCTCGCGGTTGGCCGAGGGCACCGCCGAGGTGTTCGGGCCAAGCCCCCATGCGCCAGTGACCCTGCGTACCACGCCGGTGATGCAGCAGAACTGGGTAGCGCCCCGGCTGCTGGCTTTTCATCGTGCACATTCGGCGGTGGCGGTGCGCCTGGTCAGCGCGATCTGGCCGGAGGATTTCGGGCCGGAAGGCGCCGATCTCGAGATTCGCTACGGCTCGGGGGACTGGACGGGAATGGAGGCTCTGTCGCTTGGCGATGAGGCGATGGTGCCGGCCTGTGCGCCAGAAGTGGCCGCACGGCTTGAGGCACCCGGGGATATCGCCGGTGAAACGCTGCTGCACGCGGCGGGGTTTGCGGTGGGCTGGCCGGCCTGGCTGGAGCGGGCGGGCATCGCCGGGATCGAGAGCGATTGCCCGACGCTGATCTGCGATACCCAGGTCATGACGCTGACACTGGCTGCCGCCGGGGGAGGGATCGCCCTTACCCATCGTCGGCTGGTCGAGAGCCGCGAAGACCTGGTTCAGCCGTTTGTGCTGTCGGTCCCCAGCGCTGAGCGCTTCTGGCTGGTTCGCCCGGCCAACCGTCAGCCGCGGGAGGCGGCCGAGGCGCTGTGGGCCTGGCTATCGGACGGGCTTGAAGAGCGCTCTGTCGGTGACTCGGCGTAGAAGTCCAGGTACCAGTCGACAAAGGACTGGACGCCTTCCTTGACCGGGGTTGAGGGCGTATAGCCCACCGCTTGTGCCAGCGCCGAGCTGTCGGCGAAGGTATCCGCGGCATCGCCGGGTTGAAGCGGCAGCAACTCGCGGATCGCCGCTTTGCCCAACGCTTCCTCGATGGCGGTGATGTAGTCGCCAAGGCTGGTCGGCGCCTGGTTGCCGATATTGAAGATCCTGTAGGGCGCATCGCTGCTGGCCGGTGCCGGGGCATCGCTGTTCCAGTCAGGGTCGGGGCTGGCGACCTGGTCGCTGGCTCGAATTACCCCTTCGACGATGTCATCGATATAGGTGAAGTCGCGGCTGTGGTGGCCGTGGTTGTAGACCTGGATCGGCTGCTCGGCCTGGATGCTGCGGGTGAACTTGAACAGCGCCATGTCCGGCCGGCCCCAGGGCCCGTAGACGGTGAAGAAGCGCAGCCCCGTGGTCGGAATTCGGTAGAGGTGGCTGTAGCTGTGGGCCATCAGCTCGTTGGCACGCTTGGTGGCGGCGTAGAGCTGCAGCGGATGATTAACGCCCTGATCCTCGCGGTAGGGCATCTGGGTGTTGGCCCCATAGACGCTGCTGGTGCTGGCGTAGGTAAGATGGGCGACCTGCTGGCGACGACAGGCTTCGAGCAGCACGCAGAAGGCGGTCACGTTGCTCTCGACGTAGGCCAGCGGCGCTTCCATGGAGTAGCGCACCCCGGCCTGCGCGGCTAGGTGGATGACCCGGTCGAAGGCGTGCTCAGCGAAGCAGGCATCAACCGCTTCGACATTCGCCAGGTTGTCGCGCACGAAGTGATAGCTGCCGGCGCTTTGTGCGGCCACGGCATCGAGGGTCGCGAGTCGGGCCTCCTTGAGCGCCGGATCGTAGTAGTCGTTCACGCTGTCGAAGCCCACGACGCTGTCGCCGCGCTGCAGCAGGGCTCGCGCCACATGGAAGCCGATAAAGCCTGCGTTACCCGTGACCAGCACCTTCATTTGCCTTCCTCCTCTGGCGCTTCTGACACGCCATCCTGACCGGGGCGAGTACCTGGCTGGGGCCCGGCTGATACGGGGCCCTCAACCGTGGTCGGAGCCACGAACAGCGGCGCTGCGGCGGTATCTCCCTCGCAGGACGCGAAGGCCGGCCCCGGGATCAGCCACCAGTGTTCATTGTTCTGCAGGCCAAGGTCCCTGGCCTGGTTCAGGTCGGCACAGGCGATCTGATCTTCCTTGCGCTGAGGCACTAGCATCCAGCGCTCGTCAGGAGCCTGGGCGAGCCAGTCAAAGGCCTTCAGGAACTGGGCATCCTGATCGGTGTGAAAACCAAAATGCACGCTGGGCTGTTGCGCCTGGAGCAGGAATTCTTCATCGAAGTCGGGTTGGGCCAGCCAGGCCGAAGGGCCGGTAATCTGGACCACCCGCTGCATCATGTCCCTGGGCGAACGGGTCTGGTCGAGCTGTTGGTAGCCAAAGGTGGACCACAGCGCCCAGAACACCGCCAGCCAGGCAGCCAGGCCCAGCATGCCGCGGCGCGGCCGCAGCCAAATGAGCAGCCCCGCCGCCGAGACACCGAGCAGGATCCACCAGGTCCAGGGCATGACGTCATACTTGGCGGCAAGCTCAGTCAGCGCCGGCAGTCCGAAGGCGCCCAGCAGGCCAGCAATGAGGAAGATGCCGCCGAGCAGGGCCAGCAATCCGGTGGCAAGCCAATGCAGGCCCCGCTTGCAAAGCAGGCCGGGCAGCAGCGGTGCCATGGCCAACACCAGCAGCGGAGAGGTCGGCAGCATATAGACGCCGCGCTTGCCCGGGGACAGCGAGAAGAATACGACGACCAGTAGCGTGCCGCTGAGTGGTAGCAGCACTCGGGCATCCATGCGGCGGATACGATGCCACCAGGACGGCACCACCCAGGGCAGCCCCAGTACCAACGGCAGCCAAGCCCAGGGCAGCACCGAGACAATGTAGTAATGCCAGGGTTTGACATGGTGCCAGGCGGTGGCCAGGCGCTTGCCGGTCTGCTTGAAGAGGATGTTGTCGCGATACGCGGTCATCCCCGGTTCATCGCCGAAAGTGGTAATCAGCGCCATCGGCACCACCCAGAGTGCCGCGACGCCCAGAATCATCGCCAGGCCGAGCCCCAGTTCCTTCAGGCGCAGCGGCGTGGCCTGGCCGCGCCAGGCCAGCAGCGCCCAGGCAGGCACCATCAGCAGCGGCAGGAAGCCGACCCCCTTAGTGATGATGCCAAGTCCCATCGAAGCGCAGCCCAGATACCACCAGCCTCTCGCCGGACCGAGCAGCGCATGTCGCATCAGTCCGTAGGCACCCAAAGTGATCCACAGCGTGACCAGCATGTCGATCTGGGCGGTCTTGGCCTGCAGCGCGAACTGCACGGTCGACAGCAGTGCGGCGCCGGACAGCAGCGCTATCCGGCGGCCATAGAGGCGATTCGTCAGGTCGGTGACCAGCGCCAGGGTGCCCAGCGCGGCAATTAGCGAAGGCAGCAGAAAGCCGAGCCGTACCGAGCCGGTGATGGCGATCGATACGGCGGTGGCCCACATGAAGATCGGCGGCTTGTCAGGATAGAGCTCTCCGCCGCGATGCGGCAGCCAGAACTGGCCGGTCTTGAGCATTTCTAGGGCGTTGAGCGCGAAGCGCGGCTCATCGGCGGGCCAGGGGTCTCGCAGGCCAAGGCCGAGAGCCAGCAGGCCCAGGGCCACTAGGGCTAGCCACCAGAACCCGTGACGGTAGGTGGCATGCAGGTAAGCAGGACGTTGCATCGAGGAACTCGCGGCAGATATCGAAACGAAAAGACGTGGTTCAGGACTGGGCAGACTCGGACTCGGACTCGGACAGAACCTTGGCCTCACGACGGATCAGCATCAGATTGCGGGTATAGATCAGCAGGCCAGCGCCCTGGCCGGCGATGAATACCGGGTCTTTGCGATAGATGGCGTAGGCCAGCAGCGTGACGCCACCGGCAAGGCTGAAGAACCAGAACGCCAAGGGAACCACGCTGCGCTTGGCCCGCTCACTGGCCAACCACTGCACAAGAAAACGCCCCGAGAACATTGCCTGCCCAAGAAAGCCGACGCCGATCCACAGCCATTCGGTGTTCATCGTGAGGCTTCCCGCGCTGAGGTGGGTGTCGGGGCCTCGGCAGAGTCAGCGCCCGAGCTTTGATCGCTTGAACTATCAGGGGTCAGCTTGGAAACTGCGGCTGGACTCGCCTCGAAGGTATCCAGCGGTGCCGGCAGGCGAGTGCGCTTGCGCAGCCACATCACCCCGAGGATATCGAGCAGGCCTGCCCACAAACGGTTGTTGAGGCCGTAGTGGGACTCGCCGGCGCCGCGAGGACGATGGTTGACCGGTACCGACACACAGCGACCGCCCTGTGCCAGCACGAGAGCCGGCAGGAAACGGTGCATGTGATTGAAGTAGGGCAGTGCCAGGAAGGCTTCGCGATGGATAACCTTGAGGCCGCAGCCGGTATCCGGTGTGTCATCCTTGAGCAGTGCCGAACGCACCTTGTTGGCCACCCGTGAGGATAGCCGCTTGAGCCAGTCGTCGCGGCGAGTGGTGCGGTGGCCGGCCACTAGCGTGACATCGCCGCGCTGAGCGCGTTCGAGCAGATTGGGCAGGTCGGCAGGGTCGTTCTGACCGTCGCCGTCGAGCGTGGCGAGCCAGGTGCCCCGGGCTGCACGAGCGGCCTGCCAGACGGAGGTGCTCTGGCCGGCGCTCTTGTCATGGTGCAAGGGTCGCAGGCGGGGGTCTTCGGTGGCGCGACGAGTCAGCATGGCCCAGGAGCCATCCTGGGAAGCATCGTCCACGACCAGCACTTCGTAGTCGGTGCCGACGAGAGCTGCGTCGACCTCGTCGAGCAGCGCAGGCAGGTTGCCTGCTTCATCCTTGGCAGGAATGACGATCGATACCAGCGGTGTACTCAAGATGATGTCTCTTTGCTTCCGTAATGTCTTAGCAGCAGGCCGCGTAGCCTGCACTCTTTTCCTTAAGGGAGCCTTAAGACTACAGACAGTTGGCTCAATAGTGAATGTGACGTGGGGCGCAGGGTCCCTCAATCCATGGGCAATCCAATCTTATGACTTGGGCCCTCAATGAGATCCCGTCTCACTTTATGAGGCTAGAAGCTGCACGGGGGTTTGGCCAGCAAATAGGCGCCGTTGTGATGCATGAACGGCTGTCAGGGTAGTGCTATCTGGCATGCTCATGGCCATTTTTCAGGACGCTTCTCAGGACGTTTCTCAGAGCTTTTATCAGGGGTTATTAGAGTTTTCCAGGAATTTTCACAGGACTCTTCCAACCCTTTACCCCTGAATTCAGGACCAAGGGCTCTTTTCAGGACCTTGCCGAGACTCTTTTAACGGCGTTTTCCGGGCCGTTTTCTAAATGCGTTTTAGAATGCCTGGAAGGACGCTATTTAAATCACCCTTCATGACGCTTTCCTGGATACCTGTGAGGCGTCAATTGAGACCCGTTTGGGCTCTCGTGGGAAACGCCTTGTGAGCCTCTCGATGACATGATGGTAGCACCGATCAGGGCTGAGAGGGCACCGGTAGGCGTGCTAGCGGATCTTGTTGGAAGTAGCGGGAAAGCAGCGAGTAAAGCGCCGGATAGGCCTTGTCTAGCAGGTCCGGCGCGCTGAAAAAATGCTCGCAGCAGACGGCGAAACATTCCCCGGGGTGGCTAGCCGCATAGTCGTCAATGGGAGTGTCCTCACCGCGCTCCAGGTGCGCCTGCAGGTCGTCCCAAACCGCGGTGAAGACTTGGTGCCATTCACTGGCGGCCATGTCCCGCGGCAGCGGCGGGAAGCCATCGGCATCCCGTGAGTTGCCCATATCGAGCTTGTGGGCGAGTTCGTGGATCAGCACGTTGAAGCCACTGAAGTCGCCACTTGCCATCAGTTCCGGGTAGGCCACCACCACCGGCCCTTGAAAAGAGGTCTCGCCGGCTCGCTGATCGGCATACTCGTGCATCACCCCTGCTTCATCCATTTCTTCGACCTGGCGCGCGAAGGCACCTGGCAGGATCAGGATCTCGTGCACATTGGCGAAGGCTTCCTGATGCTCGGCCTGCGACCAGCCCAGGGTCAGCAGACACGCCTGGCCGGCCAGTGCCAGCCGCGCCGGTTCGTCAAAAGGCATATCGGCCAGGGCAGGGTGCAGCGACAGACGTTTGTCATGCACAAAGGCCCAGGCTCGCTGGCCCAGGCGCTCGGCGTCTTCATCGCTCAAGGCGGCAAGCAGGGGCAGCCGAGCCCGAGCCTCGCGCCAGGTGTCGGCGGGAAAGGGATGGCGGGCGTTAAAACGGGCGGCCCGCCAACGCCGCCAGCGTTCGAGCATGGATCAGTTGTCTTCCTGGCGGGACCCGGACTTCCATGACCAGTCGCGCCAGCGCAGGTCGAAGAGATCCTTGCGGCGGTCCTTGAGATTGGTCACCGAGCCTTCGTTGCGCAACACCGTGAGTCGCTTCAGGTCGAGATCCGAGAACATGATCATCTCGGTGTTGGGTGTGGTCTCGGCCAGCACGGCGTCATGGGGAAAGGCGAAGTCAGAGGGTGAGAACACCGAAGACTGGGCGTACTGGATCTCCATGTTCTCGATGGCCGGCACGTTGCCGACGCTGCCACACAGCACGACGTAACACTCGTTCTCGATGGCGCGGGCCTGGGAGCAATGGCGTACACGCAGGTAGCCATTCTTGGTGTCGGTCCAGAAGGGCACGAAGAGGATGTCCATGTCCTGATCGGCGAGCAGGCGCGATATTTCCGGGAACTCGACGTCGTAGCAGATCAGGATGCCGATTCGGCCGGCATCGGTGTCGAATACCTGGAGGTCATCGCCCCCCTCGATGATCCAGTCACGGCGCTCCTGGGGGGTGATGTGCAGCTTGGCCTGGGCTTCGATGTCGCCGTCGCGGTGGAAGAGATAGGCGATGTTGTAGAGGTGGCCGTCTTCCCGCTCCTCGATCATCGAACCGGCGACGATGTTGATGTTGTAGGACACCGCCATACGCGACAGCTCGGTCTTGAAGCGTTCGGTGAAACTGGCCAGGAAGCGGATAGCCTCGATCTGATCCTGCTGGGCGGCGCGGTCCTGCAAGCCCATCAGCGGTGCGTTGAAAAGCTCCGGGAATACCGCGAAGTCACTCTGGTAATCTGACAGCGCATCGACGAAGTATTCGGCCTGCTGCAGAACCGCTTCCACCGAGGAGAATTCGCGCATCTGCCACTGCACTGCACCCACTCGTACCTGGGTCTTGCGGGTGTCGAGCACCGATTCAGCAGGCTCAAAGAGGATGTTGTTCCACTCGAGCAGGGTCGCGTAGCCCTGAGACTTTTCATCTTCCGGCAAATACTTGCGCAGCAGTCGCTTGACCTGGAAGTCGTTGGCCAGCTGGAAGGAGAGAATCGGGTCGTGAATCTCCTTGCGCGAGACCTGATCCAGGTACTCGGCCGGCGCCATCTCGTGTGCGTACTGGTGGTAGTTGGGGATTCGGCCGCCGGCAAGAATCGCTCGCATATTCAAGGATTTGCAGAGATCTTTGCGAGCTTCGTAGAGGCGCCGGCCAAGCCGATACCCCCGGTAGGCCGGATCGATCAGCACGTCCAGACCGTACATGGCGTCGCCTTCGGGGGCGTTGAGGATGATCTCCCGCTGATCCATCAGGTCGTCGTAGCGGTGCGGGTTGGAAAATTCCTCGTAGTCGACCCGGGCCGTCAGGGCCACGCCGATGAGGGTCTCGTCGTCCTCGATGACGATCTGACCCTCGGGGAATTCGCTGATCAGCCGCTCGATGGTGCGCTGTGGCCAGGCGCCGCCGATGTCGTGATAGACGCGGTCCATCAGCGTCTTGAGCTGAGAATAGTCGTCCAGGGTGAGGTTGCGCAGCGTCAGGTGGAGATCTTCTAGGGACATGTGTGCCGGGGCTCCCGCCAAGAGTAAATCGTTGCAGTCTAACATGGGGCCGACCGGCGCATGATGCAACGGTGCGGCAGAGCGACACCAGGGCTTATTCCCGCCAGTGTCGGCAACGATGATTCCCTTGGTTTCTACATATTAAACGCCGGGCCCCTCCATGCCCGCGTGATGACTATTCCATCAACACGTAGCGCCCGGGCGCATCGTCTAGCGGAGGATAGTCGTCCGACCCCATCGACGGCGGCGCCTGGGGATCGCCTGAATGTGCCGCCAGCCACTCCTGCCAGGCCGGCCACCAGGAACCCGCGGTCTCCGGGGTGCGCTCAAGCCAGGTCTCCGGGTCGACATAAGCATCGCCCTCGCTGGCGGTGGCCATGCGGAAATGGTGCCGGGTGTCCGTTGGCGGGCAGACGATGCCTACATTGTGGCCGCCGCTGGTCAGCAAGAAGGTGATCTCCTGGGTGTCGGCGAGCAGATGGATCTTGTAGGTCGAGCGCCAGGGGGCGACATGGTCCCTTTCGGTGCCCACCGCGAAGATTGGCACACGGATGTCGCTGACCGTTATCGGACGGCCTTCGACCTTGAAGCGGCCCTCGGCGAGATCGTTGTCGAGGAACAGCTGGCGCAGGTATTCGCTGTGCATACGATAGGGCATGCGAGTGGCATCGGCGTTCCAGGCCATCAGGTCGTTGATGGGGCGGTGCTCACCCAGCAGATAGTCGTTGATGAGGTGCGACCAGATCAGATCGTTGGAGCTCAGCAGCTGGAAGGCGCCGGCCATCTGCTTGGTGTCGAGCACGCCCTGTGTCCACATGGTGTCCTCGAGGAAAGAGAGCTGCTTGTCATCGATGAACAGCATCAGCTCGCCGGCCTCGCGGAAGTCGGTCTGGGCGGCGAGCAGCGTCATCGAGCCCAGGCGGTGATCGCGATCTCGCGCCATGGTTGCCCCGGTGATAGCCAGCAGCGTGCCGCCAAGACAGTAGCCAACGCTATGTACCGGTGCTCCGGGGCAGACCGACCCGATTACCTTGAGGCTATCCATGATGCCCAGGTGCTGGTAGTCATCGAGCCCGAGGTCGCGGTCCTCTCCCGTGGGGTTGCGCCAGGAGATCATGAAGACCGTATGGCCCTTGCCGACCAGATAGCGCACCAGCGAGTTATCCGGTGACAGGTCGAGGATGTAGTACTTCATGATCCAGGCGGGCACGATCAGTACCGGTTCGGCATGCACCTCGTCGGTTGACGGGGCGTACTGAATCAGCTCGATCAGGTCATTGCGATAGATCACCATGCCAGGCGTCAGTGCGACCGCCTGCCCGGGCAGGAACTGCTCGGCTCCGGCCGGCTTCTGGCCCGTCATCTGGCGCTGCAGGTCGTCGATGAACTGTTGGACACCCTTCATCAGGTTGGCCCCGCCGGTCGAAAGCGTCTTGTCCAGCACCTGCGGGTTGAGGAGCGGGAAATTGGCGGGGGAAACCATGTCGAGTAGCTGGCGCGCGCCGAATTCGAGCGCCTGTTCGTGATGTGGGGACAGGCCGGCAAGGCCGGTGGTGGCATTGCACCACCATTGCTGCTGCAGCAGGAACGACTGGTAGATCAGGTTATAGGGAAAACGCTGCCAGGCCGGGGCGCGAAAGCGCCGGTCCTGGGGCAGGGGCTCGATGCAGGGCGCCGCCTCGGCGTCGAGCGCCGAGCGGCCGGCCCACATCGCCAGCCTCAGCTGTTTGTCCATCGCCTTGCGCGCAAGGGTTGCCTGCTTGCCCGGTGACATCGCCACGCTGGTCAGCCAATCGACGTAGGTCAGAACCACCGCCGACGGCGAGACGCCGGATGTCAGCCGTGCCAGCGACGCCCGCATCAAGCGGTCGGTGCTCTCCTCGAGGCTGGTTTCCGCACGGGTCGGGCTGGTGCTACTTATGCTGGGGTCAGGCTTGATCATCGCGGTTTACCTAGAGTCGGCGGGGCGTGCTCGGCGGGCAGTGGTCGGGGGGCGTCTTGGTCGGTTCGCCCTGCGTGGGCACCCACTTTTCCTTAATCCCTGCTGGCTGATTTTCTTCCACATCTTCCGCCACCTTTTCTGCGCCCTCTTGCAGCTTGATGGCCGGGAATTCGTCGGCGGTCAGGGTTTCGCGTTCGAGCAGCAGGGTCGCACCTTCTTTCAGGGTGTCGCGGCGCCTGATGAGAATGCGTTGTGCCTCGCCGTAGGCCTCCTCGATCAGCGCGCGCACCTCCAGATCGATTTCCCGCGCGGTGGCCTCTGAATAGCTTCGCGGGCTCAGCGTGCCGTAAGTGTCACCGAGGAAGGCCTGGCGCTGTTGCTCGTAGACCACCTGGCCGGTGTCTGCGGTCATGCCGAAGCGAGTCGTCATGTGGCGAGCGATCTCGGTGGCCTTGGCCAGGTCGTCGGCGG
>Ga0209300_1000045_pt1 | contig 81445 bp, 65 predicted proteins | sample Shrwel_input2_RT_FD_187535 | JGI IMG/M metagenome (GOLD analysis project Ga0209300, IMG submission 187535) | Subsurface microbial communities from deep shales in Ohio, USA - Utica-3 well 1 S input2 RT (SPAdes) (version 2) ... | reverse complement strand
CCGTGACGATGATAAAGAGACGTCAGCATGGCCTTGCGGTCCGCCCGCAACTCCTTCACCAGCACGACAATCATGCCATAGAGAATGAAGGTGAACGGCAATGCCGACAGCACCGCAGCGGACTGCAGCCCATTCAAGCCTCCGGCAACCAGCAAGGTGAGACAGATCGCGGCGATCAACACGCCCCAGATGATGCGCTTTAATAAGGGCGGGTTCAGCGAGCCGCCATCGGTCATCTGTGAAACGATGTACGTTGCCGAGTCTGCGGACGTCACCAGAAAGATGAAAATCAGGAACAGGGCCACCACCGACAATACATTGGAGAAGGGCATCAAGTTGAACATCTGGAATAGTGCCCCGGTGATGTTATCCGCCGTCGCCTGGGCTAACCCGACATCGCCGGTCAGTTCCATATTGAGCGCCGCCCCGCCGAACACGCCAATCCACAGGCAGGCCAGTAGCGGCGGCACGATCAAGACGCCGAACACGTATTCCTTGATCGTGCGGCCACGCGAGACACGTGCCACGAAGGTCCCCACGAACGGCGACCAGGCGATTACCCAGGCCCAATAGAAAATCGTCCAGTTACTCGCCCAGGTAGTGTCGCTATAGGGCGCGACACGCAGGCTCATACCCACGATATTCTGCAGATAGTCACCGATACCTAAGGTAATGGTCTCGAGAATGGCCACGGTAGGTCCAGTGAACAGTACATAGAACATCAGCGCGAAGCACAGCACCATGTTGAGGTTGGAAAGGCGCTTGATGCCCTTGTCCAGCCCCGACCAGGTGGAGGCCATATAGCACAGGAACATGGCACCCATGATGATGAATTGCCACTTGGTGCCCTTCTCTACGCCGAACACTTCGTGCAGACCGCCATTGATCTGCAATACCGCCAGGCCGATGGACGTCGCTACCCCCATCACCGTGGCAACCACGGCGAACACATCCAGCGCCGGCCCCACTTTGCGCAGCTTGGGCCGCTTGGCGGTCATGCTCGACAGCACGTTGGAGACCAGCCCCGCCTGCCCCTTGCGGAACTGATAATAGGCGATGATCAGCCCGACCACGGAGAACGCCGCCCACTGATGAATGCCCCAGTTGAAGAAGCTATATTGGATGGCGTAGCGGGCCGCTTCTTCGGTGCCGCCTTTCATGTCACCGTAAGGCGGCTTCAAGAAATGCGTCATTGGCTCGGCCATGCCATAAAACACCAGCCCGACACCGAACCCCGCTGCCAACAACATGCTGACCCACGAGAAAAAACTGTAGGAAGGCGAACTATCCTGAGGCCCTAGGCGGATCTTGCCGTACTTGCTTAGGGCTAGCGCCAGCAGAAACACCACGAACCCGAAGACAGAGAACAGGTAGAACCACCCGAAGTAGTGTGAAATGGTGGATAATGCCGTCGATGCCGCCTCACCAAACTGGTTGGGAAAGGCCGCGCCAACGGCGACCAAGACCGCCACGATCAAGGCGGAAGCGATGAATACGTATTGCCTTCCAATATTGGCCATGTCGCTATCCCTTTTAGTCTCCAACGATACGGTGCCTCATGCACCTTCCGGGTTCTTATCACCGAGCTCGGCGTGCCTGCAATGGCCCAAGGAACCAAAACCGCGTACATGAGACCAATCGGTAACGATGGCAGAATCATAGCCACATGGCCATAATCGTATTTTATATATAAGCAGACAAAACATTAAACTTAATTGAAGAGCCCGCTATGCCGTCACCGACCCGCTTGGCGTCCGCCACCGCCTGGCTCGAACGTCTTTCACATTCACGACACGCCCTGTCGCTTTTGTTTCTCGCCTCGGTGCTGGAAACCCTGCTGGTGCCGATTCCCATCGAGACCATTTTGATTCCCTGGATGCTGGCCCAACCGCGCCGCAAATGGCGGCTGGCAGGCGTGGCGCTGGCCGGCAATCTGGCGGCTGCCTGCATCGGCTACGCACTGGGGGCATGGGCGTTGAACACCTGGGGGACGACGCTCATTCCCTTGTTCGGTGGCCAGGACGCCTATGCCGCCTTTCAATCACGCATGGCCAGCGACGGCTTTATGGCGGTGCTCGCGGTGGGCATTATCCCCATTCCCTTCCAGATCGCCATGCTCGCCGCCGGTTCGAGTGGTTATCCCTTTCCCTTGTTTCTGCTGGCGTCTCTCTTGGCACGTAGCGTGCGCTATTTCGGCCTCGCCCTGCTGGTGCATCTCGCCGGCGACACGGCACTCTCCCTATGGCAGCGCCACGCACGCCCTATCGGCATGCTGGGCATCGCGCTCTTTGGTATCTGGGCATGGACTCAGTTAGCGCCGTGAGCAAGTTTCAAAAGCCCCATGCCTTGAGTTATGCCCTCGCCATCCCAACAGAAAGGAAATATTGAGGACGCTAACGTTCACCCTATCCAAGAGGCCATCATGAGCCGACTCTCGCAGATTCCACTATCCGTGCTCGATCTCGCCCCGATCTCGCATGACGGCACGCCCGCCGAAACCTTCGAACGCACGGTCGATCTCGCCCAGTTCACCGATACCTTGGGCTACAACCGCTATTGGCTGGCCGAGCATCACAACATCGATGGCATCGCCAGTGCCGCCACGTCCTTGCTCATCGGCCATGTCGCCGGCAAGACGCAACGCATCCGTGTGGGCAGTGGCGGCATCATGCTGCCCAATCACCCGCCACTGGTCGTCGCCGAACAGTTCGGCACGCTGGAAACGCTGTATCCCGGACGTATCGATCTCGGCCTGGGGCGTGCGCCCGGCTCCGACGGCGTGACCATGCAGGCCATGCGCCGCAACCCGCGCGCCGGCGTCAATGATTTCCCCGACCGTTTGGCAGAACTACGTGGCTATCTGGGCGATGCCCTGCCCGACCAGCGCGTCAAGGCGATTCCCGGTCAGGGCACGCATGTGCCGCTCTGGCTGCTGGGCTCCAGCGACTTCAGCGCGCGCCTCGCCGCACAGCTTGGCTTGCCGTTCGCCTTCGCCGGCCAGTTCGCACCGGGCTATATGCTCGAGGCCATCCAGCTCTATCGGCAAATGTTCCAGCCCTCCGACGTGCTGGACGCGCCGTATGTGATGCTGGGCATCCCGCTAGTCGCCGCCGACAGCGACGCGCATGCGCAGTATCTGGCTACCACTCAGCAGCAGAAGTTTCTCAACCTGATTCGCGGCAAGAGTACGCGAACCCTGCCCCCCGTCGAAGCACTCGACTGGTCGCCGCAGGAACGCGCCATGGTCAGCCAGAACCTCGGCGCCTCCATCGTCGGCGGCCCCGATACGATCCGCGAGGAGCTCGAGAATTTCCTGGCCCATACTCAAGCCGATGAACTCATGATCAACGGTGATTTCTACGACCATGACGACCGTCGTCGCTCGTACGAGATTCTCGCCGATGTCTGGAAAGGCTAAGTACCACCAGCCATTTGTGCAGACGCAAAAGGCCGGCATTCGCCGGCCTCCTCTCACCGTAAACCGTTCACGCACCGTCATCTAAAAATACTGTGCACTCGCTTGCTGCCAGTCCTGCAAGTAATCCTCGGGGATGGCATCGCGCAGAAAGTCGCCAACCTCGACCTTAGGATGAATGTCAGCGTAAGTGCGGGCCGGGCCGTGTTCAGGACGATGAAAGATGTGCTCAGGACCGAGCCGGTCGGGGCTGTCGAGGCCGAGGGTGCCAACAATGTCCAGAAGCGATTTCACGGTGGCATCGTGGAAGTTGCGCACACGCACTGCCTTGACGTTCACCTCGAGTGATTTGGCGCGTGCCGGATCCTGGGTCGTGACACCGGTCGGGCAAGTATTGGTATGGCAACGTTGCGCCTGGATGCAACCCACCGAGAACATGAACGCACGAGCCGAATTGCACATGTCGGCGCCGAGCGCGATCTTTTCGGCCATGTCGAAGCCTAGAGCAACCTTTCCGCTAGCGATCACCACGATCTCCTCACGCTTGCCGATACCGACTAGGCAGTTGTGCACAAACGGCAGTGCCTCGTTGATATAAGTACCGATGAAGTCGGAAAATTCCGCGGGGGCGGCGCCGGTGCCGCCTTCCGCCCCATCCACGGTAATGAAATCCGGCTGGATGCCGGTTTCCAGGATCGCCTTGCATACGCCCATGAATTCGGCACGATGGCCAAGACACAGCTTGAACCCCACCGGCTTGCCGCCGCACAGCTCGCGCAGGCGAGCCAGGAATTGCAGCAGCCCGATGGGCGTATCGAACTCGGGGTGCGAGGCCGGTGACAGGCAATCTTCCCCCACCGGAATCTCACGCGTATCGGCGATTTCCTGATTGACCTTAGAGCCGGGCAGGAGCCCGCCGTGGCCAGGCTTGGCGCCCTGCGATATCTTGATTTCAATCATCTTGACCTGCTCGGCACAGGCTTTCTTCTTGAACTCGTCGGGGTCGAAGGAGCCGTCCTGGTGGCGGCAACCGAAGTAGGCGCTGGCGATTTCCCAGATGATGTCGCCGCCATGCTCACGATGATAGGGGCTGATCGCGCCCTCGCCGGTGTCCTGAGCAAAATTACCGAGTTTGGCTCCCTTGTTCATCGCCGCGACCGCATTGCCCGAGAGGGCGCCAAAGCTCATCGCCGAGATGTTCAAGCGTGACGAGTCGTAGGGAAGACGGCACTGCGGGCCGCCGATGACAAGCCGTGCGTAACGCGAGTCAACATTCTTTGGGGCCATGGAGTGCTGTACGAAATCGAAGCCAGCGCCCTCCATGTCGCGCCGGGTACCGAATGGCGAGGTGTCAGAGCCCCCATCCGCACGCGCATTGACAAGATCGCGCTGCTCACGATTGAACGGCCGGCCACTGGTTTCGGATTCAAAGAAATACTGGCGCAGTTCCGGTCGCACGAACTCCAGCATATAGCGTAAATGACCGAGTATCGGGTAATTGCGCAACACGTTGTGGCGGGAACGCAAATCCCAGGCCCCCATGACGGCCAACACAGGCAAGATTCCCCAAAGCCAGAGCCAAGCGGGTGCCCATCGCGCAAGGGCGGCCCCGGAGGCCAAGGTCAAGATGACGAAGACGCCATAGAACACTCGCGGATTGCCAAACATACGCTCTCTCGTATTAGCACTCATTTTCCATAATGACGCCTTCCGAGCGCAATTTCCTAACACTTCCCCCTCGACGCGCCATCCCACCGCTCGGTGGCTGTATTAGTTGCCGAAGTATTCACTTGTAACGATAGCAATACATGATGGCGCTTGAGTATGCGCCATCCATGAGCGTAGCGTCATAATCGTTAGCGAATGTCTTTTTCAGGAGTATTGCTTATGGAAGGCGATGAAAAAGCACTGATGCGTGAGCAAGCCTTTGTCGGTGGCGGCTGGATCGATACCCCCGATAATGACCGCCGGGCCGTCAGTGACCCGGCCACCGAACGGGTGATAGGCCATGTGCCGGAACTTCCGTCCGCGCATATCGAAGAGGCGATCGACGCGGCGTCGCGCGCCTTCGTGACGTGGCGCGGCACCTCGTGTGTCGAGCGCGCCAACAAACTTCTGGCGTGGTACGAAGGCATGCACGAACATGCCGAAGCGCTCGCCCGCCTGATGACGCTGGAACAGGGCAAACCGCTCGCGGAGGCGCGTGGTGAAGTCGACTATGCTGCAAGCTTCTTGCGTTGGTTCGCCGAGGAGGCACGCCGCGCTACCGGCGAGACCATCCCGCCGGAAGACCCCGCATTTGCGATTGGCACGACCCGCCAACCGGTTGGCGTGGCCGCCATCATCACGCCGTGGAACTTCCCGCTGGCGATGATCACGCGCAAGGTGGGGGCCGCCTTGGCGGCAGGTTGCACCACACTGATCAACCCTGCCGGTCAGACCCCCTTCAGCGCCCTGGCCCTGGCCGTATTGGCCGAGCGCGCCGGTCTGACGAACGGCGAGTTCAATGTCGTGACCTGCCCCGGCAAGCGCTTCTCCGAAGCGGTGTGTGCCGATGATCGCGTGCGCGCCCTGTCGTTCACCGGCTCCACCCAGGTAGGTCGGCAACTCCTGCGTCAGAGTGCGGATACGGTCAAATGCACGGCGATGGAGCTCGGCGGCAACGCGCCGTTCATCGTCTGTGGCGACGTGGACCTGGAGACCGCCGTCGACGGAGCGATCGCGGCCAAGTTCCAGACCAGCGGGCAGGATTGTGTCGCCGCCAACCGAATCTTCGTGCACCGCTCTCTCTATGAAGACTTCATCAAACGCTTCGCCGAACGCATGAATGTCATGGGCGTGGGCAACGGCTTCGATGAAGACAACGAGATCGGTCCGCTGATCAACCGCGACGCGGTCGAGCAAGCCCAGGCGCTGGTCGATGATGCAAAGGCCAAGGGAGCGCGCATCATCGGTCGCGATCAAGGCGAGACCCCCGGTCCGCAGTTTTTTATGCCCACCCTGGTGGCCGACTTTACTGCCGAGATGCGCGTCTCGGTCGAGGAGGCGTTCGCCCCGGTGGCGCCCATCTGTGCCTTCGATGACGACGATGAGGTGATCACGTCGGCCAACGATACGATCTATGGCCTCGCCTCGTATGTTTACACCCATGACGATGCCCGCATCCGCAAGTTCCTGCGCGAGCTGGAGTGTGGAATGGTTGGCGTGAACACCATGGACATCACCGGGCCACACGTCCCCTTCGGCGGCGTAAAGCAGTCGGGCCTGGGCCGCGAAGGCGCCCATGCCGGCATGGAAGAATATCTGGAAACCCAATATTACTGCATCGGCAACGGTCCACGCCCCGAGCGTTGACCGGCATGTTTGCCTGACCATTCACCGCATCGTCGCCATTCCGACGAGATTTTCGCCGATGTCTGGAAAGGCAGAGTCTCGCGCCACTCATCCACCCAAACGCAAAAGGCCGGCATTCGCCGGCCTTTTTGCATTCACACACAGTGACTGCATGTGAATACTGTGCCTCACCCCAGCCGTGCGGCGAGTTTCTCCTCCAGCTTCGCTTGGTCCTCGGCGAAGCGGCGGATGCCTTCGGCAAGTTTCTCGGTGGCCATGGCGTCCTGGTTGAGCCCCCAGCGAAACGATGACTCGTCCAACGGGGCGAGTCGCTCACCGGCATCCCCGACATCGCTGATCTTGCGCTCGATCTCGCCTTCTTGACCTTCGAGTTCCTCGAGCAGCGCCGGCGAAATGGTCAGGCGATTGCAGCCAGCCAGCCCCAGGATTTGGCCCTTGGTACGGAAGCTGGCGCCCATCACCACGGTGTCATAGCGGTAGCGGCTGGCGATATCGCATACCTCGCGCACGAACACGACGCCCGGGTCTTCATCCGGGGCGTACTCCTGCCCGGTTTTCTGCTTGTACCAATCGGTGACGCGACCCACGAAGGGCGAGATGAGATACACCCCGGCGTCGAAGCAGGCCCGGGCCTGCGCCTTGGAGAACAACAGTGTCAGATTGCACTGAATGCCCTCCTTCTCGAGCTGTTCGGCGGCACGAATGCCTTCCCAGGTGGAGGCCAGCTTGATCAGCACGCGTTCACGGCCGATCCCGCGCTGCTCGTAAAGCTCGATGAGACGATGCGCCTTCTTGATGCTCGCCTCGCGGTCGAAGGACAGCTTGGCGGCCACTTCCGTGGACACGCGCCCCGGAATCAGCTGCGTGATCTCACTGCCCATGGCGACGGACAAACGATCCACTGCTTCGTCGACCCGGGCCTGGGGATCGGCGATATCGGCCTTGACCTGCGCCAGCGTCTCGTCGATCAGCGCTTGATAGCCGGGCAGTTCGAAGGCCTTGAGGATCAGCGAAGGATTGGTTGTGGCATCGTGCGGCTGATAGCGCTTGATCGCCTCGAGATCGCCGGTATCGGCGACCACCATCGAAAGTTGCTTGAGAGCCTCGAGTTGCGTCATGGCAAATATCCTGTAACGAAAAGGGTCATGGGTCGCGTCTCATGGCGCGACGTCGTAGCGTTCGGCCAGCGCCTGACGGTAACGCTGGTAGAGTTCCTGATAACGGCGCACCGGTTCGCCACGTGGGCGGGTCAGGGTATCGAGATCCACCTCGACGAGGCGTTCGGTCAGTGCCTCCAACGACTCGCCCCGACCACGCGTCTGGGTATCGCACCAGGCGGCCTGAATCGCCCCGCCCAGGGCGGCAGCCTCGGTAATGCGTGGACAGATCACATCGACATCCAGCACATCGGCGACGATTTGGCGCCAGACGGCGCTCTTGGCGCCGCCGCCGACTAGACGGACTTGGCTGGCCTGCGATGCCAGCTCGCCCAAGCGTTCGAACCCATAGCGTAGCCCGAACGTCGTCCCTTCGACTACCGCGCGACAGAGATTGTCCGCTGTCGTGTTGAGGCTCGTCATGCCCTCGAAGCTGGCGGTGGCATGCGGCAGTGCCGGGACGCGCTCGCCATTGAAAAAAGGCAACGCCATGACGCCCTCGGCGCCCAGCGGGGCCCGGGCCACGCGCTCTCCGAAGGTCGCCAGATCGAAGCCGAACAGCTCGCGAACCTTGGTTGTCGCCGAGGTCACGTTCATGGTGCAGATAAGCGGTAGCCACCCACCGTGACTGGCGCAGAAATTGGCCACCTGAGCGTCCTCGGCCTCCATCGGCGCGGCCGAATGCGCGTATACGGTTCCCGACGTACCCAGGCTCAGGGTGACCATGCCGGGAACGATGTTGCCGGTGCCGATGGCCGCCATCATGTTGTCGCCGCCGCCACTGGACACCAGCACGTCATCGCCGAGGCCCAAAAGGCGTGCGATCTCGGGACGCACCATGCCCACCGGTGCGTGAGAGTCGATCAAGCGCGGCAGCACCGCTTCCGGCGAGAGTTCAGGCGCCATGGCTTGGAACACGTCATGACGCCAGTTGCGCGTGCGGGTATCGAAATACCCGGTGCCGGAGGCATCACCGCACTCGGCGACGCGCTCGCCAGTCAGCCAGAAGTTCAGATAGTCGTGGGGCAACAGCAAGGTGGCGATACGTTGGTAGGCGTCCGGATGCGTATCACGCAACCAGGCGACTTTCGAGGCCGTATAGCCGGTTTGTAGCACCAGCCCCAGTTTATCCAGGCAGCCTTCCCGGCCGCCCAGGCGCTCTATCAGCGTCTCGTTATGCAGCGCCGTTTCGGTATCGCACCACAGTTTCGCGGGATGCAGTGGCTGACCATCGGCATCCAGCGCGACCATGCCGTGCTGCTGCCCCGAGACACCGATGGCGCGGATCTCGTGCGCATCGATCCGCGCCGTGCTCACCGCCTCTTGGAACGCCTCGGTCAAGGCCGCGATCCATTCGCTGACATCCTGTTCGCGCTTGCCGTTATCGCCTTCGATCAGATGATGCGGACGACTCGCCTCGCCCAGGATCGCCGCACGCTCGATATCGACCACCACCACCTTGGTGCTCTGCGTTCCACAATCCACGCCAACGTACATGCTCTCTCCTTCGGCTGTATCGCATTCCCGACTATGGGGGTATCGAGTATCCGCCCCTTGGCCGTGTTACGACATACGACCCTCGACCAAGGCGTGGAGCGTCGCGCGAGCTCCCTCGGTATGCAAGGCCGCAAGCGCCTGGAGATAAGCGTCGCGGAAACGCACGTCATTCGCCAGGTCACCGAACAAAGCGTGCTGCTCGATGAACGCCGCTGGGTCGTCGCGATTGTCACCGGCAACCGCCATCAAGCGTTCCTTGAGACGATCGACGATCTCGATCGGTTGGCCTTGTTCATCGACCCCTTCAGCATAGCGCGCCCAGCTAGCCACCACAGCCGCACTACGCTGGACCTCACCGCCACGCTCGAGCTGTTCGCGGATCACCGGCAGCAGCCACTTGGGGATGCGATCCGAGCTTTCCGCACAAAGCCGCGCCAAGGTGTCCTTGATCTCGGGGTTGGCGAAGCGCTCGATCAGCGTGTGCTTGTAAGCGTCAAGATCCACACCCGGCACCGGTGCCAGCGTCGGCGTGGCCTCTCGGTTCATGTAATCGAGCAGGAAGTCGACGAACAGCGGATCCTGACAGACCTCATGGGCATAGCGGTAGCCGGCAAGATACCCGAAATAAGTCAGCGCCTGATGGCTGGCGTTGAGCAGGCGCAGCTTCATCAGTTCATAGGGCACGACGTCGTCGACCATCTGCACGTCGACCTGCTCGTAGGGCGGTCGCCCTTCGGGGAAGCGATCCTCTAGGACCCATTGAGTAAAAGGCTCGCAGACCACCGGCCATTGGTCCTCGACGTCGAAACGCTCGGCGAGCGCAGCGATATCCTCAGGCGTCGTCACCGGGGTGATGCGATCGACCATGGCATTGGGAAAGCAGACCTCGGTTTCGACCCAATGGCCCAGTTCATCATCCAATGCACGCGCATGGGCAGTGAACATCTTGCGGGCAACGTCGCCATTACCCTCGATGTTGTCGCAGGACATCACCGTGAACGGCGCGATACCTCGTTCGCGCCGACGCTTGAGCGCCGCGACGACAAGTCCGAAGGTGGTGCTTGGTGCCCCGGGCGTCGCCAGATCCTGGCGTACCTCAGGTGTCGTGAGATCATACTCGCCGGTGATGTGATCGACGTTGTAACCGCCTTCGGTGACGGTCAGCGAAACAATCCGCGTCGCCGGGTCGGCCATACGCTCGATCACCGCCTCGCGCTCGTCTGGGGCGTAGAGATAGTCGACGATGGAGCCGATTACCCGCGGCTCATAGCGTCCATCGGGGTGCTTGACCACCAGTGTGTAGAGATGGTCCTGGGCGGTCAGCGCGGCCTGCATGCGCTGATCGCCGGGCATCACGCCGACGCCGATGATGCCCCAGTCGAGCGCCTCGCCACGGTTCATCAGCGTGTCGAGATACATGGCCTGATGGGCGCGATGGAACCCGCCCACGCCGATATGGACGATGCCCGGCGTCACGCTATCGCGATCATAGGCGGGCACGGCGATCTCAGACGCTAGATGTTGCAGGTTGTCGTTATTGAGTCGTGTCATGAATGTCTCCTGCCATAGACGGCGAGTGCTTCGCCTGAGGATCTTTAAAGGGTTGGTTGCTTGAAATAGTCAGTCGCTGGCTGCCCAGTACAGGTCGGCGGCGACAGAGGCGGTCTTGATCAAGCGGGCATTGAGCATGTCCTTGTTGCGTGCACGATCGAGCGCACCGTCAGGATCCATCCCCATCTCCCCCCAGCGCTGGATGAGACGCTCTTCGAGCACGTCATCGGACACCTCGAGAAACAACGTCATATCGAATAGGGGGTGCAACTCACGCCAAGGCAATCGGTCGAGCAGCAGGTAATTGCCTTCGACGATGATCAGCCGATGCTCGAGGCCGATCAGCCGCCCGCCGGCCCGAGCCAGATCCAACGGCCGATCGAACACGGGCACGGCAACGGGAAGGTCGGCTCGGCGGATGCGCGTCAGGTCCTGCTGGAAACCGTCGATGTCGAAGGTCTCGGGTGCGCCCTTCACGGGCACCAGGCCTTGAGGTTCGAGGACCGCATTGTCGAAGTGGTAACCATCCATCGGCACAATGGACGCGATGCCGGGCTGGCGGTGGTTGAGCTCGCGACATAGCCATTCCGAGAGAAACGACTTGCCCGCCGCAGGCGGCCCGGCCAGCGCCACGATGAAGCGCGGCCGATCCGTCGACGCCTCGATCAGCCGCACGGCCAAGTCATGAATCTTCGGGATCATCGTCATTACTCCTGGCGATCTCGAATCGCGTCAGCTCATCCAGTTGCCGCCATCGACGTTCAGCGTCTGGGCCACCACGTAATCGCTGTCCTCGGAGGCCAGGAAGAGCGCCGCTCCCGTGTGATCCTCGGGGCGCCCCATCCGCCCATAAGGCACCGCCTCGCCGACCAGACGTTTCTTCTCGCCGAGCGGGCGCCCCTCGTAGCGCGCGAACAGCGCATCGACTGCATCCCACATCGGCGTATCCACCACGCCAGGGGCGATGCCATTGACGTTGATGCGATGCTTGATCAGATCGAGTCCGCACGACTGAGTCAGGCTGATCACCGCCGCCTTGGAGGCGCAGTACATGCCAACCAACGGCTCGCCGCGGCGCCCGGCCTGGGAGGCCATGTTGATGATCTTGCCGCCCTGACCGCGCGCGACCATGTGCGCCGCTACCGCCTGCAGGGTGAAGAAAGTGCCCTTGACGTTGATGTCGAACTGCCGGTCGTAACTGGCCTCACTGATCTCGAGGACCGGCGCCATGTCGAAGACTGCGGCGTTATTGACCAGGATATCGATACCGCCGAAGCGCGCCTCGACGGCCTCGATCATTGCCTGGCGCGACGCGGCATCGGCCACGTCGAGACGCACCGCCATCACCGGTGCATCGCGCGAGTCGGCCTGAATGTCGGCGACCACCTGTTCGGCGGCTTCGATGTCGATGTCGGCGATCGCCACCCGGGCGCCCTCTGCCAGGTAGCGTTTAACGATCGCCAGACCGATACCGCGCGCACCACCCGTCACCACCGCCGTGCGCTTGTCGAGTTTCATCGCTTGATTCCTTATCCAGAGAAATAGGGAGGCGTAATACGCCGCTGCTTAACGCACTCCCAGTCGTTCGCTGCGCCAGCGTTTTACCAAGCCGCCAAGCTCCGCCATGTGATCGAGCACATGCCAGGCACCGGCCTCGCGCAAGCGGTCGGCGTGGCCGGGTTCGATATGGCTGGCACCGATGAAGCCGATGACCTTCATGCCTGCGGCACGTGCCGCACTGGCCCCGGAGAAGCTATCCTCGACCACCAGACAGGCCCCAGGCTCGATTCCCAGACTTTCCGCCGCCAGTAGATAGACATCCGGCGCCGGCTTGGGACGCGCCACCTGTTCGGCACTAAACAGCGGGGCATTGCCGAGTTGGGCGTCGAGCCCGGTGTTGGCCAGCGAGGCGACGACGCGTCGACGACTGCTGTTGGAAACGATCGCCAGCGGCAGGTCGAGCGCCTCGATGGCCTCCACCACGCCGGCCATCGCCTCGAGCTCCTCGCCCAGACGCCACTCGATCGCCGTGTCAATGCGAGCCAGGGCATCGTCGGGCAAGGCGTGGACGCTGCGAGCGGCGAGGTGATCGAGAATCGCCTCGGTGGTCATCCCCAGCGCGTGGTGCAGCTCGTCGCCGATCGACAAATCAGGTAACCAATCCGCCAGCCGCTCACGCAGCACCGCCTCGGCGATCACTTCGCTATCGACCAGCACGCCGTCGCAATCGAAGATCAGCAACTCCATGGACGATTCCATCACTGGCCGCCCGGTGCGGCCGACACGCGATTTTCCTTGCGGTCGATGTCGACCAGCGGGTGACGATGCAGGTGAGTCAGCGCCTCGCCGTCGCCCTTGAAGAGGTGCGCACAGGTGGGGTCGAAGGAAAACCGCACTTGGTCGTGCACGCGATGGGCGACATCGCCGTCGGCGACCAGGATCCATTCGCTGTCGCCGTGCTGGAGATACAGCGAAGTGGCCCCCCCGAGCCGCTCGATGACCACGACCTTGGCCTCCAGCGGGCCCTGCTCGTCGAGCGCGAGGTGTTCAGGGCGAATACCCAGCGTCAGGGTGTCGCCGGCACTGACGCCGTCGCCCTCGACCGGGACTCGGCAGTCACCGCCGGGCAGCGCCACGTCGACCCCCTCGGCGTCGGCGCCACGAACCTCGACCTCCAGGAAGTTCATCTTCGGCGAGCCGATGAAGCCGGCCACGAAGCGGTTGCAAGGGTGATGATAGAGTTCCATCGGCGAGCCAATCTGCTCGACCACACCGTCCTGCAGCACGACGATCTTGTCGGCCATGGTCATGGCCTCGATCTGGTCGTGGGTGACGTAGATCATCGTCGCGTCGAGTTCTTCATGGAGCTTCGCCAGTTCGATGCGCATCTGCACGCGCAGGGCCGCATCCAGGTTCGACAGCGGCTCGTCGAACAGGAAGATACTCGGGTTGCGGACGATCGCCCGGCCAATTGCCACACGCTGACGCTGACCACCGGACAGCGCCTTGGGCTTGCGGTCGAGCAAGGGTTCGAGCTGCAGGATGCGCGCGGCGGCAAGCACCTTTTCGCGACGCTCGGCCTTGGGCACCTTGGCCAGGCGCAGGCTGAAGCCCATGTTGTCCTCGACGCTCATGTGCGGATAGAGGGCATAGCTCTGGAAAACCATCGCCAGGCCGCGCTCGGCCGGGCCGACGTCGTTGATGCGCTGACCGTCGATGGAGATGTCGCCGCTGGTGGTGCTCTCGAGCCCGGCGATCATCCGCATCAGGGTCGACTTGCCGCAGCCGGAGGGCCCGACGAAGACCACGAATTCGCGATCCTTGACCTCGAGATCGACGCCCTTGATGACTTGGGTGCCCTCGAAGTCCTTGACGATGTTGTTGAGTTGCAGCGTTGCCATGTCGAATTCCTTATTTGACGGCGCCGAAGGTGAGGCCACGAACCATCTGCTTTTGAGTCAACCAACCAAAGATCAGGATCGGCGCGATGGCCAGCGTCGAAGCGGCGGAGAGCTTGGCCCAGAACAGCCCCTCGGGGCTCGAGAAGGAAGCGATGAAGGTCGTCAGCGGCGCTGCATCCGAGGTGGTGAGGTTGAGACTCCAGAACGCCTCGTTCCAGCTCAGGATGACCGCCAGCAACCCGGTCGACGCGATGCCCGGCAAAGTCAGCGGCAGCAACAGGTACACGACTTCCTGGAAGGTTCTGGCACCATCCATGCGGCCCGCTTCGAGGATGTCCTTGGGCACGTCCTTGAAGAAGGTGTACAGCATCCACACCACGATCGGCAGGTTCATCAGCATGTAGATGATGATCAGGCCGGTACGCGTATCGAGCAGCCCCAGATCGCGGGAAAGCAAGTAGATCGGCATCAACACGCCGACCGGCGGCAGCATCTTGGTGGAGAGCATCCACAGCAGCGTGCCGCGGGTGCGCTTGGTGGGCAAAAAGGCCATCGAATAGGCGGCGGGGATTGCCACGAGTAGCGCCAGTAGCGTCGAGCCAAACGAGATCACGATGCTATTCAGGGCGAACTTGAGGTAGTCGGCGCGCTCTATGACAGCGTTATAGCCCGCCAGGGTCGGATCGAAGATCAGCGTCGGCGGCGCGATGGCCTGTACTTCGGTCTTGAAACCGGTCACCACCATCCAGAAGATCGGAAAGAACACGATCACCGCGATGCCCCAGGCGAGCAGCGTGAGCAGTAGTTTCTTGGTCGTCGAAGGGTTCATGCAATGCGCCTCAGGTTTCGAGATTCTTGGCCACGGTGCGAACCAGGAAGATCGCCACGATATTGGCGAGGATGATGGCAATGACACCACCCGCCGACGCCGCTCCCACGTCGAAATCCAGCAACGCGCGGATGTAGATGAAGTAGGCCAGATTGGTCGAGGCCAGCCCCGGACCGCCGGAGGTAGTCACGAAGATTTCGGCGAACACGGTGAGCAGGAAGATCATCTCGATCATGACCACCACGCTGATCGCCCGCTTTAAGTGCGGCAGCGTAATGAACCAGAAAATCGCGATGGGCCCGGCCCCATCCATGCGAGCCGCCTCGACCTGGTCGTCGTCCAGCGACTGAATGGCAGTCAGCAGGATCAGCAGGGCAAAAGGCATCCAGTGCCAAGCCACGACGATGATGATCGACGTCAACGGCATCGCCGAGAACCAGTCGATCACCGGCAGACCAAGCAACTTGCTCAGCCAGGCGAACACCCCATAGACCGGGTGCATCATCATGTTCTGCCAGATCAGCGCACTGACCGTGGGCATGACGAAGAACGGTGCGATGACTAAAAGCCGGGCGATGCCGCGGCCGAAGAACTCCTGCTGGAAGAGCACCGCCAGCAAGGTGCCGCCGATCACGCTGATGGCCAACACCGAGCCGACCAGCAGCAGGGTATTGCCCATCGCCGTCCACAGCGCGGGATCGGTCACCAGGTAGTAGTAATTCTCCCAGCCGGCAAATCCCGAGACGCTGGGCATCATCAAGTTGTAACGCTGGAACGAGAACCAAATGGTCATCCCCAGCGGTATCAGCATCCACAGCAGCAACAGGGTAACCGCCGGGCCCTGCAGAAACAGGTTGCGGAAGCCCCCGACGGTTCGTCCGGACGTTCTTTCGCGCATGGAGGTACCCATTCAGAGGTGACGAGTCAGTAAAGGCGGCCGGGTCATGACGACCCGACCGAAGCGGGACGCGTATCAGTCGTAGTAGCCGGCCTGACGCATGGTGCGCTCTGCGGCGCGCTGGGCGGCGCTCAAGGCCTGATCGACGCTACGTTGTTCAGCCAGGGCGGCGGCGATCATCTGCCCCACCTGGGTACCGATGGCCTGGAACTCAGGAATGCCAACGTACTGCACGCCCGTGTATGGGACCGGCTTGGCACTGGGGTCGTTGGGATCCGCCGTCTGAATAGCGTTGAGCACGAAGTCGGCGAATGGCGCCGCTTGCTGGTAGTTGGGGTTCTCATAGGTGGACTGACGCGTTCCCGGCGGAATATTGGTCCAGCCTTCTTTTTGCCCCACCAGCTTCACGTATTCCTCGGACGTCGCCCAGGTAATGAAGGTCTTGGCGGCCTGCTTGGCATCGGAAGAAGTGGGAATGCCCAGCGACCAGGCCCACAGCCAGTTCGCGCCCTTGGGCGTCTTGGCGACCGGCGCCGGGGCGAAGCCTACCGTGTCGGCCACCTGGGACTGCTCGGCATCGTATAGCTTGCCGGCTGCGGACGTGGCATCCACCCACATGCCGCACTTGCCACCGGCGAACAATGCCAGGTTCTCGTTGAAACCGTTGGAAGTCGCGCCCGGCGGGCCATATTTATTCATCAACTCGACGTAGAAGCTGATCGCTTCGTGCCAGGCCGGCGAGTCGATGGTTGGTTTCCAGTTCTCATCGAACCAACGGCCGCCGTAGGTATTGACCAGCGTCGAGACGAAGGCCATGTTCTCGCCCCAACCCGGCTTGCCGCGTAGGCAGATGCCGTAGACACCGTTTTCGGGGTCGTTGAGCTTGCTCGCCCACTCCTCGACCTGCTGCCAAGTCGGCTGTTCGGGCATGCTGATACCGGCCTGCTCGAACAAGTCCTTGCGGTAATAGAGCATCGAACTTTCACCGTAGAACGGCAACGCGTAGAGGGAGTCCTTATAGCTCAGCGCCTGACGAATCGGCTTGAGCAGATCGTCCTTGGCGTAGGACTTGGGCAGATCGTCAAGCGGCGTCAGCCAACCATATTCGGCCCAGATAGGCACTTCATAGGTACCGACGGTCATGACATCGAACTGACCGCCCTGCGTCGCGACATCGGTGGTCAGACGCTGACGCAAGACGTTCTCTTCCAATACCACCCATTCCAGGTTGATATCGGGATGCGACTTTTCGAACTCTTCGGTCAGACTTTGCATGACGATCATGTCATCGTTATTCACAGTGGCCACGGTGACGGTCTCGGCTTGAGCGGCGAACGAGGCCAGTGTCGCGGCCCCGGCCAGGGGTAATACGAGGGGAAAGCGCATGGCGAGCTCCTGGAAGAAGATCATTGAATTTGTTTTGATCAATCTACTCATTGAGTATTCAAATGATCATTTGCAACGCCAAAAAAAGCAAACCTCACACCCTTATACTTTGGCCTAACCTCGCGGCAAATTCGCCACCACATAGCGTGCCGCCGCCTCGTCGGTGACCAATCCTTTGAGCCAGTTACCCCGCAGTGCGCTCAGAATCGCGGGCCCCTTGTCGCGGCCTCCCGCCAATCCCATCAGGCGCTGCCCTCCTAATGCCGACAGCGGCAAGCTGGTAATCCGACGTGTGATAGGGCAATCGATGAGTTGTCCTTCGGCATCCAGCGGCCAGCCAAGCAACTCCCCCACCGCGCCGGCCTCGAGCAACTCGTTGAGCTCGGCCTCGCTGATGAAGTGATCCTGGAACAGGGTCGCGCGCGGATCGATACGCCCGATACCGATGACGCCGGCTTCTGCCTCGCGCGCGACACGAAACACCGCCTGCACCAGTTGCTGACCAAGCAACGCCTCCTTCTCCTCGACCGACGCTGCGACCACCGGAGCCGGCAGCAGGAAGCGCTCCGCACCGGTTTTATCGGCGAGCACCATGACCCCGTCGTAGCGGTTGGACGAACCGTCGCGTGCCACGTTTCCCACCAGCGACACGATACGATGCTGCGACCTGTCCAACTGACTCAAGGCTTCCACCGTGGCACGCACCGAACGCCCCGTCCCCAGCGATAGCGTCAGTGCTTGCTGACGATCAAGAAACCCGGCCAGTCGCTCTGCCCCCGCCTGGGCGAGAAAGCGTGGGCTGCTCTCTGGCATCTCGGGGTCGCTGGGTACGACGTCGCAATAATCCAGCCCAAAATGTGTGAGAATCGCCTCTCCCATCGCCATGCATCCGGAAATGGGATGGTCGATGTGGACCTTGACCAGTCCCTCCTGACGGGCCAATGCCAACAGGCGCTGCACACCGGGGCGCGAGACGCCCAGTTGGCCGGCGATGTCGTCCTGGGTGCGCCCGCCTACATAGGATAGCCAGGCCGCACGCGCCGCCTGCTCGCGCTTGAGTTCGTACTTGTCCATCGCCGTTGTTCCTGTTTGGAAGGGGAATGGCGGCATCATCGCAATCGCTCGCCACGCGCACAATATGCACCGCGTCCGACGCTGCCATTCCCCCAACGGACGATGATCAGGACTCGGTATCGCTCGGCGCCACCGGTGACGTGGGCAACCAGACACGCGCGGCGAGCCCCCCGAGCGAGGCACGTGACAGCGAGAGCCGACCGCCGTACAGGGTCATCAGATCCTCGACAATGGCCAAGCCCAGGCCGGAGCCGGAACGCCGTTCATCGAGGCGCGTGCCGCGTGTCAGGGCGGCATCACGCTGCTCATCACTCATCCCCGGGCCGTCATCTTCGATCAACAGTTCCACGCCGCCCGCCTGCGGATGAAAATTCAGCGTGACCTGACTGTCGGCCCAGCGCATCGCATTTTCCAACAGGTTGCCGACCAGTTCCTGCAAGTCTTGTGCTTCCATGCGCACCTTGAGGTCATCGGCCAACGATTGCGTCAACTGGATACCGCGCCGCTGCCCCATACGCGTCAAGCCCTCGAGCACCGGCGCCAGCGCTTGCGCGGCGTCCACCTTACCGGCGAGGACGACACCGCCGGCCGCCGAGGCCCGAGCGAGATGATGGCGCACGGCATCATCGATGCGCCCCAACTCGCCGTGCAGACGATCGCGGGTGTCGGGCGGGAAGCGTTCAGCGAGGGTGGTGAGCACGCTGACCGGGGTCTTGAGCGCGTGCGCCAGGTTGCCAGCCGCGTTACGTCCGCGCTCGATCAGGCGCTTGTCACGTTCCAGTACACCATTCATCGCACGCGCCAGGCGGGCCAGCTCGTCGGGCAGGAAATGCGTCTCGAGGCTGTCGTCGTCACCGGATTCGACCGCACGCAGATTGGCGTGCATGCGCCGCAATGGCGCCAGCCCCCAACGAATCTGAATCGCCAGCCCAATGAGCAGCAAAGCGCCCAGCGCGAGCAGCGACAATCCCAGTAGCCACTCGAAACGCGCCACTTCGGTATTCAGTTCCTCGCGGGGGGCCGCCACGCTGACATGGAATGTCTCAGCATGTCCCGGCAAACGAATATCACGTTCGATGACACGCAGGCGCTTGCCTCGAGGCCCTTCCACGTTCCTGACGTTGAGTCCCGAGACGTTATCCACCGGTAGCCGTTGATCCCACAACGAACGCGAGGTCAGCGTTTTTCCAGCATTATCGCGGACCTGCCAGTACCATCCTGAGAAGACTCGCTCAAACCGTGGGTCGCCCAGCGAACGCGTCATGCGCAGATCTTCGTTCTGGGCGTCGAGTTGTACCCCGGCCAGCAACACATTGAGCCACGATTCAAGACGGGCATCGAACGCGGTGGTGACAGCATCGCGGAAGTTATAAACGAGCCCCGTGCCCGCCAAGGGCAGTGCCACCATGACCAGCAATAGCGAAGTGATCAGCAAGCGGGCACGGATCGAGGTGCGGGCAAGACGTTGGCGCCAGTCACGTCGCCTCATTGCTCATCCTCGGGTGCCACCAGACGATATCCCTGTCCGCGCAAGGTTACGATGCGCTGGTTGCCGAGCTTGCGGCGCAAGCGACTAACCTGTACGTCGATGACGTTAGAGTCGGGCTCGTGATCACGGTCATAGACGTGTTCGGAAAGTTCAGTGCGTGTCACGGTGCGCGGTGCGGCATGCAGCAGATACGCCAGAAGCCGGGATTCCTGAGCCGTCAAAGTGATCGGACGCCCCGCCAGAGTGACACTGCCGGCATGCGTATCCAGCGCCAATTCGCCCAGCCGGAGGATGGGGTGGGCATGTCCATGGCTGCGTCGTACCAGGGCACGCAGACGAAACAACACCTCGGCAGTCTCGAAGGGTTTAGTGACGTAGTCATCGGCGCCAGCGGAAAAACCTGCCGCCTTGTCCGACCAGCGCTCGCGAGCGGTGAGCACCAACACCGGCAGATCGATACCATCCTCGCGCCAGGCCGCGAGCCAACGCGTGCCATCACCATCGGGAAGCCCCAGATCGAGTATCACGGCGTCATAGGACTCGACGCGCACCAGATAATCGGCGTTTGCACCGGTCGCGGCATGCTCCCACAACAACCCCGCCTCGACGAGCGCCTCACCCAGCGCCTGGGCCAGTGCGGTATCGTCCTCGATCAGCAATACCTTCATTGACGTGTCATCCCCTCGATATTGACCCCTTCGATACCCATCATCTCCCCGTTCGTGGCATCGAATTCGAACTCCACTACCTGCCCCTGTGGGCCGATCATGTCAATTTCGTAGCGCGGCACGTCAGCGTCGTCGCGCGCGAGCTCCACTTCCAGCACCTGGCCGATGTAGTGGCGCTCGAGCCAGTCGAGCACTGTGGGTAATGCGACTACGCGCCCCTCCTCCACCTCGCGGTGCAGAGAGCGCCATTCGTCATCGTCGGCCACAACCAGCGACTGGCAGGCCATGATGCCCACTGCCACCAGCATCAGCGCTTTGATACAGCGATTGAAGCGTTTCATGGGCATAAGTCTGCCTCAGCCGACATGAATGCAGCATGAATATCCGCAGGGCGAGGCCTCATCACCGCCACGCATACTCGCAATCGTTAACATGAATGAAAGATGAACATCGTTTTCAGGTGACTGCAAGGTAGACGACGTTAGCGTGCCTCTATCCGCAGTCGCGGTATGGTCATACCAACCTCGAGGCGAAAGCCAGGAGTGAATCATGAAGACGATGCATATGCTGATGATGCCGATGGTCCTCACGGGAGGGCTCTCCACCGCTGCACTCGCCGATGACGGCGGCCTGTCACCGGGCAAGCTCGAGTCACTGCTCAACGACGCCGACGCCTATGGCTTCACCCATTACGATGAAGTCGCCATCGATGACGGTAACCGTCTGGAGGTGGAAGGCTGGCGTGACGATGGCTGGCAACTCGATATCGACATGCTTGTCGAAGATGGCAGCCTGGTGCACGAGAAACGCCACCAGGACACCATTCCCGACTGGAGCCTGACCAGCAATGAACTGCACCAGGCACTAAGCAACGCTCAGGACGCCGGTATGAAACGCTTTGCCGAATTGGATGTCGATGAAGGAGGGCATGTGGATATAGAAGGCTACGACGCCCAGAATAGTGAGATCGACATTCGCCTCGAGCGCAATGATCTAACGGTCACCGGAGTGAAAAATGACTGATCGACAGCACAATGCCGCCTGGCAGGCGGCACAGCAATGGCGAGAACGGGCGCGTCAGGCGCGCCCGTCACAGGGAACCGGCGGGCTCAAGCTGCTCGCCACTTGGTTATTGTTCGGCGTCATGATGATCGTCGGCACCCTGCTCGGCCTGTTTTTCCTGATCATTGGCTGGGCGATGCTGCCCTTTCTGCGCCAGCGTATGAAAAAACGCGCCGAGGCCTTTCGTGCCGACCATGCGCAACCGGCGGGCGGCAATGGCGCTCAGGAAAGCACGCAATCACCAGACGAGACGCGCACCTCGCATGTACTCGAGGGCGACTACCGCGTCAAACCTGACGACTGAGAAAAGCCGCAAGAAGGCAGAGGCTGCAGAGGCAAAACGGCAAAAAAATGGCACGCCAGGCGTGCCAGAAACGACTGCTTACCTGCAAACCACAGGTCTTGCCGTCAAGGAAGGGGAATCGTTGACAAAGACGAAAAAGCCCGCCCCCGGAGGGACGGGCTTGATATTTGGTGCGCCCGGGAGGATTCGAACCTCCGACCACCTGATTCGTAGTCAGGTACTCTATCCAGCTGAGCTACGGGCGCTTTGCACAACGCACGACCAGCTCTGCCGTGTTTCGCGTTGCATCGAGAGCCAAGGCTCTCGCATATGCATCATCACGTGACTGAGTCACTTTGTTAAAGTGGTGCGCCCGGGAGGATTCGAACCTCCGACCACCTGATTCGTAGTCAGGTACTCTATCCAGCTGAGCTACGGGCGCAGTACTTCACTTCGATGCAATGCATCCGGTTGAGTGGCGGAGAGAGAGGGATTCGAACCCTCGATGGGGCTACAAACCCCATACTCCCTTAGCAGGGGAGCGCCTTCAGCCACTCGGCCATCTCTCCCTCATCAACACGGCGCGTATGTTACCGATTATCCTGGGGTCTTGTCTAGAGAGGATTGAAAATCTTTTGATATCAACCCATACCATCACGGTTTGCCTGGAGGGAGACTCGCTTGTCGTACTGCGTGCGTGTCCAACTGTTCAATCCAGAAAGCATGCCTGATCCAAAAGCCCGAGCCGATAAAGGGGACGACTTCACCAGCCCAGACGGTCCCACGCATGCGTCACTTCAAACGTTTGAACCGCCGTCTTCGCTATCGGTCTTCTCGCGCTGAATACGCTGGTAGATCTCTTCGCGATGTACGGCTACGTCCTTGGGCGCATTGACGCCGATACGGACCTGGTTGCCTTTCACTCCCAGGACTGTAACGGTGATGTCGTCGCCGATCATCAGTGTTTCACCGACGCGACGGGTCAGGATGAGCATGTCTGATCTCCTTCTCAGGCTTTCTTCCAACGGGATGCATGCACCGCCAAGCGACAGTACGAAGGCGAATTATGCGTCATACAGACCCCGAGAGCCAATGGCGCGTGCGTTGCATCCACGGATGCACTGACTGAAAGGCCGCACCTGGCCTTCCGGCGTCGTCCTGACGCCACCCTCAGCATAGAAGCCGATGGGCCGGGAAGGCCAAATTTCTTTGCTTATTCGCCCTGTATGCTGTCTTTATCGAGCCCGAAAGCAGTATGTAACGCGCGCACGGCCAGTTCCATCTGCTTCTCGTCGATAACCACGGAAATCTTGATTTCCGAGGTGGAAACCATGCGAATATTGATGTTTTCCTCGGCTAGCACGCGGAACATTTTGGACGCCACACCGGCATGTGAGCGCATGCCCACGCCGACCAACGAGACCTTAGCGATATTCTCATCGCCACGCAGCTCGCCACCGCCCAGCGCCGGGATCACCTGATCCTGCAGGATGCTTTGCGTCTGTTTGAAATCGCTCTTGGCCACGGTGAACGTAAAGTCGGTGTAGTCCCCGGCCGGCGCCACGTTCTGTACGATCATGTCGATTTCGATATTGGCGTCGGCGATGGGCCCCAGGATCTTGGAGGCCACACCGGGCACATCGGGAGTGTTGAGCAACGTCAGCTTGGCTTCACTAGAGGTGAAGGCAATACCGGAGATCAGCGGTTCTTCCATGGAGGCCTCTTCTTCTTCAGCGACGATCAAGGTGCCGGGGCCGTCCTCGAAACTGGACAGCACACGCAGCGGCACGTTGTATTTACCTGCAAACTCGACGGCGCGAATCTGCAATACCTTGGAGCCCAGGCTGGCAAGTTCGAGCATTTCCTCGACGGTGATGGAGGACAGGCGTTGCGCCTTGGAGCATACCCGCGGGTCGGTGGTATACACGCCGTCCACATCGGTGTAGATCTGGCACTCGTCGGCCTTGAGCGCCGCTGCCAGCGCCACGCCGGTGGTATCCGAACCGCCGCGCCCCAACGTGGTGATGTTGCCCTCGTCGTCGACGCCTTGGAAACCGGCCACGACCACGACCTGGCCGTCGTCGAGATCGGCCTGAATGTCGTCGGTCTCGATACGTTGGATACGCGCCTTGGTGTGAGCGCTGTCGGTCTGGATGCCGACCTGACCGCCGGTATAGGACGTCGCCGCCACATCCAGCTTGTGCAAGGCCATGGCCAGCAGCGAGCTGGTGACCTGCTCGCCGGTGGACACCAGCATATCCATCTCGCGCGGCGTGGGCTCATCATTGATCTGGCTGGCCAGATCGATCAGCCGATTGGTTTCCCCGCTCATTGCCGACACCACGACGACCACCTGATGGCCTTCGTCGCGGAATCGCTTCACTTTGTCGGCGACGGCCTTGATGCGCTCCACCGAGCCCACCGAGGTCCCCCCGAACTTCTGTACGTATAGCGCCATAGCTGCCTATCCGTGGTGGTTTTCCCAAGCATGAATGAAGAAGAGGGCCGGCGCCATGCGCACGACCCTCTTCACGATCTTACTCGCCGAGCCGGGCTTCGACCCAACTCGGTACACTTGCCAAGGCATCAGGTAACGCCTGCGGCTGCGACCCTCCCGCCTGAGCCATGTCAGCGCGACCTCCGCCTTTGCCGCCGACCTGCTCGGCCACATGCTTGACCAGGTCGCCAGCCTTGAGGCGCGTGGTCAGGTCATCAGTCACCCCGGCGATCAGGCTGACCTTTTCGTCACCAGCCACGCCCAGCACGATGATCCCCGACCCCAGCTTGTTCTTGAGCTGATCGAGCAGGCCGCGCAGCTCCTTGCCACCGATGCCTTCGACCTGCTTGGCAAGCAATTTGACGCCCGCCACCTCACGCACCTCGGCCAGCATGTCGCCGCTCGCGGCACTCGCCAGCTTGGCCTTGAGCCGCTCGAGCTCCTTCTCCAGGCTGCGATTGCGCTCGAGCGTCGCCTCGAGGCGCGACTCTACCTGCTCGGGTTTGGCCTTGAGCTGCTCGGCGACACGCGTGACCTTGGCTTCCTGATCGCGGAAATACGCCAAGGCGCCTTCGCCGGTGACAGCCTCGACGCGGCGCACGCCCGCGGCGACTCCTGTCTCACTGAGAATATGGAAGCAACCGATATCGCCGCTGCGCGCCACGTGTGTGCCGCCGCAAAGTTCGATGGAGAAGTCATCGGCACCAATGGTCAGCACGCGCACGCTGTCGGCATACTTGGCCTCAAAGAGCGCTGCGGCGCCTTTAGCCTTGGCCTCGTCGAGTGTCATTTGCTCGGTGCGCGTGTCGGCGTTGGCGAGGATCTGCGCATTGACGATGCGCTCGACCTCATCGAGCTGTGCCCGGGTCATCGCCTCGAAGTGGCTGAAATCGAAACGCAGGCGCTCCGCCGTCACCAACGAGCCCTTCTGCTGTACGTGCTCACCCAATACTTGCTTGAGCGCCTCATGTAACAGGTGCGTCGCCGAATGGTTGCGCATGGTCGCCGCGCGCAAGCTGGCATCGACCTGTGGCGTGACGCTGTCACCCACGTCGAGCCGCCCCTCGACGAGCACGCCATGATGCAGATGGTGCCCGCCCTGCTTTTGAGTATCGGTTACCTGGAAACGCGTGCCATTGGCGTTCAAGTAACCGGTATCGCCGGCCTGCCCGCCCGATTCGCCATAAAACGGCGTACGATCCAGCACCACGACGCCCTGTTGACCGGCCTCGAGTGCCGTCAGTGCATTGCCTTCGCGATCCACCAAGGCAGTGACACGGGCCTCGTCTTCCAAGCGGTCATAGCCGGTGAAGGCCGTTTCGCCCTCGAGTTCCAGGGCCGCCGTGTAATCGGCACCGAATTGACTGGCCGCCCGGGCACGCTCGCGTTGTGCCTCGAGCTCACGCTGAAAGCCGACCTCATCCGGCGTCACACCACGCTCGCGACAGACATCCGCGGTCAAATCGAACGGAAAACCATAGGTGTCATAGAGCTTGAAGACGGTCTCACCCGGCAGCACCTCGCCCTCGAGCGTATCCAGCGCCTCCGTCAGCAGCCCCATGCCATGATCCAGTGTGCGCGCGAACTGCTCTTCTTCCTTGAGCAGCACCTTCTCGATCTGAGTGCGTGCCTTGCGCAGTTCCGGATAGGCATCGCCCATCTCGGCATCCAGCGCCGCCACCAGCTTATGGAAGAACGGCTCGCGCGTACCGAGCTTGTGGCCGTGGCGGATGGCACGACGAATGATACGCCGTAGCACATAACCGCGCCCTTCGTTGGACGGCAGTACGTCATCGGTGATCAAGAAAGCGCAGGAGCGGATATGATCGGCGATCACGCGCAGCGACGGCGCGCGGGTATCCGCGTAGCCCGTGGCTTCCGCCGAGGCATCGAGCAGATTCTGGAACAGGTCGATCTCGTAATTGGAATGCACGCCCTGCATGACTGCCGCGACGCGCTCCAGGCCCATGCCGGTATCGATGGACGGCTTGGGCAGCGGGTTCAGCGTCCCACCACTGTCGCGATCGAACTGCATGAACACCAGGTTCCAAATCTCGATGTAGCGATCACCGTCCTCGTCGGGGCTCCCCGGTGGGCCACCCGCGACCTCGGGCCCATGATCGTAGAAGATCTCCGAGGACGGACCACAGGGGCCGGTATCGCCCATCTGCCAGAAGTTGTCTTCATCGAGCTTGGAGAAGCGCGCCGGGTCGATGCCGATCTCATCCTTCCAGATACGCTCGGCTTCGTCGTCGCTGACGTGAACGGTGACCCACAGCTTGTCGGCGGGCAGCCCCAGGCGCTCCGTCAGGAAGGTCCACGCGAAGCCGATCGCGTCGCGCTTGAAATAATCGCCGAAGCTGAAGTTGCCAAGCATCTCGAAGAACGTATGGTGGCGCGCAGTATAGCCGACGTTATCCAGATCGTTGTGCTTACCCCCGGCACGCACGCAACGCTGCGCGGAGGTGGCACGTACATAGGGGCGCGGATCACGTCCCAGGAAGACGTCCTTGAACGGCACCATGCCGGCATTGGTGAACAGCAACGTCGGGTCGTTGCTAGGCACGAGCGAGCTCGACGGCACGATGGTATGGCCGTGCTCCTCGAAGAACGTCAGAAAGGCTTGTCTGATGTCTGCGCTTTTCATAGAAATTCCGTGGCGGTGTGCGTTAGGCGCTGCGCGGGCACGCGCGGCCCGACCGGACAAGCGGTGGGCGAGAAACGCGAAAGTCGGCGAATGACGGAAAACGAGTCGCCCCGAACCATCGCAAGGCGCACTAGTATAACGCGTTCGGCGGGGGACTAAAGAGGTGCCGGCATACCGGCGGAAGGCACATGCAGGGTAATATGTGCGCTAAGGATCCGTATCCCAAGCATGCGCCATGGCATGGCGCACCTGGTCGAAATCGAACCCGCGCGAGGCCAGAAACCGCTCACGCTTGGCGCGCTCGCGAGGCTCGCGGCCGGGGGAGTCGAAGCGCTTGGCCAAGGCCTCAAAGGCCAGGCGATGCCAATCGGGGGCCTCGCTTTCGAGTGCCTCGCGCGCCATCTCGTCGCTGACACCACGCGAACTCAACTCGGCGCGAATCTTCATTTCCCCTTGCCCACGAAACACACGCGAGCGCACGAACTGCTCGGCGAAGCGCGCGTCGGACTGCAAGCCTTCCTCGGCCAGACCATCCAGCGCCAACGCGATGTCGGCACGTTCATGCCCTCGTGACGTCAGCCGCGACACCAGCTCAGCCCGCGAGTAATCGCGACGCGCCAACAGGCGGATGGCATCGTCGCGAGGTGTCGTCTCTTGCTTATCCATGGTTACAGAAGGCTATCGTCGTCCTGGGTCGCCGCGGCCTTATCTTCGCTCGCGCCTTCCGCCGGCTTGTCGTCCTCCGCCTTGGGCGTGGACAGCAAGCGTGCGCGAATCTCGCCTTCGATCTCATCCATGATCGCCGGATTGTCCTCGAGGAACTGAGCGGCATTGGCCTTGCCTTGACCGATCTTGCTGCCTTGGTAGCTGTACCAGGCACCTGCCTTGTCGACCAAGCCCTGCTGCACCCCTAGATCGATGACCTCGCCGGCATGGTAGATACCCTTGCCATAGAGGATCTGGAACTCGGCCTGGCGGAACGGGGGCGCCACTTTGTTCTTGACCACCTTGACGCGGGTTTCATTGCCGGTCACCTCGTCACCCTGCTTCACCGAGCCGGTACGGCGGATATCGAGGCGCACACTGGAATAGAATTTCAACGCGTTGCCACCGGTGGTGGTCTCGGGACTACCGAACATCACGCCGATTTTCATGCGGATCTGGTTGACGAACATCACCATGCAATTGGCGTTCTTGATGTTGCCGGTAATCTTGCGCAGCGCCTGGGACATCAAGCGCGCCTGCAGGCCGACATGGGCGTCGCCCATTTCACCCTCGATCTCGGCACGCGGCGTGAGGGCAGCGACCGAATCGACGACGATGACGTCGACGCCGCCGGAGCGTACCAGCATGTCGCAAATTTCCAGTGCCTGCTCGCCGGTATCCGGCTGCGAGACCAACAAATCGTCGAGATTGATGCCCAGCTTTTCGGCGTAGCTGGGGTCCAGCGCGTGCTCGGCATCGACGAAGGCGCAGGTCTTGCCTTGCTTTTGTGCCTGAGCGATCACCGACAGCGTCATCGTGGTCTTGCCCGAGGACTCAGGGCCAAAGATCTCGACCACGCGGCCCAGTGGCAAGCCGCCCACACCAAGCGCAATATCCAGCCCCAACGATCCGGTGGATATCGCGGGCAGCGCCACGCGCGGCGTATCACCAAGACGCATCACGGCGCCCTTGCCGAACTGGCGCTCGATCTGGGAAAGCGCAGCGTTGAGCGCCTTGGAACGGTTATCGTCCTGTGCCATGAAGGTCTCCTATCGAAGGACGTCGAAGCTCGCACGGTGGCGCAAACGCATGTCGGCGCCAACCGTAAAATACTGTATGACTAGACAGTAGTATGACGAAAAAATTCCTCGCCGCCTACCTCTGTTTACTATCCGATATCACGCTGGCGATATCGCCTTCTCAAGCCTGTCGATCAGGCCGATCAGCGCCATGCGCACTGCCTTTCCACGTACTGCGTCACGCGTACCCGGCAGATGATGGCACTCACTCTCTTGTACTTGCGCGTCGCCCCAGGCGAACCATACCGTGCCTACGGGCTTGTCGGGGCTACCACCGCCGGGGCCTGCGACCCCACTGATCGCCACTCCCAACGTGGCGCCGCTGTCCCGACAAGCACCTGCCACCATCGCCTCGACCGTCTCGCGACTCACCGCGCCGTGGGTGTCGAGAATTGCTTCCGACACGCCCAGCAAGCGGGTCTTGGCGGCGTTGGAATAGGTCACGTATCCGGTCTCGAAATATGCAGAGCTACCGGCGATGTCGGTAATCGCACTGGCCACGCCGCCACCGGTACAGGACTCCGCCGCCGTCACGCTGACATCACGCCGCAGGCAGACGCGCTGAAGACGTTCGCTCAACGTCATAAGGTCGCCCCCCACCGGGGCCTGATTACTGCTCATAAAGATGCTTCTCCGCAGGTAGAGTCTGCGCGCTGCAAAGACCGCCCTGAACAGACCGGGTAGCCGCTCGACAGCTTAGCAGAAGTCATGTCACGACGGTCATCCCGCGTGTTTGGCCCGGGATTTCTCGAGCACCTGGCGGCAACCAGGTCCAGCACCTTCGCCCAACCCCGGTTCGAGCCAGGGTAGAATCGCCAGCGGCGGCGCCACCAGGGCGCTCAACGCCGAGAGCACGACACGCCCGATCAACTCACGCGACACCACCTCGATCCGTGGATCGGTGATGGGTCCCTGCACCCTCACCGGAGAATCGGAAGCCAGCAGGCTGGGGTCCTTAGGATGCGCCTCGAAGACGAGCTCCAGCCGTTCATGGTCGAGATCGACTTCCCCGGCACCGGTGATGTTCGAGTCGACGGTGCTGATGAAGAACCGCTCGACCGCGGCAACGCCGCTCTCGGCATCGAGCCGGGTATAGGCGCAGCGCATGGGCACCTTGTCGGCAGCCGCCAGGGCGGCCAGCAACCCTTCGCCGACATCGAGGCCGACGCCCTCTATCAATAGCATGTCCAGCCGACCTCCGGACATCGCCAACTCCAAACGGCCATTGAGACTCGCCATGAGCTCATCCATCGATCCGCCGATGAAACGCACCTTTCCCTGGCCACCCAGCGTGCCCGCCGAATCGGAGGCGATATCGGGCAGGCCGGCGCGACGCAGGATGGGAGCGAGATTGACCCGGCGTACCGACAGGTCGAGGTTACCGGCCAGCGCATAGCCACTGGCATCCAGCCGCAACCGGGCGACGACGGTCCCGCCGCCGAGCCCCATGCGCAGCGGGTCGAACCTCAGCACGCCATTCTCCAGGGTCAGGTCCAGCGCTACATTGGACAGCGGCACGTACTCGGCATTGACGTTGTCCGCCGTGTAGCGAACCTCGGCATTCATGCCGCCCCACCCGTGAAAATTCCATTCCCGATCGGAGAACAGTCCCGGTCGTCCTGCCTCCTGACGGGCCCGCACCCGCTGGACCGACGAGGCCGTTTCTGCGCCGCCGGTCTCCGGCGCGCTGCCGACGAGTGGCGCCAGATCGTCCAGGTCCAGGCGCTGCGAGTGCAGCGTCGTCCACAGCATGTCGGGTTCACCCAGGCGCAGACGAACATCGCCGCTGATATCGCTGTTGCCGAACGTGCCGTCCAGGTCGAGCAGCCGAACCAGGTCGTCGCTGACGCGCATCCGCCCCTGCAGCTCATAAGGTGGCAGGGCCGGGAAATTGAGCCCGGTCAACGCATTGAGGCGGGCCGGATTGGGCCCAGACAAACGAAACGAGGCCTGGATCCGGCCAAGCTCCAGCGGCTTCTCGATGGTGCCATCGACATGCAGCTCGGACTGACCGGAGGTGATCCGTCCGCGTACGGGATAGGCCTTGTCGGGGTTGCGCAGGTTGAGTAGCGGCCCAACCTTCAGGTCGTATTCGAAAGGCTTGCCGTTGTGCCGGCCATGGCCCTGCAAACGCACCCCCGGCACCGGGCTTCCCGCCAGATCGGCGGCATCGGCGTTGATGTGCAGAAACAGATCCTGCGCAGGCAGGCGGTAGTCGAGCGAGGTATTGTCCGCCACCAGCTCTCCATCCTCGAGCCGGGCATGCAGCCGACCGTCCAGCGTGCCCAGTTCTTCATTGCCCAGCGGTGCCAGCGCCTCGCCCAGGTCGAACCGGGACAGTTGCGCATCGATAGTGCCGCCCAGGGTATGCGGCTGAATGTTCAGCTCGCCTTGGGCCGTCAGCGCGCCCTGGTCCTGCTCCAGATGCAGATTGCGTATATCCAGACGCCCCGCCTCGAGGCTGCCCTGTAACGCCACATTGCGCAGTTGAGTCGCACCGTAACTCAGCCGACCTATCGACAGGTTGGCCTGGGCATTGAACCGCCGCAATGGCTCGAGCCCTTCCGCCAACTGGCGGTTCCAGGCAGCGTCCGGGCCGAGCTCGTCAGCCTCATGAGACGCTGGCTGATTGCCACTCTGCGTCACGTCCATCCAAGCCAGGTCCAGGTGATCGATATCGAGTTGGGCATCGATCGTGGGCCGCTCTCCACCCAGAGCGATGCTGATCTCGCCTTGCGCCTGGGCCTCCCCCAACTGGATCGTAGCGCTCCGCAGGGCCCACTGCTGATCCCGGTGGCTAATCCGACCGTGAAGTTCGAGGGTGGGCAACTCCAGCGCGGGACGACCGAGCATTTTTGCCAGGTTCGCTGCCCGAGGCGCGGACACATCGAGCTGCCCCTCCAGGCTGGCCGGCCTGGAAACATCGCGCAGCCGGCCATCGAAGCGTGCCTGCAACTGGCCGAGATGGCCCTCCAGGGTGATCGGGTACGCATTGTTTTCGTTGCCTACCAGGGCCTGGGACGGCGCGCCGCCGTGACCGCTGAATTCGAGCAGCAGTCCCTGGAAACGACCCTGCGCTTCGACCAGCAGTTCGCGTGGGTCGCCATCGCCGCTACGGGTATGAAAGCTGGCGCTGAGATCCGCCTGCAGGTTAGGGTCCCAGTAGGTCAGTTGCCCTTTATCGACCCTGACGATATCGGGGCTGATGCCAAGCCCTCCACCGCTGTCTTGACCCGTACCGATCAGCGCTGCCCAGTTCGATGTGCCGTCTTCCCGCCTGGCGAGATGGACGACCGGCCGGGTTAGCACGAGCCGTTGCAGCTCGAGCTGCCCGGTCAGCAGCGCACTAGGATTCACCGCGATATCCAGAGCCCCGACAGCCAGCATCCGATCATGCGGTGCCCAGTCGGGATTGGCAACGGTGATCTCCTCGAGTCGCACCGTCAGTGGCCAGCCCCAGTCTATGTCCAGACTGCCGATCTCGACACTACGGTCATTGAGGTGCTGACTAACCTGACCTTCCAGCCATTCGCGGGCCCACTGCGACTCGAGGAGGGAAATACCGGCCACCGCTAACGCCACGGTGCAGACCAGCGTTACGAGAATTCGTCGAGATGCCTTGACCACGTCCACTCCCTGGTCCATTTAGCTACGCGTCCTGCGCTCCACGTCCTCTTGTTTATCGAGCACATGAGTAGGAGTGTAGACGCTCCGGCTCGGCAGATATGCCGACTCGCCTGCTCCTGAAAACGACGAAATAGCGATCAACCTGAGGGCGCGCAAGCATCCGACCACTACACTCGTTTTCGTCTAGCATGCCGTCATCATTGACATTCCAAGTATCGACCGTGCCTTCGTCATCGAAACCAGCGCCGAATTCTTCAAAATTGACGACGCCACGTCGTATTTCTCGGTTGGCACCTTAAACGGTATGCCACTGACGCCGCCCCCCCGAATGCGTAGAATAGAGGCTTTGGCGAACACTTACAGGCCATCCCGCGCCATGTCGCCTTCTTCCATTTGGCAACATCAGCCACCCGCACGACAAGGATTCGCATGAGCCAGGCCTCTGCCCAGCATACCCCGATGATGGTCCAGTACCTGAAGATCAAGCGCGAGCATCCCGAGGTGCTGCTCTTCTATCGCATGGGTGATTTCTACGAGCTGTTTTATGAAGACGCCAAGCGCGCCGCGCAATTGCTCGACATCACGCTGACCCAGCGCGGCCAATCGGGGGGCAAGCCGATCCCCATGGCCGGGGTGCCGTATCATAGCGCCGAAGGCTATCTGGCGCGGCTGGTCAAATCCGGGGAATCGGTGGCCATCTGCGAGCAGATGAGCGACCCCAGCACGGCCAAGGGCCCCGTCGATCGCCAGGTCGTGCGCATCGTCACGCCCGGCACCCTGCACGACGAAGCCCTGCTCGACGCACGCCGCGACAATCTCGTGCTTGCCGTGCATCCTCACGGCGAGCGCTGGGGCCTAGCCTGGCTAGAGCTTTCAAGCGGCCATTTCAGCGTGCTCGAAGTCGATGGCGAGAGCGATCTGCTGTCCGAGATCCAGCGCCTCGACCCCGCCGAACTGCTCGCCGCGGAGAGTCTTTCATTACCACCTGCTCTCGCAGAGCGCCCTGGCTTTCGCCGCCAGGGCGACTGGCTGTTCGATCTGGAGAGCGCGCAGCGCTTGCTGTGCGATCAATTCGGCGTCGCCGACTTGCGCGGCTTCGGCTGCGCGCATCTCACCACCGCGCTGACCGCCGCCGGTGTGCTCATCGACTACGCCCGCGACACCCAGCGCTCGCGCCTGCCCCATGTCACAGGCATCGCCGTGGAGACCCGCGACGAGGCGGTAGTGATCGACGCCGCCAGTCGTCGCAACCTCGAGATCGACATCAACCTCGGCGGCGGCTTCGAGAACACGCTGGCCAGCGTGTTGGATACCACCGCTACGGCCATGGGCTCGCGTCAGTTGAAGCGCTGGCTAAACCGGCCGCTGCGCGACACCGCCCAGGTCCAGGGGCGTCAGGCGGCGGTACAGTGTCTCATCGACGGCGATCGTTATGCCGCGCTGCGCGAGCCGCTCAAGGCGATCGGTGACATCGAGCGCATCCTCGCCCGTGTAGCCCTCTATAGTGCCCGGCCACGTGACCTGGCACGCCTGCGCGACGCCCTCAACGCCCTGCCATCGCTGGAGCGCGATCTGGCCGAGCTCGACGCTGGCACCGCCATCGACGAACTCAAGCGCCATATCCAACCATACCCTGAGCTGGCCGAGACGCTGACTCGCGCCCTGGTCGACAACCCGCCGGTAGTGATCCGCGACGGCGGGGTGATCGCCACAGGTTTCGACGAGGAACTCGACGAATACCGTGGCCTAGCCGAGCACGCCGGCGACTACCTGGTCGAGCTCGAAACTCGCGAGCGCGAACGCACCGGCCTGACCGGCCTCAAGGTCGGCTACAACCGCGTCCACGGTTACTTCATAGAGATCCCACGCGCCCAGGCCCGCGAGGCCCCAACCGAGTATATTCGTCGCCAGACGCTGAAAAACGCCGAACGCTTCATCATCCCAGAACTCAAGGAATTCGAGGACAAGGCACTCTCGGCCAAGTCACGCTCACTGGCGCGCGAAAAACTGCTCTACGACGGGTTGCTGGAAACGCTCAACGTCGACCTTCAAGCACTGCAAGGCACAGCACGCGCCCTGGCAACCCTCGACGTGCTGGCATGTTTCGCCGAACGCGCCCTGGCGCTGGATTTCGTGCGTCCTCGCCTGAGCGATCAACCCGGCCTGCGCATTCGTGGCGGGCGCCATCCCGTGGTTGAGCACGTCAGCGACCACCCGTTCGTGCCCAACGATCTGATGCTGGACGAAACGCGACGCCTGCTGGTCATCACCGGGCCCAATATGGGCGGGAAGTCCACCTACATGCGCCAAGCGGCATTGATTGCGCTGCTCGCGCATACCGGCAGCTGCGTGCCCGCCGACGATGCCGAAATCGGCCCCGTGGATCGCATCTTCACGCGTATCGGCTCCAGCGACGACCTGGCCGGCGGCCGTTCGACCTTCATGGTGGAGATGACCGAAACCGCGACCATCCTGCACAATGCTACCGAGCACAGCCTGGTACTGATGGACGAGATCGGTCGCGGCACCAGCACCTTCGACGGCCTCTCGCTGGCCTGGGCCAGCGCCGAACACCTGGTCGAGCGGCGCGCGTTCACGCTCTTCGCCACACACTACTTCGAGATGACCGCCCTGACGGAACCCTACGACGGCGTGGCCAACGTGCATCTGACGGCCGCCGAACATCAGGACGGGATCGTCTTCATGCACCGTGTCGAGGAAGGACCCGCGAGCCAGAGCTACGGCCTGCAGGTCGCGCAGCTCGCTGGCGTGCCGCCACGCGTCGTGGCACGAGCACGCGAGAAGCTCGCCACCCTGGAGCAGCAGGAAGTCCATCAAACCGGAGCTCGTCACGGGATGCACGAGGGCAACGCGTCCAAGCCGCAACAAGCAGACCTTTTCGCCAGTGCGCCGCATCCAGTCATCGAGGCCCTGGAAAAGCTCGACCTTGATGATCTTTCCCCACGCCAGGCCATGGCCTTGCTCTACGAGTGGCGTGAACAATGCTGAAGGGGCTTTTAGCTATGAGGCCATTCCAAAACGTTTATGGCGCTGGCTTGCCCGCGCGCCGGGGGCGCGACTAAAATGTGGCGCCATTAGAATACGCCATTATAAATCGCCGCCCGTTTATAACCGTACTGTCACTCTTGGGCGCTGCCGCGACCGAGATCCAGGAGATCCTCATGACATTCGTCGTCACCGAAAACTGCATTCGCTGCAAATACACCGACTGCGTCGAAGTCTGTCCCGTGGACTGCTTCTACGAAGGGCCCAACTTCCTGGTGATTCATCCCGACGAGTGTATCGACTGCGCGCTGTGCGAGCCCGAATGTCCGGCCGAGGCGATATATTCGGAAGATGAGCTTCCGGAGGATCAGAAGGACTTTACCGAGCTCAACGCTGAGCTTTCCGAAGTCTGGCCCAATATCAGCGAAAAGAAAGACCCCCTGCCCGACGCTGAGCAGTGGGACGGCACCGCCGACAAGCGGCAATATCTCGAACGCTGACGCTGGTTGCCAACTGCCCCGGCGCGCCACGCAACGCCGGCCTTTCGACGAGGCCGGCTTTTTTTGGCCGACAGGGCAACGGCAAGACAAAAAAAAGCGGCCCGAAGGCCGCTGCATCCCATTCATCCCTGAGCGGATCCCTCCGCTCGACTCCCTAGGTGCGCTCCATGCCTGCCATGGGCTCCCTCCACGACAGGCGCACCCTGCTGCATCCCAATCTGCCTCCAGGTAAGCAATGCCTTTGCTCATCCTGTGCCACGCATTGTTACCAAACATCGCCATCGCGGCAAGCGGGTCACCTGATCACCCCCGACCAGCAGACAGTCAGCGCCTCATGAAAAATTATTTTTAAAAACATGCAGATAGGAAAAATTAAAACCTACCTAGCATGCCAGCCATATGGTTTATCACACATTGAGGGCATTTTTTGTAGGAAATCTCTTACAAAAAGTGGAGATAATGCTTACTCCCAAAACACCCACGGCGGCCCTGGAGGCCGCCGTGGATGCTGCAAACGTAACGTCATATAGACGAGTATCGTGCCAGTGTCAGCCTTGGCCCTTGATCGCGGCCAGACCGGGGTAGGCCGCCTGGCCTTCCAGAGCCTGCTCGATGACCAGCAAGCGGTTGTACTTGGCCACGCGATCACTGCGGCACAGCGAGCCTGTCTTGATCTGGCCGGCGGACGTGCCCACAGCCAGATCGGCAATGGTGGTGTCTTCGGTCTCGCCGCTGCGGTGCGAGATGACCGCCGTAAAGCCGGCATCCTGCGCCATTTTGATGGCATCCAGCGTCTCAGAGAGCGAGCCGATCTGGTTGAACTTGATCAGGATGGAGTTACCGATGTGCTCGTCGATGCCGCGCTTCAGGATCCGCGTGTTGGTGACGAACAGATCGTCGCCGACCAACTGGATCTTGTTGCCCAACTTCTCGGTCAAGGCCTTCCAGCCGGCCCAGTCGGACTCGTCCATGCCGTCCTCGATGGAGACGATCGGGTATTGATCGCACAGTGCCGCGAGATAGTCGACGAAACCTGCCGCGTCGTAGGACTTGCCTTCGCCCGACAGGTTGTACTGGCCATCCTGGTAGAACTCCGAGGAGGCGCAGTCCAGTGCCAGGGTCACGTCCTTGCCCAAGGTGTAGCCAGCCTTTTCCACGGCCTCCTGGATCACTGCCAGGGCCTCGGCATTGGAGGCCAGGTTGGGGGCGAAACCGCCCTCGTCGCCCACTGAAGTCGACAGACCGCGCGCGGCGAGCACCTTCTTCAGGGTATGGAAGATCTCGGCGCCCATGCGCAGCGCTTCGCGGAAGTCGGGCGCACCGACCGGCTGAATCATGAATTCCTGAATATCGACGTTGTTGTCGGCATGCTCGCCGCCATTGAGGATATTCATCATCGGCACCGGCATACGGAACTGGCCCGGCTGGCCATACAGCTCGGCAATGTGCGCGTAGAGTGGCACACCCTTCTCGATGGCAGCCGCCTTGGCCGCGGCAAGCGACACGGCGAGAATAGCGTTGGCGCCAAGCCCCGCCTTGTTGTCGGTGCCATCCAGCTCGAGCATGGCGTTATCCAGGCCACGCTGATCGAGCGCATCCTTGCCCACCAAAGCATCACGGATCCTGCCATTGACGGCTTCGACCGCCTTGAGCACGCCTTTGCCCAGATAGCGCGACTTATCTCCGTCGCGCAGCTCCAGCGCCTCGCGTGAGCCGGTGGAGGCGCCGCTCGGCGCGCACGCCGTGCCACGCACGCCACTCGCCAGCACTACATCGGCCTGAACGGTCGGATTGCCGCGGGAGTCCAGCACCTCGAGCGCGTGGATATCTTTGATCTCAGCCATTGCGAGTCATCCTCGTGTTAACGATGGGTCGTTTCAGCATATCGAGTGGGTAGCGATCACGCTGACCGCTACGGGCGGCTCCGCTCGTCGTTTACTCGACTATCGCATGCGTCGGTATCTCAGTCGATTTTCAGGGGTGCGAAACCCTTGACCATGTCGTCGATCGACTTGAGTTGGCTCAAGAAACCTTCGAGGCGCGTCAAGGGCAAGGCGCAGGGGCCATCGCACTTGGCATTATCGGGGTCGGGATGCGCCTCGAGGAACAGCCCTGCCAATCCCACTGCAACGCCCGCACGCGCCAGCTCGGCGACTTGCGCACGACGTCCGTCGGCGCTATCGGCGCGGCCACCGGGTTGCTGCAGCGCATGAGTGACATCGAAGAACACCGGATAGCCCGTCTTTTTCATTTCACCGAAGCCCAGCATGTCGACCACCAGGTTGTTGTAGCCGAAGCTGGAGCCGCGCTCGCAGAGTATCAGCCGTGAGTTGCCGGCTTCCTCGCACTTGCGAATGATATGACGCATCTCATGCGGGGCGATGAATTGCGGCTTTTTGATGTTGATCGCCGCACCGGTCTCGGCCATCGCCACCACCAAATCGGTCTGGCGGGCCAGGAAGGCCGGCAACTGGATGACATCCGCCACTTCGGCCACCGGCTTGGCCTGCCAGGGCTCGTGTACGTCGGTGATCACCGGCACGTTAAAGCGCGACTTGATCTCGTCCAGCCATTCGAGGCCCTTTTCCAGCCCCGGGCCACGATAGGAGTGGATCGAGCTGCGATTGGCCTTGTCGAAACTCGACTTGAACACATAGGGCATACCCAGGCGCTGCGTCACTTCGACATAGGCCTCGGCGACTTCCAGTGCCATCTCGCGGGACTCGAGCACGTTCATGCCACCGAACAGCGTCAGCGGCAATGAATTGCCGGCCCTCAGGCCGGCAAATTCAATCTGTTTGGATGTCTCGGCCATAGTGTTTCCTCAGCTCGGCTGTTGTGCACGTGCCCGCGCGGCCGCAGCCTTGTACTCCAGCGCAGCGTTGATGAAACCGGAGAACAAAGGATGGCCATCACGCGGCGTGGAGGTGAATTCCGGGTGGAACTGACACGCCACATACCAAGGGTGATCGGGTAGTTCAATCATCTCGACCAGAGAGTGGTCGGCGCTCTTGCCGGAAATTACCAGCCCGGCGTCTTCCAGGGCCTCGACGAACTGGTTATTGACCTCGAAGCGATGACGATGGCGTTCGGTGATGTCTTCCAGGCCATAGGCCGCATGCGCCCGGGTCCCCGGCTTGAGGTGGCACACCTGTCCGCCGAGCCGCATGGTGCCGCCCAGGTCGGATGCCGCATCGCGCAGCTCGATCTTGCCCTCGGGCGTGACCCATTCGGTAATCAGCCCCACTACCGGATGCTGTGTGTCGTGGGTGAATTCGGTGGAGTTGGCATCCGCCCAACCCGCAACATGGCGCGCATATTCGATGACAGCCACCTGCATGCCCAGACAGATGCCCAGGTACGGCACTTTATTTTCGCGGGCATAACGGGCGGTGGCGATCTTGCCTTCCACGCCACGCTCGCCGAAGCCGCCGGGCACCAGAATGGCATCCTTGCCGGCTAGGCGTTCGGTACCATGGTGTTCGATGTCCTCGGAGTCGATATAGTCGATGTTGACCTTGACCCGCCCCTGAATACCAGCATGGATCAACGCCTCATTGAGCGACTTGTAGGCGTCGAGCAGCTCCATGTACTTGCCGACCATGGCGATGTTGACTGACTTTAGCGGATTCAGCTTGGCATCCAGGACGTGTACCCATTCGCCGAGATCGACCTCGTCGGCCTCGAGGCGCAGCTTGTCGCAGATGATGTCGTCCAGGCCATGCTCATGCAGCATCAGCGGGATGCGATAAATGGTATCGGCATCCTGCAGCGGCACCACCGCGCGCTCCTCGACGTTGGTGAACAGCGCGATCTTGCGCCGCTCGCTTTCCTCGAGCTCGACTTCGCTACGGCAGATGAGGATATCCGGCTGGATGCCGATGGAGCGCAGTTCCTTGACGCTGTGCTGAGTCGGCTTGGTCTTGGTCTCGCCGGCGGTCTTGATGTAGGGGACCAGCGTGAGATGCATGAAGAGTGCCTGGCTGGCGCCCTTCTCGCTGCGAATCTGACGCGTCGCCTCGAGAAACGGCAGCGATTCGATATCACCCACCGTGCCGCCGATTTCCACCAGCGCGACATCGAAACCATCACCGCCTTCATAGACTCGGCGCTTGATCTCGTCGGTGATATGCGGAATCACCTGCACGGTTCCACCCAGATAATCGCCGCGACGCTCCTTGCGCAGCACGTGCTCGTAGACGCGCCCGGTGGTGAAGTTGTTGCTCTGGGTCATCTTGGTGCGGATGAAACGCTCGTAATGCCCCAGGTCGAGATCGGTTTCGGCGCCATCTTCGGTGACGAACACCTCGCCGTGCTGGAACGGGCTCATCGTGCCGGGGTCGACATTGATGTACGGGTCCAGCTTGAGGATGGTGACCTTGAGGCCGCGCGCCTCGAGGATCGCCGCGAGGGAGGCGGAGGCGATGCCCTTGCCGAGTGAGGACACAACACCGCCGGTCACGAAGATATATCGCGTCATGGAAAACCTGTCGAAACGTGATCTGAAGGCCGTGGAGAAAACCGGGCCTGGATGGGACGCCAGAATAGCAGATTCGCCCAGAACGCTCAATTTGGGCTTCGGGCTTCGGGCTTCGAGCTTCGAGCTTCGAGCAGAATGATGGCGCCACCCTGCTCGAGGCTCGCAGCCCGTGGCTCGGGGTTCAGACGCCAAGGTAGTCGAGGATACCCTCACCGGCCTGACGGCCTTCGTAGACGGCGGTGACCACCAGGTCAGAGCCACGCACCATGTCGCCACCGGCGAAGATCTTTTCATGGCTGGTCTGGAAGGCGAAGCCCCCCTGTGCCGGCGCCTTGACGCGACCGCGCTCGTCGAGGTCGATACCCACCGTGTCGAACCAATCGGCGGGGTTGGGCTGGAAGCCGAAGGCAATGATCACCGCGTCGGCGGCGAACACTTCTTCCGACCCCGGCACCACCTCAGGGCGCTGACGCCCGTTGGCATCCGGCTCGCCGAGGCGCGTGCGCACCAGCTTGACGCCTTCGACCTTGTCCTCGCCGACGATGGCCACCGGCTGGCGGTTGAATAGGAACTCCACGCCTTCCTCGCGGGCGTTGGCCACCTCGCGTTTGGAGCCTGGCATGTTCTCTTCGTCGCGACGGTAGGCACAGGTCACGCTCGTCGCCCCTTGACGGATCGAGGTGCGGTTGCAATCCATCGCCGTGTCGCCGCCGCCCAGCACTACCACGCGCTTGCCGTCGAGCGACACGTAATCGTCAGGGTCCTTCTCGAAGCCCAGGCAGTGATTGACGTTGGCGACCAGGAAATCCAGTGCCTTGTGGACACCCGGCAGATCCTCCCCGGGAAAACCGCCTTCCATGTACTTGTAGGTGCCCATGCCCATGAACACGGCATCGAATTCGTCGAGCAGCGCCTCATGGGACACATCGCCGCCAATTTCCACGCCCAGGCGGAACTCGATCCCCATCTCCTCGAACACCGCGCGGCGACGCTTCATGACATTCTTCTCGAGCTTGAACTCGGGAATGCCGAAGGTCAGCAGCCCGCCTATTTCGGGATGCTTGTCGAACACCACCGGCTTGACGCCGTTACGCACCAGAATGTCGGCACAGCCCAATCCCGCCGGGCCGGCACCGATCACCGCGACGCGCTTGCCGGTCCACTCGACCTTGGACATGTCCGGGCGCCACCCCATGGCGAAAGCCGTGTCGGTGATGTACTTCTCCACCGAGCCGATGGTCACCGCGCCGAAGCCATCGTTCAGCGTGCAGTCACCCTCGCAGAGGCGGTCCTGCGGGCACACGCGGCCGCACACTTCGGGTAGCGAGTTGGTGCGGTGAGACATCTCCGCCGCCTCGAGGATGTTGCCCTCACTAACCAGCTTCAACCAGTTGGGAATGTAATTGTGGACCGGGCACTTCCACTCGCAATACGGATTGCCGCAATCCAGACAGCGATGCGCCTGGTTCGCCGCCTCGCTGGGCTTGTAAGGCTCATATATCTCGGCGAACTCGCGCGCGCGAGCGCGCGCCTCCTTCTTCTCGGGGTCCTGCCGGCCGACATCGATGAACTGGAAATCGTTATTCAGACGGTTTGCCATGATCGTCTCTCCTGGTACCTGGAAGTCCGGCTCATTCGGGCCGCCGACGGGATTCGGCCAGCAGGCCGTTGAGGCTTGCTGCCTTGGGCTTCACCAGCCAGAAATGGCGGATGAAGTCAGAGAAGTCCTCGAGAATCGCCTCGCCCCGGGCGGAACCGGTTTCGGCGACGTATTCCTCGATCATCTCCCGCAGGTGGCGCCGATAGGCCTCCATGACCTCGGTATTGATGCGATGGATCTCGACCAGTTCGTGGTTGTACTTGTCAACGAAGGTGCGATCTTCGTCGAGCACATACGCGAACCCGCCGGTCATGCCCGCCCCGAAGTTGATGCCGGTCTCGCCGAGCACGGCGACCAGGCCGCCGGTCATATATTCGCAGCAGTGATCGCCGGCGCCCTCGATGACCGCATGCACGCCGGAGTTGCGCACCGCGAAGCGCTCGCCCGCCGTGCCCGCCGCGAACAGCTTGCCGCCCGTCGCGCCGTACAGGCAGGTGTTGCCGATGATCGCCGTCTTGTGGCTTTCAAAGCGGCTTTCACGCGGCGGCACGATGACCACCTTGCCACCGTTCATGCCCTTGCCGACATAATCGTTGGCATCACCTTCGAGATAGAGCTGCAGGCCACGCGCGTTCCACACCCCGAAGCTCTGCCCGGCCACGCCGGTGAAACGCGTGGTGATCGGCGCGTCTTCAAGTCCGCTCTCGCCGTAGCGCTTGGCGATCTCGCCGGACACTCGGGCCCCCACGCTGCGGTCGCAGTTGGTGATCCGCAGATGGAACTCGCCGCCCGACTTGGCCTCGATGGCGGGCAACAAGGCATCCAGCATTTCCTGATTCTTGGCGCCCGGGTCGTGCGGCTCGTTGCGACCTACCTGACAGAACTGCGGCGCCCCCTCGGGGACGTGATCGTTCTGCAACAGCGGCACCAAGTCGAGCTTGCGCTGCGACGCCGTCTCGCCCTCGAGAATCTCGAGCAGATCAGTACGCCCGATCAGATCGGTGAGCTGACGCACGCCGAGCAATGCCATCAGCTCGCGAACCTCCTCGGCGATGAAGCGGAAATAGTGCTTGACCATGTCCACGGTGCCGCGGAAATGCTCATCGCGCAGATGCTGATGCTGGGTCGCGACGCCGGTGGCACAGTTGTTGAGGTGGCAGATACGCAGGTATTTGCACCCCAGCGCCACCATCGGTGCCGTGCCGAAGCCGAAACTCTCGGCGCCGAGAATCGCCGCCTTGACCACGTCGAGGCCGGTCTTGAGGCCGCCATCGGTCTGCAGGCGAATCTTGTCACGCAGGCTGTTGATACGCAGCGCCTGATGCACCTCGGGCAGGCCCAGTTCCCAAGGGCTGCCGGCATGCTTGATCGAGGTCAGCGGACTCGCCGCAGTGCCGCCGTCATAGCCGGAGACGGTGATCAAATCGGCGTAGGCCTTGGCCACGCCGGTGGCGATGGTGCCGATGCCGGGCTCGGAGACCAGCTTGACCGAGACCTGGGCCGCCGGGTTGACCTGCTTCAAATCGAAGATCAGTTGTGCCAGATCCTCGATGGAATAGATGTCGTGATGCGGCGGCGGCGAGATCAGCGTCACCCCGGGCACCGCATAGCGCAGTCGAGCGATCAGTTCGTTGACCTTGCCCCCGGGTAGCTGGCCGCCCTCGCCGGGCTTGGCGCCCTGCGCGACCTTGATCTGCAGCACCTCGGCATTGACCAGATACGCCGGCGTCACGCCGAAGCGCCCGGAGGCTACCTGCTTGATCTTCGAGGAGCGAATGGTCCCGTAGCGTGCCGGGTCCTCGCCGCCCTCACCGGAGTTGGAGCGTCCGCCGGTCTCGTTCATGGCTTGCGCCATCGCCTCGTGGGCCTCCGGCGACAGCGCGCCGAGCGACATCCCGGCGCTATCGAAGCGCGGCAGCAGGTTCTCGACCGGCTCGACCTCGTCGAGCGACAACGGCTCAGGGGCCGGCTTGAGCGTGAGCAGGTCACGGAGGGTGGCCACCGAACGCTCATTGACGGTCTGTGCGAACTGCTTCCACTTGGCGTAGTCGCCGCTTTGCACCGCACTCTGCAACTGCATGACCACGTCCGGGTTATAGGCGTGGTATTCATGATCGTGCACGTACTTCACCAGACCGCCCTGACGAATGCCCTTGCGAGGGATCCAGGCATCGCGGGCCAGCAGCTCCTGCTGCAGCTGCAGCTCGGCGAAGCCGGCGCCCTCGATGCGCGACGCCATGCCAGTGAAGCACATGTCCATGACTTCAGACGACAATCCCACCGCTTCGAACAGCTGCGAACCGCGATAGGAGGCCAGCGTCGAGATCCCCATCTTGGAGAGGATCTTGTAAAGCCCCTTTTGCAGACCCTTGCGGTAATTCTCTCGGGCGTCCGCCGGGTTGCCGGTCAACTCTCCGGTGTTATGCATGTCGGCCATGACCTGGTAGGCCAGATACGGATACACCGCCGTGGCCCCCACGCCGAACAGCACCGCCATCTGATGGGCATCGCGGGCATAGCCGGTCTCAACCACCAGGTTGACGCGCGGCCGCAAGGCCTTGCGGCCCAGATGGTGGTGGATCGCCCCCACCGCCAGCACGGCATGAATCGGCAACTTGCCACGTTCCAGATCGGCATCCGAGAGCACCAGGATCACCTTGCCCTCGCGAATCGCGTCCTCGGCCCGCTGGCACAATCCGAGCAGCGCCTGCTTGAGCGTATCGCGCTCAGGGTCGTAACTCAGGCTCAGCGTATGGCTGGCGAATGCCGGATCCTCCTGATTAATCAGCGCGGTAAACTTGCGCGGCGAGAGTACCGGCGTGGTCAGGATCAGGCGATGCGCGTGTTCGGGGGTCGCCTCGAAGACGTTCAACTCGGCGCCGCAGCAGGTTTCCAGCGACATCACGATCGCTTCGCGCAGCGGATCGATGGCCGGGTTGGTGACCTGGGCGAACTTCTGCCGGAAGTAATCGGTCAGCAAGCGTCCATGACGCGACAGTACCGCCATCGGCGTGTCGTCGCCCATCGAGCCCACCGCCTCCTGGCCGCCCTCGGCCAGCGGACGCAGCAACTGATCGCGCTCTTCGAACGTTACCTGGAACATCTTCTGGTAAACGTTGAGCTTGTCGCCGGCCATGGGCTGGAAACGCGCCAGCTCGGTCAGCGCGGACTCCAGATAATGCGCATGCTGCTTCAGCCAGCGACGATAGGGATACGCCGAGCGCAGACGTTCGTCGACATCCGGGGTGTGCAGCACTTCGCCGGTGTGGGTGTCCACGGCGAGGATCTGCCCCGGGCCCACACGGCCCTTGGCGATGACGTCCTCGGGCTTGTAGTCATAGACGCCGATTTCGGAGGACAGGGTGATATAGCCGTTCTCGGTGATCACCCAACGCGCCGGGCGCAGCCCGTTACGATCAAGCATGCACACCGCATGGCGGCCATCGGTCATCACCAGACCGGCGGGGCCGTCCCACGGTTCCATGTGCATGGAGTTGTATTCGTAGAAGGCGCGTAGATCGCCATCCATCGTCTCGACGTTCTGCCACGCCGGCGGCACCATCATGCGGATGGCGTTGTAGAGATCCATCCCACCGGTCAGCAACACCTCGAGCATGTTGTCCATGCTCGAGGAGTCGGAACCCGACGTATTGACGATCTCGTCGAGCTCGGTGATTTCCGGCAGCAACGGCGACAGGAAGTTTTCCTTGCGCGCGTTGGCCCAGCCGCGATTGGCTTCGACCGTGTTGATCTCGCCGTTGTGCGCCAGGAAACGGAAAGGCTGCGCCAGCGGCCAGCGCGGCGCGGTATTGGTGGAAAAGCGCTGGTGGAAGACACAGATCGCCGTGTGCAGCCGTTCATCGCCCAGATCCCGATAGAAGGTGGGCAGGTCCGCAGGCATCATCAGGCCCTTGTAGGACACCACTTCGGAGGACAACGAGCAGATATAGAAGTCGTCTTCGTCCTTCAGCGCTTGCTCGGCATAACGCCGTGCCATGAACAGATCGACATTGAACGCCTGGGCGTCGCGCTCGCCATCGGCCTCGACGAAAACCTGACGGATGCGCGGCAGGCACTCCAGGGCCATGGGGCCACACACCGACGCATCGGTGGGCACCTCGCGCCAGCCGCTGACACGCAAACCACGCGCCGTCAGTTGCGCCTCGAGTACCTCTCGCGCATACGCCTCTCGCGCATCGTCATCGGGCAGAAACACACTCCCCACGGCGAAGCGCTCGCCCAGCACGACGCCCAACTCCTCGCTGGCCACGGCACGCATGAAGTCACTGGGCATCTTGAATAGCAGACCGCAGCCATCGCCGGTCTTGCCATCGGCGGCGATACCACCGCGGTGGGTCATGCAGGTCAGGGATTCGATCGCGGTCTTGAGCAGGTCATGACTCGCCTGCCCTTCCATATGGGCGATCAGGCCGAAGCCGCAGTTGTCACGGAACTCGCCAGGCTGGTGAAGGCCTCTCATCATGGGCGTGCCTCACAATTTTTGAAAACTTGTGTCCAGAAATAATCGTGTTATGCTTAACGGTTTTCTTTTATTCTTGAAGGTCGAAAAGCACGTCATTCGGTGACGCATCGGGGGTGAAAAAGGTCGACCAGCATAGCCCCTGGCCCTCACTCAAGCAATTCCACTACCTTCCGTGTGGCCTCAAAGCTGCGCAAAATCGCGGGGTTAGCCACAAAGTCTCGCCAAAACCCCTGACATGTCAACGCGTTAGCAAGATTGAACGTTTGAAACGCGAAACACTCGACTTTAGTCTAAAGTATAGCCCAGTCTCATGCCGATCCTGCATGAGGCATGCCGATACAGGCATATTGTCGCGCGAAAGTCGCCAACGCACAAACGCGCAGGCGGCCTCTGCGGCACAACCAAAAACGCCTGCCGAAGGAGAGGCAGGCGTCATGGTCGGGCAAGGCCGAGCGGGATCAACTACGGGGGAAGTCCGCGAGCAGCGCATCGAGCATGTCGGGCGGCGTCGCGTCGTAAACACAGGCCTCGCCCAGCCGTGACAGCAACACCAGACGCAACCGCGCGTCGATGTTTTTCTTGTCCAACCGCATGGTGGCAAGAAAATCCTCGGCGCTCATCGAAGCGGGCGCCGTCACCGGCAGGCCGGCATGCGCAATGAGCGTTTCGACGCGCGCCACATCATCAACGGAAAGCCAGCCGAGGCGTCGCGAAAGCTCGGTGGCCATCGCCATTCCCGCACCCACGGCCTCACCGTGCAACCAACTGCCGTAGCCCTGATGCGCTTCGATGGCGTGCCCGAAGGTATGCCCCAGGTTGAGCAGCGCCCGCTGCCCCTGTTCTGTCTCGTCGCGGGCGACGATCTCGGCTTTGATGGCGCAGCTTCTGAGGATGGCCTCGGTGAGCGCCTCGACATCGAGCCCGCGTAGCGCCGGCATGCGCGCTTCCAGCCAGACGAGAAAGTCGACATCTTGTATCAGGCCGTACTTGATGACCTCGGCGAGCCCTGCGGATAGCTCTCGGCTCGGCAACGTGAGCAACGTATCGGTGTCGATCAGTACCGCGCGCGGCTGCCAGAAGGCGCCGATCATGTTCTTGCCACGCGGATGATTGACGCCGGTCTTGCCGCCCACCGAAGAATCCACCTGCGACAGCAAGGTCGTCGGCACCTGCACGAAGGCCACGCCGCGCTGATAGCACGCCGCTGCATAGCCGGCCATGTCGCCGATCACCCCGCCGCCGAGCGCCACCAGCGTGCAACGCCGATTGAACCCCGCCGCCAGCAGCGCGTCCCAGATGCACTCGACACTGGCCAGGGTCTTGGTGTGCTCGCCATCAGGCAGGATCACCTCGCGCACGTCGCGCTCGTCACCGCTCAGCGTGCGCTTGAGCCGCTCGAGATACAGCGGCGCCACCGTCTCATTGGTGACGATCATTACCTGCTGCCCGGCCAGGTAGGGCACCAGCATGTCCGGGTCATCGAGTAACCCCGGCCCCACATGAAGGGGATAGCGCCGCGCGTCGAGTTCGACATGCAGACGTTGATACGGCAATGCGGACGAAGCGGTCATGTTCAAGCCTTTAGATCGAGTGGATCGGACAAACGCTTGGTACGGCGGATGATCTCGTTGACCACCGCCCGCGGACCGCGCCGATCGGTGCGCACCGTCAGGTCGGCGGTGGCACGGTAAAGCGGATCGCGCTTGGCAAACAGCTCACGCAGCACCTGTTCAGGGTCACCATGACGCAATAACGGGCGATTGCGGTCGCGAGCCGTGCGCCGAATCTGCTGCTCGACCGAGGTCGCCAGATACACCACCGTGCCCCGCTCGCGCAACGTCTGGCGGTTGTCTTCGCGCAACACCGCGCCACCGCCGGTGGCGAGAACGATGGCTTCGCGGCCTGCCAGTTCACGCAGCATGGCCGTTTCGCGATCGCGAAAGCCGCGCTCGCCCTCGACATCGAAAATCCAGGCAATATTGGCGCCGCAGCGCGCCTCGATTTCGTGATCGCTATCGAAAAACGCACGTTTCAATTCGGCTGCCAGCAGGCGTCCGATGGTACTTTTCCCCGCGCCCATGGGGCCGACGAGGATGATCGTGGGCAGACCCTGCATCAGCGATTCGCCTGTTCGTCTCCGATGATCTTGGGGGTAATGAAGATCAACAATTCTACCTTTTCGTTGGATTCCTGGGTATAGCGGAACAACGAACCGATGAGCGGCAAATCACCGAGCAACGGCGTCTTGGAAAGATTACGCAATTGTTGAGACGTCAGTATGCCGCCCAGCACCACCGTTTCGCCATCATCAACCAGCACCTGGGTCTCGATGGAATTGGTATCGATTGCCGGCGCGCCGGCACCGTAACTAGTATCGGAGACGGTGTCGTTATTGATCAGCAGGTCCATGACGATGCTGCCATCGGGCGTGATCTGTGGCGTCACGGCCAACGACAGCACCGCCTCCTTGAATTCCACGCTGGTGGCCCCGGATGAGGTCGCTTCCTCGTAGGGAATTTCCTGCCCTTGCTTGATCACCGCCTTCTTCTGATTAGCGGTAATCACCTTGGGTTGAGAGATAACCTGACTCTTGCCCTCGCTTTCCAAAGCACGCAGCTCCAGATCGAGCAACACATCCCCGGAGAGATACCCGAAACTGAAGGTGGAACCGCTGCCATCGCTATCGCCCAGGTCGACGGATAGCCCGGCGGAGGCTTGATTGGCGCCGCTGGGATTGCGATCGACCACGCTGCCCACGCCATTCTCGTCGAAGCTGACCCCCTCGCGTTGCGAGATGCCCCAATTGACGCCCAACTCCCGGGAGGCGGTGTCGCGGGCGATGACGATGCGTGCTTCGATCTGGACCTGACGTACTGGCACATCGAGCTTGTCAAGCATGTTGCGGATGCCGGCCAATTGCTCGGGAGTATCGCGCACCAGCAAGGTGTTGGTCCGCTCGTCGACCACCACGCGTCCACGCTCGGACAGCAAACCGAAACCTTCACTGCCACGCAGCATTTCCGCCAGATTGGTGGCCTTGGCGTAGCGCACCTTCACGTATTCGGTCTCCAAAGGAGCCAACTCACGGCTTTCAAGCGTCTGCTGCTCCATCTGCGCCAGCTCGCCAGCGGGCGCGACCATGATCACATTGCCCTGGCGCCGACTCGCCAGTCCATGACTTTTGAGAATCAAGGCCAACGCCTGATCCCAGGGCACCTGATCGAGATTGAGTGTCACGCTGCCATTGACGCTATCGCTGGCGACAATATTGACCCCGCTAAAATTGGAGAGTACCGACAATACTTCGCGTACTTTAATATTCTGGAAATTGAGGCTGATCGGCTTGCCATCATATGTCTGTGTGCCGTCCGATGACGTGCGTGCCTCCTCAGCGCGCGGCTGCACCTCCACGATCAGCTTGTCGCCGCGCTGCGTGACCAGGTGCTGAAAATCCTCGCGATTGTCGAACGTCAACGTCACCCCGTCATCGCCCTCATGGGGCACGATGCGCGACACCGGCGTATCGAAATCACTGACGTCGAGGATGCTGTCCAATTCTTCAGGCAGACGTACATCGGGCAATGTCACCGTCAAAGTATCGCCCTGGGTATTCGTTTGCGGCGTCACGTCGCCGTGGTCGAGCGTAACCACCAAGCGCCCGCCACCGCTATCGCCGCGCCGAAAATCGAAGTCGCGGATGCTCGGGGCCGTGTCGCTAGGCATTCCGGCATCGCCCCCCAGGCGTACACGCAGACGTTGCCCCTGACGCTGGGTCGAATAGGACAGGGCCTCGACCAGGTCGAAGACTAGGCGCGTACGCGCAGGTGTCTCGGCCACTCGTACTTCCTGCAAGCCGCCCTGACCCACCTCGAAACGTTGTCGTTCGAGACGGCTGCTCGTCTCCGGCAGATCGAGAACGACCCGCGGCGGTGATGTGCTTCGATAGCCATTCGCCACTGGCGCCGGCCCATCGAAGTCCAGCAACGCATCAACCCCGCCGTCCTCGCGCTGGGCGAACTCGAGCGACGTCAACGTCGCCGCCTGTACTTGGGCACAGACGACTAACCCTGCGAGAAAGAGCCCGCCGACCAGCCAGTCGCGCAGCGTTCGCATCATGTAATTCTCCTGCCTGTACGCATCCGCCATCACTCGGCGGCTTGCGATGATTCGTTGAATGCCAGGGTACGACGCCGCTGACGCCAGGCGCTTCCGCCATCACGCACCCGCTCGACCAGTTCGACGCCCGCGTCATCAATCGACGTGATACGCCCGAAATCGGTCCCCAGATGGTCACCCTCGAAAAGACGGTAGACGTTGCCATCAGGCGCGCGAATCAAGGCCGATGGTCGCCCGTCCACCGTCAAGGTTCCCACCAGTTCAAGCTGCTCCAACGGGAAGCGTTCCAGGGGATCGCGAGGGCGCTGACGATCGGGACCATTACCCTGCGATGAGATCGCACTCTCCATTTGCATGCGGCGCTCGGCATTGAACGGGCTGCGCTGTTGGGCCTGCGTATACTGCGCCGTGCGGTACGTTGGTGGAGGCGGGAGCGCCTCGATGCTACCTTCCGGACGTTGACGCAGATCGTCCAGACGCGCTTCCAGGGCGCTCAGCTCCGCATCGCGACAACCGCTCAGCAACACCAAGGCGGCCAACCCTGCCAGCAGACCACGCCAGCACCGACAATTCGCCAGCCACTCACTCATTATCACGCTCCCCAGCCTTGGGCTCGGCGTCTTCGTGATAGCTGTAGGTACGTGCCAGCAGCGACAGGCGCAGCGTATCGCCATCGTCCACAGGCATTAGCGAGAAGTCATGCAAGGTAACAATACGCGGCAACGCCGCCACGTTGGCCAGGAAAGCAGCGATATCGTGATAGCCGCCCCGCACCTGAATATCGAAGGGCTGTTCGACGTAGAAGTCTTTTGGCACCGGGGAGCGCAACCTAATCGACTCGATGGCAAGCCGATGGGCCTGAGCCGCATCGCTGATATCATCCAGCAACGCGGGCACCTCTGTGTCGGTAGGCAGCATCTCCAGCAATGTCTGCATGCGTTTGTCGAGTTCCGCCATCTGCATACGCATCTGCTCTAGGTTCGCTGCCTGATAAGCGCGGCTCTCGTATTCCTGGAGCAGTTCGACTTCGCGTTCCTGCAAGCTTTCGAGGGTCGCCTGGCTAGGCGCCGCGAAGAACCACTGGGCAACCCAGAAGACGGTCAAAAACAGCGCCACCAGGCACATCGCCTGCAGCAGCGCCGGCCACGTGCCGGCCTCCTTGAGGTCCAGGTCGCGCCATTCGACCTCGCGCAGCTGTCGCCACTGTGAACGCAGACTCATGGCGCCTCCTCGGCATCACGACGAGGCGTTCGCGCCTCGACACTAAGCTGGAAACGCTTCACCGCTGCATCACCGTCGCTCGACTGCACGCTGGAAAGTGCCGGCGTGGCGAAAACCGGCGAAGCCGCGAGTTGTCGCAATTGCTCGGACACACGCCGGTTGGAGCGCGCCAGGCCACTGAGTTCGAGTCGATCGCCCTTGCGTATCAGGCGGTCGTAATACACACCCTCGGCCAGGGTCGCCGCCAACTGATCGAAGATGCGCACCGTCTGCGGGCGGCTGAATTGCAACTCCCGAATCAGGCCTATCTGTTCGAGCATCCGCTCTCGCAATGCGCGATAGTCCTTGACCGTGGCGATATCTTGTTCGAGTGCCTCCATGCGGCGCTCGATCAGCGCGAGGCGGCCGCGCTCGGCGTCGATACCGGCCTGGTACCAGCGCGCCACACCCAAGGCACAAATCAGCGCCAGTGCCGTCACGCCCACCAGTCCCATATAGAAGCGCCGCGTGCGCCGCTGTCGATGCGCCTCTCGCCACGGCAACAGGTTGATTTCGATACTCATCGCCGCCCCCTCATCGCCAGACCACACGCGGTGAGCATCGCCGGCGCATCACTGGCGAGCGCCTGCACGTCGACGCGCGACGCCACGCGCATGCGCTCGAACGGATTGGCCATCACCACCTCCAGTCCGCTTTGCGCCTCGAGCCTTTCTCGCAGCCCCGGGATGACACTCGAGCCGCCCGCCAAAATCAGACGTTGAATGTCACGGGGCTTGCCCGAGGTGTGATAAAGCTGCAATGAGCGGCCGACTTGCTGGATCAGCATATCGATGAAGGGCAACAGCACTTCATGTTCATAATCCTCGGGTAAGCCGCCGCGCTTCTTGGCCAACCCCGCCTCCTCGAGACTCAAGCCATAGCGCTTGCGGATTTCCTCGGTCAGATGACGACCGCCCAGTACGTTGTCGCGGGTATAGGCGATGCGCCCATCGATGAGCACATGGAAGGCGTTCATGTTGGCACCGATGTCGACCAGCGCGGCACACTCTCCTACCTGGCCGGACGTCGTCTCGTCTCGCAGCAGCTTGCTGGCCGCGCGCTCCATGGCGAAGGATTCCACGTCAACCGCGGCGGGCTCGAGACCCGCACGGCGAAGGACATCGGCAAGGTGGTCGACGTCCTGCAGGCGACACGCGACCAGCAAGACATCTTGCTGGTCGGGATAACGCGCGTTGAGTCCCAGGCGCTGGAAATCGAAGGCCACCTCATTGAGTGGAAACGGGATATGGCGCTCGGACTCGAGCTGAATGCGGGCCTCGATCTCGTCGTCGCTTAGGGTAACCGGATACGTCAGTGTCTTGGTGATGGTGGCACTGGCGGGCACCGCCGCCACCGCACGCCGTGAATGCGGACGCGCATGCTCGACCGCGCGCGTCAACGTCGCGGCCACCTCGTCGAGATCGCGAATGCGCCGCTCCACCACCGCGCCTTCACGCAAAGGGCGAACGGCATAGCTGGCGATACGCTGGCCCACCCCCGCGCGATCGAGCTCGATCAATTTGACGGTGGCCGAGGTAATATCCACCCCTACCAGGCCTTGCTGGGACTTTTTAAACCGCCACACTGTCATACCCCTGCGATATTCTTCGGCGTGGCGTGGCGCTCGGTCTTGTCATTCGTCGAGCCAACCCGCTGCCCCTGTGCCGAGGCAAGCCGCTTTATTGTCAGCATGCCACACTATCGTATGAGGCACGCCACATTGCGTAAGGTTACATTATGCATACTGCCGTGACAGTCGATTTGCATCAACGCTAGCCCCCATGCGGCTGCGTTCTTATAATACCGACGGCAACGGATTGCACCATTCATCGCGGCCAGACCGCCACCCAAGACGACGGAAAACGCCTTTTCATGAAGCTTTTCAAACGCTTGTTAACGTCCATTCTATGGCTAATTGTGTCTTTGGGGCTGGGCTGCGTACTAGCCATCATCGGCGCCGGTATCTACTTCGCGCCGGGCTTGCCCGACGTTCGCCAACTACAGGGCTTCGAACTACAGACCCCGCTGCGCGTTTACACGCGTGACGACAAGCTGATCGGTGAGTTCGGTGATCAGCGCCGCACGCCCGTGAGCTACGACGACATCCCCCAATCCTACATCGACGCCCTATTGGCCGCCGAGGATGCCAGTTTCTTCGAACACCCCGGCATCGACCCCAAGGGACTCGCACGCGCAGCGCTGGAACTTGCCATCAGCGGCAATATCCAGTCGGGGGGTAGCACCATCACCATGCAGGTGGCACGTAACTACTTGCTTACTCTGGATCAAACGTTCACGCGCAAGATCCGCGAGATCCTGCTGTCGCTGCAGATGGAACAGGTGCTCAGCAAGCAGCAGATACTCGAGCTTTACGTCAACAAGATCTATCTCGGCAATGGTGCCTACGGTATCGGTGCCGCTGCCAAAAGCTATTACGACAAACCCCTCGCGAAACTGGATCTGCCGCAATTGGCGATGCTGGCGGGGCTTCCCAAGGCACCCTCGGCGCTCAACCCCTTGAGCAACCCCGAGCGCTCGCTGATTCGCCGCAACTGGGTATTGCTGCGCATGCGCGAGCTGGGCTTCATCGATCCCATTCAGTACCAGGCCGCCGTCAAGGCACCGATCACGGCGCATCAGGCGTACTCGCAGTATGAGGTCAATGCATCCTATGTCGCCGAAATGGCACGCCAATACGCTGTGAACCGATTCGGCGATAATGCGTACACCGACAATATCAAGATCACCACGACCATCGACAGCCGCCTCCAGTCCCTCGCACGAAATGCCCTCGTGAATGGCTTGATCGAATATGACACCCGGCATGGCTGGCGAGGCCCGGAAAAAACCGATATCCCTTCGAGCTTGGTGGAAGCCCAAGAAAACACTGCGCCCCGGGGCCTAGAGAAAGAGCTGTCCGAATCCCCCGAGGTCATGAAAACCGCACGCCAAGCCGCCAAGAGTAGCGAGCAGACAATCGAAGGTGTCGATGGCGATGTCAGCAACTGGGTCAAGGTGCTCGACCGCACGCCCCGGCTCGGCCCCCTGGAACCGGGCATCGTGGTGAGCACGGACGGTCGCCAGATGCGTGTTCTGACGCGTGACGATGGCGTGGTCACACTCGGCTGGGACGGGCTTGACTGGGCACGTACGTATCACAGTGCCGAATGGCGCGGCAAGGTGCCTGCCAATGCCGGCGCCATCGCTCAACGTGGCGATCTCGTCCGCGTCATGCAGACCGACGACGGCGACTGGCGTCTCTCCCAGATCCCCGGCGCCCAGGCCGCAATCGTCGTCATGGATCCGCAGACAGGCGCCATTCGCGGCCTGCAGGGCGGCTTCAACTTCTCAGCGAGCAAGTTCAACCGCGCCATTCAGGCCGAGCGCCAGGCCGGCTCGATCTTCAAGCCTTTCATCTATCTTGCCGCATTGCACAACGGCATGAGCGCCGCCACCATCATCAACGATGCCCCGGTGGTGATGTCGGACATGGGCGGCAAATGGCGTCCCGAAAACGCCGAAGGCGAGTTCCGTGGCCCCACCCGGTTACGCGTCGGGCTCTATGAGTCACGCAACCTGGTGACTATCCGAGTCCTGCAATCGCTGGGGCTGGACAACACTCTGACGTTCCTTGAGAACTTCGGATTCACCAAGGAACACCTCCCCCACGGCCTGTCCTTGGCACTGGGCAGCGCCTCGCTGACCCCACTGGAGATGGCCAATGCCTATGCCGTTCTAGCCAACGGCGGCTTCAAGGTCGCGCCGTGGTATATCCAATCGATCACCAAAGGCAGCCAGGACAAGCTGATCGAGGAAGCCAATCCCGTGGTGGCATGCCGGGAGTGCGCCCCCGACCAGAAGACCGTCGCAATCAACGGCGAAACCCGCCGCATCGCCGAGCGCGTGGCCACGCCCGAAGAGATGTACATCATCCGCGACATGATGCGTGACGTCATCGAGAAGGGCACGGGACGCGGCGCCCTGGAGCTCAATCGCCCCGATATCGTCGGCAAGACCGGCACCACCAACGATCAACGCGACGCTTGGTTCTCGGGCTTCAATAGCGACCTGGTGGCCACCGTCTGGGTCGGCAAGGACGACAACAGCACAACCGGGGAATACGGCTCGCAAGCCGCCTTGCCGATCTGGAAATCGTTCATGGGCCAAGCGCTTCAAGGCCAGCCCGAAAGCATGCCTTCGCGCCCCGACGATATCGTCAAGGTTCGCATCGACCCTGAAACCGGGCTACGCCTGCATAATGACCAGCCGGGGGGCATGCAGGAAATCTTCCGAGAGGACAACCTGCCCGACTATAAGCCGCGTTCGATTCAGCCCGAACTCGAGAACAGCAGCGGCTCCCAAGGGACCGGCACTTACGATGCCATTTTCTAGTGACTCTCCATGGGTGGCCTCGACGGCCACCCCCATGAGCGCGCCAGCTCCCACACCACCGACCGAGAACCGTTTCTGAAGGGAATCCACCATGCTCGTGTCGCGAGGCTCGCAATGGTTATTGCTCGTCATGCTACTCGGCGGTGCACTCCCGGTGCACGCCGACTTGTTCTACGCACCCCCCGCACCACAAGACGATACCCCCAAGATGAGCGGCGAGGCCGAACTCGGCTATACCCACCTCTCCGGTAACAGCAACAGCCGGACGCTGCTCGCCAAGGGGCGCCTCACTTGGCTGACGGGTCGCCATACACACACGCTGCGCGGCGAGACGCGCAGCGTTCAGGAAAACGATGAAACCAGTACCGAACAGTACCTTCTGGGTGGCCGTGAGCGTTATGAACTGAAAGGCCCTCACTACCTGTTCGGCTTCGGGCGCTGGGAAAAGGACCGCTTCAGCGGTTATGACTACCAGTTCACCACCATCGGCGGCTATGGCCGCCAGTGGCTCGACGGCCCGACACACACGTTTTCCACGGAATTCGGCCCCGGCTATCGTCACGACGCCTACCAGGGCGGCAAGGACAATGACCTCGGTCTGGCCTACGCCGCGCTCGACTATCGCTGGAACATCTCGGAGGGGGCCTACTTCGAGCAAGCCCTTTCCATCGAGGCGGCCGAGCCCAACACCACGACACGTTCGATTTCGTCGCTGACCTCCCAACTCAATTCGCACCTGGCGCTCAAAATGTCTTTTGAGGTCAAGAACAACACGAATCCGCCGGACGACGCCGAAGCCAACACCGACCGCACCACCTCGATGTCACTGCTCTACAGCTGGTGACGCCGACACACCACGCCCCATAACCTAAAAGGGCCGCTCCTGGAGCGGCCCTTCGATATCCTGCCTGTTAGGCGCGCGACTATATCGGCCCGTAAACGTCCTTGATGCTGGTCAACGGATAATGTGCCGGATAGGGCTTACGCGCCACACCGCTATCCACTGCCGCCTGTGCCACCGCCGAGGCAACCCGGTCGAGCAGCCGGGAGTCCAGCGGCGTGGGAATGATGTAACCGCGCCCGAACTCCAGCGACTCGATACCATAGCCATCCAGCACCTCGCGGGTCACCGGCTCACGCGCCAGGTCCTTGAGGGCATGCACGGCCGCGACTTTCATTTTTTCATTGATACGCGTGGCGCGAACGTCCAGCGCTCCCCGGAAAATGAAGGGAAAGCCCAACACGTTATTGACCTGGTTGGGGTAGTCGGAGCGCCCGGTGGCCATGATCACATCGTCGCGGGTCTCGTTGGCCACGTCCGGATGAATCTCGGGGTCGGGGTTGGAGCACGCAAACACCACCGGATTCGCGGCCATGCGCTGGAGTTGCTCCGGCTTGAGCAGATTGGGGCCGGACAATCCCACGAAGACATCGGCCCCCTCGATGGCATCATCCAGCGTACGTCGCGACGTCTCGGTGGCGAACATCGCCTTGTACTGATTGAGATCGTCACGCTCGCTGTGCACCACGCCTTTGCGGTCGAGCATGTAGATATGCTCGGCGCGGGCGCCACACGAGACCAGCAGCTTCATGCAGGCGATGGCCGCCGCGCCCGCTCCCAGGCAGACGATCTTGGCATCTTCCAGGCGCTTGCCGGCGATATCCAAGGCATTGAGCAGCCCTGCCGCCGTGACGATAGCCGTGCCGTGCTGGTCATCGTGAAAGACCGGAATATTGCACTGCTCGATCAACGCTTGCTCGATCTCGAAGCACTCCGGCGCCTTGATATCCTCGAGATTGATACCGCCCCAAGTATCGGCGATGCGGGCCACGGTATCGATGAAAGCCTGCGGACTCTCGGCATCGACCTCGATGTCCACAGAGTTGATACCCGCGAAGCGCTTGAACAGCACACCCTTACCTTCCATGACCGGCTTGCTGGCCAACGGACCCAGGTTACCCAGGCCGAGGATCGCGCTGCCGTCAGAGACCACCGCCACCAGATTGCCCTTGCCGGTATACAGATAGGCGTTTTCTACATCCTTGGCGATCTCTCGGCACGGCTCGGCTACGCCAGGACTATAGGCCAAGGACAAATGCTTCGATGTCTCGGTAGGCTTGGTCAGTTCGACGGACAATTTGCCGGGAATCGGCTTGGCATGATAATCCAGCGCGGCCTGTCTTTTTTCGTCACTCATGAGCTTTTCCAGTCGTCTGCATGGAGGCGTGACTTCCAGAATATAGAAAAAAATTCCGCCAAACAACTTACGCCAAGTTCGCGACAGTAAAGGCTTTTAAGCGACCTTTTGAAGCAATTAACAGCCATTTGTTGAAACTTATGCCTGATGAACCAGGCATAAAACAAACCTTATCGGGGCGGCGTTTTCGACTTCCAAAAATAAAAAAACCCGCCGGAGCGGGTTTCTCGAATGCCGGCGCGTCACCGACGTATCGCTTCTTGCTTGGTTTAGTTGCGCTTGAGCGCTGCACCGAAACGCTTGTTGAAGCGTTCGACACGACCACCAGTAGTCGCCTGCTTCTGCTTGCCGGTATAGAACGGGTGGCACTGCGAGCAGACATCCAGATAGAAGTCGTCTTTGGCCGTGGAGCCCAGTGCGAAGGTCGCGCCGCAGGAGCACGTGGCGGTGACCTTCTTGTATTCGGGATGGATCGCTTGTTTCATTTTGCTGCCTCACGCTATGGTGCGCCGCCACCTGGTCGATGCCAGGCACCGCACACGGGTTGATAAAGATGCAACCGATTGATTCGGCATGCGACCCCGACGATACTCGCCTTGGCCCACAGCCGAAGGGCCGCGCATTATAGCAGTGCCGTGATATCGCTGAAAAGACGCGTGGCGCCTGCAACGCCATGTGTAACCGCCTTTTCGGAGGACTTTTGTCGAGCACCAATCATATGCCGCGCCTACTCAGGGTCGCCCTGCCCACGCCCTTGCGACGCCTCTTCGACTATCGCCCTTGTCGCGAGGCTCCCGCTTGTGGCTGGCGCCCAGGGCTTCGCGTCAAGGTGCCGTTCGGACGCCGCCAACTCATCGGCGTAGTGGTCGAATGTCCCGAGCGCAGCGACGTCCCGGACGCGCAGCTCAAGTCCGTGCTGGCGTGTCTCGACGATGCCCCCTTGCCCGACGACTGGTGGTGGCTGTGTCGCTTTACCGCGCGCTACTACCAGCATCCACTGGGTGACACCATCGCCCAGGCACTGCCCGTCGCCTTGCGCCAGGGGCGGCCCTTACAGGCGCGCTACCAGGAACGCTGGATAGCGCGCGACGGCGATACCGGCCCGCTCGAACGCGCGCCTCGCCAGGCCGAACTGCTGGCGATGCTGCGCCAGCATCCCCGTGGCTTGATGACGCGCGCGATCACCGCGCAAGGCTTCACCCGCGCGCAGCTCGAAGGCCTACAGGCCAAGCATCTCGTCGAGTGCCACGAAGAGCGACTGACGGCCACCGAGGAAGATTCCGGCTCGCGGCTCGCCGAACCCTCATTGCCACTAACCCGCGAACAGGCAGGCGTCCTCGCCGAGATTCACGAGGGCCTCGAGCGCTACCATCCATGCTTATTGCACGGCGTCACCGGTAGCGGCAAGACCGAGGTCTATCTGCAACTCATCGAAGCGGTACTCGCGCGGGGCCGCCAGGCGCTGGTGCTGGTACCGGAGATCGGCCTGACACCACAAACGCTGTCCCGCTTCCGGCAACGTTTTCGGGTCCCGGTGGTGGCCCTGCATTCAGGACTCACCGACCTCGAACGCCTGGATGCCTGGGACGCCGCGCGCACTGGCCGGGCACCGATCGTCATCGGAACGCGCTCGGCGGTCTTTACCCCCCTGGCTGCCGCCGGGGTGATCGTCATCGACGAAGAACACGACGGCTCCTTCAAGCAGCAGGAAAGCCTGCGTTACCACGCCCGCGACCTGGCCATTGCTCGCGCCCACCGCGAGAAAATTCCGATCGTGCTGGGCAGCGCCACGCCAGCTCTAGAGACCCTCGCCCAGGCACGCAGCGGCCGTTACCGTCATCTGCGCCTGACCCAACGTGCCAATCGGCACGCCCCGGCACGCCTGGAGTTGACCGATCTCCGTGGGCGTCACCGCCAGGGCGGTTTAATCGCCCCCGCCATCGAAGCGATTCGGCAGACCTTGAACGCGGGTAATCAGGTGCTGGTCTTCATCAACCGACGCGGCTTCGCCCCCACTCTGGCGTGTCACGCCTGTGGCTGGCTAGCCGAATGCCCGCATTGCGATGCTCGCATGACGCTGCATCGCCAGCCCCAGGAGCTGGTCTGCCATCATTGCGACTTCCACCGTCCGCTTCCCGATGCCTGCCCAGAATGCGACAGCGGCGACCTGCGCCCACTGGGTAGCGGCACTGAGCGCACCGAGGAAACGCTGGCTGCATTATTCCCCGAGACGCCCGTGCATCGCATCGACCGCGACAGCACCCGGCGCAAGCAAGCCTTCGAGGAGATTCTGCGCGAGATTCGACGCGGCGAGCCCAGCCTGCTGGTCGGCACCCAGATGCTCGCCAAGGGCCACCATCTGCCCCATGTCACGCTAGTGGTCGTGGTCAACGCTGATGCCGGGCTCTACGCCAGCGATTTCAGAGCCCTCGAGCACAGCGCCCAGTTGTTGGTACAAGTCGCCGGTCGTGCTGGCCGCGCCGAGCATCCGGGCCGCGTGCTGGTCCAGACTCTGCATCCCGACGACCCCAACCTGCGCCTGCTTGCCGACAGCGGCTATGAAGCGCTGGCCGGCCACCTGTTGGAAGAACGGCGCCTGGCCGGTCTGCCGCCCTATCGGCATCTGGCACTGGCTCGCTTCGAAGCTGCGCGCGAGGAACACGTTGCCGAATTCGCCACCGCCGCCGCCGAGGCATTGCGCGAATGGCTTGGCGCCGAGGACGCCTCGGTCATCTGCTTGGGGCCGGTACCAGCGCCCATGGAGCGGCGCCAGAACCGCTACCACATGCAGTTGATGCTCTCCGACACACGGCGCAGTGCCTTGCACCGCGCATGCGCCTGGCTCGTGCAATGGCTGGAGAGTCACCCCGATAGCCGACGCGTACGCGCCTCTCTGGACATCGACCCCCAGACATTGACATGAGCGCTACCACGAGGCGCCCTGCCCGCGCACCCGCCGTCACGAGCAACCTAGAAAGACTCATGGCATCGCTGGGTTTAAAGGCGTCGGCCAATCGCCGATAATAGGCGATCTAACGCTCTTAGCGCACTTCGTAGCCTGGCGCTCGCCGGCCTGTCGCGCGCCAGACACAGGACATCGGAATTTCATGAAAGAGACGATCATCGAACTGCTCGACGCGGCCGGTACGCAGCTCAAGCAGCAAGGCATTCTTCCCCAAGACACCCCGTTGGACATCAAGGTCGAGCCTACCAAGGACAAGGCCCACGGCGACTACGCCAGCAACCTCGCGCTAACCCTGGCCAAGCCGGCCGGACGCAAGCCACGCGAGCTGGCCGAGGCGCTGGTCGCGGCGCTGCCGGAAAGCGCCGCTCTGCGCCAGGTCGACATCGCCGGTCCCGGCTTCATCAACTTCTTCGCCGCCACCGACGCCGTGGCCCAGGTCGTGCCCAGCATTCTCGACGCCGGCGATACCTACGGACGCAGCCTGAGCGGTCAGGGCCAGAAAGTGCAGGTGGAATTCGTTTCCGCCAATCCCACCGGGCCGCTGCACGTCGGCCATGGGCGTGGCGCCGCTATCGGCGACTGCCTGTGCCGGCTGCTGGAAGCCACCGGCTTCGATGTCACTCGCGAGTTCTACTACAACGACGCCGGCGCCCAGATCCACAACCTCGCCCGCTCGGTGCAGGCCCGTGTGAAAGGCCTCACGCCGGAGGCCGCCGAGTGGCCAGAGAACGGCTACCGCGGCGACTATATCGCCGATGTCGCCAAGGCATATCTAGCCGGCGAGACGATTACCGCGGATGATCGTGAAGTCACCGGCAAAGGGGATGCCGAGAACCTCGATGCCATCCAGGACTTCGCCGTCGCCTACCTGCGTCGCGAGCAGGATCTCGACCTCAAGGCGTTCGGTGTCGAATTCGACGTCTATTTCCTGGAGTCATCGCTATACAACGACGGCAAGGTCGACGCCACAGTGAAAGCACTCGTCGACGGTGGCCATACCTATGAAGAGGATGACGCCATCTGGCTGCGCACCACCGACTTCGGTGACGACAAGGACCGCGTGATGCGCAAGAAGGACGGCGGCTACACCTATTTTCTGCCGGACGTCGCCTATCACTTCGACAAATGGCAGCGCGGCTTCACCACCGTGATCAACGAGCAGGGGGCCGATCATCACTCCACGGTCACTCGCGTGCGCGCCGGCCTCCAGGCGCTGGAGACCGGCATACCTCAGGGTTGGCCGGACTACGTGTTGCACCAGATGGTGCTGGTCACGCGTTCGGGGGTCGAGGTCAAGCTCTCCAAGCGCGCCGGCAGCTACGTGACGCTGCGCGACCTCATCGATGAGGTCGGACGCGATGCCACGCGTTTCTTCCTCGCCGCGCGGCGTGCCGATTCACAGCTGACCTTCGATATCGACCTGGCCCGCTCGCAGTCCAACGACAATCCGGTCTACTACATCCAGTACGCTCATGCGCGCGTGTGCAGCATGGTGCGTCGTGCCGAAGCCGATGAAAAGGCCTTCGATCATGCACTGAGCATGCAGCACCTGAGCCGGCTCGATGCCGAGCAGGAAAAGGACCTGATGAATCGCTTGGCACGCTATCCGGAGGTCGTCGAGCGGGCCGCTCGCACCCGCGAGCCACAACAGGTCGCCCAGTACCTGATGGACCTGGCCTCCGATTTCCACACCTGCTACAACGCGGTCAAGGTCATGGTCGACGACGATGAATTGCGCAATGCCCGGCTGGCACTGGGCTTGGCCACGCGCCAAGTGTTGCGCAACGGCCTCGACCTGATGGGCGTCAGCGCACCCGAGGAGATGTAAGCATGGCTCGTCGCCCCGCCCAGCAAGGAAAAAGCAATGCCCGCGCCGCATCACGCGGGGCCACCAGCCGCAGGCGCCAGGCCAAGTCTTCGCGCGCGGGCTTGCCGGGTTGGCTATGGGGGGTGGTCGGCTTGATCGCCGGCTTCGTGCTCGCTCAGTATTTCCAGCAGACGGCCCCTTCGCCGGTCGCTACGGTCGTGCCCAAACCCTCCAGTAGTGCCTCGTCCGGCAACGATGCCGACGGCAGCAAGGGTGCCTCCAACGGCGCTGCCAGCCAGGCTGCATCAGACGCTCCCGAGTCGCGCATGCCGACCTTCGAGTTCTATACCCTGCTGCCGGAATCGGAAGTCATCGCGCCCAAGGTGGATAACACCACGGCGGCGCCCCAGAGCAGCGACGAGGGTGCGGCAGACTCAAGCGAGCAACGCGCCGACGAAGTGGTCGCCGACCCCTCCGCCGATGGCCTCAAGTACATGCTACAGGCGGCCTCGTTTCGCAACGTCGCCGATGCCAAGCGTCTGGCTAGCCGTTTACAAGACCTCGGCCTGATCGCCAAGATCACCAAGGTCCAGACCGCCAGCGACGAAATCTGGCACCGTGTGCAGGTCGGCCCTTACCAAGATACGAATGAGTTGACGCGCGCCCAGGACTTGATGGTCACGCAAGGCATCGAGCCTTTGCTGATCAAACTGCAGAACTGAAGGGGGCTCGGGCGGCTTGATTTCCCCGCATGCCGCCCGCATTACCGTGAGCATCATGGCATTCGTCGCCACCGTTTTATCGCCTGGGGGCCACGGGCGCCTCGGCCATCAAGTCATCGGGTGTCCGACACCCCCACAAGGAGTTCCCATCCATGACCACGATCGTATCCGTACGTCGCGGCGAGCATGTCGCCCTCGCCGGCGACGGTCAGGTCTCGCTCGGCAACACGGTGATGAAAGGCAACGCCAGCAAGGTACGTCGCATTCACCACGGCAAGGTGCTGGCCGGTTTCGCCGGCGGCACGGCCGACGCCTTCACGCTGTTCGAGCGCTTCGAGGCCCAACTGGATAAATACCAGGGGCATCTGGTCAAGGCCGCCGTCGAGCTTTCCAAGGAATGGCGCACCGACCGCGCCCTGCGCCGCCTGGAAGCGATGCTCGCCGTGGCCGACAAGAACGCCTCGTTGATTCTCACCGGTAACGGCGATGTCGTCGAACCCGAACGCGGCATCATCGCCATCGGTTCCGGCGGCCACTACGCCCAGGCCTCCGCGCGCGCCCTGCTCGAGAATACCGAGCTCGATGCCCGCGCCATCACCGAGAAGTCGCTCGAAATCGCCGGCGATATCTGCGTCTTCACCAATCAAAACATTACCCTCGAGGAGCTGTGAGCCACGCTCACCGCTCCCGGGCAGCATAGGGCTCCGTCATGACACAGATGACTCCCCGCGAGATCGTCCACGCACTGGATCAGTACATCATCGGCCAGCAGGAAGCCAAGCGCTCGGTGGCCATCGCCCTGCGCAACCGCTGGCGCCGCATGCAGCTCGACGACAGCCTGCGCGGCGAGGTGGTGCCCAAGAACATCCTGATGATTGGCCCCACGGGGGTCGGCAAGACTGAGATCGCCCGTCGTCTGGCCAAGCTGGCCGGGGCGCCGTTCATCAAGATCGAGGCAACCAAGTTCACCGAGGTGGGCTACGTGGGCCGTGACGTCGAGTCGATCGTCCGCGATCTGGTCGAGATGGCCATGAAAATGGTCCGCGAGCAGGCCAAGGAAGAAGTCGCCCACAAGGCCGAAGACGCCACCGAGGAGCGCATTCTCGATGCGCTTCTGCCGCGGCCGCGCGGCAGCGAGTACGACCATGCCCGCGATGATTCCTCAACGCGCCAGACCTTCCGCAAGAAGCTGCGCGAAGGCCAGCTCGACGACAAGGAGATCGACATCGAGGTCACGCCTCAGGGTGGCAACTTCGATATCTCCGCGCCGCCGGGCATGGAAGAAATGACCAGCCAGCTGCAAAGCATGTTTTCCAACATGGGCAAGCAGAAGTCGGAATCGCGCCGCGTGACCGTCGAGGAAGCCCGGCGCCTGCTACACGACGAGGAAGCCGCCAAGCTGGTCAACGAGGAACAGATCAAGAACCGCGCTATCGAGGCAGTGGAGCAGAACGGCATCGTCTTCCTCGACGAGATCGACAAGGTCGCCAAGCGCGGTGAATCGGGCAGTGGCGGCGATGTCTCCCGCGAAGGCGTACAGCGCGACCTGCTGCCACTGATCGAGGGGTCGACGGTGTCCACCAAGCACGGCATGGTCAACACTGACCATATCCTGTTCATCGCCTCGGGGGCGTTCCACCTCTCCAAGCCATCGGATCTGATCCCCGAGCTGCAAGGGCGTCTGCCGATCCGTGTCGAGCTGCAAGCGCTGACGCCGGATGACTTCAAGCGCATCCTCACCGAGCCGTCCGCCGCACTGACCCGACAATACCAGGCGCTGCTGGCCACCGATGGCCTGGAAGTGAACTTCACCGACGAAGGCATCACGCGCATCGCCGAGATCGCCTGGCAGGTCAACGAAGGCACCGAGAACATCGGCGCCCGGCGGCTGCACACGGTGATGGAACGCCTGCTCGAGGAGCCATCTTTCCAGGGTGGCGACATGGCAAGCCCGCTGACCATCGATGCCGCCTATGTCGACGAGCAACTCGGTGAACTAGCCACCGACGAAGACCTGTCGCGGTACATTCTTTAAGCCACGCGCTACGGGCTTCGGGCGACGAACCGCTCGAAGCTCGAAGCTCGAAGCTCGAAGCTCGAAGCTCGAAAATCAGCATGTCGCTCCCGACACTTGAGTTAAGGCTTTTCCTTCAAGCTTCCAGCCGCGAAGCGGCGCTCTTCCAGCGTCAAGCTCACCGGAGGTGTTTATGTCCGCACCCGTTCCCACACGTATCCATTACCATCAGCAGGCCCGCGAGCTCGAACTGGGCTATGCCGACGGCGAGCACTACCGCCTACCGGCGGAGCTATTACGGGTGTTCTCGCCCTCCGCCGAGGTTCGCGGCCACGGCCCGGATACCGCTGTCCTGCAGGTTGGCAAGAAGGATGTCGGCCTCAAGAACATCACCCAGGCCGGGCGTTATGCCCTCAAGCTGCATTTCGATGACGGCCACGACAGCGGCCTATACAGTTGGGACTACCTCTATGAAATGGCCCGTCATCAAGAGCAATGGTGGGCCGATTACCTACGCCGCCTCGAGGAGGCCGGTGCCTCGCGCGAGCCTTCCACCATCAGCATCAAGGAGTTATAAGACGCCCCGGCGTGGCGACAAACGCCGGGGGTGACGTTACAATGCAGCCCCACTTCCACGCATCCACGCATCGCGCGGGCACTCCACGCCTGCCCAAGGAAAGGTCATGGACAAGCGCACGACCCACTTCGGTTATCAGGAAGTTCCGGTCGAGGAGAAAGCCGACCGGGTGGCGCAAGTCTTCCATTCGGTCGCCGCCCGCTATGATGTCATGAACGATCTCATGTCGTTCGGCGTGCATCGCCTCTGGAAACGCCTGACCCTCGAGCGCGCCGGTGTCCGCCCCGGCCATCATGTGCTCGACATCGCCGGCGGCACAGGCGACCTGGCACTCAAATTCTCGCGCCTGGTCGGTCCCCGCGGTCGCGTGGTCCTCGCCGATATCAACGCCTCGATGCTGCGTGTGGGCCGCGACAAGTTGCTCGACAACGGTGTCGGCGATAATGTCGAATACGTGCAGGCCAATGCCGAAACGCTGCCCTTCGCCGACAACAGTTTCGACTGCATCACCATCGCCTTCGGTCTACGCAACGTCACCGACAAGGATGCCGCACTGCGTTCCATGGCGCGCGTGCTCAAGCCTGGTGGTCGTCTGCTGGTGCTGGAATTTTCCAAACCGGCGAGTGCGGCACTGTCGCGCCTCTACGACGAATACTCCTTCCGCGTCTTGCCGCGCATGGGTGAATGGGTCGCCCAGGACGGCGAGAGCTATCGCTATCTGGCTGAATCGATCCGCATGCATCCCGATCAGGAAACCCTCAAGGCGATGATGGAAGACGCCGGGCTCGAACGTGTCGAGTATACCAACATGACCGGGGGCGTCGTCGCCCTGCATCGTGGCATCAAACTATGAGGCCGTCATGCCGGTGATGTTCACTACCCTGTTGGCCAGTGCGGAAACACTGATCAACGGGCTTCTCAAGCACGATCCCGCCTCGCCCTCTCGATTGGCGCAGCTTGCCGGACAACGCGTATCGCTACGCCTGGAGCGTCCGGCACTCGCGGTGCTGGTGCATTTCGACACCCACGGCATTACTCTCCTCTCCCAGCACGACCCCGATGAGGCCGATAGCGACGTGGTCGTCGAACTGGACGCCGAGACCTTGGGTGCACTGCTGGGTGGCGAACGTGTCGAGGCGCTGATGTTTGCCGGACGGCTGTCGGTGCGCGGTCGCACCCATGTACTGGAACGCGCCAGTCAGTTGCTCAGTGATCTCGAGATCGATTGGGAAGCCGAACTGGCGCACTGGCTGGGCGACATGCCTGCTCACAGCCTCTCGCAAGGCCTGCGACGCCTGAACCGCTTCGGTCTGCGCACGCGCGGCGAATTGCAACGCGATGTGCATGAATACCTGACCGAGGAAGCGCGGCTGCTGCCCAGCCGCACCCAGTGGGAGATTGCCCGCGAGCACCTGACGCAGTTGGGCCTGGCTACCGATCGGCTCGAAGCGCGCCTGGACCGGCTAGTCCGCGAGATCGAGCGTCGCCGACAGGAGGAGCACGCGTCGTGAGTTTGCGGCTGTTTCGCATCGTCTGGGTAATCGCGCGTTTCCGACTCGACGCCCTGATCCCCGCAGACCGCCTTCCCGGCGTACTGCGGCTATCGATGAAGCTCTCGCCGCTACGTCTTCTGCCCACCGGCCCACATACTCGGGGCAAGCGTCTGCGCCTGGCGCTCGAAGCCCTCGGGCCGATCTTCGTCAAGTTCGGCCAGATGCTTTCCACCCGCCGAGACCTGCTACCGCCGGACATCGCCGACGAACTCCGGCGCCTCCAGGACCAGGTGCCGCCATTCCCCGGCGAACAAGCCCGCGCGCTGGTGGAAGAAGAACTCGGCATGGATATCGATGTCGCCTTCGCCGACTTCACCCGCGAGCCGCTCGCTTCAGCCTCCATCGCCCAAGTCCATGGCGCACGCCTGCACAGCGGCGAAGACGTCGTGGTCAAGATCATCCGCCCCAATATCGATGGCGTGATGCGCAAGGACATTGGCCTGCTGTATACCTTCGCGCGCCTGCTCAAACGTGTGCCCGAAGCCAAGCGGCTACGCCCCGTCGAGGTCGTTGCCGACTACGAGGCCACGCTGTTCGATGAGCTGGACCTTCACAAGGAAGCCGCCAACACCTCGCAGCTCAAGCGCAACTTCCGCGATTCGCCGCTGCTTTACGTGCCGGCCATCCATTGGTCGCTGACACGCAAGCAAGTGATGGTCCAGGAGCGCATCCACGGCATTCCGGTGGCCGACATGGATGCTTTGGAAGCGGCCGGCATCGACTTGCGCCGACTCGCCGAACGCGGTGTGGAGATTTTTTTCACCCAAGTGTTTCGCGATAATTTCTTCCATGCCGACATGCACCCCGGCAATATCTTCGTGTCCGCCGATAACCCACAGGATCCGCAATATATCGCCATCGACTGCGGTATCGTCGGCAGTCTGACCCGCGAGGACCAGGATTACCTGGCCCGCAACCTGCTCGCCTTCTTCCGCCAGGACTACTACGAAGTCGCCGTGCTGCATATCGAATCGGGCTGGGTCGGCGAGGATACCCGCGCCAACGAGTTCGCCGCCGCCATTCGCGCGGTCTGCGAACCGATCCTCGAGAAGCCACTCAAGGACATTTCCTTCGGTCAGGTGCTGTTGGGGCTGTTCCAGACCGCACGGCGCTTCAACATGGAAGTCCAACCCCAGTTGGTGCTGTTGCAGAAAACGCTACTCAACATCGAAGGACTCGGCCGCCAGCTCTACCCGGACCTGGACTTGTGGAGCACCGCCAAGCCCTACCTGGAACAGTGGATGAAGGAGCGCGCCGGGCCACGCGGCTTCTGGGACGCTTTGACCAAGCACGCACCCGAACTCTCGCGCCAACTACCCGAGCTGCCAGTGCTGGCGCATCAGGCATTGGCCCGGAGCGAAAACAACCATCGCCAACATCGCCAGCAGACCGAAGCACTCAACGCCCTCAGACGACGCCTGCGCGGGGCTGGCGCACGCGCGCGACGGCTACGCTTCGGGGCGATATTGGTCGCCATCGCCTTGGCTTGGCAGCCTCTCTGGGAATGGGCGCATAACCAGCCCTGGCCGGTGCTCGCCGCTGCCGCGCTCGGTCTGCTATTGATTGCCTGGCGTTGATCCCCCTATCAGCGCGCAATGTTGCTGCTATCATCCACCCACCACCTTTTTGTCTCGGGACCGTAACATCATGAGTGATACGCTTTCCCAGCTATCGGATGTCCTGGCCACACGCCGCCATGCCGACCCCGACAGCTCATACGTTGCCAAGCTCCATGCCCAGGGCCTCAACAAGATCCTGGAGAAGGTCGGCGAGGAGGCGACCGAAACCCTGCTTGCCGCCAAGGACGCCGAACACGGTGACGATAAAACGCGTCAAGCATTGGTCGCCGAAACCGCCGACCTGTGGTTTCATAGCTTGGTGATGCTCTCGCATCTGGACATCGACCATCAGGCGGTGCTGGATGAGCTGGCCCGGCGTTTCGGAATGTCCGGCCTGGAAGAGAAAGCGTCACGCCAATCACCCTAATCGGCTCGGCCATGCCCGAGCATGAAGGAGATCTTCCATGTTAGGTGGAATCAGTATCTGGCAACTGCTGATCGTTCTCGGCATCGTCATCTTGGTCTTCGGCACCAAGAAGCTGCGCAACATGGGCAGCGATCTCGGCGGCGCCGTGAAGGGATTCAAGAGCGCGGTCGGCGAAGAGGAACAGAAAAAAACGCACGACGACGAGGACACGGCGCAGCATCGCGTCGCGCATGACGCCAACGAGGAAACGCTCGACACCCAATCGAACGCTTCGCAATCGTCCAAGGCCGACGAAAACTCAGAGCGGAAGTAACCCGCCATGTTCGATATGGGCTTTCTCGAGCTGATGCTCATCGGTGTCGTGGCCCTATTGGTGCTGGGGCCGGAGCGCTTGCCCGCAGCGGCGCGCACCGTCGGTCTGTGGATAGGCAAAATAAAGCGCACGGTGTCCGGCATGCAGCGCGAGATCAACGCGCAATTGGAGGCCGAGGAACTGCGCCAGAAGCTCAACGAGCAGCAACGCAAGCTCGACGCCGGTCTGCACAAGGTCCGCGATGGGGTCGAACGCCACGCCGATACCGACACACATCACACCGGGCCGCGCCGCCCCCCGGCGGCGCCTGGACCGGATGATGACGCATCGGCGTCGGCCCCCGACGTTACCCCGGAAACATCCGACGCCTCGTCCGCCAAGGATTCCAACACCCCATGAGCGATACATCGCCACACGAACCGGAGGAGCACGCTCAGACGCCACTGATCGAACACTTGGTCGAGCTGCGCTCGCGGCTGGTCAAGGCAGTGGCGTTGATCGTGATCATCTTCGCCGCGCTTTACGCCTTCTCCAATGACATCTACAGCTTCGTCGCCGAGCCGTTGATGGCGCTTTTGCCTGCGGGCTCGCAGATGATCGCCACCGAAGTGGCCTCGCCATTCCTGGCGCCCTTCAAGCTGACGTTGTTTACGGCCTTTTTCATTGCCGTGCCCTTCGTGCTCTACCAGGCCTGGGCGTTCATCGCGCCGGGGCTCTATCGGCACGAGAAGGCCCTGGCGTTCCCCCTGCTCGCCTCAAGCATCCTGCTCTTCTATGGCGGCGTGGCGTTCGCCTATTTCGTGGTCTTTCCCCTACTGTTCGACTTCTTCGTCCACACGGGACCGGAGAACGTCACGGTGATGACCGACATCAATCAATATCTCAATTTCGTTCTCAAGCTTTTCTTCGCCTTCGGCGCGGCCTTCGAGATTCCTATCGCCACCTTTCTGCTGATCTGGACCGGCGCGACCAGCGTCGAAAGCTTGGGCAAGAAGCGCCCCTACGTGATCGTCGGCTGCTTCGTGGTCGGCATGATGATGACGCCCCCTGATGTAGTCTCCCAGAGCCTACTTGCCATTCCCATGTGGCTACTGTTCGAGATCGGCATTATCTTCGGCCGCCTGGTGCCACGTCACCGACGAGACACAGACACAGACACAGACACAGACACAGACACAGACACAGACACGGCAGAAGGCTAATCTTCACGCGCCCGCCCTTACCACTGGCGGGCGCATGGCGAGCCCTGTTTCATGTATATACTGAAAATGCTTGGCCGCTACTGTCACATTCCTGTCACGTAGGAGTGTCATACTTTCGAGCCAGCGGTTGATCACCAGCGACGACAGGGAGCTCATGATGGACGGTACGCGCTCTTCCGATGTTCCCCTCGGTAGCGACAACTCAACGTCCCAAGAGACCGGTGAAACGCCAACGCTTCGCGTCAACCGCACGCGTACGGGCATTCACGCAAAGCCCGCACCGTTTCCGGAAGCCGACCTCGATGACCCAGGGCTTTACTTCAACCGTGAGCTCTCGCACCTGCAGTTCAATATCCGCGTACTCGAGCAGTCCCTGGATCCCTCGCATCCACTGCTCAATCGGCTGACATTTCTGCTGATCTTCTCCTCCAACCTGGACGAGTTCTTCGAGATTCGCGTGGCCGGCCTCAAGCATCAGATCGCCCTGGCCCGCGAGGAAAGCGGCGCCGATGGCATGCCGCCACGCCAAGTGCTTGCCGAGATATCACGCATCGCCCACGAGCAGGTCGAACGTCAGTACCACATTCTCAACGAGACACTGATCCCCGCGCTCGAGGAACAGGGGCTGCGCTTCCGGCGCCGTACGCAGTGGACAAAGGCACAGGCCGATTGGGTGCGCGAGTATTTCGCCGAAGAGATCATGCCGGTAATAAGCCCCATCGGCCTCGACCCCTCACACCCCTTTCCGCGTCTGGTCAACAAGAGCTTGAATTTCATCGTCGAGCTCGAAGGCACCGATGCTTTCGGTCGCAAAGGGGGGCTGGCCATCCTCCCCGCGCCCCGCTCGCTGCCACGTTTGATGCGCCTGCCACGCGAGCTGAGCGAGGCCGGCTATACCGAATACGTCTTCCTGTCATCGATGATCCACGCCCACGCTCAGGAAGTGTTTCCCGGCATGCAGGTGCGCGGCTGCTATCAGTTCCGCCTGACCCGCAACGCCGATCTGGCCGTCGACCCCGAGGACGTCTCGGACCTGGCTTCGGCCTTGCGTGGTGAGCTGCTGGCACGGCGCTACGGCAGCGGCGTACGCCTCGAGGTAGCCGATAATTGCCCTGACCGACTGGCACACTTCCTGCTCACCCAGTTCGAGCTCGAAGCGGAGGATCTCTACCGTGTATCCGGCCCGGTCAACCTGACGCGGATGATGTCGGTACTCAGCGACGTCGACCGTCCCGACCTGCTTTATCGCACCTTCACGCCAGGACTACCACGTCAGGTCAAGGGCGACGTCAGCCTGTTCTCACAGATCGCCCAGAACGACATTCTGCTGCACCACCCCTTTCAGTCGTTTTCGCTGATTGAGGACTGGCTCCACGAGGCCGCCCAGGACCCGGACGTATTGGCGATCAAGCAGACCCTGTACCGAACCGGCGCCGATTCGCCCATCGTCAGCGCCCTGGTCGATGCCGCGCGCAACGGCAAGGAAGTCACCGTGGTCATCGAACTGCGGGCGCGTTTCGACGAGGCCGACAACCTGGCGCTGGCATCGCGCCTACAGGAAGCCGGCGCCATCGTCATCTACGGCGTCATGGCCTACAAGACCCATGCCAAGATGCTCCACGTGGTCCGCCGTGAACGCGGTACGTTGCGCTACTACGCGCACCTGGGCACCGGCAATTACCACTCCAAGACCGCCAAACTGTATACCGACTACAGCCTGCTCACCGCCAACGAGACGCTTTGCGAAGACGTTCATAAGGTCTTTCAGCAGCTCTCGGGAATGGGCAAGCCACGTCAGATCGATACGCTACTGCATGCGCCATTCGTACTGCACGACCGCCTGGTGTCGATGATCGACCGCGAGGCACGCCATGCCGAAAAGGGTCACAAGGCGCAGTTGATCATCAAGTGCAACTCGCTCACCGAGCCACAACTGATCCGCGCGTTGTATCGCGCTTCGCGCGCCGGCGTACAGTGCGACCTGATCATTCGCGGCATGTGCTGTCTGCGCCCCGGGGTCGAGGGTATCTCCCACAATATCCGGGTGCGTTCGATCATCGGTCGTTTCCTGGAGCACACCCGTGTGTTCCACTTCCATAACGGCGGCAAGCCTGAAACCTGGTGCTCCAGCGCGGATTTCATGGAGCGCAACATGTTCCGTCGCGTGGAAACCTGCTTCCCGCTGCTCGACAAGAAACTCGCCCAACGCGTGCGCAAGGACCTGGCGACCTACATGGTGGACAACTGCCAAAGCTGGGAGCTAATGACCGATGGTCGCTACCGCCTCCTCGAGGCCGGCGATGCCGAACCGATCAGCACTCAGGAAACCCTGCTCTACGCCTACGCCGCCAAGCCCTGAGCTCGAAGCTCGAAGCTCGAAGCTCGAAGCTCGAAGCTCGAAGCTCGAAGCTCGAAGCTCGAAGCTCGAAGCTCGAAGCTCGAAGGCAGCCTAAACCGAACCGCCTCCGTCGCCAGCTCACGCGACGGAGGCGGTTTTTGCTGTCAGCTTCCAGCCTTCAGTTACACCCCGACCTGACCACCATCGGCTTTCTGGATCACCACCGTGGCCGCCCGCGGACGCACGCTGCCATTAGTGGCATGTGTGGCATCCTGAGTCGCGGCATCGGCATTCGCCGGCCAATTGCCGGGATGCTGGATGTTGATGAACAGCGCCGTCTTGTCGGGCGTAGCAAAGATTCCCGTCACCTCGCAGCCGTTGGGGCCCACCGCAAACCGCTTGAGTTGGGTCTGATCATCGGCGCTGACCACCGAGGCGTCGTTATTACCCCGCTTCACCGACGATGGCACCACGGCCAGCACCTGGTTGTTGGTGTGCTCTGCCACCCCCGCATAACCGTTATCGGTCTGAATCCAAAGAATGCCCTGGCCATCGCCGCGCTCGTCGTACCACAAGCCATCGGGGCTGGCGAACTGATTCGCTTCGGTAAGCCCAGAGAGGTTGACCGTGTCGTCTGCGGCGGCGCCAAAGACGAAAATCTCCCAATCGAAGGCAGTGGACGAATGCGCCGACTCACGCCAGCGGATCACCTGTCCCCCCTCATTGCGGGGACGTGGATTGGCGGCATCGGTGGGGGCCGTGGCGTATCCAGCCCGCACCGCATCAATGGAGTCGCCATCATTGGTGTACGTCGGCTGCGTATTCTCCGCCGTACGGTCGGAGTTGTTGGTCAACGTCATGTAGACCTCGCCGGAGACCGGGTCGACGGTCCCCCATTCCGGGCGATCCATCGGTGTTGCGCCCATCAGGTCAGCAGCGCTACAGGTATGCACGATCACTCCGGCCTGATCGTCGGCATCAAGTCCCAGTGCATCGGCCAAAGTGCGGCCCTCAGGCGTTTTCGCACCCGCCGTCAAAGGCAACCATTCACCACGGCCATCAGCGTCGAAGCGTGCGACATAAAGGGTGCCCCGATCCATGTACTTGGCGCCAATGGCAAGACGATCGTAACCTTCACCGGGACGGTTGGCATCCGCCGGGTCCCACTTGGCATCGGAAACGAACTTGTAGATGTATTCATTGCGCGCGTCGTGCCCGGAGTAGAACACGACCGGCTCGCCCGCCACGAGTTTACCGGGCCAGCAGCCTTCGTGGCGAAAGCGCCCCATGGCGGTACGCTTGACTGCCTGGGATTGGCCATCGTAGGGATCGATTTCCACGACATAACCGAAAGTCCGCGTCTCGTTGCGGTAATCATCTCGCGGTCCATTCCCACGCGGCGTGACATCGAAACGCGCGAATTCACCGCCACGCTCGCTCGCATTGCCGGCGGCGGTTTCCCAGCCATAGCGTCCCCGCTCGGTGGGCAACCCCAGACGAGCATCATCGACATGAAGCTCACCGGTATTGACGAAGACCTCCGGCCAGTTCTCTTCGCAGGTCAGGTAGGTGCCCCAGGGCGTAAAACCATGGGCGCAGTTGTTGTTGGTGCCTCGCGTGCGCGTGCCGTCCGGGGAGTAGCGGGTTTTGACGTAATCGCTGCCGGCCACGGGGCCCGACAACGCCATCGGCGTGGCACTGGTGAAGCGACGATTGCGGACATCGCCAGGCACATGCGACCAGCTACCATCGCTCTGCTTGCGTACCCGCACGATGGTGACGCCATGTGCGTTGATCTCGGTACGCACCTCGTCGGCAGGACGCTGGCCTGCATCGGCATTCGTCGGCCCGCCACGCGGCGCCCAGAGCGCCTGCTGATCGATGTACTCGTTGTTGAGGGCCAGCAAGAAATCGCGCGAGGCATTATCCTCGCCCAGTGGGAAGGCATGCATGCCATCATGATGCATCCCCACGCTGTGTGCCTGCGCCTCGGCAGTCATTTCTTGCTCAGGATTCCAGGCCATTCCCTGATCATCGAGCGGCGTACCCCAAGGCACCAACACCTGAGCGGTGTAGCCCTCGGGCACCACCACCGCATCGGTACGCGAGCCGCGCAGCGAATCGAATGCCAGCGCCAGCGACGTCTTCTGGCCGCCGCTTTCCTGTGCCCTGGCCATATTGAGGCCGCCGATACCGCCCAACATGCCCAAGGCGGCCAGACTCAGGCCGCCGCGCATGATGTCGCGTCGCGAGACATGACGCTCCATAACGGATGAGAACGGCTCGTTATTGCTAGGGTTCAGATTGCTGTGATTCTCGATTTCCTTGCTCATGGTCTCTCCTCACGGCGGTCGACCGACAGGATCGTCGGCACATGTTATATGTGCCTTACCCTAGAGAGACGATATGACAGAGGAATGAAGCCTTCTTCAAGCGCGTGAGTTGCGCAATCGCTCGGCGGCCAATGCAAGCAAGTGCTCGGTCGTTTCCCAGCCCAGACAGGCATCGGTGACGGAAACGCCATAACGCATGGCTCCCAGTTGCAGCGACTGCTTGCCTTCTTGCAGGTGACTTTCCAACATCACGCCGACCAGATCGCGATCACCCGCCAGGCGCTGCTCGAGCACATCGAGCATGACCTCGGTCTGGCGGCGGTGGTCCTTGCGTGAATTGGCATGGCTACAGTCGACCATCAGGCGCGGCGTGATACCCGCGTTGTGTAGCTCGCGGCGACAGGCACGCACCGAGTCCGCATCGTAGTTGGGCTTGCCATGTCCACCACGCAGCACCACGTGGGTATGCGGATTGCCGTCGGTCTCGCGCATCGCCGGACGCCCCGCATCGTCGAGAGTGAAATGACGGTGCGGATGCGCAGCAGACTGCATCGCGGCAACGGCGACATCGACGCTGCCGTCGGTACCGTTCTTGAAACCTACCGCGGCGCGTAGGCCACTGGCCAACTCACGATGGACCTGCGACTCGGTGGTTCGCGCGCCGATGGCCACCCAGCTGAGCAGATCTTCCAGGTACGGCGCGGCCATCGGTTGCAGCAATTCGGTGGCCACGGGCATGCCCAGGGCAGCGATGTCGCGCATCAAACGCCGCGAGACCTCCAGGCCATACGCCATGTCGTCGCTGCCATCCAGATGCGGGTCATAGGCGAGGCCCTTCCAGCCCACGATAGTGCGCGGCTTTTCGACATAGACACGCATGACCATCAACAGACGGTCGTCAAGGCGCGTGGCAAGTTCACTGAGCTTTTCGGCGTATTCCAGCGCCGCACGCGGGTCATGGATCGAGCAAGGCCCCACCACCACCAACAGGCGGTCGTCGCGGCCATCGAGAATGGCCTGGATCTCGCCACGCTGGCGTTCGATCTGCTCCTCCAGGGCGTCCCCCAGCGGCAGGCGCTGCTTGAGGTCACCCGGCGTGGGTAAAGGCTGATGCGAAGGCGCCGTGGCGACGTCGGGGCGTTGGGGCATCGTCAAGGGTGCGTTCATGTCGAGTCTCTTGTCTGGGCTGTCCGTCACGCGCGGACAGCGGAACTTCGTGTTCGTTGGTGGACGCCACCCAGCGTTTCACGGTCGGAGGTGGCAGCTAAGACCGACCGGACGTCGCTAAATCGCCAATAATATAGTGCCTGCGTGCTCTGCCATGCGCTGCCGATCTCGAACATGTTCTGCTCCCGTGTCATTCATCAAAAAAGGGGTGGATTAAACGCAAAAACCCCCGGTCGGGTTGCCGACCAGGGGTTCTAAGACGCTGGAGGCAACCCGGGGTAGGGCGTGCCTCGTGGCGTATCAGGTCATGTGACCCTACCGCCGGGCACGCCGGGGCTAAACCAATACCCATAGCTAAACCCGAACAACGCGCGCACGGCATCTTCCGCCGCCTGAATCGGCAGGGAATGCATGCTTGCGGTGATGGGTGCTATCGACATGGGTTGACTCCAAAACATACCTTTATCCTACACGGCTGTCGCCATTTGGCAAGCCCGCGGGAGGGCCATCGCTCATCGCAGGTGGCGACCACCATCGACAGGCAATATCGCGCCCGTCACGAAATCGTTGTCGAGTAGGTAGCGTAGTGTCTGATAAATGACACCCGGCCCCGGCACCTTGGCCATCAATGATTTGGCCTTGGCCTTCTCGACATAGGCTTCGTCATCGCCGTCATTGAGCATGATCAAGGCCGGCGCAATGGCGTTGACCTGGATGTTTGGCGCATACATCGCGGCGAACGACAGGGTTAGGTTGTCCAACCCCGCCTTGGTCGCCGCGTAGGCGGCGTGCTTGCGCGAGCCTTTCTGAGTGACGTAATCGGTCATGTGGATGATGTCACGCTGCGGTTCCTGGCAGGCATCGAGCAGCTCGCGGGCATGCAGGTTGATCAGATACGGAGCCTGCATGTGCACGCGAAACAGACGCTCGAAATTGGCGCCGGCATCGTCATCGAGGCTATCCGGCGCCCAGTCGCTGGCATTATGGACGATGGCGCGCAGCGACGAGGTCTGCGCCTTGAGGCGCGCGATGAAATCGTGAATGCCCGCCTCGCTGGAGAAGTCCGCTGCCAGGGTCACCGCCCCGCGCCGACGCAATGCCTCCAGGGACTCGCGTTCGCGACGATAGCTCATGATCACCGGCTGGCCATCGTCGAGCAGGCGCTCGACGCAATGGCGGCCCAGACGCTGAGCGCCCCCTGTGACGAGAATCGGTGATTGGCTCATGCGTCGTCCTCCGCGCGGTGCTCGCCGGGCGACAGCGGCGCGGTCTCGGCCGGGTCATCCGGCAGCGGAATCAACGGCACGCGCGGCGCATAGGCAAAGACATCCGAGAAGACCCGCTCAGGATCGAGCCCCAGTGGCACCAGCGTGTCGATACAGGCGTAGACCATGCCCGGCGACCCTGAGAGGTAGACATCGTCACCGGAAACATCACCCAGCGCCTCGGCAAGGACCGCATCGATACGTCCGACGTGACGTGTCACGCCGGGCGGCATGCTCGACACCGCGGCATTCTCCTCGGCCACGGTGTGCACCTCTATGTGCGCGTGCTGAGCAGCCCAGTGCAACGCCAAGCTTTCCAGATACAGATCGCGCGGGGACTTGGCCGCCCACCAAAGCCGAATCGGCCCGGGGTGACCATTGGCCAGCGCGGCCTCGACGATGGCCTTCATCTGGGCGAAACCAGTGCCCGCCGCGATCAGTGTCAGCGGCCGCCGACTGTTAGTATCCAGCACGCAGCCGCCATTGGGCAGGCGCACCGTCAACTGGGCGGCATGCACGAGAATCTCGCGCAGGCGTGCCGAGTTGCTGCGTTCCGGCCAATGCTGGACGTGCAATTCGATGATGCCGTCATCGACATGCGCGTTGGCGATGGAGAACGGCACCCAGGTCTCGTCGTCGAGCTTGAGTTCCAGATACTGCCCGGGAGCATGCGCGATGGCCTCGCGGCGCCCCGCCAGATGAACGCGGAATACGTCGGTCGTCAGGTCCTCGACCGATTCAACATGGCAGGTCAGGGTCTTAGGCGTCATCGTGTCCTCGTTCGTCGCTCGCGGGCGAATGGCGGGGGGCCGGTGGCGGCGTAGCGATGCCGTATTCCTCCCAGCGCGCGTCGACACGCCGCTTGACGGCATCGTCCATGACGATGGGCGTGCCCCACTCGCGGTCGGTTTCGCCTGCCCATTTGGTGGTGGCATCGAACCCCATCTTCGAGCCCAGGCCCGCTACCGGCGAGGCGAAGTCGAGATAGTCGATCGGCGTGTTCTCGACCATGACCGTATCGCGCGCCGGGTCCATGCGCGTGGTGATCGCCCAGATCACGTCTTCCCAGTTGCGCGCGTCGACATCATTATCGAGCACGATCACGAACTTGGTGTACATGAACTGGCGCAAGAAGCTCCAGACGCCCATCATCACGCGCTTGGCGTGACCTGGATACTGTTTTTTCATGGTTACCACCGCCATGCGGTAGGAACAACCTTCCGGCGGCAGGTAGAAATCGACGATCTCAGGAAACTGCTTGCGCAGGATCGGCACGAATACTTCGTTGAGCGCCAGGCCCAGGATGGCGGGCTCGTCCGGCGGGCGCCCCGTATAGGTGGAATGATAGATCGGATCGCGGCGATGGGTGATCCGCTCCACGGTGAAGACCGGGAAGGTTTCGACCTCGTTATAGTAGCCGGTGTGGTCGCCATAAGGGCCTTCCGGCGCCGTGTCATCGGGGTAGAGGTAGCCCTCGAGAACGATTTCGCTAGACGCCGGCACCTCGAGATCGGCATGCCCGCACTTGACCAGTTCGGTGCGCGAGCCGCGCAGCAAACCGGCGAAGGCGTATTCGGAAAGACTGTCCGGCACCGGCGTCACTGCGCCGAGAATGGTCGCCGGGTCAGCCCCCAGCGCCACCGCCACCGGGAACGGCTCGCCCGGGTGGGCTTGCTGCCATTCCTGAAAGTCCAGCGCTCCGCCGCGATGCGACAGCCAGCGCATGATCAGGCGGTTCTTGCCCAATTTTTGCTGGCGATAGATGCCCAGATTCTGGCGCTCCTTATGGGGCCCCTTGGTCACCACCAGCGACCAGGTCACCAGCGGCGCCACATCGCCCGGCCAGCAATGCTGGATCGGCAGTTGATCGAGATCGACATCGTCGCCTTCGCGGATCACTTCCTGGCATGGCGCCTTGCGCAGCGTCTTGGGCCCCATGCTCATCACCTGCTTGAAGATCGGCAGCTTTTCCCAGGCATCGCGGAAGCCTTTGGGCGGCTCCGGCTCCTTGAGAAACGCCAGTAGTTCGCCGACCTCGCGCAACGCGGCTATCGAGTCCTGCCCCATGCCCAGCGCGACACGCTCCGGCGTCCCGAACAGGTTGCCCAGCAGCGGCATCGCGTGGCCCTTGACGTTCTCGAACAACAGCGCCGGTCCGCCCGCGCGCAGCGTACGATCACAGATCTCGGTGATCTCCAGGTAAGGATCGACCTCCGCCGTGATTCGCTGGAGCTCGCCACGATCCTCCAGCGCCGCGATGAAATCGCGCAAGTCCTGATACTTCATGTGGTTTTCCGTGCCAGAACGCGAAAAAGGGCAGCATAACATGCCGCCCCTTTCATTGACCTGACCCGTCCTGAATAGAGTTGACACGTTTCCCTTCTCACTTTGGGAGAACGTGATGAACCAACGAGTTAAGCGTACCCAGCGCGATTACACCCTGGCCTTTAAGCAGACAGTGGTAGACCAGGTGGAAAGCGGCGAACTGACTTATAAGCAGGCTCAGGCCCGCTATGGTATCCAGGGACGATCGACGGTACTACAGTGGC